>BNJU01005457.1_pt1 | contig 123005 bp, 196 predicted proteins | sample 8539281 | NCBI WGS metagenome assembly BNJU01 (sample SAMD00202456, study PRJDB9452) | human saliva metagenome | isolation source: human saliva | place: Japan | reverse complement strand
GGTTTCATCCGCACGGTAGGCAAGGGGCTTCTGGCCGCGCTTCAGATCGCCGCACGCGATTCCGCGGATCCGCTTTACGCGACGCCGTCTACGACGGCAGGCGAAACAGTGGCCCAGGCCCTCAACAGAAAAAGGCAAACGTACGAAATCGCACTGTTTTCGACGGCATCGCGGACGTCATGTTTCCGCAGGCGGCGCAGGCGACCGTCCATCTGCTCGAACGTCTAGGACACGAGGTCTGCTTCCCGAAGACCAAGGCTGCTGCGGCCAGCTGCACATCAACACGGGCTTACATCCCGAGGCCATGCCGCTTATTCGCAACCATGTCAAAATCCTTCACCCCCGTGCTCGACGGGCAATGGACGCTCACCGTCGCCCCATCGGGCTCGTGCACGGGATCGCTCCGGCATCAGGCGCCGCTCGTGGCGAGAGACCAGGGCGAGCCAGAGCTCGCGGTCTACGCGGAAGCGCTCGCCAAGAAAAACCTACGACCTTCCCGCGAATTGCTCGTCAACGTGCTCGGAATGGTCGACGTCGACGCTCATTTTTCCCTCACAGGGTCGTATCACACCACGTGCCATTCCCCTGCGGATGGCGCGCATCGGAGACACCGCCACGCGGCTCATCGCGGCCGTCCGGGGCATCGACTGCGCCGCCGCCCGATTCCGACGTCTGCTGCGGCTTCGAGGGACCTTCTCGCTGAAGAATCCTGAGGTCTCGGCTGCGATGCTCTCCGACAAGATGGCGAACATCATCTCGACGGGCGCCGAGATCGTCGTGGCAGGCGACTATTCGTGCCTGATGAACATCGGCGGAGGCCTGGCGCGATCCGGCTCCGGCATCAGATCGATGCATCTGGCCGAAGTCCTTGCAGGAACCGAGGAATCCCCCTGGTTCGCCCCCGCGACCAACACGAAGGTAGGTGCATGATGGGAACCCTCTCGATTTCGCCAAGAAGTTCCGACCTCGACGTGGACGCAGAAAGACGCCGAAGAGGCAAAGCTCGGCTGGCATCCCGGCCATCCGATTCCCGACGATCCGCTGCAGTGGGGCGGGCATTTTCCCCAGGCTGCCCACGAGACCCTCAAGAACACGCAGATGCGGCGCAATCTCGGGTATGCGACAGGCAAGATCCGGGCCAAGCGCAATCTGCGGGTCGAGGAGATGCCCGATTGGGAAGGCCTTCGCGAAGCGGCGTCGAACATCAAGAGGACCGTGGCAGCCGACTGGGCTGAGGCCTCGAGCATCCCGAAGAAAACGTCACCAAGCGCGGCGGCGTGGTCCATTGGGCACGCGACGCCGAAGAGGCCAACGCAATCGCGCTCAACCTCATCTCCGCCAGGAGTGGACGAGGTTGTCAAGGTCGTCCATGGCAACTCAAGAAATCAACCTCAACGAGCATCTGGAAAAGCACGGGATCAAAGCGTGGAGACGGACCTGGCCGAGATGATCGTCCAGCTGGAGGATATGCCCCGCACATCGTCGTCCCCGCGATCCATCGCAACCGCGCCGAGGTGAAAGCCATCTTTGAGGCGCGAATGGAAGACGCCCAGGGCCTGAGCGACGAACCGCGCATCCTCGCCATGGCCGCTCGCGCGCACCTGCGCAAAAAGTTCCTGACGGCAAAGGTCGCACTCTCGGCGCAAACATCGGGTGGCTGAAACCGGCACGGTGGGAATCTTCGAGTCGGAAGGCAACGGCAGAATGTGCCTGACCCTTCCCGAAACCCTCATCACGATCATGGGAATCGAGAAGCTCGTGCCGCAGTACCGCGACATCGAGGTCATCGGCCAGCTTTTGCCGCGGTCGGCGACCGGCGAGCGCATGAACCCGTACACGTCGTTCTGGACGGGCGTCACCGAAGGCGACGGACCGCAGGAGTTCCACATCATCCTTCTCGACAACGGCGCACCAACGTGCTGGTTGACGAGGTCGGGCGCGAGGCCCTCAAATGCATCCGTTGCGCCGCCTGCACGAACATCTGTCCCCGCATACCGCCACACGGGCGGGCACGCCTGACGCTCGGTGTATCCGGGGCCGATCGGCTCCGTCCTCACCCCGCAGCTGCTGAGGCCTACGATCGCAGCGATCCAGCGTCCAGTCTGCCTTTCGCCTGCTCCCCGTGCGGTGCGTGCGGAGACGTCTGCCCGGTCGAGATCGACCTTCCGAACATCCTCGTCCATCTGCGCCACAAGTCGGTAGAAGCCAACCGCGGCGGCATTCCGAACATCTGGGGACGTGGGCATGGCCGTCTCGTCGAAGGTCAGTGCGTTCAGGCAAGGCGATGGAGGCCGCGGCAAAAAGCGTCCAGGCTGGGCGCGTCTGATCGCCGGGCCCAACTTGAAGATCAGCTGCGTTCCGCTTCCGGTCGCGAAATCGTGGACGAGGGTGCGCGACGTCCGGCGCCGCCCGCCCAAAAGCTTCAGGCAATGGTGGAAGGCGCGCGAAGAAAAGGAGGGCGGGCGATGAAGGCAGCCACGACGCACGCGAGGAGATCTTCCGCCGAATCGAGCGGCGGGGCCCATCCCCGTGCCTGAGATTCCGCGGACTATCGCACAGCGGCGACGGATCGGACGTCGTGGCGGAGATGGAGGAGAAGCTTGTCGATGCACGGCGAAGGTCACCCATGCGGCCACCGCCGCCGACGTGCCGGCCGCCATCGCCGAGGCGCTGTCAGACGCGGCGAGCGTCGTCGTGCCGCCCGGGCTCGACCCCGCCTGGGCGGAGGCGGCCGCGAAGGGCCGCGAGATTCACGTCGACGAGCCGCCTTTGAGCAACGCCGAGCTGGACCGGATCGACGCCGTCGTCACCGCCTCGCGCGTGGCCGTCGCCCTTTCGGGCACGATCATGCTCGACGGCGCGCCGGACATGGGCAGGCGGGCGATCTCCCTTGTCCCCGACACCCACGTGGTGGTGCTCAAAGCCTCGGACGTCAAGGCGACGGTTCCCGAGGCCGTCGCCGTGCTCGGCGAGAACTGACGCGTCCGACCACGTGGATCGCCGGCCCCTCGGCAACCTCGGACATTGAGCTGGTGCGCGTCGACGGCGTCCACGGCCCGCGCAATCTCGCGTTATCATCGTCGACGATGGAGAAGACAACTCAAATAACTGACGTCGTCGCCTTTCACGGCGAAGGCCTGGCGTGGCATGCCTCGTGGGGCGGGCTGCGGATCGTCGACATGCTTGCGGGCGACATCCTCGTCGATCGGCTCGGACGGAAGCGTCGAGCGGCTGCCGACCGGGTCGTCAGTTGCGGCTTTCGTAGCGCCCTCGCGCGGGCGGCGGATACGTCTGGGCGTCGAGCGCGGCATCGCCCCTGGCCGATTCTGGCCTTCGGCGCGCCCGTTCCGCAAGCCGAGATGTGGGCGGATCCTGGCGTTCGGATGAACGAGGGCGGCGTCGACCTTTCGGGCAGACCGTACGCCGGGTCCATGCCGTACGACAAGACCCGGCGGCGCCAAGCTCTACCGCATCGGGGCCGACGGCGCTGTCGACGTCGTGCTGGATTCCGTCACCACGTCCAACGGCATCGACTTCACGGCCGACGGAAGGCTCGCCTATTACAACGACACCGCCACGGGAGGAACGAGCGTATTCGACGTCGACGAATCGGGAAGCCTCGTCAACCGCAGACTTTTCCACGACGGCGACGGCGGACGGCCCGACGGCCTCTGCGTCGATTCCGAGGGGCAATGTGTGGTGCGCGATGAACCGGGTCGGCAAAGTCGCCTCTATTCACCCGAAGCCGAGGTGCTCGGGCGAGTGGGAAGCTTCCGCGCGGTGACGGTAGGACCTGGCGGGAGGACCTTCGCGACGTTTTTCATCACGACGTCGCGCCAGACGGCCGACGAGCCGGGCGCGGGCGCAGTCTTCCATATGCGGGCGGAGGTCGCGGGCCAGCTGCCACGCGCATTCGCCGGTTGAACGGGCGCAGAGACAGCGAACAGGCCGATCTCGCATGCGCTTCCTTCAGGCTGACCTCGAGATGCATCCGCAGACCGACGGCGCACGGAGATTGGGATTGAAAGCGAGGACAAATCGCCGTCGCGGCCTCGCAAGAGGACGCATGACGTTTTTCCGCATGCAGACCCATGACGTCCTCCCAGATTTGACATGCGGACCCATGATGTCCTTGCAGTCTTGATGTGCGGACCCATGGCGTCCTTTGCATTTGGCATGCGGACCCTCACGGCATCCTTGCAGTCTTGATGCGGCGTCGTGGCATAAACGGGATCGAAGAAACGGGGCGCGGGCCTGCCGGAAGGCACCCCGCGCCCCGCCTTTTGCGGACGCTGCGTTTCAGTGCGGAGGCGCCTCAGCAGCCGCCGCTGTCTCGTTGCTTCGCCCTTACTGTCCGTTGCTGTCGCCCTCGGCGGTGATCCAGTAGCCGCGCTGCTTCCACACGGAGGCAAGGCCGTTGCCGTGGACCCAGCCCTCGTAGTTGCGAGTGTGCTGGGCAATGGCGAAGGTCCGGTACGTTCCGTACTCGTCGCTGACGACGTCAGCCTGCTCGGTCACGAATGCGGTGTGGTAGACCTTGCCGTTCGAGTAAGCCAAAGCCACGAAGGATCCGCGGTGGACGCGAGAGGCGAACTCGGTCCAGCTGGTCGTTCCTGGTTGAGGCCCCAGTGGCGGGCAAAGGCGTTGGCCACCGCCCACGAGTAGGTGATGCCTGGTGGAGTCGCCCCACGGGTGCAGGGTGCTAGTAAGTCATCGGTATTGGCCGCCGGCCGCAAGAATCTGGGACGCGAAGTTTGTGCAGTCTGCGTGCTCGAAGTACTTGTACTGCTGAGTGTTCGGCGTGAAGGCATACTTCTTGGCGTAGGCCACGGCCGCATCGACATTGGGAACCGTGAGCTTTTTCGTCTGAGGCTGCGCCGGGGAGGCGGGGGTTGCGCCCGGGCTGGGCTGGTTCCCGTCGGGGCTGGTCGGCGTCGCACCTGGCTCGGCTGGTTCCCGTCAGGATTGGCAGGCGTCGCGCTCGGACTGCTGCTCGCCGTTCGGAGCGGACGGTGAAGCGGTCGAGGTCGGCTGGCTTCCGTCGGGGCCGGTCGGCGTCGCACTCGGACCCGGCTGTTCTCACCGGGTTTGATCGGCGTTACGCCTGGCTGGCCTTGCTCCTCGTCGGGATTGGTAGGCGAAGCGGTCGAGGTCGGCTGGCTTCCGTCCGGGCTGGTCGGCGTCGCACTCGGGCTCGGCTGCGACCCTCCAGGGTTCATCTTCAGGCCGCCGGTCATCGAGTCGAGCTTCTGGGTGAGGGTGACGTTCTTTTTGGAAGCCGCGGGAATCGTGCTGTCCAGAATGCCTCCGGTCCGGATGATCGCCGAGACGTTCTTGGTCTTCGTCGCATAAACGAGCTTGGGAAGCACCTGCTCCGTCTTGGCGTTGTCGGCGGGAGCCGCCAGGGTGGAGGAGAAATCGGCGACGGCGAAGATTTCATCCGAAGACACCGGCGTGTTCGCGGCCATGACCTGATCCGAAAGGGCATTGACGTACTGCGTGGCGGTCTGCTCCGAAAGGTCCGGGAGCTTGAAATCGCACGGATCTTTGCGATGGAGGCCGCTGTGTCGTTTTGAAGCGCGCAAGAGCCACCGAGGGTTCCTGTATTGCGGAGTCGCTTCGAGGGTGTATTCCTTCCCGTCAATGGCAAAATGATAAGAATCCCGCGTGGTTTTGAAACCCGCAATCGAGCGCGCGGGGGCCTTCCTCGTGACCAAAAACCCCCTCACGCCGTAGGACTTCTTGGGAGCGTTCGTATTGCCTTGGGATCCATCGGCCCCTCCCTGGGAGTCCCCGGGCGAGCCTGCCGAGTTCCCCGGAGCGGGCGTGGGATCCTCGCCTACGCGGAGACCGATGGATTTCCCCGCGGATGAGGGGGCCGGACCCGAAGCGCCGACGTCGGCGACGGCGGGGGCCACGGAGATGAGGGAAAGGAAAGAGGCGATCGCGGACACATGTCGAATCCTGCGTTTCATGTAGATTGCCTTCCGTTAAAAGGATGGTGGTGAGCTTTTCAGCCTTACCTGCGTGAGATCGTGATTTACTTGGCCTACCGCAAGGAGGCTCATGGACTTCAACCATTTCATGGATCGGAAAATGGATGAAGGGACTAAAGTCCTAGGTATAGGATAAGCTAGAACACAAGGAAAAGTCGGGGTGCGACGTCGTTTCGCTAAGGCGGGACACCACTTTTCATCGGAAACAAGAGCTGAACATCGATCGAAATATTCGTTATTTATACACACATCCTCCGGTACAGTTTCTACGACTGCACCTGTTAACACATCAGAAAGTTCGAACGACGCATTGCCTCTTTCATCACAACCTACTAGCTAGAAAAATCATTACGGTGCAAGTCCACGTTAAGTACTTGCAAATACCCCTCAAATGCCCCTTTGGCGCACTTAGGGCATTGTTGCTCAGGGGAGCCCGATCAGGCGACAGGCTTTTCACTGCAGCAAACCCTTGGCTGCGAGCTCTTCAGACCCGGTCGCCGTCCGAGCCGCAGTTAAACGATTTCGTCGCGCCAACGGGGAGGCCGCTTGAAGCCGTCAGCAGAGTCGGCGTCCGCGCCTTCGACCTTGCTCTTCACCCTTGAGAAGGGCTTCTTTGTAGCGCCGAGCCGCAGCAGATAGTCCGATCGACCTTCGGCGACGCTCCGCGCCGCTTGTTCCGCTTTGCCTTCCAGACCGCCTCCCACGAAAGCTCCTGCACTCGCAGCGATCTCACTTTCGCCTTTTGATTCGCGGACCTGTTCGACGGCGGAGTCAAACTTCCACAGCATCGAATCCACGATTTGAGGGTCGTACCGGAGCCTATCGACCATCGTCATTCCTTTCCCTTGGTTTGAGTCCTGACAAAAGAACTTGTCGGGGCGGCGCTGGGCGAACCAGGCGGGGAGTAGGGAGCCCACGTTTCGGGCGGATTGCCATCCTCATGCCGCCCAGTGGTTCGCAGCCGCCCGGGACAGCCTCCGTTCCAGCTGGGCCACCCTTCATCACTTCGCCTTCGCGCACCCGGTATCTATGCGAACAAGACTCTTCACCCTGTACCTAATAAGGATGCGAGCTCCATCTGGGCGTGCAAACACAGCCGACTGCCCTCCGTTTCTTCCCGGAGCTTCCGTTTTTGGAGATCCGAATCCTAGAGGTTTCGCCAACTTGTACATACGGCTTAAGGCTGCCTTCCATTTCTCTGGCGTCAACGGCCCGGCAATGGCGAGGTCATATCTCTCCGAGGCGTACCCACTTGGGCAATACACTCCGAAATTCTCACCGGTCTGGGCATGAACTCGAAGCGGCTCCCATTCGCCGACGCCGAACTCTTTCGACAGCATGTCGTAAAACGACAACAGGAGGCCGATCGTCTGACGCCGTTCCTCGACAATCGACAGACTGCTCACCCGCGTGGGCGTAACATCGCCGTTCACGTTTCTCATCCTTTCCAGAGACACAGGAAGACAAAAATAGGAGAAGAGCTCCCAACAAGGCCGCCAACTGTCGACGGAACACGGCGCATCGTCAACGCCCGGGAAATAGATGCTGCTGCCCGCGACAACGTTGGCGATATTCTTCACCGAGGTCCGCATCTGCCCGTTTTCGGCATTGTTCATGCGTATTCAGAGTGCCCTTCCGATCCGGAATAGTGCACACCATCAGCATCGGTGGCTTTGTCTGTGCTGAAATGCTCGTAGTTGAGGTTATTATGAGGTTCCGGCGTCGACGGGCCGAAGCTCTGATGCCATCCAGACCACGCCACCATGTCGTCTTCCGCACCGCCAATACTTGTGTGACCGGGGACCATTCGCGATCTTATCCACCAGAGTCGTCTCACTCCACCTGCCAAGGCGGCAGGGCACCAGCTGGAAAAACTGTATCCGCTGGCGCCCTGCGCCGTTCGTCAGAGGCGGAGGCGACGCGTCTTCGTCGTGAGCCGCTCCATTGCGTTCGGTGAGTTCGACGTCGGCCCATCCGACCCGCAACGCCCCGGAGCATGCACTCGTCGACAGCCGTCCCCTACTCTGCCAGCAGCTCCCTCGATGTGACCGTGCGCGTCCTGCGGGCCAGGACCATGACGAGCAGGGCGGTTATAAGAAGCAGCGCCATGCCCAAGCCGACGACCATGGGGCCGGCATCTCTGCATCCAGCCGCTCGACTCCCAGGGACCGGAGCAAACCTCGAATAAGGGAATGGCGGTCACACTCCGATCGCGATCCCGATCGCGCCGCCTATTGCAACGGGCGGAAGATAGCAGGCGAGCATTTGGCGCATAAGCTGGGCATTGGTGAATCCCGCAGCCTTGAGCACTCCGAAAGTGCGCCGCGAGCGCACCATCGCCGAACTGACCACCAGACCGATCACCAGCATCGTCACAAACCCCGCCACGCCGAAGATCGCGAAGGACATCGTCTTGCTCATCGCCAGGTACGGAGCGACGTAGGACTCGGAGATCGCATACGAGTTGACGACGTGGTTGTACCGCCCCTTCATCTCGGTTCTCACTTTGCCGACGAAGGCGTCGATGTTTTGGCCTTCCTTGAGGACGGCGGTCGCGTACTTCGGCTGGTAGGCGGCGTTCATGCGCTTGGCGCCGTCGATGGTGACCGAGGCGACCATGCCCATGCGCACAACGGTCTGTGTCAAACCCGTCACGAGGTAGGTCGCCTTCCTCCTGAAAAGTCGACGGTCACTTCGTCGCCGACGTCCACGCCAGGCTCTTCGCGAACTTGCCGCCAAGGGATATTTCATTGGCGGACTTCGGATATCTGCCCTTGTAGACGGACCGGCTGCCCTTCGAGGAGGGATAGGAATCGGCGACCGAAAGTGACACCGTGCGCCCGGACACGTCGGCGTTCCTGGTGTTGTCGAAGATCTGAACACGCTCGACTCCGGGCATCGCCCCCAAGTCTTTGCGCACGGCCTCGACCGAGCCGCCTTTCAGCACCGAGACGGTGACGTCCTGCCGGTCCCCGATGAAAATGCCGACCACCTTGCGGGAATCTTTGAACAGGGCCGAGTACAGTGCCACGGAAAAGACGGAGGCAAAAGCAACCATCGCGATCACAATGACCACCATGATCGTCTGAGCCCGGGCCTGAAGTGCGGACTTCACACCGAGCACCAGCGTCAGCGGCCCGCGTGCCTTTCGCAGGGGCAAATGATTGGAGTGGAACGAGTGTGTGGCCTCCCCGCCGCGCAAGGCCTCGACGGGAGGTATCTTTCGCACCTTTCTGGCGACCGCGAGGGCGGTGACGCCGACGACCGCCAGCATCGCTCCCGCTGCCGCGCCCACTCCGACGACGCCGACCTTCGGAGACCACTGCAATCCGGACTGGGACTCGACCAGCTGGCGTATCGCCGGGAAGAGGGCGACGCCGACCGCGGCCCCTGCAAGGGAAGCCGCCAAGGCGACGATCGCGAAGGGCAGAGCGAGCAGCCGGGCAATGTGGCCAGAACGGAAGCCGAGGGCCTTCTGCGTCCCCAACGCGGGCATCTCGCGGACGATGACCGAGCGGATGGCGAATCTGACGATGACCGCCACCACGGAGGCGACGATCGCCGCGAAAAGAATGAAGGAGAAAATGAGGACGTTGGCGGGGACCATCAGCACGGAAGAAAGCAGATTCCACCCACTGCTCACGAGAACCGGGCTTGCAGTCCCGCTTTGCACCGCAGCCTTCGCCACCTTCGAAGAGATCTCAGCTGCGACGTCGTCCGCCTGCGACACGTCTTTAACGAGCGCCCTCAGCTGCCAGACGCGGTTCATTCCGGAGCCGACGTCAAAGCGGGCGGCCTCGGAGGCTTTCACCCGAAACTCGACCTGGATCGAGCCCATCACGCCGCTCACGGGATTCTCGTGGAATCCCTGAATGTGATATCGATGTTTGACTTCGCCTACAGTCATCTCAAAGGGATCTCCGAGCTCAGTATCCTCCGGCCGTCTTGAAGGAATACGGCAGCCATATGGGGTCGGCGTGACGCTTGGAATCTTCGGCCACAACTCCGCTTCGTCCCAATGCGCGTGTCTTTGTCTTGTTCAACGATCGTAACGGCGCTGATCTGCTCCTCGCCGTCGTACTCGAAGGTCGCGCCTGCCCGCAGCGTCTGAAGAAGTATGTGATCCTTGACCCGGCCGTCGTCTCTGGCGATTCTCTCGGCGTCGCGGGAGCCTTTTTCGTTCTCGAGCAGGATGAAAATATGCTCGGTGTTGAGCTTGGCTGTGGCGTCGTCCAAAGTCGCCGGATACTGGAGGATCAGAACGGCCGCCAGGTGCAGCATCGCTGACGCGATGGCCACGAGCAGACCGACGATGACGAACTGTCCGGCCGATCTGCGCAGGCTTCGTTTGAGGAACATGCGGCGCATTGTCACCACCCATTTCCTCGAGGAAACGCGGCGAGACGGTCGCGGCGGTCCTTGTCCGCGGTCTCGAAGGCGCCCAAAGTTCAATTCACCCTGGATCGTCCCGTCGCGCAGGTAGAGGATGCGGTCTCCGCGCAAAGCCGAATTGAGGTCGTGGGTCACCATGGCCACCGTCTGGCCGGCGCGGTTGACTCGGCTGAGAAGATCAAGAATGCGCAGCGAGTTTTTCGGAGTTGAGCTGTCCCGGTGGGTTCGTCGGCGAAGACGACGTCGGGTTCGTTGACAAGGGCCCGGACGATGGCGGCCCTCTGGCCCTCCCCGCCCGAAACCATCCCCGGAAACTTCTTTCTGGTCGCCTCGTCGACGTCCACGAGGTCAAACAGCGCATCGACGCGGGCGGCCACGGCCTTTCGCTTTCGCCGACAAAGCGCCCGGCGCCATCGCATTGTCCATGAGGGACATCGAGTCGAGAAGGTTGATCTGTTGGAAGACGAAGCCGCAGTGGGTCCGCCGGAAGACCGCCAGCTTGTCCTGGCTGAGCTCTGTGAGGTCCTCGCCGTCGAACACCACGCTTCCCAGGGACGGCTTGTCCATGCCCGAGCGCGTAAAGGAGGGTGGATTTTCCTGCGCCGGAGGGCCCCATGATTACGGTGAAGCTGCCGCGGCGGATCGTCAGGTCAAGGTTCTTCAGCACATGCTGCTGGGTTCCCTTGTGCGAGAAAGTCTTCGAAAGCTTCTTCGTCACAATCACGTCCTTGGAGTGCGACGTTTTCCTCTCAGATTGCGCCGTGTCATTGTTCTTTTCGCGTACCGCATTGCGGTTCTCTGTTGCGCTCATGATTCCAAGGTACGCAACAACCGATTACGAAGCCTTTTCGCGATTCTTAACTGTTTCTTAACTCTGCCGGCAAGATTCTGAGCGGCGCGCGCCCCATATTTCGGCGCGCCTTGCCATTGCGCCCGGAGAGAAGGGCCGCTCGATCGGCAGAACCGAGCCTTTGCGCCCCGTCCGCAGGCCTCACCTGGCGAGCGGGATTTCAAGGACGACGGCGAAGCCGGGGTCGGCCAGGCGGCACGAAAGCGCCCCGCCCATGCGCTCCATGAGGCAGCTTGACGTGTAGAGGCCGAGTCCCTCGCCGGGCACCCCCTTCACGTTCGAACCCCGCACGCCCTTGCCCAAGATCGCCTCAATCTCTCCGCGGTCCACGCCCGGGCCGCGGTCGCGGACGACGATGAGAAGGAAGTGCTCATCGACGCTGCCGTCACCTCGATGGGCGTGCCGGCGTACTTGCGCGAGTTGGCGACGACGTTGTCGAAGACTTGCCGCATGCGCAGCCGGTCGACGGAGACCAGGCAGTGCGGCAGGGAAAAGTCCGCCATCGCCTCGTCCGCGTCTGCCGCCCTCAGCCACCTTTCGACGTCCTCGCTGCCGACAGGAACGGGGGCGACCCGAAGGAGGCGATTTCCTCGCGGTTGGCCCGGCGACGTCCGCCATGAGGCTCTTCGATCTGACCGGCCTTCTGACGAATGACCTCGATCTTCTCGCGTTTGGATTCGCTGGCCTCCGTCGCCGCAAGGAGCTCCGCGGTGGCGGCGATCGAGGCGACCGGCGTGCGAATGTCGTGCCCCAGCTCGGCCACGAGCTGCTTCTTCGACTCCTTCGCCGCGGCTTCGGCCCTGCGCGCCCGGCCGAGCTCGTCGCGCATGATGTCGAACGCCCGGTGAACGGCCCGAACACGTTGTTCGATCCATCCGCAAGGGGACGTCGAGATTGCCTTGTGCCACCTCGCGCGCAAAGAAACTCAACTGTTTGAAGGGCCGCAGAAGGCGCCGCCTGGACGCCGCGACGACGAGAAGGCAAAACGCGGCCACTGCGAGGATCGTTCCGCCCGCCAGCCGGAGCGCCGCCCTCCGGGCCTCTTCCTCCTTTTCCACCCATCCGTTGTAAATCCACATGCGCCCGACGCGCCTCCCTCCCGCGACAAGCTCGAAAACCGACCGCGCCCGTCCGCATAGCGTCGCGATCGCCGTCGATCCTTCTGCCGCGCGAGTGCACGAGTGATCCGTCGTCTCCAACGACGGTGACCTGGGGAAAACGCCGACCGGTCCGGGCGTCGGCCGCGCGGGCGTCGGGCCACGACTTTTCGACCGCTTCGACGAGCTCGTTGGCGGGCACGACGTCGGACTTGAAACCCTTGGCGGGCTCGGAACCGAACAGAATCGCAAGAGCGGCGGCTGCCGCGACGACGACAGCGGCGACGGCGCCCTTCATCGGCCGCCCTTTCCCCGGTTGTCCGCTCCCTGGCTTTTTCCGCCGTTCGCTCAGGCCTTTCCTTCTTCGGCCGCCTGCCGGCCTAGCCGGAATCGCCGAGGCGTCTCGCGTCGTCACAGCGCTTCTCCGGCTCTCGCGGGCGCTTCTCCGGCTCTCGCGGGCGCTTCTCCGGCCTTCAAGGACGCCCCACCCTCCCGAAAACGGTATCCCTCCCCATACCGTGCAGATGTACGCCGGATTGTCGGGGTCGGGCTCGATTCTGCCTGCGAGGCGGCGCACGTGGACCGCCAGTGCCGTCGCCCGTGACGGCGCCGCCCCACACCTTGTTCAACAGCTCCCGTTTTTCGACGACCCTCCCCGGTTGGCCACGAGGTAGGCAAGCGGGTCGAATTCCATCGCCGCGAGCGGGATCTCCGCGCCATCGACACTCACCCGGGAGGATTCGAGGTCGACGGCGAGCCATCCGTCGTCGTAGACGCCGGCCTCACGCCCGCCCGCAGATCCCAAGGGCCGACCTCGCCAGAGCCCGCCGCACCTTCGCCACGAGGAGGGCCAGCGAATAGGGTTTGACGATGTAATCGTCCCTCCCAGCGTCAGGGCGAGAATCTGATCGTCTTCGCCCGTGCGCGCCGAAATGAAGACGACCGGGTGTCTCTGTCTTTGCGGAGCCTGCGGCAGAACTCGAATCCGCTGGCCCCCGGAAGGTTGACGTCCAACAGTATGAGCCGCGGATCCAGTTTCGACACGGCCGCGAGGGCTTCCTCGGCGCTGCCCACCGCGCGGGCCTCGATCTGCGACAGATTGAGGTACTCGACCGTCGAGGCCGCAAGCGCCGCTTCGTCTTCGACCATCAGCACATCGATTTGCTCCGCCATTCGTCAACCCTAAGGCTGCGCGGCGAGCTCAGGGCAAGGCGTGGCGGGCCGACCGCCGTCGCCATTCCTGCGGGGACAGCACAGCGCGCATTGCCGGCGCGCATCAAATCTGCGCCTTCGCCCTCCGCGCGGGGACAGCACGAATGATTTTACGGACGGCGTGCACGATGACGCGCCTTCACCCTTCGCGCGGGGACAGCACCCTTTCGAGCGCCGCCGTCGAACGCTCGTACCTCGATTCGCCGGTGATGACGAAATCGACGATCGCTCGAAATAGCTGTCTATGAGCAGGCGGACGACGTCGGCCGTCGGCAGCGCCGGATCGACGACGCCGCAGACCTTCCACCGATCGACCAGGACGGTGAGAGCTTTCCGAAACTCCGAGTGCCTGCGCCGCATGTCCCGGTTGAGGCCGGGGTTGCGAATGGTCTCCGCCCACGCGTTCACGGCCAGACGCACCGAGCGCAGCATCCATTCCGGTGGCTCTGCGCCGTCGGTCTGGCCCAGCTCCTCGAATATACGCAAAGCCTCGTCCGTGACGACGCGGTCGGCGATGTCCTCGCCTCCGGAGGCTCGCCCGTCTTCGCCAGAACCTGCCCGCCCTCCTCGGGCGCCTGTTCGCCCTCGTCGGGAGCGTCTTCCTCGTCGCTTCGAAGCCTTTCGCGCTCCACCTTCCATATGCCGCCAAAAGGCCAGGGCGCGACTTCGCGTACACCTCCCTCAAGGACGGCGGATTCTCACGTTTCGCGAGAATCGCAATTCTCGCGAACACGGCGTCGGTCCGCTCTTTTGCACACCGTCACGATCAGCTCATTTTTTTCCCGCCCGGAAAATAGTTGTAGACAGTGCTCGTGGACATGCCGACGGCGTTGACGACGTCGTCCATCGAGGTCGCATGGAAGCCGTTCTCGGCGAAACACGCTTCCGCTGCCACGACTATCCGCTCGCGTTGGCGTTTCTGGTGGCCGGCGCTGACTCTGGGCATGTTTCAAAGGGTACCTTGACCGTAAATCGAAACGAGCGTTGTTGCTAACGGCGTGCATGCGGCGTAAGCTCACAAGAGTAAAACGATCGTTTCGATTTGAAAGCGTTCACATGTCTGCCATCACTCAGGAATCCGCCGCCACAAGCGGCGGGAAGACCAAGAACAAAGCCGCGATCCTCACGAGCATCATCACAACCCAGCTGATGATCGTGCTCGACATGACGATCATCGCCGTGGCGCTGCCGAGCATGCAGAGCAGCCTCGAGATGACCGACGCCCAACGCCCGTGGATCGTCACAGCGTACACGCTGGCCTTCGGCGGCCTCGTGCTCTTCGGCGGGCGCCTCGTCGGGATCGTCGATCCGACGGGCCACCCGATCGGCCTCATGGGATTCTCGATAGCCAGCCCTCGTCGGCGGCCCTGGCGCCGTCCTTCGCCGTGCTGGCAGGGCGCACGCGCCGCCCAGGGCGTCTTCGGCGCCCTGCTCGCCCCACCATTCTGGCCTTCATCAACAACTCCTTCGTCAATCCCAAGGAGCGCGCCGGCGCCTTCGCGCTCATAGGCGCCACCGGAGGGATCGGCGCCGCGGTGGGCCTCCTCCTGGGAGGGGCGCTGACCGACCTCCTCAACTGGCGATGGGCGATGTTCATCAACATTTTCATCGCCGCCTTCGCTCTCGTCACCAGCCGCAAGACGCTCCCGCCTGCTCACAAGAACAATTCCGGGGCTTCGATCACGGACGACTTTTTCGGCCTCGTACTGGGGTGCACGGGGCTTTTCAGCGTCGTCTTCGGCCTCGACCGCGCCCAGCGCACATCATGGGGGTTCGGCCTCGACCGTCACGTTCATCAGCGTCGGCTGCGCCCTGCTTGTCCTTTTCGTCATCCGGGAAAGGATGGCCCGCAAAGCCAGTGCTGCCCCTGTGGATCGTCACGAATCCGGCGCGCAGCGCCTCGTACGGCACACAGTTCACCTTCGGCGCGGCCCAAATGGAGCGACCGTCTTCATGACGTACTACCCGCAGGAACACCTCGGATACTCGCCGATGAAGACGGGCGTGGCCATGCTCCCGATGGTCGTCGGCATCGTCGTCGCCGCGGCAATCTCCGGCAAACTGATTCTGCCGCGTCTGGGAGCGCAAGCCGCGTTCCTCGGGCTCGGCCTTTCCGCCGCGGGCGCGGGAATCCTGTCGCTCATGGACGTCGATTCTTCGTTCGCACAAGCGGGCCCTTCCCGGCCCTCATAGTCTTCGGCCCGGCATGGGCGTCGCCGTGCCCATCGCGTTCAACGCGGGTACGCGAGGCATCGGCCCGTCGCACATCGGCCTGGCCTCGGCCACGATCAACGCGAGCCAGCAGGGTGGGATCCTCCTTCGGCGTCGCGATCCTCCTCAACTTACGCGACGCACCTGGGCAAGTCGTACGCCGCCGATCACACGGACGATTTCCGATCGAAGGTCGCAGCCGCCCTCTTCGGGGCCCAGGCCAGCCCGCAGTCCGCGGACGGCAAGAGGATCATCGCCTCCATGAGGACGATTTTCGCCGACGAGGCCCGGGTCAACGCCTACTCGGGAGGCTTCGTGCTGCTTGCCGTCATCATGGCCAGCGTCGCAGCCGTCATCGCGATAGGCGCCATCGCGTTGAGAATCGCGCGGCGCCGCACGGGAGCCGCAGGGGAAGCCGCGAGCGCCGCAGCCTCGACGCCCGGCACGGCGCTCGTGACGGCGCCTGTGACGGCACGCATCGAGATCAGCGAGCCAGGCGCCGCCTCGCGGATTCCGCGTCAGCCTCGCGGCCGGGGCCTCGCCTGCCTCCCAGGCTTCAGCCGACGTCGAAGATTTGTCCGCCTCCGCGGCCGTCGCACCCGTCGTTGAACCCACGCCCGTCGCAGAATCCTCACCTGTCGCCGAACCCACGCCCGTCGCCGAAACCTGCCCACAGCGCCCGCGACGCCCCTCGCGGCAGCCCTCGGCCGCACCCACGACGACGCCGAACAACGCGTCCCAGACGCCAGAAACGGCGGGAGCCGAGCCAATCGCGGGTGCGCTGACCCTGGGAATCCCCGCTGGCCAAAGCCAAAGCCGAGGCCAAGGCGACGTTCCGACCCTGGACATCGAGATCGAAAGCCCCGCGCTCGACGCGCCGGCAGCTTCACGCTCGGCTTCGTCGGCTGCGGGCGCACCCGACGATCTGATTGTGCGTTACTCGGAGGAAGTCGGACAGGCGTCGGACGGATCGACGGCGCGGACCATTGCCATAACGGTCACGGGCACTGCCCTGGCGACGGCCGCGTTCGCACTGAGGGTCGCGCCGGCGGCGTTCGAAGTGACGCACGTCGGGCCTGGAGTCACGCGCCGGGCCCGACGCCTCATTTTTGCCCATGGGGATGTCCGCGACCATGTCCGACGACGGAGCAGACGAACCGGAAGCCGGCTCCATCGTCAGCATGACCGATTCCCCTCGTCCGGCATAGCAGACAAAACGCGTACCGCGCTTTGCTTCCCGAGGGATACATGCGCCCATTGAGGTCATTCGTTTGCCCTTGACCGACCAGGCTTGAACGGCTTTGCCACGCGGAATTCGCATCCCCGCGGGCATGACCAGCGCCGCGGAATGCTCCTTGTACGACCACACGAGCGGATGGTGTGCCCGTCGGCCATTTTATGGGACATCTGGTTGTAATCGGACGCCTGGTTGAGGGTATTGAACTTTGTTTCATCGGACATTCGCGCATCGTCCACGCCCGGCCCGCGGCAAAGCCCCGACGACGAGGAAGACGGCGGCGGCTGCCCCAGCAAACCTTCGCACCCACACTCTTCGCCTGGGAAGCTCAACGACGTCGGCACCGCGGGAAACATCGTCATCGGCGCCGCGGGGAGTGGATTCCGCCCGGCCCGCGCCACGGTGGCCGGCCTCGTCCGAAGAGGCTTCGCTCAGCATAGCTTTTTCCTCCTGAGACACGTGCGAAACGCCACTCTGCCCAGGAGCCCGGATGTCCCCATCCGAATAAGAAGCGGCCGATCCCCACCAATTTCAGTGGCGTGCAGCTCAGTGCCAACCTGAGCATCCCCAGAGCCGCCAGAAGAAATGCGCGCGCATGAGCGCCGCCTTGACGTCGGCGGGCGGCTGCAGCGGCTCGCCGTCGAAAGGCGGCGGCGCCCAGCAGTTCGGCTTCGGGAGTGCTGAAGGCGATGTCGTCGCTTCGGTCATCGGTCCTCCACAACCTCGCGCAGCTGCGCGATTCCATTTCCTGATATGGGTCTTGAGGGTGCCCAACGGCATGTTCAAAGCCTGCGCCGCCTGCACGTGGGTCATCGACCGAAGAAGACCGCGTCGATGCAGGAGCGGACCGGCTGGTCAAGCCGGCGACGCGCGCGCAACCTCGCCGCTCCGCTCGTGAGAAAAGACGGCCTCGGCCACAGAATCGTATTCGACCTCGAATTTGGCCGAAGAAGCCTCGCGAAGACGTCGCGACTCGCGCGACCGAACGCAGTCGATGGCCCGCCTCCGAGCGAGGACGGCCAGCCACGCCTTGGCGCTGCCTTCGCGGGTCGAAGGACGACGCACGCTGCCACACCCTGCCAGAAGACCTCCTGCAGAACATCCTCGGCCAGGTCGGCGTCGACGACAATGCGGCGAATGAGGGCCAAAAGATGGCCGGCAGCACGGTCGTAGAGGAGGCCGAAGGCCTCGCCGTCACCCTTCGCAACCGCGGCGAGCAAGCGGTCAAGATCGTTGTGAGCATCGTGCACGGCAACTATGCTAACGGCTCGCTCGGCGCCTCGCCGCGCAACGCTCTTCGCAGTCGGCATCGCCCCTACCGTTGGACGCGCTTGCCACCCTACGTATCGCCGCTGTCCCCGCCATCCTCATCTGTCACCCGAATGTGAAGGAGTGGAGGCGGACGCCAGCGCTCGCCTCGACCGTGAGAGTGCCCCTTTTCGCGTTGTCGCCGGGGAGAAGGTCGATCGCGTTGGGAATTCCTTCGACCTTTTTGTAGCTGCGCCCCTGGAAGGTGTAGGTTATTTGGCCTTTGCCCGATGCAACGAGGTAAACGCGACGGGAATGAAGCCCCAGTTTCACGCTTGCGCCCTCGGAAGCGGGCGCGGCCGATTCGCCGTCTGCCGTCCATTTGCCTGAAAGGTTGAACTTGCCGGTTTCGGGTCGCTTGACTGGCTGTGTCGACGGTGCCCTCGGCAAAGGGAACCTGCCGTCGTAGTAACGCGCCCTATCCGGGAAGAGATAAGTCTCCGGATTCGCCTCCTCGGCCCGAGCGGCGTCGGCCTTCGAATCGTCCTTGTCGGAGAAAACCGGATCGGGAGCTTTTTCCGGGTTTTGCTTGGCGAGCAGTTCCTCGGATGAGCCTCTCCGTCCTCGCTTCGCCATGTTCGCCGTAGTGGATATGCCGAACCTTGCCCTGCGCGTCCACGAGGTAGTGCGCGGGCCAATAGTGGTTGTCGAAGGCGCTCCACGTCTTCAGATCCGAATCGACGGCGACGGGATAGGTGATTCCAAGCTTTTGCGCGCCGCCCTTGACGTTTTCCGGTACCTTTTCAAAGGCGTACTCTGGCGAGTGGATTCCTATCACCTGAAGCCCGTAGTCGCGGTAGGCCTTGTAGAGCTTTTCGATCCCCGGCACCGAGCGCTGGCAGTTGATGCACGAGTACGCCCAGAAGTCGACGAGCCGCACTCCGCCGGCGGGCGCCTTGTGCTCTAGGGCGCGACCGCCGGGGGTGTTGAACCAGGCGGCAATCCCGGTTATCTCTGGCTGCGGCCCGCAGTCGGCGAGTTCGGCCGAATCCGGCGAGCACGTGAACTTCCGACCGCTCGTCGAAGGTACTCGTCCGCGGCGCTTTTTGAGATTCGCAGTGTAATCGGGAATGACCCGCTGGATTTTTCGCCGGAAGATCGAAGACGATGCCCGCCGCCATGGCGATCATCGCGCCTCCCGCCGCGATCCGGATCCTGCGCTGCGCTTCCGATACCCCTTGACGCGCTCGGCTGCCGCCCCGTCCGGCGAGGGCGAAGAAGAAGAGGGGAATGGCGACCCCGACGGCGAAGGAAATCGCCAACGCCACGGTTTCAGCGCCGACTCTCCCCGTCGAGCCCGCCACGCTGATCGCCGTGAGCACCGGTCCCGCGCATGGAACGTAGGCGGTTCCCAGCACGAGGCCGAAGACGAATCCGTTGGAACGCTTGTCCACCTGTTTCATGCGTATGCGCGCGAACGGCTTTTTCCAGCCATTCCTCGACCTTCGGAATCATAAGCGAGACCCCGATGAGCGCGAGGAAGGCGACGCCTGCCCACCGAATGAAATCTTGGGGAAGCCCCAGAAGGCTGAGGACAGTCGATCCGAGCAGAGTCACGGCCGTAAAGGAGACGACCAGCCCGAGCGTGATGAGGAGGGGGTATTTTCTTGACGGCGACTTGCCGTCGGAGGAGGCGCCGGTCGCGCCCGCGAGGAAGATGATGGGGAGCATCGGCAGTATGCAGGGGCGATACGCCCGTGATCAGGCCGCCGAACAAGCTCGATGAGAATCTGCGAGAACATGGTTTCCTTTTTCACCGCCGTTTGTCTGTCACCGTTGGTTCGACGCCGACGTCGCCCACGGATGTGTCAACAGTTCACATCCGGCATGCCCTGCGGCGCCGAACAGTGATTGAAGGCGGAACGATCCGCCCTGCAAACAACCACTCGAACAAAGGAATGCCCATGGCTCGCAAATTCTTCGCATCGACCGCTCTGGCCTCCGTCGCCCTTGTCGCAGGCTTGGCTTGGCGGCGTGCGGCGCCGACGATCAGCCTCCGACAAGATGTCGACGACGCAAAACGAGAAGATGTCGGACAAAGACAAGATGTCGGATAAGGACAAGATGACCGACAAAGACAAAATGACCGACAAAGGACAAGATGACAGACAAAGACAAAATGACAAACAGATGACAACAAATGACCGACAAAGGACAGATGACCGATGGGTCCATGAAGGACAAGGGAACAGACGGCTCGATGAAGGACGGCTCCATGACCGACAAGTGACGGCGTCTGGAAAGGAGGCATCGCGTGCCGCCGATCGAATCCGAGACGACGTCCGCGACGTCGGAATCTTCTTGGCGAGGCGGCGTGCATACCGCCGAGACGTCGCGTGGCGTGGGGCCGCGATCTCGCCGCCCCGCGCCACGTCTCACGGCTGCGCTCCGGTCTATGCCTCGTCGCCCGCCTCGCAGAGGGCAGCCGCCCGTTCGATGCCTTTGCGTCGCTCGCCCGCGGGGCGCCGCCTTACTAGCTTTTTACAAAGCCTTTCGTCGTCACCTACTCTGCGTGCGCACGAACGGGAACGTGATCGTCTCCCGGATGCCCAGGCCCGTCATGGCGGTCAAAATCGATCGACGCCCATCCCCATGCCACCGCACGGCGGAAGCCCTGCTCGAGGGCCCTCGATGAATTCTTCGTCGAGCTGCATGGCTTCAGGGTCGCCGTTGGCGGCCTCCAAGGACTAGGCTGCCAAACGCTCGCGTTGGATCACCGGATCGGCAAGCTCGAGTATGCCGTCGCCAGCTCTATTCCCGCGCACATACAGGTCCCATTTCTCGGTCAGTCCGGGCTTCGAACGGTGAGGCCGGGTAAGGGGCGACGTGTCCTCCGGGAAGTCGAGAACGAAGGTCGGCTCCCACAGTTTCGAGCCGACGAGCTCTTCGAAGATCTCCTCGGCGATTTTCCCCGCGACCCAGTAGGGCGCCACGGAGATCCCGTGGCGGTCGGCGATCGCCCTCAAGCTTTTCGCGGGGTTTTCGACCGTGACCTCCTCGCCCACCGCTTCGGAGATTGAGGTGTAAAAGATCGATGCGCGCCCACCGCCGCCCAGGTCGTATTCCGTCCCGTCGGAAAGGGTCACCGTGGTCGTCCCGAGGGTGTCGAGGGCAGGCGCGCTGAACCAGCGACTGGGTCAGCTCCGCCATCGTGTCGTACGTCGCGTACGCCTCGTACGCCTCGATCGCCGTGAATTCAGGGGAATGGCTCGAATCGGCGCCTTCGTTGCGGAAGTTTCGGTTGATTTCGAAGACTTTGTCGACGCCCCCCACCACTGCCCTCTTGAGGTAGAGCCTGGTGGCGATGCGCAGGTAAAGATCCTGGTTGTAGGCGTTGATGTGGGTGACGAACGGGCGGGCGGCCGCGCCTCCGTGGATGGCCTGGAGCATGGGCGTCTCAAGCTCGAGGTAGCCGCGATCGTCGAAGTTGGCGCGCAAAGACTTCATGACGCCCGCGCGAAGGCGCACCATGTCGCGGGCCGCCGGGCGCATGATGAGGTCGAGGTGGCGCATGCGCACGCGCGACTCCTCGGAAAGGGTGACGTCTTCGCCGTCGGCGTTCGTGTACACCTTCGGCAGGGGGCGGATGGCCTTGGAGGCAATCTGCCAGGAGCGGGCGAATACGGAGAGCTCGCCGCGTTTGGACGTTCCGACGTATCCTTCCACGAAAAGGTGGTCGCCGAGGTCGACGTCGGTCTTGAATCTGGCGAATGCCTCCTCGCCGACGTTGGCCAGCGACAAAAAGCACCTGGATGCGGTTTCCGGGGCCGTCCTGAAGGGTCGCGAAGGCGATTTTTCCGGACGAGCGCGAAAGCATGACGCGTCCGGCGATCCCCACGGCGACGTCGGCCAGTTCGACGCCGGCTTCGAGGCTGCCGTATTTCTCTCGCAGCTCGGGAATCGTCGTTGTGACGGGAAGCTCGACCGGATACGGTTCGATGCCTTCGTCGATCATCTTCTGGCGTTTGGCGAGCCGAATGCTGATCTGGCCGGGAAGGTCGTCGTTCTGCGAGCCGCGGCGGGCGTCTCGTTGGTAGTCACGGACAATAGACTACAGCGTGAAGCTCGCCCGCGCGGATTTGGCTTCGTGCTGGTTTCCGCCGCGTGACGCGGCGGGCGTGGAGTTCACGCGGACTCGGCCTTTGGACCGCCCAACGGACGCCAAGGCCCGCCAGCCTCTGCCACAATGCGTCTCGGCAAAGGGAGCGGTCTACGGTAGCGGAGCGATCACTCCGCCAGCGCACACCAGACCTGCAGGTTGTGGGCCGGCCGGATGATCGCAGCGTCACCATTCGAAATAATGCTGGAAATAACCGCTGCTTTACAGTCAAGAACACAAACAGACGCACGAATCTGCTGCGTCCTTTGCCGACCTGGAGTACACAAACCAAAGTTTCCAATCACCGTCGTACATGGCGTTGCATGCCCAGGCCACGATGCCCCCTATCTCACGAGCAAGTTCGCCATCCAAACCTGCATCGGTCGATTCAGCAGCCCCAGCACCCACTCTTTGGGGAACAGTGACTTTCGGCCGGAGGATCGACAACATGGCGGCCCGATATCAGCAGATCAATCATGACGACGGGGAACCCGCGGGTCTATAGCTCGATATCGCGATGTCGCCGTCGATCATCTGAGCTACGCTGATTTCTTATCCTGATCAATCCAGGCCGCAGCGCCGCAGAGCGCCGGCGTCGTTAAGAATGAGCTGAACATACCCAACAGGTTCTATGTACGCGGCAAGAAGGCTTTGTCCGACGTCGGTGAGCAGCTCTTTCGAGAAAAACCCTAGACGTGTAAAGTTCGCATGAAGCCCGGAAAGCGTTCATCCCTTAGCAAAGTATGTAAATTATCCCATACTCTTTCCGATAGGATAACATGTGGCGTTGGCTCGCATCAGGGCCTCCAGCCGAAACTCGCCACTATGTCGGTAAAAGCTCGAGCTGTCGGGCTGAATCGGCCGATCGCAGCCGCGAACGCTAGAACATAATCTGCAGATGATCCTTCGGGTCAACGTAATAGAGCATTTGAGTCATATTCTGCGTCTCCGTACTGTAGGTAAACATGGCGACAGCAGGGTGCCCATCGAGCGAAGTCCACCAACATCAAGTACTCGACATGTTGGGTTTTCGCCCACCGAGGACGCCAGAATCGCATACACCCTCCTCGATTCCTTTTTAGCACGTGAAGCCGCTTGACGGAACAACTGGCGTGCAGCCATAGTCCGTTCGCGGCCTGCGAGCCATCAACAGTGTGGCAGGATCCATCGTGCGATTTCAACCCATTCATCCGAAAGCGTGATCATCCCTGCCACCCATTCAGATCCTTGAGCCATTTCGGTGCCATTCTAACCTGTTTGTCGACGAACTCGCTGAATGGAACATTGAGCTGCCTTTTCCCCCAGTCAGCCACAGCAGTACCAGCTTGACCGCCAAAAAATCCGCCGGCAGCTGCGTGTGAGTCCACTGCTGACAGCAGCGCCAGCGGCTGTCCCGAGTGTTGCGCCCAGGTAAGGCCCAGCGAAAGAAAAAGTTGCGTCGTACCCTCCTTTGAGATCGGCACGCACAACTTTCTCGGGAAACGACAATGTTGGATCGTAAGAATCACGGTTCCACTGATCCTTGAACGCTCCGTAACCGTCTCCGAGCGCGGAAAGGAAGCTGAGCCCTGTCATCCCATATCCGTATTTTTTGCTGAAATCTTTAAGTTCTTCAACGTTGGACAGAGCACCCAAAAGCGTTTGGAAGTCACCGAAGAAGCCGAAAATCATGTTAGAAGTCTTAAAATGATCCAGCCATCGACCAGCAGACGAATTTCCATACCAAGAGGGAACACCCAAAGAGGCTTTTAGCCCTTCGAGGAAAGAAGGACTCGCTATGCTTTCACTTTTTACTTGAAAGAATTATGAGTCGAGCTGCGTGGAACGGAGGAGGTCATGAGCTCGAACAAATTCACGAAAAATGGGCATTTGCGGTATTGCAAATGTTGGTTCCGGTCGGAGCTCAATCTCCTCACCGGTCACGAGGAAATTCCTGGTCAGCGCCTCCGCACGCATCTTTTCGAATCCCTTTTTCACTTCATCAATCTCGTGGCGGAACTCAGCCAGCACCGTCAATGTACTCCTGACATTTTTCGCTGAGGATTGTCATAGTGGCTGGTTGCCCTCTGTTCCGCCCTCGAAGGCGGAAGCAGAAGTGCCCTTCCAGGATTCTAAAAGATTGCCACCAATGTCGAAGAGCCGAGAGACCCAGTCATCCAGGCTTTCTTTAGCGCCTCTATATCTGCTTTGCAGCCTGATCGCACCAGGATCGGCATCCACATGAGTGTTTATCATTTCTGCCTCCATTTTTCCAAGAAACTCGCCGTACTGGTCGAGATTAAAAAGCTGACCAGACTCTCCATCCTGCTGCACGACCATATTGGTCACATAGCGGACACCCTCAGCTAGCCCCTCTACGGAGGTTGCCTCACTTTCAACTTTGGGAACGAAAGTATCCAACCACCTTGAAGCGAAACTGTCGAACGTCCAAAACGAGGATCGGCGAGTTTGGCACCCTTTATCTCCTCCCCCTAACTGCTCGTACCCTCGCTGCAGCCTCCATTTCCTGGGGGTCAACTTGGAGATACTCCTGGAAGGGTCAGCAACGGAGGTAATCATCTCCAGCACACGCTCTTGTCTCCCCACTTGTTCGCCCGCGCCAGCTCTCAAGCTCCTGGGCTCAGGGAAAGACTGCGAATCCACAACGAGCTCATGTTTACGTGATACATGAAAAAGCTTATCCCTAGAAGAAGTGCAGCGTCTTGGGGAGTCCTTCCCAGCCCTGCCTGAGAGCTTCCGAAGTTGAGTTGAGGATAAGCGCCAGAACATACCGCGAAGGCAGTTCCTCGAGGGCGGTGACGTAGAAAATTTGCGTGAGATTTTTCCGCTCGATGCAGTAAGTGAGCACGGCGGCGGCCGCGGGATATCCCGCCCGCACGGTTTCCCCCACGTCGATGAGACGGCCGACCCGCGTCCCCGCGGTCTCCTGTATAGTTATTTGACCTACTTTCACGCAAAGAGACGAGGACAGCCATGGCAGGCAGAAGAACGCCGGAAGAGACTCAGAGGATTCTCAACCAGCCGAACCCCTTGGTGCCGACAGAGACGATCGGGGTGCGACTCGGCGCATTGGAAGCTGTGGGGGCGGTTGCAGCCGTTGCCGTCGCGGCGAACTTCGGCCAGCCGCAAGCAGACCCCCAAGGCCACCCGCGGACCGTCCCTTCGATGCCGCTTCCGCTGCCCGTCCAGCGGGCGATCGTCGTCTGCCTCTTCGGTTTCTTTCCGCCCTGCTCCTAGCCGCCATCCGCGATGCAGTCCGACGCCCGGCGCTTTCCTTCGACGACCAAGAAAACGGCGAACGGCCGTGCTAGCTTTGAAACCGGCGTCGATCAAATGGAGCGACGCCGTCCGCATCGACGAAGCCCAAAAAGGAAGTCTCCAGTTAGCCGCTTTTTCACGCACGCTTTCGCGCCGATTTCACACAGGGTCCACGTTTGTTTCACGTCGCCTTCACGCCGGTCTCGCCGCGAAACTCACCCTTAAAAACACGTGGGTCTCTTTTACCCCTAAGGGACTCGCCCGCCCCGCTTAGGGATGGACATAGCATCTCTACGCTACCTGATTCCTGGCAGGTCCGCGATGTGCCGGACGAATATCAGGCTGCCAAGTACATCGCCATGGGCCCCTGGGCTACTCTGGCTACTCGCCCTCCGCCGTCGTCACGCACGAGGAGGGAGCGCGCGCACGCCTCGACGATTGGGCTGCCGCCATGATCGAAGAGTCGTCCCAGACGATTCCAGGTTTGCACGTCATCGACGTCGGCGGATTGGAGATAGCGGGCCACCCGGCGATCGTCCACGCCCTGTCGATGACCGTTGAAACCGTCAATGTCACCCAGATGCAGTTCGCGCTGCTGACGGGAGGCAGGCGCTCGGCCAGGAGGCCCGGCTATGTCGTGACGGTCACGTGCGCCTCCGCCGACCTTCCCACGATCGGCGACTCTGATCGACATGGCCACCAGCTCGAGCCCTCAGGAGGCGAACAATGAGCAGCGACACGATCAGCGTCGTCTTCCCACCGACGAATGGGAGGCTTTGAAAGACCTTCTCGACGGCGAGGGCGCGCCCCTCAACCTCATGGGCGACCTTGAGCAGCGCGGCTTCCTTGAAAACGGGGCGCTCTCGCAGTCGGCGGCAAAGCTTCTGCAGGCCTATCAGCAGGCGCCGCGGGAGCTGGTGCGTCTGATGTGTGCGACGCCGGAGTGGTGCGCGAAGCCCGCACGTGGTGGCTGGCGACCGCAGCGTGCTGCCTGACATCACCGACGGCGGTGACGGTTTCTGATGGGCGGCAGGAGCCGGGCCAGCTTCCGCTCACGCTGCTGGAGATGCTCGCATCGGCCTCGGCCCCGCCTCCCGGAGGGCGCCCTTTCCCGGTTTTTCCGCGAGAATCATCCGCGACCTCCTGCGCCCGAGCGACAGCGACCGCAACGCCAAAGCCCGCGACGACCTCGCCGAGACGCTCAGAGGGGTGTGGCTGGCCGCCAGCGAGGCGATCAAAAGACGACTGGCGGCTGTGGCTCATTCAGTCCTTCGACGTCGCCGTCGGCGAGCCTCGAGGCGCGCACCACCGTGTGCGTCCTCGACGTCGGCCGGCATGGTCGGGATCAGCGGTCGATGGCGACACCGCGGTTCCCGTGGCCGTGACGTCGCTCGAAGTGTGCGCGTGCCGTCGCGGCGATCGCGCCGGTCGTGACCGCGATCTAACAGCCGCAACCGCAATGTAACCGTGGCCTCACGAGGCGGGCACGAGCGCGAGCGCAGCATAACCGTAACGGAACCGCGGTTCGGCAGGCCCGACGGCTACTCTCGATGCGCCAGGCGGTTACTTCCGGAACGAGGCAATAGGGTTCGCCCGAGCTGCGCAGCCTGTGGCCAGCGGCGCTTGGCCGGGCTCGCCCCGTCCTCGACGATAGCGTTGTCCACGTCGACGAAGACGACGCGCGGCTCAGTAGCTGCGCGCGGACGCGTCGTCGAGCAGCGAATACGAGATGACGATGACGACGTGGCCTGTCTTCACCAGGTGCGGCGGCGCCGTTGATCTGGCACACTCGGCTCCCCTCGCGCACCGGGAATCACATAGGTCGTGAGGCGGCTGCCGTTCGTCACGTCGACCACGTCAACCTCTTGGCCGGGAAGAATATCGGCGGCGTCAGCAGATCGGCGTCGATCGTTATCGATCCGACGTAATGCAAACCGCACCCGTGACGGTGACGCGATGGATCTTGCTGGTCATCATTCGGCGCATACGCACCAGCCACGAAGTTCAACCTCCATATTGTCGATGAGGCGCGGGCTCAACCCAGGCCGCGACGGCCAACAAACTCGCCCGTGCACGGGCGCTGCACCGTTGCAGGCACGGTCCTCGCGTCGCCCGCGGACATGGCTCTCTGCGTCGCCCGCAGGCATGGTCGCACCGCTCGCCGGGAAACTCTTACCGCCGCTGGCCGGTATAGCCGCGGCGCCTTCGGAAGGCGAGGTCCCAGCGGCTCCGCCTGCAAAGAAGGCCCTCGCCGTCGATGGCCGCAAAGTCTCTGGTCGACGAGAGCAGGTAGTCGATTTTGACTCCGGCGCTCGCGCAGGTGCCGTTCGGCGACGTCGCGCACCTCCTCGGGGACAGTCCGCGTTGGGCGGCGCTGGCCCCCACCGCGGAGAGCCTGGTTGAGAGCCAAAGCCTCAATGCGTTCGGTGGGCGAAAGATAGGAGTTGCGCGAGGACAGGGCGAGGTCTGTCGACGTCGCGCTCGATCGGGACCGCCCGTATTTCGACCGGCATGTCCAGATCGGCGGCCATCGTGCGGATCACAGAGCGAGTGCTGCGCGTCCTTCTGCCCGAAGAAGGCGATGTCCGGGCGAACGAGGTTGAGCACCTTTGTGGACGACCTGGAGCACGCCCGCGAAAATGCGTGGGCGAGTCTTTCCTCGAGGACCGCGGCCATCGGCCCGGACTCGATACGGACAAGGGGGTCGCGCGGATAGACGTCCTCGGCCTCGGGAGCGTAAACGGCCTGGACGCCGACCGCCTCGAGAAAGGCCAGATCGGCCTCAAGGTCGCGCGGGTAGGCTTCGTAGTCTTCGCCCGGCCCGAATTGCAGGGGGTTGACGAAGATCGAGACGACCACATTGTCCGCCGCCTTCTTCGCGGCCCGAACGAGCGCAAAGGTGCCCTTCGTGAAGCGCGCCCATCGTCGCGACAAGCGCACTGTGCCTTTGAGGCGCGCTGAGGGCTTCGCAAGATCCGCTTCAGTGCGTGCAACTTTAGCTCACGCCTACCAGTTTACCGGCCGACGACGGAACCTTCGCAGCCGTGGCCTGAGCGGGAGGCTCACTGGCCGTCGAAGCCCGCACGCCCCCTTAAAATTGTAATAACCCGTATCCGAAAAATCAGGGGACGAACAGCCCTTTTAATGTGACGGTCTTAGAGACGATTGAACCATCGGCGCACAAATGGAAAATCCTAGAAAAATTCAGAGTTGATTTGTCAACGCCGCACGTATCCAATACAAAACAAAACAAACAAGAGATAGAAAATGAGAAAACGACGCCTATATTGGCCGCGTCAATATGCAAGCAGCGATGCTGTTCCCCGGCAGCTCGGCAAACGCGGGCCCGTCTCCGACCGGAACAAGCCGTCCGTCCGTCAAGGCAGGCCCGCGAATATGGACGATCTTCCGCATAGCAGCTAATCAGTGGCGCGCGATGGAAAAGAAGTCAACATCGACGCTTTCATCGCCAAAAAGGACAAACCTGATTGCGGCTAAAGGGACTTCCTGAAGCCTGCGGCCCAGAAAAAGCGCGGACGGTGTTGCAGCATCCGCCCAGAAATGGCCTAACCATGGCAAACGGCAAGGCACGCTTTGTCGACAAGGTCCGCGTCAAGGTCAATGATGTTGCGCAAAAAGCAGTCACGGAAGTCCTGTCGTCACCGCACAGATCGAAATTTCTCGACATATCGCGCGGGATCGACGTCAACTGGGGAAGGAATTTATTCCCACGAAATCAAAATAGACGCCCGCGGATGCATCTATGGCCTCGTAGTCAAAGATCGCGACTATTACGACAAGCACCCTCGTCAGCTACCTTCCCAAACCCCAAAAAGACGCGTCAAATTCTCCAGAGGGCAGGCGAGATGACAAATCGCAGTACACGGGAGAAAAGTTGGCGCAGGTCAGCACGGAAGGCACCGCCGTCGTACCTACCCACTTTGACGCAAAAACAGAGAAGAAACGGGTGGAGTACGCTCGCAAGTACGCCAAACCTCGAACCGTAAGTATCACTACTATAAGGACGAAGGCGGGATTGCACCAACTTTGTGTCGCGCCATGGAAGCAGGCGATGGAGCAGGTCTACCATTCACGCTTCGACTATAAAGACGACAACGCCTGGTGGTATGGCGGAGGACCGCCTTTTCAGCTATCCCCGCAACAGCTGGATCTATCCGGTGCCGAAAACTTCTTCCGCATGGCGAACGGCAGAGTGGCTGAAAAGAACGACCTCGTTAAACAATTTCTATGAATTGCAGCCGGAGACATCTTGCAACACAGCCAAAGGCGCTACCGAGATGACCCACACACGATCGTCACCAAGGTTGAAATCGGCGAACCCATCTGAGCGTATCACACCGACGATCAGATCGACCAGCCATTGTCTTCCATGCCTTAAAAGGCGAAAAGAAGCGCATCCGCAGCACTTAGCGGCGATCACGCGGTATATTCTGTTGAGCCCATCGAAATCAACGGCGCGCAGGAGGATGAAATGCTCTGAGGGTGCTCCGCGAAATACAAACATCTCAGTCGGCGGCCGCGGGGATTGTCCCCTCGCCGCCGCGTCATACCCAACCGCTCAGCCAGCGATTCTACTCAGCGCGGTTAACATCCTCGCCTCCGTCCCGGCTGTTCCATCGCTGGCGCTGCTCCTTGCTGTCGCTCGCCGATCCGTAAGTCCGCCGAGTTCCAAACCGACGCTCCCGTCCGAACCGGCCACAAGCCGAACAAGCGGCCTGGTCCGATGTGGCCGGGCCTAAGCCCCCAGTCCGGTCGGGCGTGAATACGAACCGTCGCCTCCGTCCGAAGCCCCGCAGCGCGAGTCGAGCTTCTGTCAGCCCGCCGGCTTTCCGGGCGTCGCCAAACCCGAGCGCCGCCGTCCAGCTCGGCCAGCAGGCGATCAATCGCCGGAGGCCTGCAGGCTTCGGCCGCGACCCGCGCCGTCGCCCTCGCGAGCAGCGCGGTAGCGGGCAGGTCTGGCGAAGTCCCCGTCGCCGCGAGCACATCGAGCGAGGCGAGGCGCTCGCGCACGGTGCCGACGTCGCCGCGCGCAACCGGCCCGGTCAGCGCCGATTCGCTGGAGCTGAGCGTGCCGTCGAGGGCGGCCTGAAGAAGGGGCGGAGGTAGCGCCCGGAGCCTCGACCCCGAGGGGCTCCAGCACCCGCATCGACCGGGGCGACGAGGGTGACGAGGTGGTTTGCGCGGGCGAGGGCCGCGATGAGAGGGCCCGTCTCCTCCGGCGACGACGACTGCGCGCCGCCCGTCCCGGTCACGAGCGCCTGGGCCGATGGGCAGCAGCGGTGGGCGGTGATGGCGGAAGGGGCAGCCGACGAGGCGGGCGACGTCGAGCGAGGTTCCGGTGAAGGTCATGGCCGGGATGGACGGCGAGGGCAGGCCCCGCGCGCGCCGCAGGTTCGAGCACGACACGCCGTAGCGGCTCTGCGACGTGATCGCCAACCGCCCGGCGGTGAAGCAGCCGAGCTATGCGTTTCGACGAGCGCTCGAGTTCGTCGCCGGGAACGGCGAAAAAGCAGCAACTCAGGCCCTGCGGGCGACCTCGACGCTCAGGGGCGACCCGGCGCGGCGTTGAGGCGGTCCAGGCTCGCCCCGGAGGGCGTGTGGGCACCGACGATCGTATGCCCGGCGGCGCGCAAGGCGCTGCCGAGAGCGCTTCCGACGCGCCCGGCTGGAAACGATGCCGATCGACAGGCGGTGGCCATTCGCCGCCTTCCTCTCAAGCGTTCGACCGCAGGCGCCTACTGCAGGCGTTTGTCCGCAAAGCGCTTCCTCTCGCGGCACACGGGGCCCTTCGCGAGCATTCTGCGCCCGCGTCAGCAGTCCACTATCTCGCACCTGGTCAGAGGCGGCAGGCGGCGCGGCCTTCACATCGCGGCCAGTCGGCCTCCGACTCGTCTTTAGCCTCGACCGGCCCTCACCTGAGTGAGAGCGCCGCAAGCGTGATGTCCGCCGCGATCGGGAGACTGACTGAACTGCCGAGATCAGCTGCCTGCCAGCCCTCGATCGATCTGCGGTCGCCCTCGGCCTCCGGTCGCGCCCGAGCTGACTGCCGCTCGCACAACGACCTGGCGTCAGCCAAACGGAGAAGTGTTTGCACGGTCTCGATTGCCATGGCGGCCGTGCTCAGCCGCAGCGAGGCCAGACCGAGCGCGCTGACCAACCCCTGGAAAGCTCTGAGCCCTGGAAGCGCGTATGCCACACGATTCGCAGCGAACGGCCGAAAAACCGCCCAGCGCAGCACGGCGACCGTCCGGTGAGGGGCCTGCGTTAGCGAACCCACCCGAAGGGCCGAGCACCTGAGGCAAGCGGCCGCGACGAAAAGCCTCGGAGGGCCCTTTGCCCTCGAAGGCGTCTTTGAGAAAGGCCTCGACTGTCGACCCGGAGATCCGGGATGAGCGCCCACAGAACCCGTTCGACGTCGCGCGCATGCTCCCCGCGGTGACGAGCTCCGTGGGTTTGGCGCCGTTCCCCGTTCAATGTGAAACCTGGTCTTGGCGGCTTGACCCGACGCCCACCAGCCAAAGCGTGCCAGCAGGCGCTGGCGGACTCTGCACGGTCTGACCCCGCATGGAAGGACTCGTGTGCCTTCTGCGACGCGAGGCCGGAACGAAGCCGCAAACCGTCAGGGTCAGGACAGCGCGGCGCCCCACTTTCGCGAAAGGGGCGCCGATGCCGCCCCACACCGCGCCGAGAAGCACGAGCGCCACGGGGAAGAAGGGCGACTTTGGGTCGAAGGCGAGAAGGGCGATGGAGGCGGCTGCCGAGAGAACTGATGAAAAGACCGCGAAAGATCAGCGAGGCGACGAGCCTGCCCGCTGGAGCTCTAGACCCGGGGCTCGTCGAGGAGTTCCAGTCCCTTCACGCCACGGCAGAATCCTGACGGGACGGTCGGCGCGTGCGTCGTCGGCCGCCTTGAGGAATCGCCCGCAGGCCTTCACACCGCCTTGTCAGCCACCCGAGGCGCATCCCCGCCTCCCATCGCCGCCGATTCGACGCAGACGGAAACCGAGTCCGAACATGCGGGCGAACAGGCCTTGACCTCGACGCTTTGAAATCCCGCCCCACTTCACATGGACGCGTTTTCAGCACGACGCCGATCGCAGGCGGATGCCGTCGGCGCCGAGGAGAACGCTTTGGCATGCCAGACGACGACGGCGACGACGGACGAAACCACGTCACCGCAAGGAAAGCCAGGAGGGCCCATCCGACGGCTCTGCATCCCGAGGTCGCGAACCGCGTCCACAGCGTGCCGATGTCCTGCTCTCTCGATCCAGTCGCGGAGAACCAGGCTGCCGCGACAAGAATGCCCAACCACATCCGCAGCACGCCAACGGGGTGAGAGGGTGGAACCGCCGCTATTCGCCCGAGGAGCCTGCGTCCGTCCGGTATTCTCCCCGCTGCAGGCGGCAGCCTCGCCTGCAGCGCCCCTCGCCTCACAGCCCTCCATCCTCGCCTGGCTGACCTCCATGAGCCTCGCTCAAACGCTCGGCCTCCCTGACGGCAAGCCGGGAATGGAGGGGCTGACGTTGACGGAGGCTGGTGACGAAATACGAGCGCCAAACCATACCTCCCGCAGAAAAAGGGGCCCGATGTCACGACCAGTTGTTGCATGCGGCCGTACGGACGACGACGAGAGGCTACAAGACTCTGCATACCACGAGGTCGTCGTCGCCTCGTAGCAGCCGATGGCCCGCGCTCGCCGGGAGGCAATGAAGACACCCGCCATTTCGACGACGAAGCAGTGGACGAGAGCCCATAGCCACGGCCATTCGCTTCCCGGAATACAGGCGAGGGCGATCACCGCGGCGAGGGAGCACGAGAACAAGCAGGCCTTGCAGCCGGAGAACTTTTGCGTAGGCGCGCCCCACCCCGCTGAACGTGATAGTGGGCGACAAGGGAGTCGACGTGGTCGCCTCCCGCCGCTCTTCGTCCACGCTCGCGATTCACCGTAGCATGCAAGAACATACTATAGTCTAAATTACTTTTGCACGTCGACGCGAGGGAGTAATGCTGCCTCTGCGGCCCGTTTCCGCGCACAGGCGCGCGCGCCCCTCAAACTGGGGCATATCGCTTTGAAAATACCGGCATTCTTCGTTGCTCGCCGAGCTCCGGGACGCGGCGTCGAACCCTGGGGACAGAAGCCCAAAACCTCGGACGAAGGACGTCAAAGACTGGCAAGGTGCCCCTGATCCTCCAGGATGCGCCCTGGACACAAAGCGAGGCAAAACAAGGACTGCGTAGCGGCGAGGTTTGCACGCAACGGCCTTGACGCCGACGGCGAGCTGATCGAAGCACCGAGTCGCGGGACGGTTTCGCGCACCCGCCGGCGCGGCAGAACGACGCCAGCCGGCGCGGCCAGGTTGAGGGATCGAGACGCGGCGCGACGCCGCACAGCATGGCCGCGCAGCATGGCGGGTCACGCGACGGTCGGCCTGGCTTGGAGGATCAGCCGTCGTCGTCGGAATCGACTACGCACCACCTTTCGACGACCCAGCCCGTCCAGGTCAAGACTCGCTGGAGACGGCGGTGCCCCGTCGGCGAGGACTCTGCTCGCGAACATACGAGGTTTCTCCGTCCTCCAGAAAAGCGCCGCTGCACAAGCCGAAGAAGCCCGCCACCAGGCTGCATCTGGAGCACGCCCTGAGCCAGGACGGCCACGCGAGCCGCCTGCAAGGGCGAGATTCTCCGCCGCGTTCTCCTGCTGATCTTTCCTCCGGCTGATCCTTTTCCCTGCATGGCTTGACCCTCGCGGGCCCCAGGCGAAGAGGAAGGCCGAAAACCGAGGATGAGCACGCTGAGGGGAAGCGAATGGGCCAGGGCGTGGCCGCTGCCGAGTGCGCGCGCAAAAGACGAGCCCGCAGCCGAGGCCGAACGCCAGGCTGAAAAGCCGTTGCGGATGGATGTCGGCTCATGGTTCGCCTCCTTTCCGAGTTTCCCAGCAGCACGCCGCCGCCCGGCGCGGCGGCCGTCAGCGCCGCAGCTTCTCAATGAGGCGGCTATTTGCACGTCGCCCAAACGTCGCCTCGGCCCTCATCTGCGCCCACGGCCTGAGGACGAACAGGCGCTCGCCCGCGCGAGGATGAGGAAGAGTCAACCTGATTGACGTTGCGAATCGCTCGACGTCGATGATGTCGAGGTCGACGTCCGCGGCCCCATCGCCGCTCTGCGCACCCTGCCGCCGCGTAACCTCGATCCGTTGGAGCTCGGCCAGCAGGGCCAGGGCGACATCGCCGTGGTCACCGTCATAGCAGCAGTGTATCGCGGCTGCGGCCCCGTCCCGGCGCGAGCACAGGGTCTGTGGACAAGTAATCGGAAACCGCGATCAGGTGCAGGCCGAGGGCGGAGAGCCCTCGACGGCGGCGTCGAGATGGGCGCGTCCGTCCCCAGATTCGACCCCAGTGCGAGGACGGCGTAGGCACGTCCCGCCGTCCACGAGGGCCCGTCCGGCGAACCGTCACAGACGTCGGAGACCGCACGCCTGACGGGGGCTTCCGGCTTGACGGTGACGGCGGCTTATCGCGCTCGGCGATGTGGGCCGCGAGGGTTTCGACGAGGTCCGCGCTGCCCCGACGACGGCCAGTGTCGGCTGCGACGTCGGCGTAGGAAACCGTGCATTCGATCGAGTCGGCGGCGGCGGGGCTCCACCTCATCTCGACGTCGACGACGAACGGCCGTACGCGCCGCTTTTCCTCGGGAGCACCGTGCGCGCCGCCCTCACCCCCTCGATGTGGACCGTGCCGCTCACGGGTGCAGGCGCCTGCCGTGGTGCGAAACGCGCGACCGTTTCGGACGGCTGCCCTGGATGCCGCGACTTCATGCACTGCACGCCCCACACGCCAAGCTCTGCGAAGAGGTAGGAGGTGCCGCTGCGTCGCGTCGTCGCTGGGCGGGGCCGAGCGGCCGCTGGGATTTCGGCCAGGAAACGCTTGGTGGAGACCCTACGAGGACGGGCTTGCCGAGCTCCATGATCGGCGCCATGCTGGCGGCGAGGTCCCAATCGTCGTTCCCGACCTTTGGCGAAGCTGAAGCCTGATCGACGACGATCTCGCGAGGCGTCGACCCCGGACGACGGCCTTTGTCGACCGACGAGGTCAGTTTGCCGTCGGCGACCCCGGCCCGATGTCGCCGTAGTTCGCCAAAGAGTTCATGGTGCGGGCGTTTCGCCGTGCTGGAGGATGTACAGGCAGCTGCTCGACGCTACGGCGCTGAACATGTTCGCTCGCGGGCCTCGGTCACGTCGTTGACGATCTCGGCCCCGGCGTCGATTGCCCGGCGCGCTGTCCGCCGCATGATGCGTGTCGACGGACACCACGATGTCGGTCTTCCCAGGAGCTGTCGCAACCGCGCCGATGCGGTTCCATTCTTCGCGGGCGGTGAGGCTCGGGCGCCCGGGCGCGTGGACTCGCCTGACGTCGACGATGTCAGCTCCTATGGCGACCATGGTAAGCTCTTTCTCGACGGCGACGTCGGTGTCGACGTAAAGGCCGCCGTCGGAGAAAGAATCGGTGACGCTGAGGATGCCCCATGACGAGAGAGGGCCCTGTGGGCGTTGCTGGCAACATGTTGGCTCCTCTCACCTCTTGATGAGGCCCGGGCCCCGCTGCTGGGTTGCCTTACAGGAGAACCCGCGCACCGCCGATGTTACGGTACGCGAGCCGGGTTTGCCCACCCCTGCGCATCGACATGCACATGTGCTCGGGCTTCGATGACGACGAGCACCCCCGGCCCTGCGGCGGGCTTTCATAGCCCCAGCTACCTGCGTGGCAATCCTTTGCACCTGGGGGCCTGCGGGCGTATCCGTCCACAAGCCCGCGATCTCGATAGGCTGGTCACTTTTGCTGTCGGCGTTCGGGATGACGCGACGTGGGGGCATGGCCGTGGAACGGGCAGCAGGTGGTGTTCGCACGTCGAATAGAAGGGATGTCCTGATGATGATCATCTCCCGATGCCCGATGTCGAACTTCGCCTCGAGCATCGTCGGCGGGTCTTGGCGCAATCCCGAGAAAATCTCCTCAGCGATCGCGCCATGCGCGCCGGGGTGTCGACGAGCCTGTCGCGCTCGGGGTCCTCCTCGACGCGCGAAGCGCGAGCGAATCGCCCTTCGACCGCGGCCCGTCGTAGCCGCCGTTCGGGCGCGGAGCCTTCGCCGTCCTTCTGCCCTATCTCCGCGCGGGTCCGCGGGCGCCCGCCTTGCCTTCCGCTCTGGCTTGCTCAGCCATCGCTCGCCTCAGGCTTTCTGTCGGGTCGGCGCCGCCGTCGGAATCGGCGTCCGTGGATCGTCAGAGACGCCGAGACCGGTTTGTCGGCAGACGTCCGCGAAGGCCTTTGAGAGAGGCCTGAGCGGGGCTGAGGCAGAGAGCGGACTGCTGGCGCCGAGAGCGGATCCAGCGACGCTGATGACGACAGCGGGCTCGGCCCAGACAGCGGGGTCGACCTTCGGTAGCCGTTCCGTCGCCGAAAGCGGATCGATCTTCGGCAGCCGGTCGGTAGCGGGCAACGGATCGATCTTCGGCAGCCGGTCGGTAGCGGCAAACCCGTCCAGGGAGCCGAGGAGTGCGGCTTCGCCGAATCGCTCGACGCCGGATCGCCAGAGAGGACCGCTCAGAGCCGAATCGGCCAGGGGTCGGGCAGTTCGTCGCCCGAGGTTCGGCGTCGACGCCCATGGGGGCGCGGCGCCGAATCGGCAGAAAGCTCGGGAATCGCCACGTCGCCCAAGATCCGGGGCTCTGCGCCGAGGGGGCCGCCGAACCGAGGGGGACAGAACCGTTCTCTGGCCTGCAGGCCGTCGGAGGTTTGGCCGCGGGATCTCGCTCGTCGCCCTGTCGGGGATTGCGGAGGCTCGAGGCGCCTGCAGCCGACGCTGTCCGTATTCCCTCGGAATCGAGCCGAACCGCTGGCGTTTGCAGCCGCGGGTGAATGACGGAACTGACTGGCGCGGCTGGTCCGGTCGCCGCCGAGCTCGGAAACAGCCGGACTGGGAGCAGCCGAGCTGGACTACGGCTTTCCGATTCGGGGCTGAACTGAGCAGCTGGCTGGAACGGCCGACGGTCGGAATCGACAGGCGCGGCCGCATGCCTTCCTTGACGGGCTGCGGGGAGCGGGATCTCGATCGGCGGTATCTCCGTGGTCGCCAAAAGCTCGGCCGGAACCTCAAGACATGCCACCTTGCGCACAGGCGCCTTGACGACGTCGGCGAAGATCCCTTGAGCTCGGACTTCGAGCACGGTCTCCTTTTCCATGAGCCGCGAGGCCAGAATGTCGAGGATTCCCCGGTTTTGCGCGAGAATCGCCTCAGGGCTTCGCGGTGGGCGTTCAACGAGTCCGCGCGCCTCGACGTCGACCGCGCTGACCATTCCGTCCGGAATGGCCTCCGCCGCCGCCCATGGTCCGCCTGAGGGGGTCCGCGTCTTCGGCGGCGAGGCGGATGATCCTGACCTCGGCGCTCATGCCGTACCCGGTGACCATGCTTCGGCTATGCCGTGGCTTTCTGATGTCGCGTCTGACGCGCCGGTGGTCGGATCGTGAAGACGATCTCCGCGACGCGCCCGCCCATGGCGTAGGTCAGCTGATCGAGCAGGTCGTCGCGAGAGACCGAGTAGCGGGCCTCGGTGGCAGACCATCGTAGCTGAGGAAGGTGCCCGCGCGGCAGGATCGTCACCAGTCACCGGATCGGCGTTGCGCAGAGCCGCCGCCGTCGCGCGTGGCCCGCCCGTGGTAGGCGGTCAACAGCTTGTCCTGATCGTTCATCGGCCGCGACGCCGTTGCGGGCCGGCCATGACGCGGTCGATGGGCCCTCATCGACGTCGGGCACGCTGATCGCCCGGCGCTCGAACCGCGGCCAGCAAAGCCGCCTCGTTGAGGATGTTTTCCAGGTCCGCTCCAGTATCCGCGTGCGCTGGGCGACCATGGCCAGGTCGTGACGTCGTGCGCAAAGAAAGGTCAGTGTCCTTGGCGTGAACCTGAGGATGTCTCCGCGCCCCTGAGGTCGGGGCGTCCACGGAGATCTGGCGGTCAACCGGCCGGGCGGCAGAGCCGGATCGAGCAATGTCGGGCCGGTTCGTCGCCGCGATGAGGATGACGTTGGGCAGGAGTCGCCGTCGAGCCGACGAGGAGCTGGTTGAGGCCGTTTGCTCGAGCTCGTTGCCGCCGCCGATTCTCCCACGGCGGCTGCGGCCCACGGCGTCGATCTCGTCGACGAAGACGTGGCCGGCGACACTGGCCTTGTTGAACAGGTCGCGAACGCGAGGCGCCCGACGCCCACGAACATTTCGACGAACCGGAGGCTGAGATCGAAGAAGGGCACCCCGGCCTCGCCCGCCACGGCCCTCACAGGAGGGTCTTTGCGTTTGCCCGGGAGGCCCGTAAAGGAGCACTTTTGGGGATTGCCCGAGCGCGTGAAAGCGTTCGGGCGCGGTGGAGAAACTCGGTGATCTCGCGCGCCCGGGCGACGGCCTCGTCCTCGCCGGCGACGTCGCTGAACGTGACGTCGGTCGTCCGTCGAGCTGCTTGCGGTCCTTGATCCCGCCGGAAGGCCCCATCCCCGACTGCATCCGAGGCAAAAAGGATCATGAAGGCCACGATGATGATGAGCATCGGAACGGCCATCGTCAAGATCGAGGACCAGATCGAGGCCTGGGGACGATCGAGTCGTATCTCGAGCTTTGGCTTCGCCTGTTCGGTCAGCCTCGCGATCTGCTCGGCCTGCGGCTCGACGTGGTGAGAATTGACGCGCTTGCCGACGTCGTGGCTCTTCCTTCTCGTCGGTCGCCTTCGTCGGCTGCGAGAGCACAGGCGGACCTGCTGTCCCCTCGGTGATCTGCACCTGCTCGACCTGCTTTTGCGTTCCTTGAGAAGCGAGATTCCTCGAAGTTTTGACGGCAGAAGTGCTCGCCGCCGAAGAAGAGCCACAGCCCTGAGGCGACGACGCCGACGAAGAAGAAAGTGAATATTCGACGCATGGACCGCTTCTCGCGATCCTTCGCGTCTTTTGGGCGCTTTTTGCTGGTTTGGCGCCGTCGGCGCTTCTGCCTGCGGGGCGCGAGGCCCCAGCGCTGCGCTGTCGGGGCGCGTCCGCGTCGGTTCGCCCGCTCGCCAGTCGATTGCCCGGCGCCGCCAGGCTCGTCGCCGCTCGATCCGTCCGCCCGCCTTCCGCGGATTCGGCTTCAATCTGCATCTTCGCGCGGCTGCCCTCCGGCTTCGGGGCGAAGGCATCGCGCGGGCGCGCTCGTTGCGTTCTTCTTCGGTCACATTACCTCCATAAACGCAGGGCGGCGCGAGCGTTCACGAAGGGGAGGTGGCGGTACTGCTCGGCGTAGTCGAGTCCATATCCCACAACGAACTCGTTCGAATGTCAAAACCGACGAGTCGACGTCGATCGTGACCTTGGCAGCCCTGGGCTTTCGTGCAGAGTGGTCGCTATACGCACCGATTCGGGCCCCTGAGAGCAAGTTGATCTCAGCTAGGTGCGTGAGCCTGAGTCGATGATGTCTCCTCGACGATGAGCACGTTGCGTCCCTGAATATCGGTGTCGAGGTCCTCGAGAATGTCGGACGACGCGGACGACTCGTCCCCGAACTGTGGAGGAGACGGCCATCCAGTCCATTTCAGCGGAATGCGGATCTTCCGCGAAAGGTCGGCCATCGTCATGACGGCCCTGCGCAGCACCCTGACGAGCAGGAGGTCTCGCCTGATACTCCTCGTCGATTTGCGCAGCGAGCCGCGCAAGGCGCGCTCTATCTGCTCTGCGGTCAGCAGGATCTTCAAGGTCCCCGCCCATGTCAGCGCCGCTTCCACGGTTCTCTCCCGATTCGTTGAACCGCCCCATCGAATGTTATCTCGACCTTTCGTCGATTGTCACCCTCATTCCTGGAAGGTCGAGGCTCGACCTCCGCGCCGCGAAACCAGGGAAATCAAGGGTGGCGATGAGCCACGAGGTGAGCCTGCCTCGCCCCTCCGTCGATGGCGCGACGGGCGAAGGATTCTGGTGCGAAGAGCGAGGCAATCCGCCCACCCCGCACGGACGGTTTCCGGCGCCGAGCTTCGCGTCGATCTCTTCGGCGAACCCGTCGAGCGCGCTGAGGTCCTCGATCATCGCAGGGTTCGCGCGAGCGCTCCACCACGCCGGGGCCGAGTGAGTCCGAGCGCCGGCATGCAGCGGTGCCTCGACGGCTGCCCGGCGCAAAAGCGACTCGTCGGCGGCGCGCACCGGCGAATCGACGTCGTTGGTGGGGTCCCTCGACCCATTCGACGCCCTCCGACGCCAGCGCCCGGCGAAGTTCGCGCGGCGATTCTGCAGTGGGCCTGATGAGCGGGACGTCGGCCTGGGGCACGCGCTGACGGCGGGCATTCCTGCGATTGAGCGGGGCCCGGAACCGCGCCCAAGCCCATCAGACGGTTTCAGCCTGGTCGTCGGCGGCGTGCTCCGGATACGACCGCGGCCCGGCCGGGCATCGACCTGGCCGCTTCGGGCCAAGGCGGACCTGGCCGCGCGGGCGGCTGACCTGACGCCGCCGTCGCCTCGATTCGACCCGCGCCACACCGGCGGACCTCGACGCCCATGGCTTCGAGCGCGCTGCGGACGCTTGCGGCCTCGTCGGCTGAGCCCTCGCGCCACCCTGTGGTCCACAGTGAGGCTCGAGGCGATGACCCCTCGCGCCGACACACGAAAACAGCCGTGTCTGGGCGAGGGTTATCGAGTCGGAGCCCCGAGACGCCCAGCAGCACGCCTGCGCTGGCGCCACGCCGGCGGCGTCGAACGCTTCCTCCACGGCGCGCCGCGTGCGGGGCGAGAGCGGGATGCGGTCCTCCCCATCAGGACCCTCGACGCGTTGAATCCACGCGCTGGGCGCGTCGATTTCAGGCGTGGGAGCGTGGAGCTGACTCTCCCACACCTTGTTGAATCCGGCATGCCCGACGCGTCGTCGACGACCGCGCCGACGAAGCGCGGAGCCCTGCGATACTGGGCCGCCGTGAGATCGAGGCCGAACGCCTCGTGCAGAACGGACTTCAGCGCGGATTCTTCACGCCCGGCGCCGCTCCATCGAGGAGATCGAGCGCGCTCGACGGCATGAGCGAGAGGGAACGGCGTCTTCGCGGACGCTCCGCGTGGCCTTCGAGCAGGCTCATTATATACATTGCCCGGCGGCTGGACCCGCTTTCGGAGATTCCATCGTCCCGCCTGAGCAGCGAGCGGAGGCGGGAGACGAGGATAGTCGACGATCCACGGCGCCGCCGCGAACCGCGCGGCGGGCCGGGGCCTCGTGAACCGAAATCCAGAGGGAGAGGTCGCGCCGGTCGAGCGGAATATTTCGCGGCGTGGCGGCCGCGTTCGGGCGACGAGCGAAGGCGCCCGCCAAAGGGTCATACCGGGCTGAGCACCCTTGCTGGTGAGCACGCTGGCCCCGAGCGCCAACCGGACGGAGCCGCAGTCCGGTAGCTTGCCGGTCCTCGCGGTGAAAGCGCGGGCCCGGAGGAGGCCGCCGGCGGAGTCGGCGGCGGCCTCGCCCACCCGGCCTGGTCGACGACGAATACCGGGATCTCCTGCGCAACGGCCGCTTTGCCAGCCGGAGAGGCTGCGACCGTCGGCGACGATCCAGGAGCGCGGTGAGCTCCATGAGCAGCTATCCACGACTGCGCGCCTGGTCGCCGACACGGACGGACCCGCGCCGGAAAAGCCAGCGGCTACGGAGCGTGAGCATTTCAGGGCTGATCGTCGCTATGAGACAAACTGTATTCTCATGATCGGGCAGGCGCCATCGCCGACCCTGCTCTCGCCGCCAGCGCAGCGTTCCGCGCTCTCAGGTTTTGCCAGACACGACGAAGCCGTCGACTGCATGCCCGGCGGAGGTGAATTGTCGTCTGGGATCCCCGTCGATCAGAATCGAGAACGTCAGCAGCCTGCCGTTTCGTTTCGAGGAAACCGGAAGCGAGGCGGTGCTGGACAGCGTTCCGGCTCGCGCGCACTTCTTGCCGCCGCCGCGCTGCCGCAATCCCGTGTCGTCCGGCGTGCCGTCGAGCGCGGGAACCGGGAAGCCCGACGATCGATTGAGGGCGCAGCCGTCGCACGAGGCGACCTTCTTCACGATCGTTCAGCAGGCGCTCAGCTGGTTGGCGAAAGCTCCTGAGCTGTCGTCGATGACGACGCTGGAGGCCTTCACCCCTGGATCTTCTCTTCAGATCGCGAGCGTGGCTCGGCCGGTTTCTCGAAGCCTCGCCGGCTCGCCCGATTTGACCGGGCGACGAGGTGGCCCAGGATTCCGCCGTCGTTGTCCGAATCGCTGGAGCTAAAGTCGAGGTCGTGACGGGCGACTGACGGAAGCCGCCTCGCGCCTGCTTCGGGGCCTGGCTGCGGTGGACGGAGCTGGAACGGAACCCTGGCGGCTGGCCCTCTGCGAAGGCCCGCCCCGCCTGGATGTCGGGTTCGCGGTGGTGGCCTTGCCGGAGTTGCGCGACTGGCCGACGGCCAGGGCGCAGTCTACATCGATGATGCGTTGCCGCCCGTGACGCTGGGATTGCGCTGGGGCCCGAAAAGGAGGAATCGACGCACACCGGTGACCTGGAGCCAGGGTATGTCGGCGGCCTTGTCCGCAAGCTCGCCGATTCCCGCCCCTTCCGTTGACGGACGTGGGATTTGGGCCCCGTCTCGAGGAGCGCGCCGCCTGCCGACCAGATAGAGCGTCTTGCCTCGATCTCGCCGTCGTCTTCATGTCGTCCTGGCCCCAGAACCCGCAGGGTGACGGCCGCCGTCACGATTTCATAACCACGCCGGCGCACGGGCCGCGTCAGCCCCGCCATGATCAACGTGCCGGTGGCGACGTCGGCCACCACGGCGGAGATTGTGTCCAGTGCCCGGGAGAAGTATGAGTGAGCCCATGCAGGTGATCGCAGCGTTGTCGACCTGGCGTCCGCCGCGTTCCACGACGGGAGCGCCAGGGCAGCGGAGAAACACTGATAGGGAAGGCCGCCTCGCGGCCGCGTGGCGAGAAAGCCCGTGGGTAATATCATATGCATCGGCAAATGACGTAGCCGCCGAGGGCTACACAAAGCCGCTGTCGCGAGGACCGTCATCCGTTTCACTATGCAAGTTTCGCATGGTCCGGCGGCCATCGCATGCCGGGCTACCGATGAAGGAGTGCATGAGATGGAATTCGATGTCACCATCGAGATCCCTGGCGGCAACCGCAACCGGGTACGAACTCGACCACTACACCGGCTGCATTCGCCTGATCGCATGCTTTCACCCGACGCGCCACCGGACGACTACGGATCTACTGGGACGACACCCCTCGGCGGCGACGGGACCTCTGACGCCTCGCGCCCTCGACGAGCTGACTTTCCTGGTGCGCTTGCTGCCGCGCACTGGGCATGTTCCGAATGGCATGATAGGCTGGGCGGAGACGACAAGGAACCGGTGTCTCGCGGGCGACCAGCGCGCCTCCCTGGCGTAATGGAGATCGACGACGTCTCCGAGTTCCACCGCCTGGAAATTCAGCATTTTCGAGGTGCATGGGGCGATCTCGAACCCGGAAAGTTTGTCGAGGGCGTACTGGGTCGGTCGAAGAGGTGCCGAGGCGGAGATCAAGAACCCAGCGGGCCCTCGACGATACCACGCATGACCACTGCTGAGACTTGCTGAGCGGGCGCATGCTGCCTGCCTTCAAGCGGCGGCATGCCGCCGAGGGAAGCGCAAGGCGCGCGGCTAGCCGAATCCGCCTGCCCGAAGCGAACGCGGAGCCGCGCGACGGCGACGATTCCGAGGCACACGAGCACCGTGGCGCGACGGCCATCGCCGCGGGCGAACCCCAATGCTGGACGGCGAATCCGGTCAGAGCGGGACTGCCCGCCAGCCCGCCGGCGTGGCGAGATTGTAGAGGGCGGGCGGACCCACCAGCGTTGGCGGGACGGAACGGCTCTGCTGGCCTGCGAGCGTGGTCGAGGCGGCCAGGAGCAGTGCGGAGGACGCCGAGGAGAACTATGCCGGCGCTTGTTCGTTACATTTCGTCGGCCACGCCGATCACTGATGAGCGGCGTCGCGGTGGCGACTACGCCGCCCGATGAAGAGCGCCGAGGCGAATGCATGCGGCCAAAGCGCCCGACGATCGGATTGACTGTGATCGGCGGTGAGCACCGCAAGCTCCGAAGAGCAGCCCGACGGTCAGCGAACTGGCCAGGGCACTGGCAGCACCGGTCTGACCTTCGAGAGCACCCGCCGCACCGACGACGACGGCGAGCACGATCGAGAAGGACCCTGGCACCAGTACGGCGGGAGGGGCCTGCGGCGTCGTCCGTGACCCGTGTATGATTCTTCACCAGCATGATCCGCATAACGCCGTCGACGACGGCCACGGCCGCGGCGAGAACAATGGGGACGTTGGTGCCGAAATGCTCGACGAGGAGTCGCGCCAGCGGCGTGGGCCGGATAATATCGCCGAGGGGTGATCGTCGACAGCGCGATCGCCCATTGACCGGCCGCGCTCTCCACCGCGTGGTCGCGCGATGAGGCAGAGCGCACACCGAGGGCCATGCCGCCCGCGATGCCCTGGTGAGGGCGGGCGACCATCAGCAGCCAGTAGGGCCGCTGGTCGCGAAAGCATACGGAGGCCAGGGCCGCCCAGTCCGACAGCAGCGGAGCCCGAGGTCAAAAGCCGTCGACGACGCACAAGGAACAAGGTGGCGATGATCGCCGCGGCAGTAGGAGGCAACACCCTGTGGCAAAGCCGCCGACCCACCCCGACTACCGCGGAAGACGCGTAAACCGAACGGCCAAAACCATGCACGAGCATGTCCGTGGAACAGGGCGGCCGGACGACACGACGAGCGCCTGCGCTGGCGGGTCTCCCTCTGGTCGGGATTGTATGGACAGTCAGCGAGAATCAAAAGTCTTTCAGGAGAGCAACCCCTCACTCAGAGCAGCGACCGCCGCGTCGAGGCCTTGGGGCTGCGGAAGGTCTTGGCCGGGTTACCGCCGTAACGAACCTCATAAACACGAGCGTCAGGGCTGCGATCCGATCGGGCGGCACCGCGGCCCGCGGGGAGCGGGAGGCGAGGCGAGCAATCAAGGATCAGCAGCTGTAACGATCCAACCTCGAGCTTTCTCAGCCCATCCAGAGGTTTCTGCCCCATTCGGGGGTCTCGCTCAACGCAAAGTTTTCCTCGTCCGAGTCGGCGTCCTTCCCGCCCGCCCCGGGGGCCTTCCTCGCCCGGACTTGGCCTTCGCGGGACGCGTCCGAACTTTGCGGCGCGACGAATACCGTCGTAAATGGTAGAGCCTGAACATAAGGTTTTCAGAGAGCAGCCGTAACGTACGCGGTGAACAGGTTGACAACCGACGCCGCCTCGACGTCGCCATCCGACTCGCGCGAAAAGCCGTTCACGTATCTCGACCACCCCACGAGAGCGCTTCGTGCAACGCGCGCTTGTTCAAATGGTGGTGCAACGCCGCGCGTCACCCCTGGCCCGCCCGGAAATCGCTCGAACGTCGCCCCCGCCACCCCTTTCTTCGAAAAACCACCGCGCCAGTTTGCACAGCGACAGACGCGTTCGTTTCGCGTCTTCAGTAGAACGTCTCATATACAGGCAGAGATGGCGTCCTGTTTTGAACCTGTTTTGAGAGCCAAAGGCCACGGGCGTCGTGCCGTTGCCAGGCCTGGCCCCAGCCCGATGAAAGTCTCTCAGACCCTGCCGCCACATCGCCTGCGGAAAGGCCTGCGCCGAACCCTTGAAATCGCCGTTTTCGCCGCTACAGGCCTGCGGAAAGGCGGCGGGGAACGTCGGCCGCGAGGGTCAGGAAGGTGTCCGCCGCTGGCGTCTGCGGGCGAGACCCGTCTGCAGTAAGAGCCGTTTCAACAAGAATGATTAGGCAGGCTGTCGGCCCGCCCTTCGCGCGTGCTTTTCGCCTGCTGGCCGCCTTCGCGAGGCCCGCCATGAAGCCCCTTGCTCGCGCTCGGCGTCGAATGCCGCGTCTGGTGTCAGAGCCATCGACGTGCCTCCACACGCCGCCGGCCGCGCAGCGCCAATTATGCCTACGGCAGTGCGGCCGGCGGGCCGATCTTTTTCCCATGCGGCAGCGGGGATCGGCCGTCCCGGGTCGGTCGTTGATTGCGCCGACCGTCCGCCCGTCAGCCGATGATCCGCAGACCGACTCCCACACCTTAGTGCTCCGGTTCCCATCGAGGATTCCACGCGGCGATGCGCATGTTGCTCGTAGATTCCAGTGCCCCGGCCACCATGGTCGCTGTGGCTGGCGCTGCGAGGCGGGAACCACTCATGTTCTTCCAGAATTGGCCGATAGCCGCCCGTCCGCCGCGGAGTCTCGCGCCCGAAGTGGGCGTACACGTAATGCGTAAAGCCGACGCAGTCCCATCCGCTTGCGGGATTCTGAACCTGGCCCCTTACACGTATTCGACACCGGCGAATTGGCGCGCGTAGGCGACGATCTGCGCCGGACGGCGGAGGAACGCCACCTGCCTGGCCTGCTTTTGGCGAGCAGGCCTCAGCGGGCGGCCTGCTCTGCTCTGCTTGGCCGCAGCTTGGCTACGCCCTTGTTCGGCAGTTTTCTTGAGCCGCGGCCTGCGCTTTGAGGCCGCGCGGCTGCCGCCTGGCGCGGTGCTGGGCGGCTGCAGTCGTTGCTGTTCCGCCGTCGCTGCTGGGAGCGGTTTCGCTTTCCGCGGCGGCCTGCTGCGCCTGGCGTGCCGCGGCGGCTTAAATGGCCCTGCGCGCTGCGGCTGGGCCTGCGCGCCTTTCCGCCCTTCGCGCGCTTCGAGGTCTGGCTCTGCTCTTGCGCTCAGCCGGGACAGACCGCACCACTGCGCGCGCGCGCCGAGAAGCTGCCGCTTGCTCCCTGCCCCGAAGGCTTTTCATGGGCGCGCAACGCCCTCCGCGGGCGCCTGGCCGAGAAACCGCCAGCCGGCGAGCCCGCAGCCTGGAAAGCAGAAGGATCAGCCGCCGCTATCTCGCCGCCCTCCGTATACGACGCGCTTGCGCTGCGCTTGAGATTCGCCTGCTGTACGCCGGCCTGCTGCCCGCCGCGCCCTGTTGTATCGCGTCTGCTGGGCCGCCTCGCGGATGCCGCCCGCATGCCTGGCTCGTTCGCTGACTGGACGACCTGCTGTGACTCTGTCGGCCTCGGCCTTGCAGCACGGCTCTTTTCGTCCTGCTGCCTCGCGCACCAGTTTCCGCCACGTCGTCCCGCTGCAGGCAGCTTTCAGCTTGCAAATCAAACGATCGCGCTCCGCCGAAATGGTCTCGAATCTCGGTTTCTGCGTCGGAGGCACATCGCGCAAGCCTCCGGCCGACGCCTCGTCGGCCTACTCTGCGCCATGCACTCTTTTCTCCGGCCGCCGCCCGCGTCGGCCTTCTTTTCGCAGCGGCGCAGCCTCAAACCGCGCGCCTGGAAACGCTGGAGGTCCCGGTCTCGTTTTGTTTGCGGAGATTCTGGCAGGCGCGGGCCTTTTCCCGCGCCTTGGCTGCGAGTCTGCGGCGCGAGGCTGAAGCGCCCTCCGGCCTACCGCCCGCGCCAAAGCTTGTAGATCGACGTCGAGACTCGAGCGAGCCGCCTGCGCGGCATCGACCCGCTTGTCCGCAGAGTCCACGGCGTCCTGGGCGCATCGCACTCGATCGACGTCGAAAGCCGCGCGCCGAGCGGCAATCGACGGTCGAGCTTCTGGCGCAGCACCCTGCCACCTCAGCCAGTTCGCTTTCACGCCTGATTGGTCGAAACGGGCCTGTGTTGAGATGTCTGCGCCTTTCAGTGCGCTGCTCGGCCTCCTTCGAGGAAACGGCGATGCGGCGGTCATCGATCAGTCGGCGCGACCCGAAGCGACGACGGCGGCCGAAAGCGCCAACGCAATCGCGCCTCACGCGCCTCGTACGCGCGCGAATACTCACGTATTCCTCCGGTTTCTTTGTGTCCGAGCGGAAGCGCCCGCCTCTGAGCTTCCCTTTCATCGCGAAACGTTGTTCTACATGATCCTGGAAACACATATCACTGCGACCCTCCCACAGCAGCATCGGTGACACCTTTCACACGCCAGATAACACGCGCAGTGGTCAACCTGACGACGGCGAAAGCGGCGCTTGCCGCCGCAATCTCGTACTGCTCACCGCACACTGCCCGGCCCAAAAGCCAGAAGCCTCTCCTGCGCAGCCGGAAGACAGCTCGCACCGTCAAGATCGGCGCCTATCGCGCACCTCGCCCGCGTCTTCACCTCGCACACGCCACTTTCGGCCTGACCCACCGCTCACTGCTGGCCGGCCGCCTGCAGCTTGACTGCCCTCGCGTCTCATGCTTGTCGCCGCTGTTCATGCAGACGCCCAACTTTCAGCGCACGCCCGCTCACCGGCCTGCGCTGCGCTGCAAGCCAATCCGCCATTGTCCCACGCGGGCTTGCTCCGGCAGCTGAACATAAGCGAAACTGCGTGACCGTCGCCGCGCCAAGCCGTGTCTACTTGCCCGGAAACCTGCATAAGGAGCAGAAATGACTGACAAGAAAATGCTTCGACACCCTCCAAATCCACGCGCGGCCAGACCTCGATCTGACCGCTACCTCGCGCCTCTCATTTCCAATGCCAGACGACGTCCTTCGTTTTCTGACGCGAAACGGCGGCCGAGCGCTTCGCCATGACGGCGCGGGAAACACTCCTTACACGCAGCACGCCAATCCCACGCAGTCCTCGGAGGAAAGGCTCATATTCTCGAAGGCGGCGCAGCGTCTGCCTCGGTGTCGCCTCGGGCGCACTCGTCGAAGGCACCTACACATCTCCTCAACCGCTCCAGCCGGGCGACAGATCGTCGCGTCGCCGAAAATCTCCCGCCGGCGGCACGTACAATCTCGCCAGTCACCTCGCCCCAGGGTCGGCATCGTCAGTCAGATCTCTTCGTCGAGATCTGGACGACGAATCGTGGCGCGCGCTCGTCAGCGACCGCACCCGCGCGCCTGGCCGGCGGGCGCATCTGCAAACGCATGCGGGCGCATCTCGACATCGAGGCCCTTTGCGCAAAATCGCGCACCAGAACGGCATTCCGCTGGTCGTCGATAACACGATCGCGACTGCACTGCTGACGTCGGGCCTTTCAGGCGTCGGCGCGTGCGACATCGTGGTCGAGGTCGACGACCAGAATTCTCATGGCCATCGCGGCGTCGCGTCGGCGGGGCCATCGTCGAGAAGGGCGATCTCGAGCTGGGCAGGCAACGGTGTCTCGCCGCCTGTCCGAGCCGGACGAGAGTTTACCAACGGCCTGACATCTCGCCCTCCATCGCCCGGCGGCGTTCGTCACGAGGATCTGCGCGCTGCCGCCGACGCGACACCGGCCCGTCATCTCCTCTCTTCGACGCTCTTTCCTTCGCACACAGGGGCTGGGACCCTTTCGCTCGAGGAGCGTAGCATCTGAACCAACGCGAAGCGCCGTCGTCGAGATTCCTGGACAGGCACGGGGCGCTCGAATCGGTCCGCCACTCCAGGCCCTCTCCTGCGCTTACCAGCGAGGCTTCGCGCAGAAATAGCCGCGCCGAAGGGCGCGGATCGGTATTTCGCCTTCGAAATCAAAGGCGGCGCCGACGCCGACGCGCGTCATCGAAGGCGCCAAAGCTGCTTTCCAACGTGGCGAAACGTCCGGGCGTGCGCTCGCTGGCAATCCATCCGGCTTCGACCACCACCCGCAGATGACCGAGGAGGAGCTGCTGGCGGTCGGAATGCACTCGGGACGGTTCAGCCTCTCGATCGGCCTCGAGTCGATCGAGGACACCTGGCCGACACTCGAGTCGAGCGATCGCCGCGGCGACGGCAGCTGGTACTGGCAGCGATGTCGCGAGCCGATCGCACGACCGCCGCCACACCGCCCGCTGCAGGCCGACCGTCTGTTTCAGCTCACGCACCCGCCTCGGCCTGGAGCGGCACTGCAGTCAGCCCATCGCCGACCGTCGGCCCGACCATCACGACCTTCGGCCAATCGGCGTCCTCGGCCCATCGCGGGCCGAGGCAGCCATACGACGCGAACGGGCCAGCGGGTGCCAATCAGCTTGCCGAAGAATGGTCGCAGCGCCGCCGCTCGACCACGTCACCGACGCCGAGCCCATCGGGACTTCTTGACGCCGGCTATGTCCGCGCCTGCGTCTGACGATTCCGGTCACCGGAGCGTGGCGCGAGGGGACGACGGGCGAGCGGCAGTTTGTTGACGTCGCCGCTCGAAGCTGGAGCTCGGCGGGCGGCTACCGAACGTGAACGCGCATGGCTTACGAAACATCGGGGGAAGCTGAACGAGGACGCCTCCAGCGCCGTCCTTCTGTGCCACGCTCTGACGATCTGCGCGCAACGAGCCGCGACGGAAGTCAGGGTGGAAGGACATCGTCGGCCCGGCCTCGCCGTCGACACCGACCGGTGCGCCTGGTGGCGTGCCACAACGTCCCGGGCGGTGCCAGGACCACCTGCCCGGCCACGACCTGGCGCCTGACGAAGCCCCGCCCTGATTCTGAGCGACCATCCGCGACATGCAGCGGCGGCAGGCCGAAGCAGCCCGACCTGCTCGGGGTCGAGACGCTGGGCGCTGGAGTCGCCGGCGCGAGCTCTCGAGGAATCGGACGATGGGTAGACGGCAGCGTGCAGACAAAGGTGGGACTATCGCCGTCTCGTCTCGAGGCCAGCGTCCTGACGGTCGGGCAGGTGGCCTTCCTTGCACATTTCCAACCCGCGCACTCAGGGCGATCCAAAATGGCGGGAGGAAACTGCTACGACGCGCCGGAGGCGACGTACCCGCCTTTCGGCCTCGGCCGTGCGCGAAATCGCCCACCTGACCTGTCGCTGCGCGCGCGCAAGGCTCCGATACGCGTTCATCACGCAACGCCCAAGAGGGCGAGTATCCTGCACGGCGGGCGCTACGCCCGTCGAGAGCTGTCTCGATTACCGCCTATAAGCCGGGCGCTGCGACGCCAATTCTCACCTCGTCGTCACGCGTCTCGTTCGCGACGCCATGACGTCGGGCAGGGCCGCAGCGGCGTGGACAAGGTTAGCTCGGTATCATGACGATTCCGGCTTTCTCGTCCGCAGAGGTCGACTCCGGATCGGCTTTTCTCATTCCAAAGACGTGCGGATGCTGGCGGCCGCCCCTGCCCACGCAGTGCAAGGCGTGGCAACCCGTCCGTTGCGCGCGGCCACGACGGATTCTCTCATCGAGAAACGACCAGGTGCGGCGATTTTGAGGAGTTTTTGAGCGAGGCTCGACAGGGCCGTGGGCCCAGCCCGCCGTCACAGCGCCAATGCGGCGGGCCGATGCGCCTCCAAGGCGTCGGCGGCGCGCTCAGCCCGACAGCGGCGCAGAACATGGCGGCGATTTCCAGCTGCTTTCGTCCGAGCAGGCCAAGTCAGGTTAGACGTGGCAGGAGCAGCTGCTGGCGCAGAAAGATGGGGCCGGATTTCCTGGGACCCTGGGTTTCTTCGTCTGAACATTTTCCTTCCCACGACGAGCGGGCGCCGTCGTCATCGACCGTCGTGCGCCACCGACGAAACGTCCAATGTCGAAAGCAGGCAGCGGAGCCCGTGCATGCGCCGACGTCGCCCAGAGATTCACTGGAGATCAGATCGCGGGTCGCGCTGCAGCATTCAGCACGAGAGAACTACCAGATCTCAGCGTCTGCAGCACGTTCATCGGAGGAGACCGCTGCCCTGACGCCGCGCCGCGTAGCAGGAGAAAACGCCGGCCCCGGCGTCCGAGGCGGAGCGCAGCGCAGAGCCGACGCGCCATCGAAGGAGAACCCACTACCGACAGGAAACGCATACCGACCAGCCGACACGCGCTCGCCGAAAAAGAACCCAGCCACGGAGCAAACGCACCGACCAGCCGTGAAACACGCCGCTGAAAGGAGAACCCGATACAGAACAGACGCGGCACCCGAAAGGAAGCGCGGCGCCGGAAGTAGGGCGCGGCCCACGCAGGGCCGGAAGAGCAATCCTCAGAACCCGGCGTTTCGACGTTTCTCGCCGTCCGCCAGGTGGAACGACTATTTTACCAGACCGAGCTGGCGCGTTATGTCGATTCGATCGGCGGCGCGTTTTGCAGTGGATCTGCGAGCTATGGCCGTTCGCTGAGAGCACCAGACGTTTGACACATTCGCGTTTCGACGGGCTACGACGACGCCTTACATCTGCCGCGACCTCATATACGGGGGAGCTCGGGCCGAAAGATTCGCTGGTCCTCACGGCCATTCAACGGGCGGATTGGCCTGCGCGCTCTGGGCTGACCAGCTCCCGGTGCGACGGACGGGGCTCGTCTCGAGATTCGCCGTGGCTGGAGTACCACGGTTCACGGTGCGGCGGGCGGGAGCCCGTCGTCGAAAAGTTTCTCACGTCTCGACGTTTGTTTTGCCGACGGCCGAGACGACTCTACCAGCGCGCCCTCACGGCTTGGCGGCGATCGATGCCCGAGCTGATCCCGGGCACGAGGGGTCGGACGACCACATTTTGGACAACAGGATGGAATCCAGGCGAGTTTCGCACCGGATCGGGCGCGCCCTGCGCGGCCGGGGCTGCTGTCGGCCGTTCAACGGCCACGCGCATGGCCGCCGGCCTCGACGTCGGTGTCCGATCTCGTCTGACATCCGCGCGATCGTGACCGAAGTCACCTGGAGCGGGGACTTCCGGGCGGTCGACTCGGTGCTCGACGTCAAACAAACTCTGGAAACGCGCTACTGAGCTGGGGAGCAGCCACAACGCTCGTCAAGCTCGACGACGCCGCCGCCCGACGTCACTGCTCCCGACGCGAGGTGGGAGCAGGCTCCGAGGAAATCGGGCGATTTTTGAGGACATGTGACGGACCCGGCGTATGTGACCCGCCCAGCTCAATCCGTCCCGGCGCACAGTTCGGGACAGACCCGCGCGTATGCGACCGCTGCCGTTTCGACAGTTGCCATCCTGATACTCATTGCCCGCAGGAGACAAGGTGGCCAATCGCAATTCGGACGAATAAGGATGTCATGCTTCCGCCCACACGGAATAAGAATGATTGCGAGATCCCGAGTCAGAGGCGCACGCGATCCCTGCCAGCGCGCGTGATCCCCGCCAACGCGCGTGAGAAACGGACTCGCGTAACCGCCTTCCCTGTCACCGCGGCCCTCCCGCGCACGTGGGAAAAGGGTCAGGACCCGCTTACCGGACAAAGGGACGCGGTGATCCCTCCCAGCGCGCGTGGAACGTGGGAGGACACAACGCGGCTCATCGGCTGAAGCCTGATGTGTATGCGACAAAGAGCTTCAGGTCTTCTTCGAGTTCTTGCGCACGGCGCGAGAGACGCCGCCACGAGACAACGGCCTAGCCTGAGATGATGTTGCTCGGCGCGAAGACCTCATTTCGCGTGAGACGACGTTGCTCGGTGCGAGAAAGAGTGGAGGTTCAGTGTTGTGCTATTTGGACGGTTTGTTTGTCGGTGTTGAGGCGTGAGGCGGCTCCGGTGGCGGTGACCCAGCAGTCGATGCCGTGGGGGTGGCCGGAGATGCTGACGACGCGTCCGCGGGCGTCCAGGGGCGTGAGCGCAGCGGGACGGTGCCGGTGGCGGGTTGTAGGGGCCGGTCTCGACGTAGACGAGCCGCCGGCCTGCGGCGAGTCAGGAGCGATCTTCCGACATGTCCTCGATGTCTGTGTCTGTCGGCCAGGCGGGCCGGGCCGGGGGCGTAGGCGCCGTCGGGGGCGCGGATGCCTCCCAGCAGTAGACCGAGGCGTCGTCCAGGGCCGCGCAGGCTGTGGCGGTGCGCCGGTCGAAGAGTGTGGCCGCCGGGCGCGGCAGGGGCACTGTCACCACCGAGTGAGGCGCGTGGCGGCCGATGTCGGCCGCCACGCCGAGTCTCGCCGCGGCGGTTGGTTTCCCCCAGCAGTAGACTGACGGATGCGCCCCGGGCGCAGCTCGACCCTTCGGAGGCGGTGACCGTGTCGGCCTTCTCAGGCAAGGCCACCGGGCGCGAGTCTTCCGGGTAGACGTCGCCGGGCGGCGAACTGGTGTTGCCGGTGCTCTGCGCATAAGAATTGCCCGCTCAACACCGTGCCTGCCCTCGACAACCGCACACAATGATCCCCCGCACCGGCAACGTCTGTCACCGCCTCCGGCAAGAAAGTATTAGACAAGTACTCGTAACGGACGTTCCTGCCGAGCTGTCGCCTGTCGTTGAGGCCGCCGCACTTGAGAGCGTCCACCATGTCGGTTGTGCAGACGTTGTAGCCTGAGTGAATGACACTTTCTACTCGTCTGCTCAAAGGGAATCGAGGGAGGTGGTTGCCCCACCTTTTCGTTGACCTTTTTGTAAGGACAGGGCGAAAGCAGTATATGTCTTGGTTCTTGGTTTTCAGACATAGTTGATACTTGCCCACGGACACGGAGGCGAAGTCGCTTCGGTACGTGTTCAAACGGTCGGCTTCGGGCGCGACGCTTCTAGTCAAGGACACCGCGAGACGAGACGACGAGTCCAAACGCTCCAAGGGAAGCGCTTCACGAAAAACACGCTACCACCGGATCGCCCGCCAAACGCGTGGGGTTCGAAGATCTTCGCTGCCAATCGCCCTCGTTGCCATCGATCAGTCCCTCGCCCCTGTCGTCCAGTCGCCTCGAAAAAGATCGGCTCATCTTGAAACGAGTCGCCCGCCAAAGCTTGGCCGGACAAGGCACGGCCCCTCCCCCATCCTCGTGCAGGGCATCGAAGAGACCAGGTTGCCTGCCTGCCGTCTCTGTCGCCTCCGCCCTTCCTCTGTGGAGGGCATGGAGCGCCGCTGGCTGCACACGGAACTGTCGCACCCGTTACCGCATCAAGCTGCGGCCTGGTCTTAGCAAACCGCAGTCCGGCCTTCTTCGACACGCGCCTTTCCTTAGTATTGTCCGATTTGGGTGGTGCGTCCGCGCTCGTCGCAGCGGTAGGCCGCCCCAGAGACAAGGACCCAACACTGGAGGCTTCTGTAGGAGCCGAGTAGCTTTTTGACTTTCCCGAAAGTGTCGATGGGCGTGAGCCTGGTTTTGATGAAACCGTCGCGAGGATCAAAGGGCCGAGTCAATGAAGACGAGTTTTCCGTCGGAGGCCATCCCATCTGCCCTGGATTTCTTGTAGTCTGGTCGAGACTTTCAAGGCAACGGGCCCGGTCGGGATCGGCTTCCTGGAACCTTGGAAACTGCCCCAACAGTGGATTGAGGCGTCTGCCAAAAGCGCGCACGTCTTTCCGCCTCGCTCATCAAATAACTTTCTGGCGGGTTGGGGGCAGGGAACCTTTGTCACGCTCTGTCCCGATTCGACATCGATCCCGTTGGCGACGCCGACCTCGCCGAACCGGTTCTTTCCCCAACAGTAGACCGACCCGCTGTCTCCGCGTGCACATGTAGTCTCATTGCTAGGCGTAGACCTGCTTGATGCCCTCGGGCAGATTGACCCGCACAGTAGCCTTCAGCCCATACCGATAGTGCACATGCAGCTCAGGCTCACGCCCGACGCCGCTTGCCTGCCCATAGGCGTCGTTTCCCCAACAATGGACCGATCCGTCCACGACCGCGCAGCCATGGCGACGCCCGACGGCGATCGAGGACGCCGGGCCGGGGCAAAAAGCAATCGTCGTCGGCTGGTGGAAGTACCTGATGTCAAAAATCAGGGAAATGGCCCTCATATCGTTGGGGCCGAGGGCAACGAACGTCGCCCTTCCTGCCCAGAAAAACACAGATTGTCCGTATCTCGTTTGAGCGACGTGACGTCGCCGACGTGATCGACGCTCAAAAGAACAGGATCTTCATCTCGTTCGTCCGGAGGCGTCGACGCATAGTCAAGCTGAAAACAGCGAAGAGCCCCAACCGAAGTCACAGTGCAAGCAGACTGATCGTCCGACACTATCTGATCAAAAGTCGGTCCGATGGTTTCTAGGGGAGACGAAACACCCCCAGACCACAACAAGCAACGACACCAAAAAGCCTGCAGTGACTTGTAATGAATAGACAACGGTTTCGGAGACACTTCACGGCTTCCAGCTTAGAAGGAACAGGTTGTATTGTTGAACTCTTAGACGATCTCCTCAACTCTTCCAGTGTTTGGGTCGATTTTTATCAGCCAATTCCGTTTTCGGTCCATAAAGCGTGAGTCTTCATCATCTATCCTGTTATTAAACGCATTTAAGCTATTTTGCCACTCAGAAACATTATTAACTATCACATGACTGAGTGCGCGTCTGCACGATTGTCGAAACATCAGCTGAAGTGTTAGCGTTGTCTGCGTTATGTTCTTGATACACGCCTTTTTACGTGATCGTTGAATTCAACGGAAGGTCGCAAGGCGTAGCCGGTGCTAATAACCTCGCCGATAACGGGAATGTGGCCTACTTTTTGGACCAACACAGACATTGCATTCGCCGTGGTCGCCTCCTTGCGGTCTAGCTCCCCGCTTGTGCCGCGTCGGGCGAGACTTCCACCTTTGATAGCCGAGAACATGCTGATATCTATCACACGTCTCTTTTTATGTCCTGACGAATATTAGCCGAATCTGCGTGCGATACCGTTGCCGCTCTACCGTATGTATTTTTTAAATCCGCTTCGAGATTCGCCTCCAGAGACTCGGTTAGCGTCTTCATTGCGGACTTACTAGCTCCGATGTCCTGAAGAAATCGGATTTTCCTCGAATAGCGCTGTCGCTCCCGCTTTGGTCAAAGAACAGGCTGTATTCTCCGTTTTGTTGGTTTCCATGGGGCGCACCCGGAACGCCGTGTAGCCTTTTCAGCTCGCCAGCAAGATCTTTAGAATACTCCTTCAGGATATCGCCCGCTTTCTCTCTCAGTTCAACGTTGCCGTACCCAAAAGCGTCTTGTCCCTTGAAAGTCGCATCTGAGCGTTTTAAACCATCCGTATATCCTTGCAAGTAATCCCGGGCAACGAGGGAGGACTCTTTATGGGTCTTATCGGAGCTCACTTCATCTAATAGATTTGCAAGCGTTTTGCCGCGATCACATAGAGGGCCTCAGTGGTTCCTGACAGGAACGAAGTGACGATTTCCAACAAGGTAACGCGTCATGCTTACAGGGTGCTTAACTTGATCGTCGTTATCGCCAGATTCAGCTATTTCGTACGGACCATTGCTGGCAAGAAGAGTCCTGGCCGCATCTGGATTGCCGTCCATCGCAACAAGCATATTATACACGGGATCCCAGGTTGTTGTTTTGGGCGTATAGATGTCTGAATGATAGTTATTTGCCTCTTGCGGATTCTCCTAATCCCATTTGACGATATCGCGTGCCCATGTGCGTGGGGACCATTTAGGAAAGGGATCGCCTAAAGGCTAGTTCACTGAGTCTGCGCAGAATTCGCTATCGCCCCAGAGAGTGAGCATGTATCCTGGATGCCCGCGTTATCCTGATTCGCGCCGCCAATCCAACGCTTGTTTCCTGCCTTCTTGAGGTCATCAAGGTATTTATCCGACTTTCATCGATCAATGTTCCGTCGGAACTCGTTAAATACTAGCTCCCGAATTCCAGGTGTTCCATACGCTGCTTTCCCTCTTCACTCAAGCCCTTGCGGATGCCGCCTGTGCCAAGGATGATTGCGGAACCGATCGCTTGTTCGCGTAGCTGAACCGTCTCCTGCGGGAAGGCTCCGTGGCTTCCATCTAGCTGGGAGACAAGTTTGATTGCGTTGTTGGCGCCGAACCTCCAGCGAAGGCATTCGCGAAAAATGGGTCCTTTGCCATTCGTTCGCCGTATGCGGCATTGAAAGAGTCGAGATCCTTTTGGCTGATGTTGCCTTTCAACTTGCCGTCTTTCGTCAAAGAAAACTTTGGCTGCCTTGTCGGCGTCCGCTCTGGCGTCCTCCCAGCGCGCTTGAGCCGCCAAAACGCCTCCGCTTCCGCCAAAAAGCTCGACGCCCGAGGTTGTTGCGGTCAATCGACCGTTGCCCTCGCCGGCAACCCGCGACTTAGGCGCGAAAAAGACTCGAGCAAGGCCGAAGATCGAATCACCTGTGCTCTTGCAAAGCTCATTGAGGAACGGACGGCGGCCTCGTGCCAGCTTTCACCTCTTCTGCGTCTTTTCATGCGCCTCGTCCGCCTTGGCTCTGTCTTTTCGTATTCGTCGTCGTCCCCGGATACAATCCGCCTTCAATTGAACCGCCAATTCGGCGATCCTGCGAAAATGAACCGTTCTGGCCTCGTCCCAGTCGTGCTGGAGTCCGGTGATGGCGCTGCGGGTTTTGGCATGTTCTTGCACATACTTGTCCAGAAGAGCAGGAATCTTCGGATGCAGATCAATGGCCTTCTGGATCGTCTTTTGCAAGAAGGCAGCCTGACCTTGATGAGCGGTAGCCGCAAGCCCCGTCCATCCTTCGACCTCGCCGCCGACGGCGATGACCTGGGTGTCTTGCATCGCTGCGCCGGCATTGGCGATGCCTTTGCCCAGCTGCAGAATGCCTTCGCCGGAGTCCTTCAGGTTGGGCAGTGCTTTCTCGCCGGGAACGTCGCTCCACGTCATTTGCCCGTATCCTTCCCGATTGAGCCGCGCATGAAATCGAAGTCTCGAACGGCCTTGTGCTCAGCCTGATCATAGTTTGCAGTCGATTCCTTCACTCCGGATCCGAGCACCGCACACGCGTCGGAAAACTCGAGGCAGCTCGTCCTCATCAACTTGACGAAATGCAGACATGCCTTTGAACAGATGCTCCGCATCCTCAAGGACGGGTCTTTGACGACGTCGCACTCGCCCTCAATTCCGGCGTAGCCAAAGCCGATGCTGATGAACGTCTCAGAATCCGTCCAATGCCCCTTTTGCCGTGATTCCCGCCTGTCGCGGTCAAAACTGAGGTCGCTCATCGCGCGCCTTCCTTTCAGGAGTTTAACGTGATGCTCAAACCCCTAGCACGTCGGTAACGCTTCCGCAGGCTGTTTTCCAGTATACGGGCTGCAATATGGCTCACTGACCGGCTTTCGACGCCGATGCCCGCGGCTGTTCGTTGCATGATTCCTCCAGCTTCATCAAAGCACTCTCATCCGGCAAGTCAGATACATCGCCCAATCTATGGCGCTGAAGTTCCGGAAGAAGCGGAAGTCAATGTATAAGGATTCGGAAGTTACGAACTTGGCGACGCCGCACTCGGCGACGGCGTTTCCTGTGCAGGCGTAAAAGGCACCGTCGGCACGCCCTTCAGAGGCGGCGGGTACGCATTTTTGCTCGTAGACGGGCACCCCGAGACAGAGTGGAAAGAGATGCCTTTCGTCGGATGCGCGCTCAGCATCAAGAATCCGCCGTTCTCCGAATCTGACCAGCCGAAACCGGTGACGTTGTCCCTTTCGTCGTCCCTGCCGTTCTATCTTCAGCCCGGCCTTTTCGATTGTCTCTTTGGCGATGGCCCTGATCTTCGCGGAGGAACCGAGGTTTGAGTTTCGTAGACTGCACTCCATGTACTCGCGCCCATCGGTTTTCATTTCGCATAGATAGAGATCGTTCACGCCTTCAGCCGCATAGTGCTGCCACCGCCGTCGGCGAGGAGCCGACGCATGAACTCTTCGATTGCCGGAATGGTCTTTCGCTGGTAGTCCTCAATCGTCTGCCGGTCCCAATAGTCCTTCGAACCTTGACCAAACAATTCGCCTGCGCCCGGCTTGACATGTCTTCGTGCATCCAGCCGCCAGCCCCAGGCACAGCGCAAGAACGAGCCACCGCTGGGCGCAAGCCGCTCATTTCTCCCCTCGGGTTCCATGCCGCCCATGACTCGGGAAATGTCCTTCAGGCTTCCTGTCCCTTTTGAGGTACTCGGAGTGGCGACCAAAGGATTGTCGTCCCTTTGCTGCAGAACTTCGTCACGCCGCTTCCAGCCCCCGTTGAATGTACTTGCATTGGGAGTCGTTTTCGGGATTATTAGCAGGGTGCTTGAATCCTCGCATTTCCATCGGGTCCTTGCCGAAGGACCGTCCGGCCCAATGCCCTGAACGTAGTCATTTGTGTTCACGCCGGAAACGTAGGCTTGGCCGTCGATGTTGTATTCGCGAACGTCTTGGACGCCGGATCCCGGCGATCCTACAGGGCGATGTTGTGGACCGTGCCCTCACGCACCTTGCCGACAGCGATCCCGGCCATAGTCGATCCGTAGAGTGCGCCCCTAACGTCTATCTCCGCTTGGGCACTCCATCGCCTGCCGAGAGGTCTGCACCCTTCCATGAATCCGTCCATCTTCGGCGCGGCCTTTTCGGCCAGATCCGTGGTGGCAACCTCGCATTCTGCGGCGTCCGGTACATCAAGCGACGGTCGCTATATCCCCTTTGTCATGGATCCCCGCACTGCTTGATGCTTCCTCGACTCTTCAAAAGTTGTGTTTTCGGACCTTTTTGCGCATCGCCGATCAGACCGTCCATATTGTCGCCCACGGTGTTGTTCATCCCGGGCACCACCATCTGAACGGCCTTTTGCACGGTCAGACGTCGCCCAAAGCGACGCCCGCCTGAACTCGAGAACTCGACTTCGAATCAAGGTAGATGAGCCTTTGACGATCCGGGAGACGAACTCAAGGGGACCTTCGACTCATTCTCCTTCAAAACACTCTGGAGCCCCTCGAGGTCGCCAAGTTTCTTTTTGTAGCGATTGTAGTCATGACCGCATTCAGGTACCCTAGGTCGTTCTTGCTGCCGGTCGATTCCGCTTCATCCATCCTGGACTCTCGCTTTGGCATATTGCTTTTCATCTCCGCGATCTCCTGAGGGCAGACGAGCGCGGTTGGCTTTGTCTCGCCATTCCATGGGGACGCCGTCGCGGTTGCCTATCAGCTCGGATGCTCGCGAACCATGTTTTTCCTTTCGCTGTCCGTAAGGCCGGACCACCAGGCTGCGCTCTCCCCCATCGTCCATCCTTTCTGCGGCAAGTCCGGCAGACCGGGGCTTGTCGAGAACCCTCCCTCCGAGGACTTGTAAGAGCCGTCGGCGGCAGTCAGCCTCGTGTAATAAGCCTCGTCTATCGCGTCGGCCTTATCCAAAGCGCCCTGATCATCGGCTTTCAGCTCCGCCGCCGCGGATGCGAATTCATCCTCGCGGCTGACCGGAATTCGATATGAGCCTACCGTCCCTGATTTCCAGCCCATGGGTCTTCGCTTTCTGCTTGCATTCGAGGATCAACGTCTGAACCGTCCACGCCGTCGGCCATTTGAGCCATTGCCATCATTGTCTCCGAAACATCGTTGATCAAATAGCTGATTCGAGCCTCGAACTGATGCAGCGCGTACAAGATCGCGTCAGCCGTCAGGCCTCTGGAGGTCACCGTCATTTCCATGGACTGCAGCTTCTCGTAGGCCTCAATGAGCTGCTTGCGCCGGGCGCACGGTGGCTCAGCTGAACCTTCAATCGATCCTGGCGCCATTCTATGACGTCTCTCCAGCTTGTCATCAGACGATCCTTGCTTTTCCCTTTGGATCCAGGCTTTGGCCTTCGGATGCCCCTTTGACATGCTCTAGAATCCGGTCCATCGCCGCGGCTGAATCTTGGTCAGTGCCCGCCATGGACTTGATCGCCTCCTCGACGTCGCTTTTAAACCGGCCGATATCGTCCATTGGCGACCTGCATCGAGAGTCTATCGCTTCGCCGGCGCGCTCCGAGGCAGAAACGCTCGATGCGCCGGGAATGCCCCGAGCCGCCTCTCGAACCGGGGTTTCGACGTCGCCCGCCCCAGGATTTTGAACAAGCTCGCCAGCGCCGGACACCAGCATATGAGTACTCGGCGTCGACAATATAGATGTCGCTCACAATAACTCCTTGCGTGATTGGCGTAAAACACAAGCTATACCTGACACAAACGGTTGTCAAGAGCGTCACCTCGCCGATTTCGGCTAACCAGTCGACATTTCTAGAAAACGCTGATTTCTAAGGTTTAATCACCACTCCCACTCGAGTGCGTCCAACCGATAAAGTGCCCCGTGGATCGTTTTACTCATCCACACACTATATCAATCAGAATGGGCATACGCCGAGCTTCGGCAGCGGAACGAGCTTTATACAGACGAAGGGACAGAAAAAGCCACGAAATAGTGCTTTCGTGCTATGAAAATTGTTCCCTCTCGTCGCGAACTGATTCGGATCGCGCAGGATTAGACACGCATCGGTTTGATGCGCCGATTTTCCGAGCCACAACACCCGCAGCCACAAGAACTGCACGATTCGGGAGGACCGTGCTTCGTCGCACTGGCGCAGCCGCTCCGCCTTTCGGCGTCCTCGGAATCGCCCAATGCCTTTTTCGGGTTCCCGGCACCCACGCAGGTCGCCGGGCACAGACCGAGGTTGCATCCGACAGCGGCAAAAGTACCGACGCAACGAGGGGTCGCCGACAGCACGAGGTCCCGCCGTTAAGGCAAAGAGGCATCGGCAAGACGTCTGCCGACAAAACATCGACAAGACGGCCGCCGGAAAAAACATCAGCAAGACAAGCCGCCGACGGCACGAGAATCACCGGCAGCGCAGAGGATGCGCCGGCGAGACGAGGGCATTGGCAGTGCGGGGCGACCGGTGGTCCCTCGCATTGAGGCGATCCGCTGCACACGAGCCTCCTGCGGCACGCGAGCCTCCCAGCAAGCGAGTCTCCTAGAGCACGAAGGACATCAGCGAAAACGCCATCTATAGGGCAAACAGCGCGAGGCAAAGCCAGGAGGACTCCTCAAGACTCACCCGCGCCAAAAGCATTCTGAATTCTCAGGTCTCTCTCAGTGCCTTCAGAAGGGCTGGCCCAGTTCAAAAGCTGGCCCAATTCAGGGACTGGCCCAGGCTCTCAAGACTCGCCGCGCGCCTGCAAGCCCTCAAGATTCTTGGAAGAACTCGCCGAGTTCAGAACCGATTGACCCTCATGGCTGGCAAGGGTCTTGAGAGCTGACTGAGTTTCAGAGCTCGCCGAGTTTCTGAGCTCGCCGAGTTTCAGAACTGGCCGAGTTTTAAAAGCTCGCCAAGCCTAAAAACGCTCTCGGGCCGGAGCCCTCCGGGCGCTCCCTGAGAGTCCTCAGAGCTCGCCGAGCAGCCGGCCCTCCCGCGTCTTCCACAGCTGCCAGCCGTTGACGTCATTCCTGCCGGGACCTCCGCGGCCGCCTTCGAAGGGTCCTGATAGGACGTGTGCCCCAGGAGGAGGGTGCCGGTCGAGGTCAGCGTGGCCATCGTCAGGCTCCGTTCTTCCAGATCTCGAGGGTCAGGGGCGTGACGCTTCGGCCGGCTATGGCCTCGAGCCGGCCGGCGGGAGTGAAAGCTCGCGCTCGGCCGCACAGGGCCACGGCGTCCGAGGACGCGTTGGCCGCGGTCGTCTCCGAAAAGGTCTGCGGCTGCCGGCGCTTGCCGTCGCGCAGGGAGCGACTTCTCCCACAACAGCTGCTCGGTGCGAGGCCGCCTGACCTCCTGGTCGCAGCGGGCGCTGATGTACGTCGGCGTCTCGTCCGCGCCGTCTCGGTCACACGCCAAGCCGGATCACAGGGATCTTCATCTGGCTGAAAGGTCCTCTTGGGCGCTCTGATCTGCGTGCTGATCCGGCGCGTCCTCCCGAGCGGCGCCAGGCCCCTGCTCACGGTGAGCCGAACGCCGCGAACGCCGGCCCGTCGGCTTGTCGCCGGCCTCGACGTCCAAAGCTGGGGCAGCTCGGCGCGGACCTCGATGAGCTTCGACGATGAGGGTCTGCGCGGGATCGGTGACGTCGGCGTCGTCACTGGGAGCCGTGCGCGCCGATGTGGCCCGGAAAAGCGGTAAACCTGGGGGTGGCAGGGATCGTGAGGGTCGGCTGAAACTCCTGCGCCTCACGCGCGCGCCCGCGCCTGCGAGGCTTGGTTTCTTCGCTGCTCTCGACGTCCGGGGCGGGGAGGAACTCGACTGTCTCGTCGGCCGAAGGCCCCGAGCCCCTCTTGCGGCACGCCTCAATGGACACTTGGCGCACGCCGTTGGTGTCGAAGATCGAAGCGGAAAGAAGCTGCACCTCTCGGAAAGCGTGGAAAAGACGGGAAGGACGTCGTCGTCGATGTCGAGCGCGACCACGATGAGCCGGGGGCTGACGCCGCCGAGCGGGGGCCGGCCGGAGCGGAACTCCTCCCAGTCCGGGCCGAACTCTTTCGGTCCCTTCGAGTAGACCTGCGCCATGTCCACGGGCCCGGTATGGGCATACCTTCCCGATCTGCTGACAACTTCGTAGAGGTCCACCGACGTAAGCCGCTGGCGAAGATTCACCATCACGACGGTTCCGTCTTGATCAATGGCCACAAGGGACTGCCCGTGCTTTCCTGCGGCGTCGCTCTCCTCCCACATCACTGGCAAAAGCGGAACGTCGACGATCTCGAGGATGCTCTCGCGAGGGCTCCATGACCTCCGGAGGCGAGGCTGCCCTGGGGCCGAACCGACTCATGCAGGAGCGGGATGCGCCCGTTCGCCAAAGGGCGTACAGCACCATCGGCGAAACCTCCTTATGTAAACTTGCGTGATGAAACAAGGTTAGCTTTATCGCGAGCGGGCCGGTATCCTCCCCTCGTCCGACATATGGCGCTGAACAGCCATCCCGTCGCGGATGAGTTCGGCCAGGTGTATGCCCCGAGAGACGGACAGCTGCTCCGCCTGAGTGCGGCAGGAAAAACCGTCGGCCAGGAAGACGGCGTCGGGATTCGCCCTTTCAAGCGCCGGCAGCAAGCGGGCGCCCGCGATCCTAGCGGATACGTCGTAGTGCCTTCTCCATGCCGAAGTTTCCTGCCAAACCGCAGCAGCCCGTCACCTTCGTCAGCTCGGCTCCCGCCGAAAGCAAAAGCGCTTCGTCCGCGGCCCATCCCATAACAGAATAGTGGTGGCAGTGCGGCTGGGCCACCACCTCGAGGCCGGTGAGATCGGGCATGCTCCAGCTTTCCCCGGGCCAACGGCTTTGCGCGCTGAGCAGCTCCGCCGTGAAGGTCATTTCTTTAACCAGGGCGACGCGGGGGTCGTCGTCCAACAGGTCTTCCATGTCGGAACGCAGCACCGCGGTGCACGAGGGCTCGACGCCGACGATGGGAATCCCGTTCGCGGCGAACGGCGCCAACGCGCCAAGCAGGGAGTTCAGCTTTCGCTTGGCCGCATCGAGCCGCCCGGTGGTGATCCAGGTGAGGCCGCAGCAGGCCCTCGTCGGGGAAGCGCGCACGGTGTATCCGGCTTCTTGGAGCACGGAGACGCCGCCCGAGCTCCGCGGGCGTCGAGGGTTTCGGAGAAGGAACCGCCCACAGTGCGACGTAACGAGGCTTCGCGTCCGATCTGCCCGCCGTCGATCTCGCCTGCCGTCGCCTCCCCGCCAAAACGCTCGTTCTGAGCGAGCGCCATTCCCGTTCGCGCTGCCCTGCCCTTCATCGGGGATGCCGTGCAGCCCTTCTTCCGGATTTTCCCGGAGGCGGCGCGCAGGCCCGGGCCTTTCGCTCCGAGAGAAACGCCGTTTCGAACCCGGCATCGCGCGCCGCGGGTCGACGCCGGACCAGCCGGAAGGCCAGCCTCCGCAGCGGGCCGACCCGCATCACGGCGTTCACGATCCTCGCGACGAGGGAACCTTCGTGACCGCCCTCGCCCACAGCGGCAGCCTCCCAGGGCGTAATGGGCCGATACCTGCGCTTTTCCGCGGTAGGCGCGGTAGAGGGCCTCGGATCTGTACCGCGCGACGCGTCGATCCCCGTCAGGGCGGTCCCGCGAACACGCCTTGCATGCCAGGCACAGATCGAGGAGTCGAGCACCTCGGGAGAGTCCCACGCCAGCGCCCGCCGCGCGCCACGTCCTGGAGCACCCTCGCCCCTGCCGCGGGTCACGTCCTTTCCCGTCGCGCGTGGCCTCGTAGGAGGGGCACATGAAGGCGCCGAGGTCGAATCTGCTCGCCCGGCACTGCCTCACGCCGGTGCAGCGGTGGACGGCCCGCCATGTCTCCGCCGTCGTCGGCGAACCGGAAGCCTCGGCGTGGGGATCGGCTTCGCGCCCGGCCTTCTCAGACGTTCGTCGATGCGGTCGGGCCGCACGAGCACCCCGGGTTGAGCAGGCATTCGGGGTCGAAGACTCTGACTCGCCTCGAACAGGGCGACGACGTCGGGCCTGCTACATCCTCTCCAGCAGCCTCCGAGCGGGCGCCCGTCTCCGTGCTCGCCTGAGAGGGACCCGCCGAAGCCTGCGGCGAGGTCTGCCGCCTCCCATGAACTGGCGGAAGGTTTTCGGCCCTTTGGGATTCGAGGCGGGAAGTCGATGCGGACGTGGACGCATCCGTCCCCGAAATGCCCGTACATGAGGCCGTCAAGCCTGAATCCCTTCACTGAGGGGCCTCGAGCGCGCGGGAGGTATCCGCCGAGCTTCTCGGGCGGAACGGCCGAATCCTCCCAGCCGGGCCACGCCTGGTTTCCCGCCGTCCTCCCGCCAAGGCCCGCGCCGTCGGCCCGGATTTGCCACAGCCGGGCCGCCTCCGGACCTGCGGCCGAAATGTCGACGGCCGTGGAGGAGGCGGAGTCGGCCAGCGCCCTGCCCTTGACATCGCGTCTGCGCCGCCTTCCTCGCCGACCTCGACCATCAGCCATCCACCGCCTTCCGGCAGCGGCGGGAACCGCGCCTCGCACGCCGGACGACGTCGACCAGCCGGGCGTCCATGCCCTCGACTGCGAGGCGGTCGGTGGGCGAGGAGGGCAGGACGTCGTCGGCCGCGCTGGCCATCGTCCGGATAGCCGAGCACGACGAGGGCTCGGCGAGGCCTCGACCGGGACGAGCCTGACCTCGGCCGCCGTCAGGAGGCCGAGCGTCCCCTCGCTGCCCACCAAGAACTTGGCGAGATTCCGCCCGTTTTCGGGCAGAAGGTGCTCAAGGGAGTATCCCGAGACCTGGCGTTTGAATCTGCCGAACTGCAGGCGTATCGCCGCCAGGTTCTCGTCCACGAGCCTCGCGAGCTCGGGCACGGCCTCATACCCCAGCCCGCCTCGCCCGCCTTCATCCGCCTGCCGTCGGCCAGGTCACGTCCATGCCCGCGACGTTGTCCGCCGTGCGCCCAAACGCCACCGCGTGGGGGCCGCACGCGTTGTTCCCGATCATCCCGCCGAAGGTGGCGCGGTTCTGGGTGGAGGGGTCCGGGCCGAAACGCAGGCCGAACGGGGCCGCCGCCTTCTGCAGTTCCGACATGACGACGCCGGGCTGCACGCGAGCCACGCGAGCCTCGGGATCGATGCCCAAGATGGCGTTCATGTGCCGGGAAAAGTCCAGGACGATCCCCTCGCCGATGGAATTGCCCGCGCACGACGTGCCGCCGCCCCGCCCGGTGATCGGAACCCCGAATTCTCGGGCGGCGGCGAGTGCCGCGGCGACGTCGTCGGCGTCTTTGGGAAAAAGCGACGACGAGGGCGGGATCTGCAGTTCGAGGCATCCGTCGATACTCGGCCCTGCGGCGGGCGTCGGCGTCGGCCCCGCCCGCGACGATCCGCTGGAGCCTGTCAGACGGGCCTGCCGTGTCGATCACCGAATCCATGAGCTCATTGTGCCAGTGCGGAGGGCGCCGCGGGAGCGGCAACGCGTCGGCTTTCCGTCGGGGAAAGGCGCTCCCGGGGCGCCGGGCCATTGCAGGCGGCGTAGCCGTGGACCGTTTTAGCGTTCTAGGCGCTCCCTGGGGCGCCGGGCCGTTGCCCGGATCCGCCGCTGAAGCCGGCCTCAGATGACGAGGGGGCATCCGGCGCAGGCCACTCGGACCTCGTCGGAGACCTCCTTGGTGTGGCAGGCGCCCAGGCCCTGAGGGCACAGGGACCCGGCGTCGTCGAGCATTCCCAGCCGGTCATAGTGCTCCAAGAGGGTCGAGACGAACACCTCCGAGACGCCGGTCGCGGCGGAAATCGCCCGAACGGTGCGACCCAACCGTATCTGCTCGAGTATCCTCTGCGTCACTGCGCCGCGGGGCCCCTCGAGCACGCCGTCGGCTCCGCCTCCGTTTTCCACGGAAACGCTGGCCCGGCCCTCTTTCGAAACAGAGGCGCCGCTCCCTTTTGGAGCGGAGGCGCGGCGGGCCCGGACTCCGGGGGCGGAAGCCTGTCCGACGTCGGAGCGGGCGCCTTTCCGCAATGCCCTCAGCCTCATAAGAACAGCTTCCCTATCTGGAAGATGCCGACGGCAAGGAGCCAGGCAACGGCCAATTGCACGCCCACGGCGGCGGTCGCCTTCTTCGCCCCAATGAGCTTCGCCTGCTCGGCCACAGTGGCCAGACACGGCGTATACGCCAAGACGAAGACGAGGAAGGCGAAGGCGGCGAGCCCCTGATAGCCCGAGCCTGCCGACTCGGTCAGGGACTGGTTGACGAGCTTGGGCAGCTTGCCGAGGTCCGAGCCGTCGTCCTCGGCGTCGCCGGCGTCGGCTCCGGATCGAGGTTGTAGGAGGTGACCACCGAAGAGATGACGGTCTCTTTCGCGACGAAAACTCGGTCATGAGCGCGCCGGTCATGTGCCATTCGCCGAAGCCCGTCGGTTTGAAGGCGGGAACAAGCACCTGGGCCGTCTTGCCGTAGAGCGAGTCCTCCATCGCCAGCTCGGGGTCGGCGAAGCCCTTGTCGCCTGCGCCGGCGCCCACGGGAATGGCGCTCATGAGCCATACGACCGCCGTCATCGCGACGATGATCTTTCCCGCCCCGGTCACGAAGGCCCAGGACCGCCGGAATGTCATCTTCAGCATGATGAGCAGCCGCGGGATCTGGTAGGCCGGAAGCACGAGCATGAGCGGCGCGGCCTTTCGTCCTTTGATGATGAAGAACTTGAGAACCCACGCTGCGAGCACGATGAGCACGGCCGAAAGCAGATACATCGAGAAGACGATCGTCGCGACGTGTCCGCGGAAGAAGATGCGGGCGATCATGAGGTAGATGGTCACGCGCGCCGCACACGAAGTGTAGGGGCGTTATGAGCACGGTGACCAGGCGTTGTCGCGCCGAAGGCAGCGTTCTCACCGCGGCCAAAGACGGCAAGTTGCATCCGAATCCCATGATGAGCGGGAGGATGACGCGCCCGTCCAGTCCGATCTTGCGCATCAGGCGGTCGCCGAGGAACGCCGCCCGCGCCATGTATCCCGAGTCCTCGAGCACGGAGAAGGCCGCGTAGATGACGAACATGAGCGGGAAGAAGCTGGCGACGACGCCGAGGCCGTTGACGATGCCGCCGACTGTCAGCTGCTGGAACCACGTGTCGTCCAGCCCTACTTTCTTCAGCAGCCAGATTGTCCCATTCGCCACCGAGATCGCGCCCGGGTCCGTCTTTGAGAAAAAGTCCTCGAAACGGTCTTGCAGCGGGCTGACCCACTCGCCTGCCGTCTTAAACAGCAGCCACATGAGGCTGAAGAAGATCGCGAGGCCGACCAGTGGGTTGAGAAGCACCCTGTCAAGCTTGTCGGAGCGCGAGAGCCGCTCGGGTTCGGCCTTGCTCTCGTGGAAGCTCTTCTCGACGGAGTCGACCCATGAAAAGAGCGTGTCCGCGCGGCCGAGCTCCTCCGCGTGCATTCGGGAGACGGCGGCCTTCTTCTTTTTCTTCGACGTCGATTTCGGCTTCGGCTCGCAGCAGTCGCACCCGACGTCGCCGATGTAGCCGGGCGCGCCCGGATCGGGGTCGATACCGCGAATGTGCGGCCGCGTGCGGATGGCCTCGGTGACCATCTCCTCGAGCCGCTCGTAGTCCTTCGACGAACGCGGGTCCATCGGCATGATCGGGATTCCGAGAGTGCGCGAGAGGGCGTCGTAGTCGATGACGTCCCCGTTTTCGGCGGCGACGTCGGCCATCGTGACGACGGCGGCGACCGGCTGACCGGTCTGCCCCACCTGGCCGAGAAGATAGAGGGAGCGCGTGAGCGAGCTGCCGTCGAGGAGGACGAGCACGAGGTCGATGCCGCGGGTCTTCTCCCGGTCCGTGATCGTGCCCGGCGCGCAGGAGATCGTGTCGGACACGACCTGCTCGTCGGGGCTTGTGGCGATGAGCGAGTACGTTCCGGGAAGGTCAAGCACCTTGAGCTTGGCTTTGTGCCAGTTTCCCGAGGCGACTTGGACCGTCGTCCCCGGCGCGTTGACCACCAGCGCTGGCGGCGCGTCAGCTGGTTGAACAGCGTCGATTTGCCGACGTTGGGGTTGCCCACGAGGGCGATAGTGGGCTCCGTCGACGGACCGATGGAAAGGGTGGCCGTCGCATTGGAGTGGCCCTCGGATCCGCAGCGCGGGCAGCTCATGAGACCACCTCCGCGCGAATCCGCAGGGGCTGAGCGGGTGATCGACGGCCACCCGTGCGCCGCCGATGCTGAGAACGAACTGCCGAATCCACGCATGCTGAGTCACGACGACCCCAGTGCCAGGCTTCACTCCGAGCTTCCTGCATGCGCAGGAGGTTGCGGCGAAAGATTGACATGGGTCAACCGCAACGCTTTGTGCTGTAACTGCGAAGATTCATTGCAACCTCACCTCACTGTGACAGTTCTGGGTGTACATGGTCAGGTTATGCTTACAATCGCAATTTTTCGACCGAAGCGTGGATCGTTTCCTACCTGGGAGACATTTCTTCCACTCTCTAAACCCGACCCCTCCGACAAGTCTGGGACTATCGGCCCTTTCACTCGACGGTTTTGGCGGAACGTTTCGCAATTCGTCGGTTGCGGAATCGCTTTTTCCTGACGTTCCGTCAGCTGCCGACGGTTCTGTCGATGTTTGTCCGACCGGGCGGCGAGCGGAAGGAACCCGCGCGCCAAGTCGGTCCGGCACGGCCCGCTCCAGACCCAAACGTCTGGAGCGAGCCTGGTCAGTCGCCGAACCGGCGGCCGCCCGTGCCCGCAGCCTGCCAGCGGCCCGTGCCGGCGGACTCGTGAGATCGCCCGCGCGCCCGACCCAGTCGGGCGACCGAGAACGCGGAACGCATGAGCAGGACACTGAGTTCAGCCCGGCATCGAACAGGTGGATCGAAGCGTCGCCGCCGTGCTCGCTGCAGACGCCGCACTTGAGGCCCCGGCTGGTGGCGCCCGCGCCACCCCGGTATCGACGAGCTCGGCGCACGCTCGCGTCGATCGTCCGAACGGCGAGATGCCGGGATGCCGTAGTCGAAGTACTCGTTAAGAACGGGCTCGACGTCGTCGCGCGAGGCTCCCACGTGGTCTGGGTCGGGTCGTTCGTTCGAAGGAGAAGAAGTCCGACTCGGCCGCGATGTGGTCGGCCTCGAGGGCGGCGCGCGGCAGCTCGATCATGTTGCCGATCGGGATGTCAGCTCGACGCCGTTTTCCTTCTCGACCTTGCCGATGATGCGCTCGGCGTCGTCGCGGACGATCTGAAGCTCGCGCTCGGAGCCGATGAGCGGAACCATGATTTCCGGCGAGGTCGAGGCCTTCTCTTGCACTCGACGGCGGCCTCGGCGATGGCGCGGATCTGCAGCCGAACAGGCCGCGGATCTTCAGGCCCAGGCGCACGCCGCGAAGGCCGAGCATCGGGTTCTGCTCGTGGTTGGCCTTGACGGCTTCGAGGACGCGCTTCTCATGCTCGGTGACCTCCTCGCCGCGGGCGGCCTTCACCGCGAGCTCAACCGAAAGCTCGGTGAGGTCGGGCAGGAACTCGTGCGGCGGCGGATCGATGAGGCGCACGGTCCGGGCAGGCCGTCCATCGCCGTGAAGATGCCGACGAAGTCGCCTTTTTGCAGCGGACGGAGCGCGTCGAAGGCCTCCTCCTGCTCCTCGGCCGTGTCCGCCAGGATGACGGACTCGATGAGCTTGCGGCGGTCGCCGAGGAACATGTGCTCGGTGCGGCACAGCCCGACGCCCTGGGCCCCGAAGGTGCGCGCGCGTCGGCGTCCTCAGGCGTGTCGGCGTTGGCGCGCGGCCAGGTTCCTCCTCATCGGCACTGCGTGAGGATGCGGTCGACGGCGCGCACCAGCTCCTCGGTGTCGGCGCCGAGGCCGGTGGACAGCGCGGCGTCGAGGCCGTGGTGATCTAGGTCGCGACCGGGGAGTCGACAACCGGCACCTCGCCCTGGAAAACATCTCGCCTGTGGTGCCGTCGATCGCGACGACGTCGCCTGCCTTGAGGGTGACGCCCTGAGACCTGACGTGCACGGTTCCGGCCTCTTCGTCGACAGCGAGGTCCTCGGCGCCGACGACGCAGCAGCAGCCCATGCGCGCGCGCCACAACCGCGGCGTGCGAGGTCTTGCCGCCGCGAGCGGTGTGAGCACGCCGGAGGCGGCGACCATGCCGGCGAGGTCGTCGGGTTGGTCTCGCGGCGCACAAGGATCACGGAGGCTCCGGCGGCGACGCGGGATTCGGCCTGCTCGTTGTTGAGGACGATCTCGCCGACGGCGGCGCCCGGCGAGGCGGGCATGCCCTTGGTGAGCACCTTCTTCTCGGCGTTCTTGTCGAACTGTGGGAAGAGCAGCGACGTCTAGCTGGTCGCCCGTCACGCGGGTGACGGCTTCGTCGGAGTGATGAGCCGCTCGTCCACGAGCTGGGTGGCTACGCGGAAGGCAGCCGCCGGAGTGCGCTTTGCCCACGCGGGTCTGGAGCATCCACAGCTTGCCCTGCTGGATGGTGAACTCGATGTCGCACAGGTCGCGGTAGTGCGTCTCGAGCTTGTTCATGATGCCGCGCAGCTCGTCATAGGACTTCTTGTCGAGGCGCTCGAGGTCGGCGAGCGAAAGCGTGTTGCGGATGCCGGCGACGACGTCCTCGCCTTGGGCGTTGACCAGGTAGTCCCCGTAAAACGCCTGAATGGCCCGTGGAGGGGTCCCGGTGAAGCACATGCCGTGCCCGAGGTCTCGCCCATGTTGCCGAACACTGTCGCGCAGACGTTGACCGCGGTTCCGAGGTCGTTGGGGATGCGCTCGCGACGGCGGTAGAGACGCGCGCGCTCGGTGTTCCACGAGCGGAACACGGCTTCGACGGCCAGGTCGAGCTGCCTGCGCGGGTCCTGAAGTCTTCGCCGGTTTCATCCTGACGACCTTCTTGAACTCCTTGACAAGGTGCTGAGATCGTCGGACGTCATGTCGAGGTCGCGAGTAGCCCTTGTCCGCTTGAAGCTTGTGGAGGATGTCTAGCGAACTTGTCGCCGTCGATGTCCTGGACCGTCTTGCCGAACATCTAGAATGAGACGGCTAGGAATCCCAGGCGAAAACGCTCATTGCCAGACTGCGCCGCAAGGCCCTGGACGGATTCGTCGTTGAGGCCGATAGTTGAGGACCGTCTCCATCATTCCGGGCATGGAGAACTCGCGCCGGAACGGACCGAGACGAGCAGGGATCGTTCTTGTCGCCGAGGCGCTTGCCCATCTCCCGCTCGACGCTGCGCAGGTGGGACGTCACTTCGACGTCGAGCGTCTCGGGGACTCCGTCGCCGCAAGGTATGCGCGACACGCATCGGTGGTGATCGTGAAGCCCGAGGCACCGCAGGCCGAGCTTGACCATTTCGGCCAAGTTGACGCCTTTCCCGCCAGAGCAAATCTTTTTCATGTCGCGGTCACCTCGGTGAACGCGTAGACGTACTTCGATCATTAAATATCCTCCATTGGAAGTTCAGTGTCCGCAGTCGCGGGCCGTCTACCAGACTCAACATCGGCGGTGACGATTTTCACCCCTGCACCTGTGACGAAAGCCCCGCGTCGTCAGCACCGAGATTCCGCGGTTCTCGGTAAAAAGGGCCTAGCTGAGCCGCGGGTCGAGGCCGTCGAAAAGCACGGCTGCCCGTCGACGCGGAACGCGAGCAGCGGACCGTCGACACGAGACGCGCAGGCTGACCATCGACGCCAGACGCGCAGGCTAGCCATCGACGTGGAAGGCGCAGGCTGACCTGTCGACGCGGACGCGCAGGCTGGACCCGTCGACGTGAGACGCACGTTAGCCCATCGACGCCAGACGCGCAGGCCGTGCACAGCCCATCAGCGCCAGGCCCGCGTACCCGCACGCCAGCCGCGACGTACGACGCGAGCGTGCCGATGATGAAACGCTCCGTCAGGGCGGGGTTCGTCTGAGGTCCGCCCAGCGCCAGCCCTTCACGGCGATGACGGCGGCGACCTATCTCGGGCTGGCGGGCCAGGATCAGCGCCGGTTATCGCCAGCCTTTAATGCGCCGATCCACGCCCGCCGCGCACACGCGCGGCTGGGCAGGCCGCTCGCGGAGGACGGTGGCGCGATGCCCGCGAGCTGGGCGCCAGCCGGCGCCGCCGCGGACTTGGCCAGACGCATGACGCCCTCGACCGCCGCCCAGCCGAAGACCACGGACGCCAAGGGAAAGAAGCACGATCGCGACGGTCGCGAGCGCGAGCCTCCTTGCTTTCTCCCGGATGCGGGAGCCTTTTTCGGGATTCGCCGAGGCCGTCTTGGCCGCAGGTTTTTCTTCACGGGCCGCCGGAGCCGCGCCGCGTGCAGGGCTTGTCTCGCGGGTCGCCTGGTTTTGCCTGCCGCGGTTCTTTTTCTGAGGCCCCGGCGTCAGAGCCCTCGCCCTCTGGCGACAGCGCGCCTGTCCTTCGCCTCTGCCGTGCTCGGCGTCGAGCCGGGCATGCGACTTTGCCTTCGTCTTCGCCTTCCGCTCGGCGTCGAACCGGGCGTCCACCTCGTCGCCGATGCGGCCCAGCAGTTCGCTGAGCACCGCCCAGCCCCGCGTTTCCAGGTCGTACCGGAGGCCGTGCGCCGCGGGAGACCGCGGAGGGGCTCACGCCGAGGCCGCTGCGGCCTCGCGCCCGGTGAGGCCGGCGTCGAACAGGTCGGAGACCTCCCTGCTGGGCGTCGGTGCGGTCGGCGAGCAGGGCGCAAGCGGTTGGAAGACGACCTCGGGACGCCTCGAGGGCGAGAGCGCGATGTTGACGTCCGCCCTTGGCGCACTTCGACTTCCCGCTTACCTTCGCGCCCGTTCGACGGCCTCGCGGGCGGCGACGAAAGCCGAGCCCCGCGCTCGCGCACATTCCAGCCCACCGACTCGACCGAGGCCGATTCCCCAGGCCGATGTGCCCAGGTCGCCCGCTGCGAGCGGCTCGAACGGCGGCGACGACGCCGGCGGCGTCGTCGAACAGGCCCTCACCCTCGTCCCCACGGTCCTGTCGAATCCGGCGATCGGCGGATTGTCGGCGCAGGCCTCCGCAAGCACGAGCAATTCGGGCACGCGGTCGCCCGCCGACCGCGAGGACCGTTGGTCGATCGTCACCGCAAACATGCGCCCTCCTTTTCACCCCGACCGGTTCCGCTTTCCCAACGGCCCGAACCCGCTGTTCTCCGCCCAGACTACTAGATTAAGAGCAGAAGCTGAACCGAACATGCAATCGGGATGGCCGCCCATGCAGCCATTTGCAACGGCCCGGCAGTGAACCGGACGCGCGGTCGGGATTGCCGCTCACGCAGCGTTTGCAGGAGCGCACGGCGGGTGGTGCTTTGCCGCCGGCAGCCGCCGACGGTACTGTCTGGAACCCGCATCGGCGTCGCGGGGCAGGACGAGGGCACGCGTGACGCCGCATGAACTGCCGCCCGATCGGCGGCTGTGCGCGGGCCGCCCGCAAACTCGCCGACATGCGCCCCCGCGTATAGCGGGCCTTCCTCCTCCGCCGGAGGCCGCGATCGCCGTCCCCATGCGCCCCGCGTGTATAGTCGTGGGCTCAGTTCTGATGAACGAAACGCGCTGCCCGGTAGGAAGCCCGGGCGACGCTCTGCACGCGCATCGCGGTGCGGGGCGTCCGTCGCCAGCCTCGCTGAATCCAGCTCGTCAGGTCCGCTTTGCGTACCTGGAGGCAAGATGTCAGCGCAGTTCACACTGTTCTTCGACGGCCATCTGTGGGTCGGCGTCTCACGAGATCGACGACGGCGAATCCGTCCGCGCAGCGCGAGTCGTCTTCGGCAAAGAGCCGAGCGCCGCGAGCTTCACGAGTTCGTCCGCGAGCACGGCGCAGAGCTTGTTCGGCGCGCACGGCGCCCGTCCCCGTCGTCGAAGCCGACGCCGGAGAGGCAGGGGGCGGCGCGGGAAAAACGAACCTCAAGCGCGCCCAGCGGATGGCGGCAGCGATGCGCGAGCGTCTCGACGAAAGCTCAGGAGGCCCCTGAAAGCCGACATGGAGTCGCGCGGCGAGGCGCACACTGGCGCGACGGCGCGAGCAAAGCAGCTGCCGATGAGGCATACGCGCGAAGGCGAGCCAGCCCGCCAGAAGCACCGGCGCTGAAGCGGCGCGGAGCCGTAGGAACGCTCGCTCCCCGCTTGCTCAGCGTCGCTTTTGTGGGCACCGCGTCGAACCGCAGGCAGGCGCCGTGCCCGCAAGCAACCACTGTGCAAGCAGACGCTGCGCCCGCAGATGCGCCCTGCCCCTGCGCGAGCAGATGCGGCCTTGTCCCCCGCCGCCACCTCCGGGTGGCGGGCGAGGCGAGCGTGCGTTCACGCCACTCGGCGAGGTCACGGCGGGGCCGATCGGCTCGGCGGAACCTCCCGCGCGGAAGGCTTCCGACCCGGTCCGGCTGGAATTCCTGGCCGCGGCCCGCCACCAGGCGCAGGTTGTGCAGGACGAGCGAGGTCTTGGCGCGGGTCGCCGGGCCACTGCGATGAAGTCGGCCTCGAAACCCGCGTGCAAGAACCCCGTCACGCCGGCGCGTCCAATGCCGGCGGCGGCCCGGGACGTGGCGGCGAGCAGCACCTCGTTGCGGGGCAGGCCAACCTCCCAGGCCTGGAGCCCTCCGACGATGTGCCCGCTGCGGGGAGCCTGCGATTCTGGCGTCGTGCCCGGCGACGATATGCACCCCGTGCTCCCCACAGAGCCTCCGGGCGGGCGGGTGGAGGGCTCTCGCGACAAAGCCGCAGGCCCGCGATTATCGTGCAGTCGACGTAGACGCCGGCGTTCGCCATTTCGTCGGCCAGCCTGGGGTCGAACTCGGTGCGTCCGGCCGCCGAGACGAAGGACGGGCGATGGTACGTCCACGGCGCGCACGGCCCGCCTGATGCCCTGGACGCCGTGGGCATGAGGCCGTCCACTGCCCAGGGCGGTGGGCCCTCGTCGAACATGGCTGGAGCTCCTCGACGGTGAATTGGCGAACCACGGCGCGGAGCCGCTGGTCGTAGCCGCCGGTAGTATCGCCTTGATCGTGTCGACGAGGGTGGTCGGCGGACCTGGCGGCGAATCTCGTCCACGGAGTCGGCGGCGCCGCGGGCATGGTGGGCGTCCGCCGGTGGTGGTGATCTGCGGCCGGAGGCGACGATGCGCCCTGCAGGTCCTCGGCGTCGACGGCGTCGCGCGAGGCGACGTCCACGTAGTGCCGCGCCCAAGGGACTGGACGCTCGTGACGCCCTCGCTGAGCAGCTCTGCGGGCGGAGCGGGCCGCGTTGAGGGTGAGGCGGCGACCCGTGCGGCCCGTAGTCGGGGTATTCGACGTCGGTCCCGGAGGTGGGCAGGTGATCGTGGGTCTCTGATGAGCCCGCATGAGGGTGGCGCCGGGCAGGTCCAAGCGCACCATTTCGCGGGGTCGACGTCGGGAACGAGCTGCTCAAGCGCTCCTTTCGAGGCCTCGCGGCGGTCCCCGCCGCCAAGATCTCAGCGCCCGCGCACGCGAGATGGCCCGCCGCGCCGGCTGCACGAGCGCCGGCGTCGTCGGCCCCGCCGAGGACCCGAGGCTGCCTCGGTCTGGCCGCGCTTTCCGGTGAGGACCCTGTCGGCGCTCACGAGGGGGCGACGGACCGCCCGTCAAAGCCGCTCCGCCGCCGTCGGTGGGCGGGTGGTCCAGCGGACGGTCTGCTGTGCGGAAGGGTCTGCGGCGCGGTGGGGGTCCGCGGCAGGGTGGGGGCCGCGGCGCAGAGGCGGGAGTGGTCCGGCGGGCTGCTCAGTCATGGCAAATCCTCGAACGTGGTCGGGAGCGGATCCGGCGGCGCGCCGGAAGCTCGGTCGGTTCGGGCGATTCAGTTGCGTTTGGGCGATTCGGGCGGTTCAAACAGTACGTCGCAGATCGTTCTCAGCCTTTCATCGGGCTCACCGTCCTAGAGCGTCGTCTCAGAGTATCAGAGACCGGCCAGCGCCGACCTGACGCGCCTCGCTGGGCCACGGCCCAATCTGGCAGAAGAGAACAGAGGCCGCCTCGCGTGAATGCTCAGCCGTTGACTCCGCCTAACTGCTCCTGAACGCAGACCCGCAGCTGCCTCCGCAGGCCACATCGCCATATGCCCCGTCGCCGCATGCCGTCACGCTCGAAGTGAATGACACCCATCGCCTCCAGCGCGAATTTCATCCAGGATCAGGGTGCGCTACGCCCATGCAGTCGAAGCGCACCCTGGGCATCTCCTGGGGCATAGGCCGCGTAATCGTCTATCCTGCCCGCGCGGCATGCGCAAGCACATCTTCATCCGCTCACAGGAAAAAGACGGCCAACTCGTCTAGATCGTCAATGCTCCCGTGCGAAAACCGATCCGCTGGCGCCGCAGTCTCCGTGCGAAAACTCTCGCCGGCGCTGCAAAGTTTCCTGTGTGAAAACCTGTCTTCCCTATGCAAAAGCCGACCCTTGCCAGTACAAACCAGCGCCGCGGCACTATAATTGAAGGCAACGCCAACGGTGAGGGGAACCTATTCAGGCGACGCTAGTCCGGCATCGCCCCGTTCAGCCCTATCGACCTCGGCCTGAGGTCGGAATCCGACGACGCATACGACAACACGGACGGTACGCGAGGAGAACCTCATGACGAACCCTTGGAATCTATACGACAGTCTCATAGAGGAGATCCCCGCCCGTCACTGTCGCAGCGGGCTTTCACCGGCACGAAGTGGTGCCGCGTGACCTCCTCCGAGAGGGGCGCAGGAAATGGCCTTCGATGCTCAGCACCCGCCCCGCCTCTACGGCGAGGACGACTTGGCGGGCTCCCCTGCGCGAGTCGCAGCCCCACAAAGCTGGAACTCGCCGAGGCCGGCCTGGGCATGGCCGCCGTCAACGCATACCATTCGCTGCCTGCCGCGCCTTCGGCAACGGCTTCCCCGCCACGAGAACAACTGGGCGCGCGCCTTCCACCCGCCACCGCGAGGTCATCGCGAGGTGGCGGTGATCGGGCACCTCCTTCGCCGCATCGGCGCTCGACGTCGCCGTGAGCTTTTTCATCCCTGAGCGCAACCCCGTGGAGGGCGACTACCCGGACTCCGCAGCCGAGTACCTGCTGCCCGGCTGCGACTACGTCTCATCACAGGCTCGTCCTTCGTCAACAAAGACGATTCCGCGCCTGCTGGAGCTCTCGCGCGACGCCGTGACGGTCATGATCGGCCCGTCGACGCCGGCCCGCCGATCCTGTTCGACCCCGGCGTCGACATCATCACGGCCTGCAAAGCGACCAGCCCGGAATGTTCGACGAAAAGCCTCCAGGGCAAACTCCTGGGCGGCATGTACGAAGCGGGAATGCGCGTCGAAAGGCCCGGTCCTAGGGATGTGAGGCTGGCCTGGGGCACCGGTTGCGTATGCCGAAGCCTCAGGCTGAACGACGCCCGCGACTAACTCTTTTAACGTCCGGATATGCCCGGTGCCCGGCGCGAGCGGGCGGTTAGCATCGGTCTATGGATGTGGGCGTGATCTTTTCATTCTCCGGCTTTTGGCGTTATCGTCACGGTGGCGGGCGCTGGCTGCTTTGGACTTGTTAAGGTAAAGCTGCGGGGCGTGGAGGATCAAGAGGCGTCAGGAGGGGGATCAGGAAGAGAGCGCGAGAGGTTTTGCGAAACAGGGCGTGCTTTCGGCTTCTCGTGGAGGGAACGAGGCGGTCGCACAGGCGGAGGAGGCAGCCATGGGTGTTTTCGAGGAGGTCGTTGGCGACAGCCAGGCCCTCGCTCAGGCCTGGCTGAACCGGGAGGCCACCGCCCACATCAACGACCACGCAGGAGCTGAGCGTCGCGCGGCTCCTCGTCGAGGCGCGCGGAGCCTGGTTCGACGAGCTGCTCGACATCATGTGGTCGACGGCTCTGCCGCCTGGCCGAGACTGCCACCGACGCGCCAGGCGCAGTCAGCGGGCGACGAAGCGAACGCTGGGCGTCATATCGAGACGACGAAGAGGATAGAGGCTGAAGGTCCTCATCGAAAAATACAGCCCGCCGAGGAAATGCCGATCGCGGGCGGAAGGTTCGGTTTGGCTCTTCCCGGCGCAGGCCGCCGGCTTGCTGACAGGCGCGAGCAGGCCGACTCACGAGGCGCTGACCAAACCCGAACCGGCGGACTCAACGGGGAAGAGGGAAACGTCCCTGCTGGCCCTCGACGATCCGCAAGCCTGCGGCCTCGAAATGCCGACAACAACGCGGATCATTCAACGGACGGCGCCGGTGGGGGCTCGCCGGCCGACGGCGACGTCGTGAGTTCTTCGTCCGACAGCGCAGGTCGTCCAACCGACGGTTCGGGATCTTCAACCAATGGTGTGGGTTCTTCGCTGTGGGGTGGGGCCGGTTGTTGTGTGGGATGCGGGTGGGCAAGTCTCAGTTGGCCGCCGCGTATGCCGCGACTGCGAGAAGGCCGGCGGCGCTGGTGGCGTGGATGGACGCTCGAGCTCAACGAGCTCGTGGCGGCTGGCCGAGCTTGCCCCACGAAATGGGAATCGACGAGGACGGCGGCGACGCTGCCCTGAAATCCTCGCGGCATGCGTGACGCGGCTCAACTCCGTGTGGTGACCGGCTGATCGTCTTCGACAACGTCGGGGACTTTGACGACCTGACCGGGCTGGTCCCCACGGCCAAGGGCTTTTGCGCGTCCTTGTCACGACAACGGTTGCCAGCCCGGGCGACAGTGCCGGCGCCTCATTGCGTGAGCGTTCACGCGACGACTCGATCCATTTCGTCATCGAGCAGACCAGGTTGGACGACGACGCCGACACCCTGATTTGGCCGAGGCCTCGAGGACCTGATCCCGTGGCCTTGGCCCAGGCCGCGGCGACCATCAGGCTCAACGGGTACGCGACGATGGGACGAGTACTTGGCCGACCTGCGCAAGTACCGGCTTGACGAGGTCGTCGACCGTGCAGACGGCGAGGCCTACCTCTGCTGTGCACGCGGCCCCGCGTATGGCTTGCACATCGGTTCTCGACCTCACTGGCAGAAGAAGACCATGCCAGAGGGGAGGAGGGTCCGGCCGGGCAGGCGGGATCTCACGCAGCTGGCGGCCTTGGCGCTTCTGGCGCCGTCGGGCGTGCCCGGCCCTGGCTTCACAGGGTCGGCAAACAGCGAGCCGATCGCCCGCCACGCGGTGGGGCGCTTATGTCACCCGCGTGCGCCCTGTCCGAGGACGGACGCGTCACGTATCCACGGCCTCCGGGGCGCGTCCTGCGCGAGACTATAGAGGCGAGCCTGAGGTCTTCGCCGACGGAGGGCGCGGTCGTCGACCCGTTGAAGGCATCGACACGGACAAGGCGGACACCGACGACGCCCAACGGACCGACGCCCTCGATGAGCCGACCAGCTCGAGCCATCGCAGAACAACATGGACAGGCGCACTATTCTCCCACGAGGCCCGCATCACCCTCTCGAACGTTGTTGACATTGTGAACGACGATCTGGGGTCTGGCCGGTATGGGCGTCTGCAAACCGCCCTGACCTCCCAAGACGCTGTCGACAGCTCGCCGACGCCCTCGGCCCTGACCACCCCACACACTCACTGCGCGAAGCAACCTCGCCCTCGCACACTTGGAGGTGGCACGTTCTCACAGCCATCGACATGCACCAGGCCCTCCTGCCGACTGAACCTCGTGTCTCGGTCTCGACCACGCGACACACCACTGCGCAGAAGCAACCTCGCCGGAGCACACCGGCAGGCGGGGAACGTCTCCAAAGCGACTCGCCATGTGCGAGGCCCTCCTAGCCGACCGCACCTGCGTGCTCGGCCCGACCACCCCACACACCACCACCGCAACAACTCGCTGGAACACACCATGAGGCGGGGTACGTCTCACGGGCCATCGACATGTCACGAAGCCGTCCTGGCTGACTGCACCCGCATCCTCGGCCCCTGACCACCCCACACACTCACCACACGCAACAACCTCGCCGGAACACACCAGCAGGCGGGCACCTCCCCACGGCCATCGCATGTGCAGGCCCTCCTAGCCGACCACACCCGCGTGCTCGGCTGACCACCCCACACTCACCATACCGCAACAACCTGCCGGAACACACCGGCAGGCGGGACCTCCCACGGCCATCGACATGTACCTGCCGTCCTGGCTGACTGCACCGCGCGTGCCGGCTGACCACCCCACACACTCACCACACGAAGCGACCTCCTGCCACCGCACACCGGCAGGCGGGCACGTCTCCACGGCCATCGACATGTTCGAGGACCTCCTGCCGGATCGTACCTGCACCTCGGCCTGACCACCCCACACACTCACCCACACGAAGCGACCTCGCCGGGCACACCGGCAGGCGGGGCACGTCTCCACGGCCATCGACATGTTCGAGGACCTCCTGCCGGAGCATGACCCGCATCCTCGGCCCCGACCACCCCACACACTCACCACGCGCGGCAACCTCGCCGGCGCACCGCAGGCAGGGCACTCTCCACGGCCCATCGACATGTACCAAAGCCGTCCTGGCCGACTGCACCAGCATCCTCGGCCCGACCACCCCCACACACTCATTGTGCGCAGCAACCTCGTTGAACACACTGGCAGGGCACCTCCCCACGGCCATCGCCATAAAGCCGTCCTGGCTGACTGCACATCCTCGGCCCTGACCACCCCACACACTCACTGTGCCGCAACCTCACTGCCGCACCGAGACGTGGAAACCTACCTAGAGTCATCACTCTGCGCCACCAGGCCGCCCTGGCCAACAAAGCTCCGCATTCCTCGGACCTGACCACCCTAAAGAAGGCACTGTCTCCTCGGTACTCCCCAACCCGCAAAACGACAAATGGAAACGAAAACCGTAAGTCACGTTGATCCAGACCGCGATCGGCTGTTTTGGAGCAAGTGATCAGCGGGGCCTTCCATGCGACATCTACTCACGATCTCACGCCTACGGCTGACACAGGACCTTGCACGGACACTGCGCACTTGCCAAGGAGAAACGACGAGTTCACCCAACCAGACACGCGCTCACCCTGACGAACAGAAAACCCAACTCACAGAAAGGCAGGAGACCCATGAAAGGCGTTGAAAGATACGAGGCCTTTTAACCGAGCAGACTAGGAATCTCGGCCCGGACCACCCCTGATACACTCATTCCGCGCAACAACCTTTGCTTCCGCGCGAAAGAAAGCCACAGTAGCACCGTCGCCTCAGTCAGACGGGGCCAAGATCAATCTTGAGTTTTGCGGGCGGAACGAGAAATTCAGATCGCTGTCGTGCAAAACTCAGAATCAACAGGAGGCGAGCTCGGCATCCACTGAGCAGCTCTTCAGAACCTGCGCCTGCCATCAATGCAGGGCGATCCCAGATTTTGATTGACGCTTGGGCGGTAAACGGAGTTCGCACGGGTGGGTGTCGCTGTGATTCAGGCGTGGCATCGTCGAGTTCAGGACGCCACTACACACCTCTTGCTTGTCTGGTTCTATTTAGGGACAATCGGAGGCGGCTAACGGATGTGCTCCGTGAAGCCACCTGTGAGTCGTCACTTAAGCAGTGCTACTAGCAATGCTAGGGCGACGATGGCAAGGGCAAAAGCCTGGAGCTGCGCTAGCTTTACCAGTCCGCGCAGTATCCGGGCTTTTTCCTTGCCCGACGAGGATGCCTTCCTCATCGTCCTCACCTCCTTCCTGGACTCGAAACCTGGCATTCCGGGAAACGTAAAGGTTCGGTCCAGCTTCGAAGGAGCCGTTGTCGATTCTACTCGCAATCAAAGATCCGTGGACGCGAACGAAAAGACAGGCTTGCAGTGAGGCCTTCCCAGCTTTTTACATAGCTTCTGGCGGTCTTGCCTGTACAGGCACCATCTGGGAGATTATCGGAAGGCCATCGACATGCACCAGACGCTGCTGTCTGATCTTGCCCGCGTCCTCGGACCGGACCACCTCCACACACTTGCCATTTCTCAGTTTCTTTCCGTTTTACGCCGTCAAAGCGGCGCAGAGAAGAACGCGGTCAACGCCGGCTGAAACAACTCGCTGACCGGGGTGCGCGGAGGGACGTCGTCAAAGACGAAACGGCGTTTCAATGGGATAGTTTTCCGCTTTGCCGAACGAGGGCGGCAATCCGGCGCCGCGCTCTAAGACAAAGGGCTCAGCCTCGACAAGATGTGGAAATTTCTCGCGGGTGCCGACGAGGGCCCAAGCGGAGCAAACCAAAGAATGGGAAGCCGAAGCTTCTTTGCAGGCGTCGGCCGAGGGAAGCCTGAAGCAAGTGCAGGTTTCAGCAATTCGCCGTGGACAGTCCCCTGCGACTGGGGCTAGGATCGGTTTATGGGTCCGGGTGTTCTTGCATACGCATTTTCTTTACCTTTCGATAAGATCAGCAACAGTCGGCACGACGTCGCCGTCGGCCGACAATCCATCGAGAGCCTTCCACGCGACATCTGCTTTCGATCTCACGCCTGCGGCTTTTGCAGCACATGGCCTTGCAGGCCGACACTAGGCGCACTTGCCAAGGAACGACGAGCTCGCCCAACTAGACACGCTTACCCTGACGAACAGAAAACCCAACTCACGGAAAGACAGGAGAATTCATGAACGGCATTGAAAAATACGAGGCCCTTTTAACCGAGCAGACCAAGAATCTCGGCCCCGACCACCCCCACACACTCACGACGAAAAGCAACCTCGCTGACGAATACAGAGAGCGCAGGCAACCTAGAGAAAGCTCTTTGGAGGCGTACGAGGCCGTCCTGACCGACAGGATACGCGTCCTCGGCCCAGACCACCCCGACACGCTCACCACGCGCAACAAAATTGCCTACACATACAGCATTGCCGGAAACCCCCTGAAAGCTATAGACATGTACGAGGCGTCCTGACCGACAGGATACGCCTCGCGCCCCTGACCACCCCTGACACGCTTTCCTCGCGAAGCAACCTCGCGGAAGCATACCCGGATGTGGAAAGTTCCAGGAATCCATCGACATGTACGAGACCGTGCCCCCGATCTCACACGAGTCCTCGGCCCCGACCCACCCCCGCACGCTGGCTGCACGCGGCATCTATCTTACTACGTTTACAACACCTGGGGAAGCCCTGAGAAGCCATCGGCATGTTTGAGACTCTCCTCGCGGACACAGTCCGCCCTCGGCCCTGACCATCGCCATACACTCGCCACGCGCGGCAATCTCGCCACCGCATACATGGACGCGGGAAAGCTCGAGGAAGCCATCGACACGCTCGAAAACCCTACTTTCGGACATGGCTCGGACCTCATGCGGCCCCGACCACTACCAATACCCTTCGCCACGCGAAGCAATCTCGCCACCGCGTACGATCAAGCGGAGAAGCTCGAGGAAGCCATTGGCATATACGAAGCGCTTTAGCCGACCAAAACCACGTTCTCGGCCCCAAACATCCCGACACATTCACCACACGAGGAAAAACTTTGCCAACGCGTATGCAGAGGCAGAAGACCCCAGAAAGCCATTGAAATCAACGAGGCACTCCTGAACGACGAGATGAGCATCCTCGGCACCGACCACCCGGACACACTCTGTCACACGAAGCAACCTCGCCATCGCCTACTACTACTGCCGAAGATCTCCCGGAAGCCATTGAAATGAGCGAGGCTCTATTAACCGACCAAACTCGGGTGCTCGGACCCGACCACCCCGACACACTCGCCACACGAGGCAACCTCGCCGCCGCGTACGCAAAAGCTGGAAATCTCCACAAGGCCATCGTAATGAACGAGGCCCCTGTCAGCCGACCAAACTCGGATTCTGGCCCCGACCATGGCTACACATCGTCCACGCGCAACAACCTCGCTTACACGTACATGGAGAGCGGGAGCGACTCGAAAGGCCGTCAAATGTACACGGACCCGTTAGCCGACCACACTCGCATCTTCGGCCTCGACCACCCTAAAACACGCGCCATTTCCGCTGAACTGACCTATTTAAAGAACGAGAAATGGAAACGAGAAAACGCAAGTGACCTCGATCAAAGCCTCGATTGGACCCCGGTAGACTGATGGATTTTCCCGTCGGTCAGCCGAAGCGTCGAGCCAAGAGCGGATGTCCGCCAGGAACTCGCTGGCAAGTCCGATCGATTGGCAGTCGGACGCGGCAGACCAGCGCCATGAGTCAGAGGGCGACGGCCGAGGCCTGTATGACGAGCTCCCTGCGCGTCGCCGCCGAAGAACTCGCCAGCAACAATGCCGGCGGCGACGGAAGCCTGGCGCAAACGGCGGCGACAAAAGCGTACCCGCGCAAGCGGCAACGGGTGCGCTGACACGGGCGATGACAAGCGCTTCAATGCAAACGATGAGGAGGCTTAGTGCAGACAGCGACGGGAGTTTCAACATGAGCAGCGAAAGAAGCTCTGACGCGAACCACGGCAACGAGAGCACCGGCGCGAGCCGTCAAAAACGGCCCTCGACACCACGGGGGAGGTTTACGCGGCCCCAGTCGGTCGCTTTCCCTGATTGAGCACACCGGCGTGAACGACCCGACGGCGCGGCCCGCGCGGCCGAAGCGTCGGGGACCCGCCCGTCGCCTCTGGAGCAGGCTGCAGCCACGATCAGGCTGGTCGGTACCCGAGGTTGGACGACTACCTCGCAAACCTGCGGGAGTTCGGGCTTGACGAGTCCGCCAACGGCCTGTCCAGCGAGGCTACGGCCAGCCGATCTCGGCCCGCCGACGGCCCATCTAAAGGCGACTGCGGCGCTTCAGCTTAGCGACGAGTGACGAGCCACGTCCGGCAACCGTCGGACTGAACGGCGCTCAGCCCGCCTTTGCACCCACGGCCCTGCTCATGGCCCGCCAAGCCGTGCAGGATCATCTGGCTGAGAAGGACAGCGCCAGCGGCGACGAAACGGCGGCCCACGCCAGCGCGGCATTCTCTGCAGCTGGCGGCTCTGGCTCTGCTGGCGCCGTCGGGCGTGCCCCGGCACTGGCTGTATCAGACAGGCGCGAGCGAACAGATTGCGCGCGAAACGCCGCGCGAGGAGCTCGTCCTCTCGGCCCGCACGCCTCCGCCGACGGCTGCCGATATCAGCATCCATGAGCTCAAGGGCGCGCCTTTCGCCAAGACTACGCGACAGATCCGTCGTTGTTCGACGCCGTCAAGCGCGCCGTCGTCAGGATGCTGGAGATCACCGACATGAAGGAGGCGGCCGCCGACGACGCCCAGCGTGCCAACGTTCTCGACATGGTCATCCAGCTCAACTGCCGTCGCCGAACGAGACGAGGGGGCGCTCCACTCTCCCGCGAACCTGCATCGATCTCCCAAGCTGTTTTCGGACCCGTGAACAACACGATATATTGCCTCAACATGATTGACAGCCCGCAAATCGCGATCACTTTTGAAGACACCGTCAGAAAACTCGTCAGCTCGTATGGAGCCGACCATCCGGACACGTTCGCCATACGCACCAACCTCGCCTTGGCCCACAGGAGAAACAGGAGAGAACCATGAAAGCCATCGACGCCCACGAAGCCCTTTTTTGCCGAGCGGCTCAGGGCTCGGCCTCGACCACCCGACACCCTCGACACGCTGGCTCAATCCGCCGAAGCGCACATGGAGACGGAGACTTCGAGGGCGCCGTCGGCATCCTCGAAGCCCTTGCGGCCGACCGAAACTCGAGTCCTCGGCCTCGACGACGCCGGCATGCTCGGCACACGCGGCAACCTTGCCGAATCCTCACCTTCAGACGGGACGCACTCAGCAAGCGATCGACCTGCTCAAACGCTTTGTCCGCGACGTCGACCGCGCCCTCGGCCCCGACCATCCTTACACCTCACGACGCGCAACAGGCTCGCCAGGGCGCTACATGGACGCGCAAGTTCAAGAAGGCCCGCAAAGAGCTCAACGCCCTGCTTCCCGGACAGAATCCGGGTCCTCGGCCCAGACCACCCCGACACGCTGGCCGTCCGCAGCAACTCAGCCACATCTGCAATGCCGTCGGAGACTACGGCAGGCTATCGACATTCTCGAGCTGATCGCGACGGTCGGGCCCCTCGGCCCGACCATTACTTGACGCTGACCGCGCGCAATCTCGCGCGCCCACACCGTCTCGGGAAATCCCCAGAAAGCCATTGAGATACTCGAGGCCGTCTTGGACAGCCAGTTCCGCTCCCTGGTCGTTGACCACCCTGACGCTCTGACACGCGCGCGCGATCTGCCTGCGCCACAGCGTTTTGGGGGATTATCAGAAAGCCATCGCCATGTTTCAGTCCTCTTCTGACGACCAGACCAGGATCCTCGGGCCCGACCATCCTGACACCCTTCTCACGCGGGAGAGCCTCGCCGAAGCCCTCTCAGAGGCGCAAGAGTAACGGCCGCTTTCAGGAAAGCCGGACGACGGGAACAGCCGCTTCCGCCTCCCGCGCGAAACAGCTTAGAAGGCACTGTGGCTGCTGCCACCATTATCTTTGAGCAGACCCCCAGCATAACTATGAGATTGTCAAAGCTCAATACAGGGCTGAAATTTTTTCTTGACTTCACTGAAGAACACGGAGGAAAAAGAGGCGTCGCGACGTTGACGCTTACGCAGAGGTTTTTCACAACCGTCTTTTTGAGATTGCCTCTTCAGGAGTCTTGCGAACGCGCTCGAAACCGAAACAACTCTCGCTCCGATGAATTCACTGTGCATCTGACGACCTTGCTGCGCTAAAGGAAGCGATGGATGAACTGGAAAGGAAATTCCAAGGACAGCAGAGAATCAAAGAAGAACGAGAGAAGACCACTGAGGAACAGCAAGAGCTTATTTCTCTATTAAAGGAAACTATTAAAGAAAAGGAACGGGAACTAGAAAACAAAAGCAGACCATCAGCAGAAAAGAGAAATCCATTAAAGAACTTAAAATATTCAATGAAAAACTTCAAAAGGAACTAATTGTGTACTCGTCAACTTCAATGGATCAGAAAGATAGGACACGTTTACAATAAAACACTCTACACACAAAACGTATTCTACGAAAAGCAGTACCATTTCCGTGACGATCTCGAATTCGGCGAATAGTAGTCATGCCGCCATCGACATCGCCGAACCGGGCCGGAGCAATTTCGCTGCGCACACGGGCATGTCCGCCCATCTTCCACGCTTGTAGCGCGATAGCTCCATGAAAGAAAGGTCTCCTATCGCGCTACTTTACGCACTCTGGCGAGGAGCTTTTGCGTGTTAAGCGTGTCAGGGTGCTCAGGGCCAAGAATCCGAGTCTGGTCAGCCAGAAGAGCCTCGTATACACTGAGGGCTTTCAGCAGATTTCCGGCAAGTACGTATGCATTTCCCAACCTGTTTCGCGTGCGGAGTACGTCAGGTGGTCTGGGCTGAGAGACCGACCTGACTGACAAGTAAATCTTCGAGCAAACTCACCGCCTTTCTCCGCCTTCCCGCACGCGTCGTGTTGCAGCGAGGTTGCCCCGCGCGATGAGAGTATCGGGGTGGTCTGGGCCGAGACCGACCTACTGATAAGCAAATCTTTCGCGCAAACTCACTCGCCTTCTCCTCCTTTCCCGCACATGTAGGCTGTGGCGAGGGTGTCCATGTGATGAATGTGTCGGGATGATCGAGCCCAAGACCCGGGTCTGGTCGGCAAGCAAATCTTTCAGCAGCCACCGCCTTCCTCCTTTCCGCTCCATGTAAGCTACGGCGATCGCCTCGCATAGTGGATGTTTCGCGGTCAGCCGAGAGACCGGCCTACTGACAAGTAAATCAGCAAACTCGCCGCCTCCTCCTTTTTCGCGCAGCCATGCTAAGCTTTCAGCCAGGTTGTTTCGCGTGATGAGCGTATCGGGTGATCAAAACCAAGGATTCAATCTGGTCGGTAATAAGGGACTCAAACAGTTCAATGGCCTCCCAGATTCCTGCGTCCAGTGCATTCGCCAGGTTGTTGCGCGTGCTGAGCACGTCAGGGTGGTCCGGGCCGAGGGACCGGTCCACTCGGAAAAGAAGAATCCTGAATATGCCGACGGCTTTCTGAGGCATTCCCGCCTGCCAATACAGGTAGGCCAAATTGTCGCGCGGGACGAGCGACGGGTCTTCTTCAGAGTCGACGACCGGTTCCGGATCTGCAAGCAGCCTCGTATATTTCTATTGCACTTTGGAGGTCTCCCGCAGCAGCATAACCGTAGGCAAGATTGACGCGCGCGTGACCGTGTTGGTATGATCGAGCCAAGAGCTTCCGTAATGAAATCGACCAAAAGCGCTTTTCGTAGGCATCGATGGCCTTCTGAGGTTCGCCTCCGTCTGCATATGCTTTGGCAAGACTGTTGCGGGTAGCAATCGTCGCGGAGTGCCCGCCGCCAAGCTGTCCGAACTTGATCGGCGAGAAGCGCCTCATACATGGCAATTGCCTCGAGAGAGTTTCTCGTCTCCGTTTCTGGAAGGTGCTCTTCGGGATCTCTTGCCGGTTCATTTGCTCCGGGTCCGGCCAGTTTGTTTGCATCCGGTCCAGCCGGTCTGTCAGGGTCGGTTAGGACCAATTCGTTGGCGGCGGTGCGCAGGAGCTCATCGTAGAGGCTCCGCGCCTTCGCCGACTGTTTTGGCGGATTTCCGCCGTACCGGGCGTCGAGGAATGCGAGGAACGAGTCGGGCTGCTTTGAACGCCGACGTCGTCGCCCGTCTCACGGTAAATCCGCGCGAAAATCTCGGCGGCGGCCAGGACCGCTCCGTCGATTTCGCGCCGCTCGCGCTCGGAGGAGGCCCGTTCAAGACGCGCGTTTATGACGTCAGCCAGCCTGGCCGATATAGTGGTGGCTCGTTGGGCTTCCTCCGGCGTGATGCCAGTCGCCGGTGGCGGCGTGCCAATAGCAACTGTCGTCGCCGCTGTGTCGGCAACCGACTGATTGTTGAGAAGTAAAGAAAATGCGTGCACAAGAACAGCCAGACCCATAAACCGATCCTAGTCCCAACCGTCCGCCATGTCCACGGCGAACTTGCTGAAACGCCCATCGCCTTGGCAGTTCTTTCCACGGCGCTCCCACGCTTAAATGGCGGCACTCCGACTGATCGATCGCGGTTGCCCAGTAAGTTCCCAATGAGAATCCCGGCCTTGCACCGCCTGCATAGTCCCCTGTAGACTCAGTGCATAGTTCCCCGTCGTCCGAAAGGACTGGCGGGGTTTATTCGATTGTCCGGATTTACTCTCACCGAGCGCAGGCAGAGTACGGGCTGAGGCCTGCGGTAGGACTGAAAAACCGGAAGACGAGCAGGGGCCCCGGGCATGGCTGCAATCCGGAGCCCGGTTTGAAATCCTCAGCAGTTCTCAGTGCATTCCTCGATAACCCTGTCGACCACGTCGATGTCGCAGGCCGAGGGGCGCTTTGGGCAGGCCCGGGCATCGTCATGATCGAGCCTGAGATGAGCACGACGAAGCCCGCGCCTGCCGAGAGGCGCACTTCGCGGATCGAGTAGTGAAGCCCTCGGGGCGCTGAGCGCTTTCGTCGGTTGAGAACGAGTATTGGGTTTTGGCCATGCACACGGCAGCTCTGCCCCAGCCGGACCCTCGAGCCGCGGAGCTCGAGCGCCGCGGCGGGTTCGAAGACCACGTCGGCCCCGCGGTAGACCCTCGGTGACGACGGCCGCGCCTTGTCTTCCAGGGAATCCGCCAAACTGTATGCGCTCTTGGCGATGCTCGGCTTGGCTAGCGACTTCACGACGGCGTCGGCGAAATCGAGCGCCCCTCTCCCCGCGGCCGAAGTGGTCGGTGAGGACGACGTCGATGCCGAGGTCGGCCACGGACTCGCGGACGGCCGCGATCTCGGCCTCCGTATCCGCGGCAAACCGGTTGACTGCCACGAGCACGCGCTGGGCGAAGACCCTCGTGAGATTTTCGCAGTGCCGGCGCAGGTTGACCGCGCCCGCGCGAACCGCGGCGACGTTCTCCTCCTCCAGGTCCGCGAGCGCCACGCCCCCGTGATACTTGAGCGCGCGCACGGTTGCATGACGACCACGTAGAGGTCGGGGCGATCCCGACGGTCTGCCCGATGATGTCGAAGACTTTTTCCGCGCCCAGGTCGGCGCCGAACCCGGCCTCGGTCACGGCGACGTCGCCCAGCTTGAGCGCGGCCTTGGTGGCGATCACCGAGTTCGTGCCGTGGGCGATGTTGGCGAAGGCCGCCGTGGACCAGGGCGGGGTTGCCTTCGAGGGTCTGGACGAGGTTAGGCGCGAGCGCGTCTCCCGAGGATCGCCGTCATTGCCGACGGCGCCGAGAGTCCGCCGCGCATGACGGAATCGCTGACCGAGGACCTGCCGACGACGATGCGGCGAGCCTTCGCGCAGGTCGTCGAGGGAGTCGGCTCGCGCAGAAGGTCGCCATGACCTGGCTGGCCGCGGTGATGTCGAAGCCCGACTGCGCGTGACCCTGCCGAGCCGCGCGCCGAGGCCGATGACGACGTCGCGCAGGGAGCGATCGTTCGTCGATCGAGCGGCGGATGGCGACGCGTGCGGTCGATGTCGTAGTGCCGAAATGCAGCGCGTTGTCCGCCATCGCGGCGAGCAGATTGTTGGCCTCGGCGATCGCCGCAAAATCGCCGGTGAAGTGGAGGTTGATCTCGTCGCCGGGCGTGACCTGGGCCTTCCCCCCGCCGACGGCGCCGCCCTTGATGCCGAAAACCGGCCCCATCGAGGGCTCGCGGCGAGCACCGGGCGCTTTCGCTCAGCTGCGCCAATCCGTCGGCCAAGCCGATCGATCGTCGTCGTCTTCCTCGCCGGCCGGCGTCGGGGAAATTGCGGTGACGAGGACGAGCTGAATCCCTGCTCGGGCAGCGAGCGCAGGTAATCGAGGTCGATCTTGGCCTTGCCGTGGCCGTAGACGAGAACGTGCTCGTCGGGGACCCCGAGGTCCGCGGCCACGCGCCGTATGGGTCTGGGCTCGCCGGGCCGAGCCCCCTCGGCTTTGGCCTCGCCTTGAACCACGCCCGCTTCGGCGGAGGAGGGCGAAGCGGCTTCGGCCGTCTTGGCGCTATTCGCACCCTGTTCTGTCTCACCCTGCGTTGGTCAGATCGTTGCCCACATCAACTCCTCGCTCGCGAACTTTGCTCGCGGAGCCACCGACCTTTCCCGCCGACGGCAAGAGACTAATATACCACACACAACACACAAACGAAAATGGCGTCCGTACAGGGAGGTTTTTCAAAGTTCGGCGTTCGGAGTCGCCTCACCTCGCCCGCTTGCATGCACAAGTTAGAACGCATTGCCGCACGCTTTAAAGTAGGCCGGACAGGCGCATCTTAACGACAGATTCCACATTATGAAACCCTCAGATTTCGTCCCGAAATGCGTGTAGGTTCATCTCGATACGTCGTTCACGCCGGTTTGCCGACGGGCAACCGATTCATGCGCGAATGGAGAAAAATGAGCAAGTCCCGCCATCGACGAAGCACGAAATGGACGACTCGGAGAGGGCCTCGACTTCGTCCGAGGTCTACGACGACGTCGAAAACACCGTGCCCGGTCCCGTCCTTCGGCCATCCATCCCTCGACGAAGCCTACAGAGAATTCGCCGACGCGGCGACGGAGGATCGGAGGGCTGAGCGATTGGTGCGAGGAGACGTCGGAGGCGGTGTCCGACACCTCGCAGACAGCCGAGGAAACCGACGGTGAATGGGCCGGGCAGTTCACGTCGCAGGCAAAAGTTCAATGAGGGGCCCGCGAAGCCCTAAGCGCTGCCAGAAGGCCGGCAATGCGGAACGACGAGGCCTTGCCGAACGGCAAAACAACGCCTGACGATCGGCGTCGCGAAAGCAAGCCTGCGCCGCAGAAGTGAAACGGCGCCGCACAACGACAAGGCAAACGCGAAATCAAGGAGATGACTGCAATGGAAAAAGTTCGCCGACTGCATACCGGAGTTTCCGAGGCGCTCGCCCGGCATATTCACTCTGCACCACAAGCTCATTTCGATGAAAGCGATCAGAGGAGCGCGCATCGTCGGATTGTCCGAATCCTCGGTTTTTCGCCCGGGATTGGGAATCAACCGTCCACACCGTCTCGAATATTCGCTATTCCGACGGAAGAATGACGGTTACCCCGCAGGGCGGGTATCCTGCCGACAGCGTTGATACGCCTGACAGTTCCCGTCATAACGTCGATATATCGCGACTTGGAAGCGGGCGAATGCATCGACCATCCGGGGTCGGGGCTCACTCGCGTGCACGTCAATCCAATCGTCATCTCCCTTTGCCGTAGGCGGCGGTCCCACGGCGACCTTCCAATTTGTTCCCGCGCCCGGCTTCATCGCCTACTGGGATAAAGAAAGCGAGATGAACCGATGAAAACGCCGGAAAGTCCTCGCCGCCTTGATCAGCCTCCTGGCTCTGGCGGCAAGCATGCGATCGCTCACGTCTCCGGATTCCTAACGCACAAACACTCAGTCCGAAACACCCACGTTTTCACAAAGAAAAGCACCCCTTTCAGCTGCCACGGAATTAAAGTCTCGGCCAGCGATGGACACGAAGGCTGGTTCCACCTCGACGTTGACCGCAATGTCACCTTTATGTCGGCGACCCTCGCATCGAACGTTGGCACAAACGGGCACACGCGATCTCGGTCAAAAGCCACACTCGAGACACTACAGAGACCTCAGGGAAGCTGATCTTGCTCTTGGGAGAGTCCTTTACGTTCGAAGGAGCTCGGCACCATCACTTTGCTCGACGTCGGGATCTACTGGCTTGAATTTATGCTCGGCAGGGACAAAGCAGGAGACACCGCGACCTACTGCTTCGAACCCGCTCCCGGGTTCAACGTCGGCGACGACGACAAAAGCCACTACCAAAAACAACATCCGGACACCCCACACCCTGGCCTACAAACCCTGCCAAACAAACAGAAACAACGCCCCTCCTGACCGACTGATAAAAGCCAACTGACGAGCCAAACTCAAGCCAATCAGAGAAACAAACCGCGAGCGGAACCGATAACAAGCCCGCCGCTCCGAATCCCAGTTTCGCCACCCACGCAAAGAAAACAAAACCGATGAAAAAACGCCGGAAAGTTCTCGCCGCCCTGATCAGCCTCCTGGCTCTGGCGGCGCATAGCGGATCGTCTACGTCTCCGGATTCCTCACACACAACTATCCAGCCCAGAACACCCGCGTCTCACTAAGAAAGGCGATCGCTTCGCTGCGACGGCATCACATATAGGCGGGCGACACCAGCGGTACACGCAGAGGCGTGCTTCGTCCCGGAACTAGCTGGAACACACTAAAATTGAAGTTTCCAACCTAAGGATCGAACGCTGGCACAAGCGCGCCACAATCGGGCATCTAGCGGGCAAACTTCGTAACGTCACAGCTGAGGGAGGCGCTGATCTTGCCTGGGAGAGTCCTTTACATTTGAAGGAGTCGGCACCATCACTCTGCTCGACGTCGGGATCTACTGGCTTGAATTCATACTCGGCAGGGACAGCAGGAGACACCGCGACCTACTGCTTCGAACCTGCTCCTCGGATTCAACGTCGGCGACGACTACAAAAACCACTACCAAAAACAACATCCGGACGCACCCACACCCTGGCCTAGGAACCCTACCAAACAAACAGAACCGATGGAGCTCCCAACCGGCTGGTAAAACCAACAGCCAACTCCTCGGTTGCTCCCCGCGAATGCTCGGGTTTCCAAACATTTCCGTTGTTCAGTTTAGACTGACCCCACCGCTATAAAGACCGGGGGCGTCGCGAACACAGGCGGCCCCAGGGACGCAAGGACTCCGGCGAAAAGTCCAGGTAGAGCGTGGGCGGTGCGATTTCGCACCCGCCACGGTTTGAAACAGCCAGCTGTTTGGAGGACCCAGTTCAGCAGCCTCGTCGCCCAGCCCAGGCAACAAACGCTACCCCGGCGGCGGCTACAGTTTGCAAGCCCGCTGCAGTCGAGGCCTCGCCAGTCAAGTCCCACAGCCAGGGCTTACAGCTTGGCCTGCCGCAACCGGGTCTCGCAGCCTGCTGTCAACAGCCAGGAGCCACGGGCTCCAGACACTCACGGCTTGGGAGGCAGAACCGCGCGAGCAAGCTACCGCGGCGTAGTCCGGAACGTCCTCCTCCACGATCTGCCGCGCCGCATAAAGCAACGGCAGGCGATCCCTGATCTGCGGGGCGGACTGCTCCACGAGGGAGATCGCCAGCGGCAAGGCCGGCACGCCTCGACGGTCTCGCTCCAGCTCCGTCATCGCCTGAAGCGCACCCTTTGGCACCTCGCCGCGGCCGATGCGCACGCTCGTAGACCTTGCAGCCCGGACAGCCCGGTCACCTCCAGATCGCCGACGCCCGGCAGGCCGTAGGCCGTGGCAGGGTCAGCCCCAGCGCCGTCGAAAGAATCGACATCTCGCGCACCGCCTCGTTGAACGTCGCGGCCTTTGAGGTTGTGATGAGGCTTGCCCGTCTTCTCCTCCAGCCCGTCGGCGATGCCGAGCATGATCGCGTACACGTTTTTCATCGGCGCGCAGATCTCCACGCCCACTTCGTCGTCCGTGACCTCGATGCAGTAGTGCTCCGAGCGAGCGGCGCGCGCGAACTCCACGGCGACGTCGCGGCTCTTGCATCCGAAGATCGTGGCCGTGGGCCTCGCTGGCCGCGCACTCGTTGGCCTTGACCGGCCCGGCGATGGCGACGATCGGCGGAAGTTCGACGTCGGCGGCTTCGCGATCGAACGGATCCCGTCCGGCAGAAGGGAGAATCTTGCCGTCGACCGGCATGAACCCTTCGACGTCAGCCACAGCGCCTTCGCCTCGCGATTCCGGCAGGGCCATCTCGGTCACCTTCGGAACGCCCTGGAGGCCAACGAAACCACAACGACGTCGACGCCGTCAAGCGCATCCTCCAGGCCGGCGGAGCGGAACGAGCGGACCTCGCCGGAGATGACCACGTTGATGCGCGGATGCGGGCGGCCTCGATGGCGTCGATGAGATGGTCGTCCAGCCACGTGCCCCACAGGTTGACGTCCCACCCGGCTTTCGACGAGGGCGTTGGCCAGGCCCTGACCCCACGGGCCCCCGCGCCGAGTATCGCGACTTTCGGCATGTCTTCCCATTCCTCCGCTCCCGAAAGCTCGGCGTCGGGTGACGTTTGGCGAACTCGTGGAGCAGATCGTTCGTTTCCTTGAGGTTCGAGTAGAGGCGGCCCTGAATCTCGCCGAGCTCGGCGTAAACCTCGTGCTCGTCCATGTTCGGCCTGCTCTTGTCGGTGAACTGGGCCATCTTCTGGGCGGCCGTCGCAATCGACGTGTCGCCGAAAACGCCGGTGGAGGACATCGCGATGACCGCGGCGCCCAGCGCGGAAATCTCCTCCTCCTTGCAGCCGGTGATCGGCAGGCCGATCGCGTCGGTCATGATCTGGCGCCACAGCGGCGAACGCAGCCCACCGCCCATGCCACGCACCGCGGTCAGCTGACCCCGGTCGCCTCTTCCATGGCGTGCAGCGAACGCGACATCTCGATGCAGATCGCCTCCAGAAGCGAACGGTACATCGAGCCCTTGCCGTGGGTTCCGCGCCAGCCGACGACGGCGCCGCGGGCCACGGGCCCCCAGTAGGGCGACTGAACGGCGTTCCAGTACGGGAGCGTGACGAGCCCGCCGCTGCCGGGGGTGCGGGCCGCGGCCAGGGCCTCCAGCCTGGTCGGGCGCGTTGACCAGCTCCGGCTTGCCGAGCGCCCGCCGGAACCATGGCGCAGGTAGTTGCCGGAGGATTGCGGACCTCCAGAATGTACGTGTCCGGGATGCCGCCCGCGAGGGTGCGGTAGACCCGGCCGAACTGGTACTCGGGGGACGTGGACGCCGGCGTTCACGGCGGTGCCCATGTTGAGGTAGGCGACGTCGGGGTGACCGCCGCCGCGCCGACGCCGGCTGCCTGGCCGTCGCCGCAGCCCGCGACGATCGGGATCTCGGCGATCCCCACTCTCTGGCGAGCCGGCTTGAGCGCACCGAGGGTCTGGCCGGCTTGACGAGGTCGGCCATCTGCTCGCGCCGCACGCCGCGATCTCCAGGAGGCCCTCGTCGTAATCGAGCTTGGCGATGTCGAAAAAGGCCGAGCGAGTCGGAGCAGGCGGTCGAATCGACCCACTTGCCCGCTCAGGCAGAAGGCGATGTAGCCGGAGACCGTCGTGATCTTCTCGGCGTCGTCTCACAGGTCCGGCTGATGCCTTGACCCACGCCATCTTGTAGATGGCCGGCGTGACGTCGGCGGGCTTGCCGGAAAGTTGGTGGATCTCGGCGCCGTACCTGAGGATTTGTCGGCGGCGCGGATGTCGAGCCACAGGATCCCGTTGCGCAGCGGGTGCCGTCGGCGGTGAAGGGCGCGAAAGACTCGCGCTGATGCGTGATGCCGAACGCCTGATGCGTTCCTTCGCCGGGGGTCAGTTTGCCCACGGCCTCGCCGGACCGCCTCGCGTGGTGGAAGTCCACCACTGGCGCGGGTCGTGCTCGCCGAAGCCCTGCTCCGGCGAGAGCAGCGCGATTTCCGCGCCCTGCCCAGCGAAATGACGTTTCCCTCGACATCGACGATGATTGCCTTGGTGGACGTCGTGGACGGAGTCGATGATGGCGACCAGGGGCCACTCGACGCTCGCGGATGCCATGTTTTCTCCTTGAACGGTTGATCAGCCCTCGCCGCCCGTCAGCCTCGGCGTCGGGTGCTTGCGAAAATTCGTAAAGCCGCGCATTGGTTTCGCGCAGATTCTCGTAGAGCCTGTCCTGGATCGCCGACAGCTCGTTGTAGATCTCGTGGTTGGCCGTGTTCGGCTCGGTCACGTCGGTGAACCTGGCCATCTTCCGGCGGCCGTGGCGACGTCGTCGTCGCCGAACACGCCGGTGGAGGCCATCGCGATGACCGCGGCGCCCAGCGCGGAGATCTCCTCCTTCGCAGCCGGTGATCGGCAGGCCGATCGCGTCGGTCATGATCTGGCGCCACAGCGGCGAACGCAGCCTGCCGCCCATCGCGCGGACCGTTGCCAGCTCGACGCCGGTCGATTCCGCCAGCTTGCGCAGCGAGCGGGTCCATCTCCAGGCTGATGCCTCCAGAATCGAGGCGGTACATCGAGCCCTTGTTGTGGTTCGCGCCAGCCGGACGACGGCGCCGGGCGATCGGGTCCCAGTGCGGCGACTGCACCGCGCCCCAATAGGGCATCGTCACGAGGCCTGCTGCCGTGCGGCCGCTGCCAGGGCTCTCAGCTCTCGGGTCGGGCGCGCCGGGCCAGCCCGGCTTGCCGAACGCGCGGCGGAACCAGCCGGAAAGGTAGGCGCCGGAGTTCTGACGAGCTCCAGCATCGGGTGTCGGGCACGCCCGCCGCCTCCGTTCTGAAGAGCTGTCAGCGGTATTCGGCCGACGGCACGCCCGCCACGACGGCCGTTCCGCGTTGAGAGGTAGGCGACGTCGGGGGTGACCGCCGCCGCGCCGACGCCGGCCGCCTGGCCGTCGCCGCAGCCCGCGATGATCGGGATTTCGCCGATCCCCACTCTTCGGCGACCGACTTCTTCAGCGTGCCGAGGGTTTGCCCGCTTGACGAGGTCGGCCATCTGCTCGCGCCGCACGCCCGCGATCTGAAGCAGGCCGTCGTCGTACTCCAACGTCTTGATGTTCGACAGGCTGAGCGAGTCGGCGCAGGCGGCCGAATCGACCCACTGGCCCGTCAGGCAGAAGGCGATGGTGGCCGAGACCGTGGTGACCTTTGTCGGCCTTCGCCAGCGACTCGGGCCTCGTTTTCCTGAGCCAGGCCATTTTTGTACAGGCTGGCGTGACGTCGGCCGGGCGGCCCGAAAGCGCGTGGATCTCGGCGTGCCGTAGCGCTGAACCTGGTCGGCGGCGCGGATGTCGAGCCACAGGATCCCGTTGCGCAGCGGGGTGCCGTCGCGGCGAAGGGCGCGAAGGACCTCGCGCTGATGCGTGATGCCGAACGCCGCGATGCGCCCTTTTCGGCAGGGGCCGTTGAGCGAGGGCTCAGGGCGACGGCGTCGCGGGTGGAAGTCCACCACCGGCGCGGGTCGTGCTCGCCGAAGCCCTGCTCCGGCGAAAGCAGGTCGATGTCCTGCCTGCCGAGGGCCAGGACCTTTCCTTCTGTGTCCACGACGATCGCCTTCGTGGCGGTGGTGGACGAATCGATTGCAATGACGAGGGATTCATGCCTCTACCTCAATTCGACGTTGAATGCGGTTGGTATTGGGTTTGCGCGGTTGGCGACGGCGGGCTCTGGACGGGCCAAGGTGCGTGATTCGCGCGTCACGGTGCGGACCGGCCTCGGCCTTCGAAGGCGTCCTTGTTCGAGGCGTTTCGTCGTTGACTGCATTGTTGCGGGGGCGTTGTTGCGGGAGTGCGTCGGACAGTTGCGTTGCGGACGGATGCGTCTGTCGGCTGCGTTGCGGACAGGTGCAGCGACGCCGACGTCGCACTCCGGGCAGGCGGGGCCGATGCCGAGACCGCCCCGCCGCGGTCACTTCAAACCTTGAAAGAACCTGTCCCAGGGCATCTCGAGCGGCGCGTCCTCCGCCACGACCGAGTAGAGGAACCGGCACAGCGGGTACTCGTCCTCGCCGATGACGCCGCGCTCGGTCAGCGGCCCGAGGGCCTTGCCGATGACCTTGATGGCCGCGACGCCTTCGAGCGTCACTCCTTTCATGTAGCGATCCTGCACTTCGGAGAAGGCGATGCCCTCCCCGACGTATCCGCCGGCCTTGACGTTGCGGCCGCCCATCGAGGTGACGAACATGTCGCCCACCCCGCCCAGGCCGTCGCCCGTCTCCGGGTCGCCGCCCATGAGCTTGATGAAGGAGCGCAGCTCCTTCGCCCCCTGGGCGAAAACGGCCGCGCCGTAGTTGTACATGACGTAGCGGTCGTTCTCCTTGCCGGCCTTGCGCAGCATGCCTTGGGCGAAGCCCGCGGCGAACGCGTACACGTTCTTCGTGGCCGCGCCGGTCTCGTGCCCGACGAAGTCCGTCGACGTCCACACGTGGTAGTAGTCGGTCCGGAACAGGCCGGCCAGGTAGTCGACGTCCTCCTTGCTCTGACCGCAGAACACCACGCACGTGTCGTGGTGGACGGCAAGCTCGCCTGCGATCGACGGGCCGACGATGGCGTTCCAGGAGACGCTCTCGGCCAGCTCGGGGTCGAAGTAGGAGCGAAGCACGTCCGGCAGAATGTGCATCGTTCCGTCGTCGTCGGCCCGCATGCCCTTGGTCACCGTCAGGAGCTTCTGGCCGGGCTTCATGAGCTTCGAAAGCTGCTCGCCCGCCCATTCGATTCCGAAGGAGTTCACGCCGCACATGACGACGTCGGCGTCGGCGATCACGTCGGCGGCCTCTTCCAGCTGGTGGGCCTTGACGCTTTCGTTGACTTTGAGGCCAGGTCCGGGTGCACGCCCGTCTTCTGGATCGAATCGATGATTTCGCGGTCGAGGAACGTGCCGACGAGGCGAACCTCGTTGCCGTTCTCCGAGGCCGGGAAGGACAGGGCCGTGGCCATGATCCCCGACCCCAACACTGCAATCTTTGCCATACTGCTTCCTTTCGAGTTGCTATGCGCGTCGGCGCCGCTCGGGCGCCTAACGCTGACCGTAAACGTTCTGGTATCTCTGGTAAAGCGCGTCGATGTGCTCTTGCCACCGGCACGGGGTCGCCGAGCAGCTGGGCCGTCGCGACCGTGCGGGCGACCTCCTCGACCATGGCGGCGGTCTTGACCGCGGCCTCGGCGTCCTTGCCCACGGTGAACGGGCCGTGGTTGGCCATGAGCACCGCAGGCGAACGCGAGGACCTGAGGGTCTCCACGATCCCTCGCCCGATCGAATCGTCGCCGATGATCGCGAACGGGCCCACCGGCACTTTCGCCGCCGAACTCGTCGCCCATCATCGTCAGAACGCACGGGATCGGCCGGTGAAGCGCGGCGAACGCCGTCGCGTAGGTCGAGTGGTGTGGACCACTCCGCCGACCTCGGGCATGTGCCGAAAGACGTATGCCACCGCGGCGGTGTCCGAGGAGGGGTTGAGCGAGGCGGGCGTCCCGTCGTCGATCTTCTTCCCTCCAGCGTGCACACTGTCGCGTTGTCCGGGCTCAGCTCGCTGTAGCGCACGCCCGAAGGCTTGATGACGAAAAGGTCGGCGCCCGAACGCGTTCGAACGTTGCCGGCCGTCCAGACCACGAGGCCGTTGGCGGGAAGCTCGGCGTGCAGCCTCGCCACCCGCTCCCTCGTGGCCCGGACGGAGGCCTGAACGTCCGGTGCGAGCTCGGACAGGCGGATCACTCGCTCGGCGTCCCTGTCGCGATAGATGCGCGCGCGGATGTCCTTCAGCCGGTGCATGGGCGAAACGCCGTTGTAACGGCCGAAGAAGTCGTCAGCTCCTTGTAGATCTCGTAAACCCTCGTCGTAGCGGGCGGAGGCTTCGAGATTCGGCCTCGTAGGCGCGCTTCTCAGCCGAGGACATCGCGTCGGCGGCCGCGAACGTCCGGATAGACGCCGGCTGCGACCGCGGCGAACACGGTTGAGCCGAGCGCGCCGGTCTGCTCGGCCGTGGAGACCGAGATCGGGCGGCGGGTGATGTCCGAGGCATCTGCATGTAGTACGAGTTCTTGAGCAGGTCGCCGGCGGCGACGATCTCGTCGACCTTGATCCCGTGCTCCTCGAAGTTGTCGATGATGACGCGCAGCCGAACGCGTCGCTTCAAGGAGGGCGCGGTAGACGTCCTCGGGCGCGGTGGTCAGCGTCTGGCCGACGACGAGGCCGGAGAGGCGGGCGTCCGCGAGGATCGAACGGTTGCCGTTGTGCCAGTCGAGGGCGACGAGGCCGTGCTCGCCGATCTCCTGGCCCTTCGACTTCTCCACGAGCAGGTCGTGGACCGAGACGCCGCGCGACTTGGCCTCCTCCGTAGGGAGCCCGGCGCACGAGTTGATCGACGAACCACGCGAAGATGTCGCCGACGGCCGTCTGGCCGCCTTCGAATCTCAGTAGCCGTCCACGGCGCCGCTGTCGACGATCCCGAACACGCCGGGGCAGTCGCGGTATTCGCCGTTGAGCACATAGCAGGACGACGTGCCGAGGATCGCCGTGAGCTGGCCCGGGCGGACGGCGTTTGCGCCGGCGACGACGACGCGCGTCGATGTTGCCGGACGCGACGGCGATGCCTCGGCAGGCCCGTCAACTCGGCCATCTCCTTCGTCAGACCGCCGACCTTCGCGCCGAGCGGGAGGACGGGCGCTCATCTTCTCCTCGAAGACGCGGCCGAATCCGGGCTTGACGGCCTCGAGGTACTCGAAGGAGGTGCTATCCGTCCTGAAGCATGCGCTTGTAGCCGGAGTCGCCGGCGGACTGTGTCAGGGTCCCGGTCAGCTTCCAGGTGAGCCAGTCGAGGAGGTTGCACACCACGTCGGCCTCTTCGGCAGACCTCGGCGCCATCTCGAAGACCTCGAGGACCTTCGGCAGGAGCAGCTCGGAGAGCATCCCCGCCGTCAGCGGCTGGCTCCTCGCGGCGGGCCTCGGCGACCTTCACCAGTCGAGTGGCCTGATCCCTGGGCGCCGTGGTGCTTCCACAGCTTGACGTATGGCATGGATGTTGTTCTCAAAGCCGGGCTTCTCGCAGCGGCACGCCGTCCTTGTCGGTGAAGAACACCGTCGCCGACGTCGCGTCGACGCCGATGCCCACGATGTCGGCCGGGTCCACCCCGGCGTCCTTGACCGCGGCGGGAACCGACTCGCGCAGCACCTTGACGTAATCGGCCGGGTTCTGCAGCGCGAATTCAGGCGGAAGGGTCTGATTGTCGCCGGCGGTCAGGGTGCGGTCCATGACGCCGTGGGGGTATTCGGTCACGTGCGTGCCGAGCTGCTCGCCCGTCGCGGCGTCCACGACGATGGCGCGGCCGAGAGCGTTCCGTAGTCGATGCCGACGATGTATTTCTTATCGGACATATGTTTTCTCCTTGGGTTAGGGGAAGAAAGGAAAAGCGGATGGCGGAGTTCGAAGGGGCTCGACGGGCCGGGTCACTCCGCGGGGCGGCGGTGCCGGCCCCAGAAGCCCTCGGGCGAGAACAGCTTCTCGACGACGGCGTCGTAGACCCCAGGTCGATGAGGATGTCGAAGACGGTGTAGCGGTCGCGGATCATCTGAGCCTTGAAGTGGGTCTCGCGGAAGCGCTCCCAATCGATCTCAATGAGCTCGGGATGGTATGGCGCGCCCACCGTCTTCAGGCGGTCCATGATCTCCTCGGGCGCCATGAGCTGGGCGCGCAGCCTCTCGCGCAGCTCGGGCCACTTCTCCTTGAGCAGCTCGATGCGGGCGACGAGCTCTTCGCCTTCGGTCCTCTTCTTGAGGGAGTGGCGCACGGCCTCTTCCTGCATCCGGGGCTTGAGGGCGGCGCGCACCTGGGATTCGACCTGCTCGGGGCTCTTGACGGCCGCGAGCGCGCGATCGACGTCGAAGTCCTCGGCCTTCATCTTGAGGAACTCCTCCCAGATGGCGCACGAGGCGACCGTTCCGACCCCGACCTTGAATCCGTGCGAAAGCGGGGCTCCCAATCCAGCCCGTGGCCTTCCATCTCCCACACGTGTGAGAACTGGTGGCCGGCGCCCGGAGGCCGAACGCGGATCGGCCGGCCTGCATCGCGAGGCCGGACATGAGGTTGCCCTCCATGAGGCCCTCGATTGCCTTCTTGTCGCCGTTCCCGATGGCTTCGGGGTCGGCGAGGGAGCCGCGCAGCGGGCCCTGGACCATGTTCCACACGTACTCGTTGATCGGTTCGATTCCCAGGGCGTCGGCGAGATCCAGTCCGCGCCGGCGGGATCTTCTCGATGAGGTCGCCGTATCCGGTGGCGGTCAGGCGCTTGGGCGCGTTGACACGACGTCGTTGTCCGCGACAAGGCCGGCGGGGCCGGGGCACGATCAGGGTGATCTTGAAGCCGTCGCGGGAGATGGACGCGCCGAAGGCGGCGAAGCCGTCGACCGAGGCGGCCGTGCACACGTTCATGTACGGGCGGCCGAGCTCGCCGGAGGCCAGCTTGGCAATGTCGTTGAGCGTGCCCGCCCCGATCGAGCACACGACCGCGTCCTCGAGCGGCTCGATGTGGTTGCGCAGGATTTCGACGTTCTTGTAGTCGCCGTAAAGCGTCGGCTTTCCTGGGAAAAATATACGGTTCTTGGGCGAATTCGACCCCCCTGCCGCCCTGAGGAGGCGACCACTTCTCGCCGGTCGCGCCGAAGGTGTTTTCATCTGCCACGACGAGGGCCTTCGCCCCCGGGAACAGCATGGCGAACATTTCGCCCGTCTGGCTGGTGACGCCGTCGCCGAAGACGATGTCCTTTGTCTCGACGGCCGTCTTGAGAGCCTTTTCGATGAGATCGCTCGACATTGTTCTATCCTTTCCCTTTCGTGCCTTCCGGGCCTGCCGCGCGAATCCCGATATTTGCTGCGCAAGGCCGCTTCCGGCTCCGTGGTTGAGCTATGTGCCCGGGGCCCTCCTGTCGGAAAAGCCCCGCCCGTGGATCATTCGGCCGTTGCGTGCTCGGCGGCGACGTGGTCGACCGTCGTGAATGAGGCCTGCACCAGCAGGGAACTGCTTGCAGTACTGATCGGCGTAGAGACTTGCTACTGCCCGTGTCTCTCGGCGTCGGGCTCAATGCGCTCGCGCTCGTGGACCATCGCGTCGGCGGCCTCTGGACCGATCCGTATCAGGGCCCGCGCCGGCGGCGGCGAGGATGCACGAGCCGAGTGCGACGGCGTCGCCCACCTCGGTCAGGGTGATCGGAACGCCGGTGACGTCGGAGTGCATCTGCGTCCACATGCGGGACTTCGTCGCGCCTCCGCAGGCCACGAATTCCTGAACCTCGAACCCGGCCTCGCGCAGCTTGCGCAGGTTGGCTTCGACGCCGTAGCAGACGGCCTCCTGGATCGCGCGGTACACGTGCTCGCGGCTGTGGGCGAGCGACAGCCCCGTGACGAGACGCCGCGGGCCTTCGAGTCGGAGTAGGGCGTGCGGTTGCCCTGGAAGAACTCGTTGATGACGAGGCCGTCGCAGCCGATCGGGATGTCCGCCGAACGCTGGTTGAGGATGTCGTAGGCGTTGAGGCCGGTCTCGCTCGGCCGCCAGGTTGATGTCCGGGCAGGGTTGTCCTGAACCGCTGAGCACGGACCCGGAGGAGACCAGGGAGATCTCGACCGTGACTGGCCGGGGACGACGCCGTCGGTGTAGCCGCCGAAAGCCGGGGGCCGGAGACAGGGGTCAGGCAGACTGGCCGGACATGACGTGCGAGGCCGGTCACCAGCGACATCTTGCCCGGGCGCAACACGTTGAGGCCGATCTGGCCGTGCCACGTCGTCGCCGCCGCCTTGGGCGACGGGCGTTCCGGGAATGAGGTCGAGGGCCTCGGCGGCGGACTCGACAGCCCGCCGACGAGCACGCCCAGGTCGTTGACCACGGTGGGGAGCTTGTCGAAGACGTCGCCCGCGCCGGCCTCTTCGTAGAGGTCGACGGGCCATCCGCCGTTGTCGCGGTCGTGAGTACATGCGGTGGGCGGCCGTGTTGATGTTCTGCGTCCACTCGCCGGTCAGCTTGAAGGTCAGCCAGTCGGGCGCGTCCACGAGGCGGTAGGCCTTGTCATAGGTCTCGCGCTCGTTCTCGCGCAGCCACGCGGCCTTGAAGGGGAACCACTCGGCGGTCGGCGGCAGAGTGCCGTTTCCGGTGTACCGCCGGGCGGGCGACTTCGTGTCGACGACGCGGGCCGCCTGCTCGGTGGCCCGGACGTCCATCCACATGATCGCCGGGCGCAGGGCTTCGCCGCCTGGTCGAGGGCGACGACGGTCATCGTCGTCGCGTCATAGGAAAATGCCCGTGCCCGATCTCGTGGGGCTGGACGCCCGGAACGCTGCATGACGCCATGAACCGAGGCGCGAAGGGCGTTCCACCAGTCGGTGGGCGACTGCTCGGGCCCAGCCCGGCGCCGGGTGTGTGGTCTTGTAAGCCGTCGCTGCGAATGCCGCGGGCGCTCCGGTGAGATCGAAGATTCCGACTCGACACGACTCCGTGCCGAAGTCGATGCCCATGACGTAAGGGCCGCCGGTGAGTGAATTGGTGTTGTTGAAAAACAGACAAGGAAACCTCCGCGCTGAAGTTCGTAGGGTGTTTGACAGTTCACTCGTCCGCGTCGGACCAGCCCCATTCGAGGCGGACGGCCTCGGGGATGAGGTGGTCGATGCGGTCGAGGACGAATGCGGGTTGATCGGCCGGATCCAGGGCCTCGGCCTCTTCCAGCGTCGAATCGCCGGTCAAAAGCAGGCACGAGACCATGTTCGTCTTGATGGCCATGCCGATGTCGGGTCATGAGGGCGGTCGCCCACCATCATGCGAGTTGGCGGGATCGACGTCCAGGGCCGTCGATCGCCGCCAGCATGGTGGCCTCGGGCTTGTCGCATGTTCGCCCTGGCACTTGGCTCCGGTGCAGGCTTCGATGGCCGCCACGATGGTGGCGGCGTCGGGTTCGCCGCGCCCGCCCGGGAAGGGAGCAGTGGCGGTCGGGGTTGGTCGTGATGAGAATGCCCTCTTGTGGAACCAGATGGCGTCGAACGCGATCTGGAGCTTCCGATATTCGAAGGTTCGGTCGTAGGAGGCGGTGACGATGTCGATCTTCTCTGGGTCCTCGCTCATGGCGATGCCCGCCTCCGCGAGGGCCTTCTTGAGGGGCTCTTCGGAGATGAAGACGACTGCGTCAGGATGGTTCGCCTTGAGCCAGCGGACCGTTGTGACGACGGTGTTGGCGATTTCCTCAATCGGCGTGGGAATCCCCAGCTTCCCGAGCTTTTCCAGGTAAAGCTGCGGGTCCTTCTGTCGGGTTGTTCGACAGAAGCGCACGGCCTGCCCAGCTCGCGCAGCCCTTCGATGAGCCGCTTGGCGCCGGGCAACGAGGTCGTCACCCAGATAAATGGTGCCGTCCATGTCGAAAATGTAGGCGTCGTAGAGCCTGTCAGATGTGCGCTTCACTGCGTTCCTCTCTCAAGTCTTCCGGAGTTCGAATTTCGACCCTGAGCTTTCAGCCCGCGCTTCGATCATTGGCGTGACAATGATTCGAATGCGTGAATTTGAAGCGCACGGCATTTTGAAGGGCGGGCCTCGGGCCGGGGCGGGTCGCTGCCCCCGGCCCTGAGGGGCTTTTCAGAACAGCGCCGCCAGGAAACCACAATCGTGTTGCAGATCCAGATCGACGCCGCCGGGGGATCAATGTGGGACGTGCCGCGGTTGTACCAGAGCCATGGCGAAGAACTCGCAGACGAAGGCGTTGAAGATGCCGAAGATGCCCTGCGATCACCAAGGCGAGGTTGCCATGGTCCAAGTCTTCGAATCCCACGTCGCGGTGGCCGTCCACTTGAAGTCGTCACCCGCGAGGACGGGAAAGAACTGAACGGCCGCCAACCCGGCGATGTTCGTCACGTGGTGCTGAACCGGCATGTTGCGGTTAGTGATGAGGAACAGGATAATGACTGCCGAAATACCGAACGCGAAAGGTGTTAAGCGTAAAGGCTGCACCTCAGGACGTTGGCGGCCAGGAAGATCGACACAGCTCCCGCGAAGATGCCGGAAAAAGCGAACCGACGGCGATGAGGGGCCGCGGTGCTCCTGCCACTCCAGCCAGCGGCCGTTCGGGCCGGGCTTAATCTTCCGAGGAAGGTCTTAGCTCCGGGAGCGAAGGCGTGGGCGAATGCAACGAGCCCTTGACGAGGCCCTTTGCCGGGATCGCCGCCGAACGATGCGCGAGGATGCCGGAAATGAGAACCGTCAGGGCGACGGAATCGGTGTGGCTGCCGAACCATGGAATCTTCGAAATACCGATCTGGACGATGTAGCCGAAGATGCCGAGATGGGAGCCGACGTGCAGATGACGTCGGGGCGTCCAAGGCCGGCCAGCGGGGAGTTGACGTCCTTGCCGTCTTCCATATATCCCTTGTATCTGGCGTAAACCGTTGCCACCACAGCCTCCGGCGAAGGTGATATGCGGGCCGCAGAAAGGGCCAGACGATACGTGGTCGAAGCCGAAGGAGTTTCGGTGGCGGCGAAGACACGATGCGAGTACGCGGTAGCCGGTGAGAACGAAGGCGTAGTTTGCCTGGGATTGCGCACCGACAGCGCCGCCCGCGATAGCGGCGAGGAGTCCGAATACAGACTCCCCAGCAGGCTGTAAACATCGATGTTCCTTTAGGTCGGGCGGATGAGACATCCGTGTGTGGTCCGCGATTCCCGACAAAGGCAATCGCGTGGAGTGTTTTCGAGGCCCCTTCCTTCGAGGGGCGTCGAAAGCAGTTCTAGCAGCCAGCCGAACCGTTTTCGTATTCTACAAGGACGTCAACGTTGGCTTTCGAGTGCGACGAGGGGTCGAATTCGAGCCGAGGAACTCGCGAGCGAAAGCCTTCTGGCGAGCTCCGAGCCCGATGACGCGCTTGGCCGAGGGCACAAAACGTGTGCGTCGTTTGAAAGGATGAGCCGCTCTACGGAGAAGCTGTCGTGCGCCGTGCTCGCGCCGAATGCCTGGAACCTTGTTCGCAGAAATGGCCATGCCCATGCCTGTCCTGCAGCAGAAGATCCGCGGTCGGCCTTCCTTCCGCGATGAGCCGGGCGCCGGCGACGCCGACATGCGGATAGGGGTCTTCGCCGTCCCTGACGCCGACGTCGATGATCTCGTCGACGCGCTCGTCCTGTTCGAGGTCCTCTTGATGGCTTCTTTGTAGTCGTATCCCGCGAAATCCGCAGCGACGACAATGCGCAATCCCATGTTGTGCCTTCCTTGCAGACACTCTGTGTCAGCCAATCTGAGAACGCGTGCATTCCCACCTCGGCTGAGGCGACTCGTTGTCCAAAAGAGTAACACCGGTTATGTGAATCTTTTCGCATCCAATGTTAGTTTGGTCTACTTCTAGTTAAGTTAGTCGTTTCCGAGAGGATGCAAACCGCTTCTGCAACGATGTGCCGCCCATTTTTCGTTGGCATGGCGCGAAGCACAGTCAATCTGAACGTTGTCGCATCCTCACAGGCCTCCCTACTTGAGCACGCGACAAGACGTCCGTTCGATTCACACCGCGCCTGTTAATCGCCCTGCCAGCGTCGCGACACGTGAGGTCGGGCGTCGGTTCGATCACACCGCCCTGTCAATCGCCCTGCCAGCGTCGCGACACGTGAGTCGGGCGTCGGTTCGATTCACACCGCCCTGTCAATCGCCCCGACGACGGCGAACTCGACAGGCCGCTTGCGTAACGTCGGACCACGGGCTGTCAGCGCGTTGCGGCAGCCGACAGCGGCACATGGGCAGTAGAAAGTCCTTAGTTTGCGACACGACGAGCGTAAACGAGGATTTTTCAATACGCAAGGCACTGCTCGTCGAGCGTCGCTGGCATCGCCGCCGGAACTCTCAACCGACGCCGCGCGCAATCAGGGCAAAGCCGCAGCCTTAGCCACGTCGGAAATCGCCACCGAAGCCGCCGTCAAACCCGCACGCTGCCGACCTTCGGCGACGGTCACGTCCACCCCGGCGTCGCGCATCCGGGCGATGAGCTCCTTCGGCGTCTCCGAGTCGGCGACGACGGTCGTGAACTCCACCATTTTGGCGAAGCGATAAAGCGCCTTGCAGGGCAAATTTCGTGTGGTCGAGGAGGAGAATCCGTCTCGGCCGATCGAGCATCGCGCGTTTGACGGCGACGATTTCCTCATAGGGGTGGAAGCAGCTCCAGTCGAGATTCCCGACGCCATGAAACCATCGCGAAGTTGGCGTGCATCTGGCCGATCATGTCGACGGCGGACGCCGACGACGAGCTCTCGGCCCATTCTCTGTAGGAGCCTCCGACGATGATAAGATTCTCGACGCCCGAACGCCCGGCCTCCGCCACGAGCAGCGAGTTGCTGACGATGGACATCGACGCTATGTCCCGAAGCGCGCACCACCCACACGCCCGCGACGTTGAATCGTCAGCGATGATCGAGCTGCCCGAAGGAAACCATCGCGGCAGCGCAGGCTCCGATCTGCTCCTGGCGGCCCTCGCTCTGATCCAGCCGAAACCTCGCGGACGCCTCCTGCAGGCCAGACGCCTTGGCCACCGACTGCCGTTGTGGCGCTGGAGCATGCCGGCTTCCTCCAGCCAGGGAGACGTCGCGGTAGATCGTCATCGCCGAGACGCCCTGATCGTCGGCCAGCTCTTCGACGCTGACGGCACCCTTTTTGATGAGCCAGCTCCGCCACACGGGCGCGCCGACCGCCCGGACTGTCTGCTGATTTGGCAGAGCCCTCGAAAGCGATCAGGCCTCACGCGCACCTCCTGTTTCACGACAGTCTGACCGCGTTGCAGCCAGCTGTTTCACGGCTGCTGCCGCTCTCGCGGCAGCTCGACCGATTCGCGGCAGCCTGAGCCGTGTCCACCGCGGCAATCCAGACTCGCCGCGCATCCGGCCCGCCGTCAACCCTGTACCCGGATTCACCCGCTGCGCAGCTGCGGCGCTAACTGCGCACTGGACGGCAGCCGGGCGCGAAACCGGTGACAGCCGGAGTGAAACCGGTGACAGCAGCGAGGGAAACCCCGCCCCTAAACTTGCGGCTCTTTTCACGCGTGGCTATCGTTTACGTCAATCACGCGATACAGTGCCGTTTTCGCCGCGAGGATCGCGCAATGCGGCAAAGCCCATTCCGATCGAAGGAGAACAATGTCGTTCGTTCATCTGTCCCATATTCTCGACCCCAGGACGGCGCTTTCTCGGCAGCCCACGTTGGAAGTCCCGCCAGACCGGTGGTCAGCGAAACCGGAAAGCCGTTCAACTCGACGATCTCGACGCTGCCCAACCATGTCGGCACGCACATGGACGGCCCCACCACTTCAATACGACGGGGCTGGATTTCCCACGAGCTCCCCCACTGAGTTTTTCGTTTGTCACGAAGGCGACGAGGTGCTCAGTCGTCGACCTTCCCCACCGCGGCAAGCCCGCGAGGTCATCCTCAAGGAAGACATCGAGCCCTACGCCGAACAGCTCAAGGGCAGCGGCTGTCTGCTGCGCACCGGGTTTGTCAAGATCAAGTTCCACGGACCCGCACACCTACGAACACGAGGAGCATTCACCCAGAGTTCTCGAAGTACTCAACGAGGAGTTCCCGAGCTCGCCTGCATCCGGCGTCGACTTCCTTTCGCTCGATCGCCGACGAACGACTACGGGCCCGAAGCCCACCGGTGGCTTCTCGGCAACCACACGGCCACGTCATTTGCGCCATCGAGGACATCAACCTCGAGCCGCTGGGCGAGAAGAAGATCGAGGCGATCACGCTCGGTCCGCTGCGGGTCAGGCGTCGATTCTTCGCAGGTCAACGTCATGGCCTGGCTGGAGACTGAGCCAGGACTCTGGCCGATGCTGATCCAGACCTCGCTGAGGCGCGAGTCGAAGCTTGCCCGAAAAACCGAGAAAGACCAAGATCGGCGGCTTTCGCCAAACGGCGGCTCGCCAAACGGCGGCTTCTCGCGAAGCGGGCCCCGACCCTCCGGGAATTTTCGAATCAATGCGCTCGGCCGCGCTCGGCGATCCGCGGCCGACAAGCGAAAACCACGGCCGGGCCCAAGCGGAAAACCGCAGCCGATCCAAATGGACAGGGGCGGCTCGAACGGACGGCCGCCCGCCGCCCACGCACGCATTAAAAACACAATCGACGATGCGCCGCTCTTTCCGCGACCAGCGTCATCACGCGCGAACGCAAAATACCTCTGCACCATATTTCAGCCAATTTCTTTGGAATTTATATTTTCACGGCGTTTTCTCCGCCATATCACCGTAAGATCAGTATGCGGTCGCGCCGACGCAGCATCACGGCGTCTGCCAGCATCACGGCGCCACAGCATCACGGCATCTCACGCAGCACACGGCACCGCAGCATCACGGCACCGACGCTGAAATGGCGGCGTGTCCGCGAAAGTTCCCGCGGACACGTTGTTTTACCGCGACTTCACCGCGTTTTTATTTGCAGGGCGACCGTCGGTTTGGCGCTCCAGCCCGCTCGGCTGGGTGGCGGCGCCTGGCGTCGGTTGTCCACACCCGCGGTCAGTCCGTCCATCGACTCGCGTTCGGCCACGGCCACGACGTCCTGTGGCAGCTCGGCGTCGGCGTCGTATGGGGTGAACGTGAAGTCACGGGATGTTCTCCTCGTCGACGTCGGCCACGATCGTCGCCCTTTGCGAAGTCGCCGAGGCAGCTTCCGACAGCATCGTCCTCAATGTCGCGCTGGATCGCTCGCCTCAGCGGGCGGGCGCCGACACGGGTCGTATCCGCGGTCCGCCAGCAGTTCCTTGGCCCGCTTCGTCAGCACGAGGTGCATCTCCTGCTTGGCCGCGTTGGTCGAGCTTTTGCCGACCATGAGATCGACGATGCGCAGGATCTCCTCGCGCTGGAGCTGCGGGAAGACGATCATGTCGTCGACGCGGCTGAGGAACTCGCGGAAATGCTCCTGAGCGCTTCGCCCACGCGGCTCTTCATCCGCTCGTAAGACGTCGTCGTGTCGCCGTCGAACTGGAATCCAGTGGTCACGCCCTTGGCGATGTCCTTGGTTCGAGGTTCGTCGTCGCGATGATGATCGTGTTCTTGAAGTCGACCACCCTGCCCTGCGAGTTCGTCAGCGCCCTTCTTCGAGGATCTGAAGCAGGGAGTTGAACAGATCGGTGGGCTTTCTCGACCTCGTCGAAGAGAAACCACCGAGAACGGCTTGCGGCGGACCTTTTCGGTCAGTTGGCCGCCCTCGTCGTATCCGACGTATCCCGGAGGGCGCCGAAGAGCCGCGAAACGCGCGCTTCTCCGAGTATTCGGACATGTCGAGCGTGATGAGCGCGACTCTCGCCGAAGAGAACTCGCGAGGGCCTCGCCAGCTCGGTCTTGCCGACGCCCTCGGTCCGGCGAAGATAAACGAGCCGCCGGGGCGGTTGGGATCTTTGAGGCCCGCGCGCGTCGCGGCGATCGCCTGCGAGAGCGCGACCACGCACTCGTTCTGGCCGATGACCTCTTTGTGCAGCCTTCCCTCCATGCGCAGAAGCTGGCGGATTCCGCCTCGGAGAGCTTTGAAGACGGGGATGCTGGTGGCTATGGAGAGAACCTCTGTGACGAGGTCTTCGTCGACGACGGAGACGATGTCCACGTCGCCGTCCTTCCACGCCTGCTCGCGCTCGGCCTGCTTTTCGCCGAGCCGCTGCTCCTCGTCGCGGAGCGAGGCGGCCTTTTCAAAGTCCTGCCCGTCGATCGCCGCTTCTTTCTCGCGGCGTACAGATGCGATCCGCTCGTCGATCTCGCGCAGCCCGGCGGGGCGGTCATCTTGCGAATCGCGAGGCGCGCGCCGCTTCGTCGATCGGGTCGATCGCCTTGTCCGGAAGGAAGCGGTCGTTGACGTAGCGGTCGGCCGGGGACGCCGCCGTCTCGATCGCGTCGTCGGTGATGAGTCACGCGGTGGAAAGGATTCGTACCGCTCGCGAAGCGTCTTCGAGGATCTCCACCGTTTGGGCGACCGTCGGTTGCTCCACCTGGATCGGCTGAAACGCCTCCAAAGCGGCGTCCTTCTCGATGCTTGCGGTACTCGTCGAGCGTCGTGGCGCCGATGACTCGCAGTTCGCCGCGGGCCATCATGGAGCTTGAGCAACGACGCCGCATCCAGGGCGCCTTCGGCTGCGCCCGCGCCGACGAGCGAGTGGATTTCGTCGATGAAGAGCACGATGTCGCCCCGCGTGTTGATCTCCTTGAGGATCTTCTTCATGCGGTCTTCGAAATCGCCGCGGTGGCGTGAGCCCGCGACGAGCGACTCCCATGTCGAGGAGTACGGCTGCTTGTCTTCAGTCGTCTCCGGCACGTCGCCGGAGGCGATGGCCTGCGCGAGCCCTTCGACGACGGCGGTCTTGCCGACGCCGGGCTCGCCGATCAGCACGGGATTGTTCTTCGTGCGCCGGGAGAGCACCTGCATGACGCGCTCGGTCTCCATATGGCGTCCGATGACCGTCGAGCTTGTGGTCGCGAGCGGACTGTGGAGGTTGCGTCCGTACTCGGTCGAGTACCGTCGAGCCGCCTTCGTCCTCGCGGGCGCCTCCGCTCTACGCCGACGGGCTCCTTGCCCTGGAAGCCGAGATGAGCTGATTGACCTGCGAGCGCACGCGTCATGTCGGCCCCGAGCTTCGTCAGGACCTGTGCCGGCCACGCCGTCGGGCTCGCGCGTCAAGCCGAGCAGAAGATGCTCGGTGCCGATGTAGGGTGACCAGCTGAAGGCCTTCGCGCATTGCGTACTCGATGACCTTCTTTGGCTCGGGGCGTGAACGGAATGTGGCCGAGGGCGGTTCCTGGCCTTCGCCGATGATGTCGATGACCTGGGCCCGGACCTCGTCAAGCGTGACGTCGAGGGCTTTCGCGCTTTTGTTGCCACGCCCTCGCCCTCGCGAATAAGGCCAGCAGGAAGTGTTCAGTGCCGAGGTAGTTGTGCTTGAGGTTTCGGCCTCGTCTTTGCGCAAGCACAATGACCAGCGAGCACGGTCTGTAAACCGTTCGAACATTGACTCTCCTTGTCGTGATTGCACCGCCGAGGCCGCGGGTGAGTGGGCCTGGCACGGCTCGGACGCGTTGGCGTCCGGGCACGCCTCATGGTGGTTTCACCCAACTCTATCGACGTTTTCCCGCTTTTACTACTGTTCGCCACAGGCGTGAGTGCGAGCCGGCGCGGCTCCGGGATCTTGCGCGAGAAGCGGGATTTGTCGACGCCGAGCTAGCTCCGCCGGCGTCGGGCGGGGACTTTGCCGAGGCCGGATGAGACTTAGCCGACGCAGGGCGGGACCTTGCCGACGCCGGATGAGACTTTTGCCGACGCAGGGCGGGACCTTGCCGACGCCGGGCGGGCACGCGCCTGGCCGAGTCGACGGGACGCCTGCGTTGGAAAGAACTCCCCGCCGCGCATGCAGATTTCGACGAGTCAGGCTGCCCTGTCAGACTCCGGCGAAGCTCGCCCTGTCAAACTCCGGCGAAAGTCAGGCTTCGATCAGCAGAGTGAACGGGCCGTCGTTGACGAGCTCCACGTCCATCATCGCGCCGAACTTCCCGTTTCGACGTGCAGTCCGTAAACCTTGCGCAGTTCCTCGGCGACAGCGCACCGACGACCGGTTCGGCGCGACGTCGCCCGGGCGGCGTGGGACCATCCCGCTTCTCCCTGCGCACATCCGCACTACAGAGTGAACTGCGAAACGAGGGCACGGACGCCCCGGCCTCTTCCGCGGATCGGCGCGCGTCGTCGCTCCGTCGACCCCGCGCAGCACGCGAAGCTGGGCGATCTTCCGCGCCGTTTTCTCAATCTGCGGCTTGCCGTCCCGTGCGTGACGCCCAGCAGGACGCACAGCCCCTCGCCGACCTCACGACGACGTCACCGGCAACCCGCACCTGCGCGCGCCTGACCCTGAACAGCAGCTCTCAGTATTTCTCCGTCTCAGACATAAGCTCGCCGCGCGTCCGATGCCATTCTTAACGCACCGTCCGATCCTGTTCCCCAACGCGCGCCGGGCCATTCCTGACGTGCGTCAAAGCCAGTCCCGGCGTACGTCGAAAGCCAGTCCCCGGCGCGCAGCCTTTGCCGCAGGGCGCCAACTCGAATCCTGACGGCCTCGGACCGCCAGCCGCGAATCTCCCGACGACCCTGGGGATCACCGGCCAATTCTCCCCGCCCTGGGAATCACCAGCCCGAATCGCTCGCGAGCTTCTCTGCGGCGCCATCGCCGCCTTTGCCCATTCGACGTCGTTCTGGGCCCACGTAGTAAATGGCGAGGATAAGCGCCACCCATTGCAAAGATCCCGTGGAGGGGAGATACAGCGGCATGACGTAAGGCCAGACGAAAACGAGCGGCTCAGCGCGACGAGCCAGAATTTCTTCGGGCAGGGTCGTCGTGAAGTCCGCAGCGGGGCGCGCCAGGCACATGAGGAGCACGCAGGCGACGAACGCGACGATGACAGAACCACACGGTCTGCCGAATTTCGTATCCTATGCTCCCTGAGCGAAAAAGGCCAGCACATCGGGACCGTCGGCAGACAGCCGTTGCGCGAGGGTTGTGGGCGCATCGTCCGGCAGACTCATCGCCAGTGCGTTTTTCCAGCAGACTCATAGTGACCCATGTCGCTTTCTCGTGCGGCCCGGCTCGGCTTCCGACGCCGTGCGGCCCGGCGCAGCCCCGATTCGACCCGACGGCGCTCGTCGCCCGATCCCGCCGGACGCGCCTCGCGCCCAGCCTTGCCCGCCGGAACTCGCCCCCGGGCGTTCCGCGGAGACGCGTCGACTTGCCCTCGGGATCGACTATCGCCGTCTGCCCGGCGCGGAAACGTCCGACGTCGAGCACGGCCTCGGGATCGAGCGCCCGTCGGACGAGGGCCAGGGCGACGGGGCCGTCCTCCGGGTGCCGAACGGCGCTGGTGACCACGCCGACTTTCCGCCCGCCGCTTGTCACGGGGTCCCCTGTCCGGGGCTTCGTCAACCGGCCTTCGAGGAACAGCTCAACGAGCCTGCGTGCGGAGGCCTGCCGAGGTTCACCAGCCTGGCGACCGTCTCCTGGCCGCGGTAACACCCCTTGTTCAAATGGACGGCTGTGCGCAGCCAGTCGAGTTCATGCGGCAGAGCCCGCTCGTCCGCCTCACGGGCGACGCGCGGCCTCCATCCTGCGACTCGAGCGGCCTCCCAGGCCAGCATTCCGGCGGGCGCCAGCGCACAGCGTTCCAGCGCGGCCAGGAGCTTCCCGCTTTTGTCGGCTTCGACGACGCCGATCACTCGACGCCAGCCGCGAGCCGGGTGTTCGATGCGCGAGGGTGTAGGTCGCTCTCGCTCACTCCGGGCCACGGATCGCGCCACACCAGTAAAGGGCGTCTTCGAGCGCGGCCGCAGCGGCTCCCCCGAAAGCAGGCCAGTGCCTTCCGGCCCGAGCTGGCGCCGTCTATTCCGGCTAGAACTTCAATCCATGAGCCGACGCCGCCCGCCCGGGGCCGCCCCAGCCGACGGCGAGACGGTCCCATCCGCCCCCGGTCGGCCTCACTCCGCCCCAGGTCAGTGCCCTCCGAGGGCACCCGCCGCTCCGCTCGCCGAGACGCGCAGTCGGCGGGAAACGAAGGCTCCGACCGTCAGCAGATCTCGCGCAGATTCACTTCCACACGCATCGTAAAGCCATGGAGTTCAGGAAGTCCGCTCATCGCCGACCGTTGCCCCGGTCGACAAAAGCCAAAACGACGTCGCCGTCGTCAGACGAAAGCGCCGCTCGATGTGCGCCGGACGGGCTGAAGAGAAGAAACCTCGGTCGAGGCGCCGGAGCGATGTCCGCGAGCGCCTGGCTCCAGCAGCGAGTGCAGCTAGCGGCGCCTGTCGGCCCGCGCACGGCGGCGACGTCGAGCCCCACAACCGTGAATCCGCGCCTTCTTCCAACGCGTGCCACTCCCCGCAGGGTGCCGTAGTGGGCGGGCACGTGCAGCGACGCCCGCAACGACGTCGTCTGCAGCGCCGGCCGAGGCATCCCGGCGGTCCACGACGCCTTCGTCTAAAGCGCCGTCGGCGCCGCCCGCCGCACTGCCGCCAGCGGCTTCGCCGCCCGAAGATTGCGGATGTCTCGGGAAGACGGCTCTTGAAGGCCCCGAGGCCGCGCCTTCAAAATCCGAGAAGAAGGCCTTTTCGAGCTCGCCCATCAGCCCTCGTCTCGGGAGAGCCGGCTGGCGATATACGTCCGCATCTCGTGCCCGAAGGCAGCGATGTCGTAAGCGTAGAACAGGTCTCGACTCGCACGAGGCCCGCGACGATCTTCGCGCCCTCGAAAAGCCGCGGCCGTGGGGACTGCGGCTATCGCGTCCGCCGCGAGCTGGAGGCGCGGGCTGCTGATGAGGCCGGCCCACGTGATTGCGTGCCCGGCGGGGTTGGCGTGCGGCTTCGAGCACCGTCGCGCCGTCGTGCTCCGCTCCCGGAGCCGCGCGGCACGAACCCGGACGAGCGCGTCCACCGTGTCTTTTGGTGAGGGCGGAGTAGGCGGACAACCCCGGTTCCTCCCTGTCGACCGCACCGGCTTCTCTCGCGCGAGCACACCTGGGATTCGATGCGCAGGTAGGCCGCCGTCGTCGTTGTCGACCGTCAGCTCGTAGAGAGCCGAAGCCATCGCCCTCGGGGTACCGAGGACGCCCGCGCCTTCCATGAGCCGACAATCCAGGCCAGGATACGTTTCCGGGCGCGAGGCCCTCCGGGATGCTGAACACCATGGCTCCAGGTTACGAGACGGCGAGCTGAGGGCATAGACGATGACGCCAAGACGCGCAATGCGGGACGACGGCGAGGGCGGCGGCGCCGCCTCGTCGATGCGACGCGGCTTGGGCCGCCGTCGGCCAGTCCGGAGGTCGCGCCGAGCGAGGCCATCGCCGCCAACCAGGCAAGGGATCGAGCTTCAAAGCCCAGGCCGGTGACGTACAGGTAGGAATCGCGCGCCCGCGAAGGAGTACAAGAAACTGCGTGGGCGATGAGCCTGGCGGACTGCCTCGACGCATCGGATGCGGAGGCGTATCGGCCAAGCCCGCCGATCAGCAGGCACATGCCCGGGAGCGACCACCGCCCCCGCTTCGTAGTTGCGCAACAGCAGGGCCAAAAGCCGGAGGCGACGATCAGGATCGCACCGAGGAAGGTCGCCGAAACGCTCCAACAGGTTCTCGCGACCGTCCTTCGAAGCTATTTCCGCCATGAAACAGAGGAAAATGGAGCCGGCGGCAACGAAGGCGAGGCTCGTACCTGGCTGACGCCGCGAGCGCGGAGGCTGCCGACGAGCGAGCACCCGCGGGCGAGCCTCGGGTTGCGAATCCGCCGCTTGGCCACCCGCCGACGACGACGGCCGCCAAACCCAGCATGACGACGATGCCCGGGATCGCCGACGGCGCCACGAGCGCGTCGCCGTTGCACACGTCAAGGTCCACAGTCCCGCAGTTCCCGTCGGGCATTGGCGCGACGGGCCTTTTTCGTGACAAAGGCGGCGACTATTCCTGCGGGCGCCCAGCCACGGCCGCGCAGCGAAAGTCACGACGCCGCCGCCTTGGGCGTGAAGGGAGATCGACGGGAGCTTCGACGATGCGCCGCTCCTGCTCCCGAAACGGCCCGACGCCGTCTCCCGCGATCCGAGCCTTCTTGGCGCGCTCAGCCGCGGCATAGGGGCTCGACGTCACAGTCGGTTCGTCGGGATTGCTCTTTGAACCGCTCATACTTCGAATTCTCGCACGTTAAGGCGCGCAACGTGGAACCGCGCCTGGCGGCCGAAAACCGCGCCCCGAGCGCGTGCGGGTTCCCGGGAGGCACGCTCGCATCCCGCCCCGGCCGCCGAGCGCACGGGCAGCCCGCGTCCGGCCCGCGCGCAAGAACGTGACACACCTACATGGCCGCGTTATGCTCATTTCAGACATCGGATCGCGAAAGCCCTGGCTCAACTATTGCTGCCGTGCAGCGGCCTTCGCGCCGACTGGCGCTCTCAGGTCCGGTGTCCTTTCCATGGAGAGGGCCGCTCATGCTCTTCAATTGGATCTTTCTGCGATTGACGACGGAGGCATCCGAGACGCTGCAGCATCCGATTGACGGGGCGTCTCCTGCGTCGCGACACGCGGGGCACAGGCCCTGCACATAGAACTTTTTCCCGACTTGCCAAGCATAAGACTCTCAAACACCCCAGCCCTTCCCACCGCATTGTCCGGTCGCATTAGTCACCAGTCCCAATGTAGTCCTATTCTGAACATTGACCGCGTCCATACGAATGCGGCACAGGCGAATTCAGGAGATCCCAGTGTCCCAAAGTTCAAGAAGACCGACACGCTGTTTCAGCTGCTCGCGACTCAAGCTTCTTTCCTGTGACGGCCGCCGACAGGCTCGGATCGTCATCAACGCGTCTCCGGCGGACCGGTCGACGCTGCAGCAGAACCGCATGAAGCCGAGCAAGGTGCCGACGAAGCGTGCCACTCGGTCTTGAAGCTCATCAACCATCGTTCGTCACTCCCTTGACAGGGAGGATTTATTCGCTTGCAGACGATCTGACGACGTCTGACCTCATTGACGAAGCAGGAGACAACATCGTCCTCTACAAGCCGCCGACGCTCCCGGACGGCGCGAAAGCAGGTTGAGCTGCTCCAGAAAATGCGCGCAGCTGACCCAAGAGCCACATCGGCAATCTCGCCTCAATCAACGAGAACATCCGCGAATACGGGTGACTCTCAAACGAAATCGAGAACCAGGGCGACAAGCTCTATCGGCCGATGATCGCCGAGCTCAACGGCGGGACCGACGCCCTCGAAGTGCTCAAGATCGAGCGCTGCTCTCGACGCCCTCGAGGGCGCGCTTGGACGCCTTCGAAGACCTCATCGACGGTGGAGTCGATCGCCGCATAAAGGAGTCCTCGACGCATGGAGGGCACCGCCTCGCTGGTTTCGCCATCGCGTTGTGGTCGCCCTGATCTTTGACTTCACCTCAACGGCTTCACGACGCCGCCAACGCGATAGCCACCCGCCGAAACCGCTACGCGCGCCCTGACTCCAGGCGGGCGCTCGAGCTGGCCGCCGGTCATGAACTTCGATCGGAGCGCTTCTGGGCCAGGAAGCGGCGAAGACGATCGAGACGGAGATCAGTACAGAAATTTCGCCCGGACGCCGGGAAAGGCTCGGCTACGTCTTAGCGCTGGAGCCCTCGTCGGCGCTGTCATGCGTGCAAACTGCACGGTGGTTCGGCCTGCCGCGTCGTGCCTCCCACGCTCCTCGGCCTCTCGCCGGGGCCGGCTTGGCCGTGTTCGCGGTTCACTGAGTCAATATCTTCGACAAGGTCATCATCGTGATCGTCTCTCGCTCGCTACCACGATCGCCTACGTGCTGATGGAAGCTGTTTGCTGATGGCGATGGTCAGCAAGGCCCGCCGCCGAAGACCATATGCGCGGATTCCGCTACGCCCAGCGCTCCTCCGCATCGCATACGCGTTTGACCTCAGGACGCCTGCAGAAGACGATGGGCGTCATCGTCATCATGCGCTGACCGCGAGGAGAGCCACCACGTCGCAACGCGGACATTCCACGTGGGTCATTTCTTTCAGCGGCGGCGCGACTTTCCTCGGCACATACTCAGGGAATGCATCGTGCAAGACTCGCAGGGTCGAAGATCATCGACCTCGACCCCGCGCGAGGTTCGTCGCGAGCGTTTCCGCCAGCGTTCTCTACACCACCGCGTTTTCGTGGCATGCGCCCATTTCACGACGACGCACACCGTCACCGCCTCGATCGCGGGCGTGGGCGACGAAGCTGACGCTCGGCCGTCCGGCAGCGCACAGCCGGCAACATCGTCGCCCTGGGTGCTGACCTCCCCGCCGCGGGCTTGGTCGGTTTCGTGGCGACGTGGCTGGATCCATGCCGTGGCAGTTCTGGCTTGGCCTGACCGGGGAATTTTACTCATTCTTGGACAGTCTC
>BNJU01005633.1_pt1 | contig 123053 bp, 184 predicted proteins | sample 8539281 | NCBI WGS metagenome assembly BNJU01 (sample SAMD00202456, study PRJDB9452) | human saliva metagenome | isolation source: human saliva | place: Japan | reverse complement strand
ATACTTATAGTAGAATAAAAACAATAAATAACAAATTAAGGAAAGGAATGATAATAATGAATATAAGCAAATTTATTGATCACACAATTTTGAAGGCGAGTGCTACGAGAGAAGATATAAAAAAATTATGCGATGAAGCAAAAGAATACGGGTTTTATTCAGTTTGCGTGAATGGGGCAAATGTTGAGTATGCTTTTAGTCAAGTTAAGGATAGTGATGTAAAGGTTGCAGCGGTAGTTGGGTTTCCTTTGGGAGCTATAGTGACTGATGTGAAGGTGTTTGAGGCGAAAAAGGCGATTGAAGATGGTGCTTCAGAAATTGATATGGTTATTAATGTTGGCGCATTGAAAGATAAGGATTATGATTTGGTGGAAAACGAAATTAGAAGAATTAAGGAAGCGATTGGAAAAAATGTCTTGAAAGTGATTATTGAAACTTGCTATTTGACTGATGAGGAAAAAGTGAAGGCGTGTGAATTGGCTGTTAATGCGAATGCTGATTTTGTGAAAACTTCGACAGGTTTTGGAACTGGAGGGGCTACATTTGAAGATGTGGAACTTATGAAAAAAACAGTTGGAGATAAGGCTAAGGTTAAGGCAAGCGGTGGAGTGAGAGACTTTGAGACTGCGAAAAAATATATTGAATTGGGTGCTGAAAGATTGGGAACAAGTTCTGGAATTGCGATTGTAACTGGGGATAAGAGTGAAGGTTCTGGATATTAAATTTTTAAAAGAGGTGAGAAAAATGAAAAATTAAAAATTATTTATTTTTGTATTTTTATTATTGATTTCTGTAATTGGTTTTGGAAAAAATACAAATGCTCAAGAAATTTTATTGACCGATAACGGTGTAATTTTTGAATTTAAGAGGAATTTTTAAGATGGATTGGGATAAAAAGTAATCCAGAGGTGCCTTGCTCGGGTACCGGGTATGGTGAAATGCTGTTTTATCCTGAGAATAAAGATATTGTGAATGGGAAACCGCTAGTTTTGAGGCTTAGAAATTTTGACTACAATAATCCAGAAATATACGAGGATAATAAAAATTATGAAAAAGAAGCGGGCTAAGGAAGAGAAAATTATTACTGAAACATTGAAGAAAAATTTTCCAGAAGAATATCAAAAAATGCAAAAAATTCGTAAAGGGAAATTTGAAGTTCCAGCGACAGTTAAGATAAAAAAAGTTTTGCCGTATACAGAATGTGATTTTACGACTGTTTATGCTTATGCTACAGAATTAAAGAGAGTTGATGGTGCGAAATCGAAAATTACTGAAATAAAAACGAAAAAATCGAAGGATTCTGAAGAAGAATTTTCAGATCCGAATGAACCTTTTGATTTAAAAAAATATGAAGTGAGTTCAAAGGATGGATATGCGAATTTGCGTGAAAAACCGACAACAAACTCGAAAATTATTTCAAAAATGGATAACGGAACTGTTGTGAAATATATTACAAAATATGGCGACTGGTATTATGTTTTTGATGTTGAGTATCCTGATGAAAGTAATAAACTCTCAAAAACAAAGGAATATCGAGGTTTTATCCATAAAAGCCAGTTGAAAAAAATATGTTGATTAAAAAAATTTGAAAAATATAAGAATTTCATACAAAAAATTTTTATACTAAATATCATTTGAAAAAAATAGGAAAAATATTTTTATTAATTTTTTTGCTAAGGAAATTTGATCTCTCATTAAATAGAATTTATACCTAATGGGAAATAGTATGGAAACATAGAAAAAGGAAGAGAAAAAATGACTTTTGAAGAAATAGAGAAATTTTACAAGAAAGACACGATTACGGTAGCAAAGGAGTTACTTGGGAAAATTTTGATTTCAAAAAGTGAAAATGAGATATTTGCTGGATACATTGTTGAAACGGAGGCGTATTTGGGTGAATTTGACAGAGCGGCTCATGGTTATGGGAAAAAACGGACTCCAAAAGTAGAAGCGTTATTTGAAAAGGCTGGAACTGTCTATATTCACTCGATACACTCTCATAAAATGTTAAATATTGTGACTTGTGAAAAAGGAAATCCGCAAAGTGTATTAATTAGAGCAATAGAGCCAATTTTGAATGTCGAAAGAATGGAAGAAAATCGTGGGAAAAGTGGAATTTTAGTGAGTAATGGTCCAGGAAAATTTACAAAGGCATTTGGAATTGACGACAGATTTTATAAGACGGAAATTCAGATTATTGAGAAAAATATGTTTGAAATTGAAAAATTTTTTTCTGAAAAAAATTAGAAAAATGAAAATTTTGGAATTAAATATGACATTTCTAAAATAAATGAGAAATATTTGTATCTTGATTTTGAAAAATGCTAAAAATTCCTAGGAAAAATAGGTGTTTCTGCGAGAATTGGAGTTCTGAATAAAGGTGTTTGGACTGAGAAAAAGTTGAGATTTTTGTGGAAGGAAATAGGTTTGTTTCTGGGATGAGGAAAAGCGGATATGAAAGATGATGTTTGGGAGTGAAATATTTTTATTGTAATTTTTTTGTTTAAAAAAAGAAATTTATAAAAATTGAATTTGAATCGAAAGGAGATAAAAAATAGTTTTCAAAAATATATTGATAAATATTTAAAAGTATGTTATCATGTTGATATGAATAAATATATAAGCCAAAATGAATTTGGTAAAATGATAGGAAGAACTGCAAACACATTGCAAAAGATGGGATAGAGAAGGCATATTAAAAAAGCTACGTAGAACCCCAACAAATAGAAGATATTATACAGAAGAAGATTATTATAATATTATGGGTATTCAACAAGAAAAATGTTGAAAAATCAAGTAAACGATGTAATTATATATGCTCGTGTTTCTAACCAAAAATCAAAAAAGATGATCTAAAAAAATCAAGTGGAATTTCTAAAAACATATGCTAATGCTAAAGGCTATATTGTTTCAAACATTATAACAGATATTGGAAGTGGTTTAAATTACAATAGAAAAAGGATTTAATTCAATTTTATATTCTGAAAAACAAAAAAATATTAATTTCTTGTAAAGATAGATTTGTTAGATTTGGATATAGTTGGTTTGATAATTTCCTAAATCAAAAGGAAGTGAAATTGTTGTAGTAAATAATCAAACTTTATCACCACAGCAAGAACTTGTAGAAGATTTGATTTCGATTATTCATATTTTTTTCTTGTAGAATAGATGGACTTAAAAAAATATAAAAAGATAAAAATGATGAAGAATTATAAAGGAATAAAAATTGAAATTAAAACCTACAGCTGAACAGATTGAAAAAAATTAACAGAACTATTGGGACAGGAAGATTTTTATATAATTTTTACATAGCATATAACAAAGAAATTTACGAAAAAGAAAAAGATTTATTACAGGATTTGAATTCTAAAAATATATAAATAATATTTTATAAAAAGAAAATCCTGATAAATCTTGGATAAAAAGATGTTTCATCAAAATCTAATAAACAAGCTATAATGAATAGTGAAAAAGCATTTAAAAGATTTTTTTAACAAAATATCGAGCTTTCCAAAATTTAAAAAGAAAAGTCATAATAACCAAAAATGCTATTTTTAAAAAATAATAAAAACTGATTTTTGAATTTTATAGGCACAAAAATAAAAAAATTCCTACTTTAAAATTTGTAAGATTAAAAGAATATGGATATATTCCTAAAAAAATACAAATATAAAAAGTGCACAATTTCAAAAAGAAGGTGATCGTTATTTTTTTATCACTCATTTTAGAAATAAAAAAAGAAATTGAGAAAAAAATTCAATTCAGAAAAAATTTACAAACTAAAAGAAGGAATAGGAATTGATTTAGGAATAAAAAGATTTTTGCAACTTGTTCTGATGGACAAATTTTTAAGAATATTAATAAAAACTTTTAAAGTTAGAAAAATTGAAAAAAACTAAAAAAAGAGCAAAGAAAAATCAAGGAAATATTTGTCTTAGTAAAAAGATGGGAAAAAAATTTTTTTATGAATGTAAAAATTTTCAAAAACAAAAAATTAGTAATAGCTAAATTGTTTTTTTAAATTAAATTGTATTAGAAATGATTATATTAATAAAGTTGTTAATATGTTAACAAAAAACCAAGTTAAAAAATGTATAACAATAGAAGATTTGAAAGTTTCTAATATGATGAAAAAAATAGGCATTTGTCAAAGGCAATTTCACAACAAAAATTTTTATGAATTTAGAACAAAACTTTTGAATAAATGCAAAGAAAAAAATATTGAATTAAGAATTGTAAGCTACATTTTATCCGAGTTCTAAGTTATGTAGTAACTGTGGAAACAAAAAAACAAGATTTTAAATTAAAAAGATAGAATTTATAAATGTAGCTGTTGTGGAATTGAAATAAATAGAGACTACAACGCAAGTCTTAATTTGAGAAATTCTACACAATATACAATATTGACATAAATAATATATTCTAAATAAAAAAAGAAGGAGAATGCTACGATTTAGTGAAACAGAATATATTATATGTACCGATGGCTAGTCGGGAATTCACGGCTGTGGAGAGCAAAAACAAATACGAGTAGATATTTTTTTATCAAAAGTATGTTCGCTGAAGCAGCAACATTCTAGTGTGTTGATAATAATTTAACACATTTTTAGTAGCAGAATATGTGAAGAAAAAAATATCTTAAAAAGTATTGTTATTTCTAGTTTTGGCAAATGTGGGATTTGGAGATGCTGCTCAAATTTTAGGAGATTATTATTCGATAGACAAAAAGAAATGTTTATTATGGAAATGAAATTTTGGAAGGAGCAAATCTGAAAACTGCTGAGTTGATAGGATTTTTCTCTTTTATAAGAATGTTTATTACATGGGTAAAAAAATAAAAAGATGTAAAAATTAAAAAAATTTTGAAAAAAATTAGGGAAGAATTATTGGAAAAATGAGAATAAAAATTTATTATCGGGATAAAAATAGAAAATGCTGATATTATGAGTTTTAAAGTTTTAAATGAAGATTATGCAAAAGATAAAAAAATAATGTTTATGATGGAAATGAATCAATAGGTAAAGGAATTAAAGATCCTAAAACATTTGAATTTTTGCCAAAAGGAATAATAAACGCTACATTGTATGGAAAAAGATAAATATAATGTGTATTATATTGAAAAATAAAAATGATAAACTGTTTTGATACATACTATTCTATTTATGAAGTAAAAGGGATTAGTAAAGATAAAGTAGAAGTTCTGAATGACTGGTTTATAAAGGATGATAAAAAAATATTTATTTTAAGGGAGAAATTTTTGAAGGTGCAGATTATAATACATTTGAAGTGCTTCCAAATGGAGATGGAAAAAGATAAAAATCGAAGTTATGAATATTTGACTAAAGATGAATTGAAATGGTTTTAAATAACAGAAATTAATTATTTATAAAAAAATAAAATAAAATAAAAAAAGATAGGAAACAAAAATGGAATTTAGAATTATAACGTACAATATTTTTGGGGCAAGACTTACCAATGGAAGAGAACTTGCTCGGAGCTTGAAAAAATATAATCCAGATTTTATCGGACTTCAGGAAGTTGATAGAAATACAAAAAGAAGTAAATTTCGGGATGTTGTACAGGAAATGGCACAGGAATTGGATTATCATTATCATTATTTTTCAGAAAACAATGGATTTTGATAAAGGTGAGTTTTGGAATTGCGTTTATTTCAAAGTATGATGAAAAATATTTACATTCATCAGCTACCTGGAAAAAGCAAGGAAAAAAGGCAAGTTTTGGCAGCTAGATTGAATACTTCAAAAATTTAAAAAGAAAAATTTTAGTTGTGAATACACATCTTGATAACAGTTTGGACAACAAAAAAATGAGGAATTAGATGATTTATTTACTGCAATTGAGGGATTTAAAAGGCGATGTGAAGTTTTTTTGTGGAGATTTTAATCTTTTGCCAACGACAGAATATTACCAAAAAAATTGATGAAAACTGGAATGACACTTATTTTTGAAGGTAAGGACTTGGAAAAATAAATCAAATCTTGAAAAACAGAAATCTTGAAACACAGAGAATTGATTATATAATGGCTAAAAAAAGCTGAAAAATTACAGAACTAAGCAAAGTTTTTTTATAAATGATGATTCGCAGGAATGGACAAAACTGTCGGATCATTTGCCGTATATGGCGGTTTTGGAGATTTAATGAGAGAGGAAAGTGAAAAAAATTGGAATTATCAAAAGGTGAAAAAAGTTTTTGAAAAAAATGTTGTAGAAGATTTAAGAGAACTTGGAAAATTTTTCAATTAAATACAAAGAAATATATGAATTTGAAGATGAAAAATTTAAGTTTAGTATGTAGTTCTTTTCAAAATTGGTTGAATAATATTTTTTTAGATATATGAATAGTCAATTACAATCTAGGTATTTTCATGCAGATGATTCAAGAGAGTTTATAAGTTTAGATAGTGAAATAGATATTTTTATTTCTAATTTGTATAGTCAAAAAAATAGAACTACGGAAAGAATATAAAGATAAAATAGCAGAAATAAATGTATTTATCTGTAAATCTGGTGGAACATCTGTTCCAGAGACTTTTTCGAAAAATTAATATAATAGAAACAGAACCAATATTTTATTTTAACGAAACAATAATCAAAAAATAAAAAGTATAAAATTGCAGCCTGTTGGTGAAGGTTCATATGCTAAAGTGTATAAATATTATGATGAGGATTATGAGGAATGGTTTGCAGTGAAAAAAATTAAAAGGTGAAGATTCAAAAGAGATAGAACGCTTTAGAAGAGAATTTAGTACAATGAAAAGATTAAATTCGCCTTTTATAGTCAAAGTATATAAATATTTAGCATCTGAAAAATAAATATATTATGGAGTATTTAGATATAACATTATTTGATTATATTCAAAAAAACTAAACCAAATATGGAAAAAAATTAAGCAAATAATTCACCAAATTTTAGGATGTTTTTTTATATTTATCACAAAATGATATTTTGCATAGAGATATAAGCCCGTATAATATATTAATTAAAAAAATATGATAATAATGTTTTTGATAAAAAGTAAGTGATTTTGGATTAGTGAAAACAGAAGAAAGCTTTTTAACTTCAACAAATACAGATATAAAAAGGTTCATTAAATGATCCTCAGTTAAAGGTGGTAGGATTTAAAAATTATGAAATAAGGCATGAAAACATATGCTTTTAAGTCAATTAATAACATTCTTATTAACTGGAAAAAGAAATTTTTCCAATATAAAGAATAAAAAAATTAGAGCTTTTTTTAGAAAAAAAGGAATAAGTGATATAGAAAATAGATTTCAAAATATGGAAGAATTTTCTACAGAAGTAAAAAAATTATTAAGAGAATTAAATTAATTGTACTAGAAGCATAGTAACAAGAGAATTGTCGGAGTACCATTTGAAAGACCTGTTTTAAACTACCAAAATTGATTTTCAGATTCAACAGCAAGAAGATTTTTAAAATAAACTTGTGAAAAGGTGGGATTTTTGGAAGCGGTTGGAGAGAAGAAAGGGAGAAAAATACAGAAAGAAAATAGTAAAATTAGGAGATAAATTGAATGAAAATAAGATATTCAAAGTTTGAAATTAATACGTGGGATATTTTTTTCTAGTAATATATTTAAGTCATTTATTAGGAGGAATTGATATTTTATTTAATGAAAAAAAGAAAAGGATGGAATATTTTTTTAGTTATTGGAATAAGTTATTTTGTATATAGATTTCTTTTGGTGATGATTATTAAAAAGCAAGATGAAATTTCATTTTTTTCTGATTATGAAGTGAAAAATAAAAGGTTTATTTTTTTGAGAAAAACGATTGCATATAATGATATAAAAACTTTGACAGTGAGAAAAAAATATATTAGGTTCGTATGATATTCTTTTAAACTTTTGACAGCTCAATGAAATATTTATAAGTATTTCTGTGATTTGATAATTGATGTTTCAATAGAAAGTAATCATAAAAAAAGTTATATTTTTTTGTGACATAAAAAAATAAAGATGAAATTTTTGGAATATTTGTTGGAGAAAAATAGGTTATCCAAAAAAAGAAATTCGTGAAAAAAAGTAAATGTAGAAAAAAATTATATGTGAAAATATTCAATTTTTGAAAAGATTTCATATGTTGTGCTGTTCAATATTTTAGCATAGTATCAATTTTTTTTCAGTTGGAGTTGCTTTGGGGGATTTAGAATTAATGATTGAATTATTTGTAATAATAATATTATTACTAGTGATGACTATGATAAAATTTTTTTAGAAAAAGATTATATTATGAAAAGATATAGTAATTACAGTATATCAATATTTGAAAAGAAAAAAAGGAAATTTATATTATGGATGATTTTTTTGAAACAGATAAAAAAAGTAATAATTAATTATGAAAATACAAATTTTTAATAGTGTAAAATTTAATTTTCTATTATTTCCAAAAATAATGTAATGCCTAAAAAAATTATAAAAAAATAAAGGATGATTTGAGGATATGGGAAAAGAATGTGGTTATAATCCAGCATTTAAGATTACAAATAATGTAATGAATCTTTTGACTGAAATTACAGAGATAGTTGGAGAAATAACAATTTTAGAAAAAAACGAATCCTGATTTTGTTATAAAAATATAAAAAAATAGGATAGAAATAATTTATTTAATGTTTAAGAATGAAATTAAAGACTTAACTTTAGAAAGAAAGTTTCAAATATAGTAAAAGGAAATTCAAGTGAACTATCATTTGAAAAATATAGAAAAAAATAAAAAAAGATAAATGATATTTATGAGAAAATAGAATTTTTTTAAATCCATTTTCAGTAAAGGATTTTTAGATATTTATAGAATTTTGGTAAATTCAGACAACAAAAATTTAGTTCAAAAATTTTTTTCAAAAATATTTAAAAAGAATTATTTTCTTGGTTAAAAAAAGAGTAAATTGAATATTTTAATAAAAATCTTGTATTTTACATTATGAAATAGCAAAAATGTCAAATTTTGAAGATGGTAGAATGGGAAGATTATGGCAAATTTTAATTTTATCAAAATGGAAAAAGTTTTTGCATGGATACCATTAGAAATATTAATACAAGAAAAATATAGAAAAATATTATGAAATTATCAATAAATCAAAAAAATCAGAATCATTAAACCTTTTTGTTGTTTTTTTATACTTCAAATTATAAAAGATAATCTAAAAAAATTAAAAAAAGAACTTCAAAAATTATATGAAGAAGAAAAATATTTATAATTTTTTTAAATGGTGCATATATTGGATTGTTTAAAGATGTTGAAGTTGAAGATATAACAGTAGATTTTGAATTTGATGCTTTTTATATAGGAGAAAAATAATGAAATAGATTTTAGCACAGCGATAAAAAAATAAATTTTCTGCGTTGATTCCAGAAAAAAACTAGAAAAAGAAAAATTGATATACAATAATATTATAAAAGAAATACAAAAATATGGAAATTTCATTCAAAAAAATGTAATCACTATTCTGAAATCAGTTGATTTTATAATAGAGAATCGAAAATGATAGAGAATATAAATATTATAAAGATTTTTTTGAAACTATTGAAACCAAAATATTATATAAACAGACTGGGAAAAACCATTGAATTTTTTTATTTATTAGAAGAAGATAAATGCAAAAACTGTGCATATTTATATGAATATTACACATATGTTACATTTTCTATTAAAAATTATTGAATATAAATCATACATGGCTATGTTTATATTTGGCTCTAATTACTAAAAAAATAACAAAAAAACAAGGAATTTATTTGCCTTTTAAAAAAACATAAAAGGTATAATACTAGTAAATAAAAAAAGAAAGGAAGATAAAAAAATGAAAACAAAATAGAAAGAATAACAATAATAGTTTTAGACAGTGTTGGAGCAGGAGAATTGCCTGATGCGAATTTATTTGATGACTGTGGGTCAAATACTTTAGGGAATATGGCGAAAGCTCATGGTGGAATGAGTTTGCCTAATATGGGTAAATTAGGACTTGGAAATATTACTGAGATTGAAGGGACTCCAGCTGTGGAAAGTGCTGAAGGGGCCTATGGAAGAGCGATTGAGGTGTCGCATGGGAAAGATTCTACGACTGGGCATTGGGAAATTGCTGGTGTGCCGTTGGAAAGACCATTTCCAAATTACCAAAATGGATTTTCAGATGAAGTTATAAAGGAATTTGAAGAAAAAACTGGAAGAAAAGCTATGTTGAATAAGCCAATTTCAGGGACTGTAGCGATTGACCAATATGGAGAAGAACAAATTAAAACTGGAAATTGGATAGTTTACGGTTCAGCGGATCCTGTGTTTCAAATTGCTGCGAATGAAGAAATTATACCATTGGAAGAACTTTACAAAGCATGTGAAATTGCACTTGAAATTTGTAATGAAAAATCGCCTGTGGCAAGGGTAATTGCAAGACCTTACGTTGGTAAAAAAAGTTGGAGAATTTAAAAAGAACTGCAAACAGACACGATTTTTTTCGATTGATCCGCCAAAAAGAAACAATGCTTGAAAAGATTGGAAAAAAAGCTGGACTTGATGTAGTTGGAATTGGAAAAAAACGAGCGACCTGTTCAATGGAAAAAGGAATTACAGACAATAGAAAAAGCTAATCAAGATAATTTAGATGGAATTAAGAAAACAATTGCAGCATTGAAAGAAGACACAAAAAGGTTTGATTTTTTTCACTAACTTGGTTGACTTTTGATGCAGTTTATGGGCATAGAAGAAATGTGGAAGGTTATGTAAATGCTTTGATTGAATTTGACAATTGGTTACCTGAAATTGAGAAAAAAACTTGAAAGATGATGAAATCTTGATTATCACTGCCGATCACGGAAATGACCCTACTTATAAAGGAACTGATCACACAAGAGAGTACATTCCAATATTGATTTACGGAAAAAAATGTTAAAAAAAGAATGTAAATATTGGAACTAGAAAAACTTTTTGCTGATATTGCGGCAACTGTTGAGGAAATTTTATTGGGGACTGAAAAAAAGAAGGAAGTTTTGCAAAAGAGATTTTGGAAGACTAGGAAATAGGTAAATGTGGGTTAATTGAGGTTAGAAATTATATGAAACGAGAAAAATTATGTTGAAAAACACCTTTTGGAAATATACGAATGTTTTTAGATAAAAAAAGAAGTTGAGTTTAATTTTTTTCTAAAAATTCAAAAATTCTAAATCTTTTTGAAAACTGAAACATATTCATTAAATTATGAATTTAAAAAGGAAAAAGTTGATAAAACAAGTAAACATTTTCTTAAAAATGTATTTTTAGAAACAAATTTTGAATATGAAGCTTTATGTCGAAACTGGAGAAAGATTGGAAGCAATTTCTTTTGAAATTAATAAAGGAAAAACTAACAATTGGAACGGTTTCTGGATTATCTATGGTAGAAGTTGACGGGAATAATAATGATTTTGATGTTAAGTATTTGAAAAATGGAATTGAAATTGTAATTTTTAAAGAGACGGCGAGTCAAGAGTTTTGTTTTTGGAATTTCTTTTTGGAAAATATGAATTTGGAGAATGAAGTTCAAACATGGCTTGCGGTTAGTTATGTGATAGGATAAAATAAAAAAATAGATTTTAGAATTTAAAAAGGGGGGATTTTATGGGAGAAAAAAGCAATACCTGTAGGAATTGAAAATTTTGAAGATATAATAAAAGATAATTATTATTATGTAGATAAGTCAATGTTAATAGAAGATATTCTTGTAAATAGAGCTGCTGTGACACTTTTTACAAGACCGAGAAGATTTGGAAAAAACGCTTAATATGTCGATGATTAAGTATTTTTTTGATGTGAGAAATAAAGATGAGAATAGGAAACTTTTTGAAGGATTGAAAATATTTGGCAGCGAATATATGAGAGAGCAGGGAAATATCCTGTTATTTTTTTGTTTCGTTGAAGGATTTAAGAGGGGATACTTGGGAAGATACTTTTGAAAAATTTAAAAATCTTTTATTTCTGATTTGTATGCTGAATTTGAAGATATGAGAAAATAATGAATAAGCGAGATAAAAATAAAATTTGATAAAAATATTTTATGAAGAGGAAAAAGGTGATTATGAAACTGCTTTTTAAAAATTACTATCAAATTATATTTATAAGTATTATGGAAAAAAAGTAATAATTTTAATTGACGAATATGATGCACCAATAATTAATGCTTTTGATAAAGGTTATTACAATGAAGCAATAAATTTTTTTCAAGTATTTTATAGTTCGGCATTAAAAAAACTAATGATTCTTTGAAATATGGGATTTTGACTGGGATAACTCGGATTATAAAGGAAGGGAATTTTTTTCTGGATTAAATAATTTGAAGGTAGATACTATTTTAAATAAAAAAATATTTCAGAGTATTTTGGACTTCTTGAAAGCGAAGTAATTAAAATGCTTGATTATTTTGAAATGAAATATAAAAATTGAAGAAGTTAAAGAATGGTATAATGGATATTTTTTTGGAGATAAAAAGAGTTTATAATCCTTGGTCAATCATAAATTATGTTGATAATGGAGAAATAAAGGCATATTGGGCAAATGTTTCTGGAAATACACTTTTAGAAAAATATGTTAGATCAAGCGGGAGAAGATGTTTATACAGATTTGAAAAGCGATTTACTGATGGGAGAAAGTATTGAAAAAGTATATTTCAGATGGGACAACAATAAAAAAAGTCTTTCTGAGTAATGATGATGAAATATGGCAATTGTTTTTTTGTATAGCGGATATTTGACGAAAGGCGAAAGAGCAGGTTGAAATTGATGGAAACTTCAGAATATACAAATATTTATAATTTAAAAAAATTCCAAATAAAGGAAATTAGAAAAATATTTTGGGAAATATGTTTTTAAATAGATTTTTTTGGAACAGAATTGAAAAACAAGTATTTTGATAAAAGCATTGGAAAAATAGAGATATTAAGAAATTTGAAAAGACATTAGGTGAAATAATGGTAAATATGCTTTAGTCATTTTGATTTGGATAGTGAAATGGAGAAAAAATTTATCAAGTGTTTATGATAGGTCTTGTAGGATTTTTGATGGGAAAAATATGAGATTATTTCAAATAATGAGAGTGGATATGGAAGATATGATCTTGCAATGATTCCGATAAAAAAAGTAATGAAAAAGCATATTTGATGGAATTTAAAAATTTCTAAAACGGAAAATAGGATGACTTTAAAGGCAGAAGAAGCTCTAAAACAGATTGATGAGAAAAAAATATGACACGAGATTAAAGGCTAGAGGAATAAAAAAATATTTTAAAGATAGGGATAGCATTTTATGGGAAGAAAGTGAAAGTTTTTAGTAAATAAATTAGATATTTATAGAAAATTTGAAAAATAGCAGTTAAGTAATAACTTTAAAACAGTAGGTGATAATCAGTGAATAAAAATGAAGAAGAACAAAAGTGGCTAGACTGGGCAATTGAACTTCAAAGTCTAGCACAAGCAGGATTTGCTTATGGGAAAGATAAATTTGATATTGAGCGGTTTGAGAGAATTAGGGAGATTTCGGCAGAAATGGTGGCTCATAAAACTGAGATTTCGGTGGAAAAAGTAAAGGATTTATTTTGTAATGAAAGTGGATATCAGACGCCTAAGATTGATGTGAGAGGTGTGATTTTTGAAGATGATAAGATTCTTTTAATTCAGGAAAGTAATGGAAAATGGGCATTGCCAGGTGGATGGGCGGATGTTTATCTTTCTGTGAAGGAAAATGTGTTGAAGGAAGTTAAGGAAGAAGCTGGAATTGAGGCTAGTGCTGAGATGATTATTGCTTTACTGGATGTCACCAAAAATCAAAAGAAAAAGATTCCATATGGTATAACGAAAGTATTTGTTTTGTGTAAATATGTGCGTGGAAAATTTGAGAAAAATATTGAAACGGTTGACAGCAGATATTTTGGGATTGATGAATTGCCTGAACTGGAAACAAAGAAAATTACAGCTGAGCAAATAAAAATGTGCTTTGAGGCGAATAGAAATAGGGATAAATGGAAGGTTGTTTTTGATTAAGAGAGTATCCATAATTTTGTGTAAACTCAAAAATATAATACATGGTAAAGAATGTCAGGAATTAGTTGAAATTTCATAAGTTGAAATTTTTTTAGAAACAGGAATATTGTTTATTCTAATTGTTCTAGAAAGTAAAAAAATAGATTATTTTTTTATTAGTTTTGAGAGTATTTAATTTTTTTAAAAAAACTGTAAAACTCAACTAAATAAATTAATTATTTTATTATACGAAATTTGTGTTCTCTTAATTTTGAAAAATTTATAAAAAAATTAGAAAAGGAAAAAAATAAAAATGAAAATTAGAAAAAGCAACAATTAATGATTTAGAAGAATTGACAAAGAAATAGAAGCAGAGTGTTTTTCCAGCTACAGAGGCGGCAACTAAAGAGAGTTTTCGAGGGAGATTGGAAATTTATCCAGATTTTTTTGGATTTTGGAAAATGAGGGATGGTAAAATTGTTTCATTTGTAAATGGAATGGCTACGAATGATGAAATTTTGACAGATGAAATGTTTGAAAATCCTAATTTACATGATGAAAAATGGCGATTGGCAGATGATTTTTTTGGAGTGAATACGCTTCCAGAATTTAGACGGAGAGGTTATGCTGAGAAAGTTTTGAGAAAAGTTGTGGAAGATGCGAAAAAGTGCTGGAAGAAAGGGTGTTGTATTGACTTGTAAAGATAGGCTTGTTCCATTTTTATGGGAAGATTGGGTTTTAGGAATGAAGGGTTATCAGAGTCAACTCATGGGGGTGCGGTTTGGTATAATATGAGGATTATTTTTTTAAAAAAATTAAGAAATAAAAAAAGTAGTATCGCTAAAAAAATAGTTAATGTGATATAATAGATTATAAAATAGAAAAAGAACGGAGATGAGAAATGGCAACAGGTGGAATAGAAACTTTTATAACATTTGGAATATATTTATTATTTTTTTAATGGCGATAGGAGTATATTTTTATGTAAAACGGATACTCATGAGGAATATATTTTAGGTGGAAGAGGTGTAGGTTACTGGGTAACAGCAATGTCAGCTCAAGCGAGTGACATGAGTGGATGGTTATTGTTAGGATTGCCAGGAGCCGTTTACTTATCAGGATTAAAGCAAGTCTGGGTTATAATAGGATTAATAATAGGAACTTATATAAATTGGAAAAATAGTAGCACCAAGACTGAGAATGCAGACAGAAGAACACGAAGCATTGACAATTCCAACATTTATATCAAAAAAATCAAAATGATACGAAAAGGTTACGTAAAAACCTTTTTCAGCAATTGTAATTTTATTTTTTTCTTTACAATTTACTCGGCATCAGGATTGGTTTCAAATGGGAAATTATTTGAATCGTTATTGGGAATTGATTACAAATTAGGAGTCTTAGTAGGTGGAGGAACCATAATATTTTTATACGTTTTTAGGTGGATATTTAGCAGGAGTTTGGACGGATTTCTTTCAAGGAATATTGATGTTTTTTTGCAATTATAATTGTTCCAGTTGCAGCATATTTTGTAGTTGGAGGAAGTAGCGCTATTGATGTTGCAATGACTCAAAAGCATATTTCACTTAACTTGTTGAAATATCCAGAAGCACTTAGCATACCGGTAATTATTTCTGGATTAGGTTGGGGTCTTGGATATTTTGGACAGCCACACATAACAGCCACACATAATTGTAAAGTTTATGAGTATAAAAAGTGTAAATGAACTTTGGAAAGCTAGATTAATCGCGATGGTATGGGTTATAATTTCATTGGTTTGTTCTATTGCAATTGGTATTACAGGAATTGCTCTTTTCAAAAATGTTCAAGATCCAGAAAAAATTTTCATTTACATGATAGGAAAATTATTCAATCCTTGGATAGCTGGTATTTTATATGCAGCGATTTTATCAGCAATAATGTCAACAATTTCAGCACAATTGCTAGTTGCGTCGAAATACTTTGACTGAAGATTTTCTATAAATATATCGTTAAAAGAGAAAAAAACGAATAAAGAACTTATTTGGGTTGGGAGAATTTGCATTATAATTATTTTTATAATCGCAATATCGTTATCAATGAACCCAAATTCAGAAGTATTGTCGTTAGTTTCATACGCATGGGCAGGTTTTTGAGCTGTATTTTCTCCAGTAATTTTATTTATTTTGTACAAAAAAAGAAATGAACTGGAAAAAAATATTTTGATTTCAATGATTGTCGCTACAATTACAGTAATTTTCTGGAATCAAAGTGGACTTGGTAAAAAAATTTATGAAATTGTACCAGGATTTTTAATAAATATAATTTGTTTATATATTTTGGAAAAAATTTAATAAAAAAATAGTTTTAAAATTGGAAGAAGTATGATAAAATTGATATAAAAACTAGGAGTTATTATCTTGTAAAAAAAGAAATAAGTTGATATTTAAAAGATAATTATCATAAATGATAAATTTTTAAATGTTAATCATGATATTTTTAAATTATTTTTCATTATGAGAGGTTATAAATAAATAAAAATTTAGGAGGTAAGAAAAATGGCGACACCGCATATAGGGAGCAGAAAAAGGACAAATTGCAGAAACTAGATATTACCAGGAGATCCGTTAAGAGCAAAATATATTGCAGAAACTTTTTGGAAGATGTAGTTCAATATAACAATGTAAGAGGAATGTTAGGATTTACAGGAACTTACAAAGGAAAAAGAATTTCAGTGCAAGGTACAGGGAATGGGAATTCCTTCAATTGGTATTTACTCTCATGAATTAATTTCAGAATTTGGAGTAAAAAAATTTAATTAGAATAGGTACTGCAGGTTCTTATCAAGAAGATTTAAAAATTAAGAGATGTAGTTATAGCGATGTCAGCTTCAACAGATTCAGCAATTAACAAATTAAGATTCAATGGAGCCGATTATGCACCAACAGCAAATGCTGATATGGTATTTAAAGCATACGAAATTGCAAAAGAAAAAGGAATGAATGTAAAAGCTGGAAATGTATTTACAAGTGATACTTTTTATGGAGACGACCCTGAAGCATGGAAAAAATGGGCTAAATTCGGAGTTTTATGCGTAGAAATGGAAACAGCACAATTGTACACAACAGCTGCCAAATTAGGTGCAAAGGCTTTGACATTATTAACAATCAGTGATTCGTTCATTACTTCAGAAGTAACAACAGCTGAAGAAAGACAAACTACATTTAACGATATGATCGTAGTTGCTTTTAGAAACAGCGATTTCATTGTAATTTTAAAATAAATTAATTTTTTTAGAAAAAGGTTGTTTAAAAAAAGTAAAAATATTTTTTTAGATAGCCTTATTATTTTTGAAAAAAATTAGATGTCGTAATTTTTAAAAATCAGGCCCAATATGAAAGGAGAAAAATCATGACAAAAACTAAATTTAACAGAGCAAGAAATATTAAATTATATTGATGAAGCGAATAAACTTTTAGAAAAAGCGTATGTTCCATATTCGAAATTTCCAGTAGCAGCATTATTGATAGACGATAATGGGAATGTTCACAAAGGAGTAAATGTTGAAAATGCGTCTTATGGATTAACAATTTGTGTTGAGAGAAATGTTATTCCAACAGCAATAACTCAAGGAATGAAGAAAAATTAAATTTTTGGTTGTAACAGGTGGTACTCCCAGAGCCAATAAGTCCATGTGGAGCGTGTAGACAGGTAATTTCAGAGTTTTCTGATGATGAAACAATCATAATTTTAGCGAATAAAGACAGAAAATATAATATTTGGTCGGTGAACGATTTATTGCCTTATTCATTTGGACCGAAACATTTATAAGAAAAAAATTTTTATAAGATGTTATTGTAGAAAAAATTTTTCTTATAATTCAGAAATTATGGTAGAATTTCTGTAAAAATTTAAAAGCAGGATGATAAAAATACAATCCTGTACCATATAGTTAGGTTTCAAGTTTACACAAAAATTCTGGACACTCTCTTATTCAAACTTTTAATAATAAAAATATCTAAAAATAAAAAAATTGTGTAAATGTAATTATTTTTTTCATACATTTACACAAATTTAAAATAATCAATAATTATCTAAAAAAAGAATGTTTCCTTCAGAATTTTTTTCCAACCAAGCACTTTTTTTCAATATTAACATTTTTGAGTAGACTGAATAATCCGTTTTTTTGATATCAGGATTATTTTTCACTAATTGTGCTACTAATTCCTTTGTTTCTCGCCTTTACTAGAAGTTTTTTTGTGCGGCAACAGTACATCCGCAATTCATTGGCAAAATTCCATTATTTCTAACCCATTTAATAATAGATTTTTTTCTTCCACATAAAAATAAAGGTCTAATTAGTTCAATATCATAGTTATCAGATTTTAATTTTGGTAACATAGTCTCAAATTTTCCCATATAAAACATGCTCATTAATGTAGTTTCCACAACATCATCAAAATGATGACCAAGTGCCAATTTATTACATCCTAATTGAGTTGCTTTATTGTAAAGGCTTCCACGACGCATTTTTGCACACATGTAGCAAGGGTAATCCTTTGCAATTTTTTTCTGCTACTTCAAAAATATTATCGTCATAAACTCGCAAGGAATATTCAAATGTTTCAAATTATTTTTTTAAATTTTGTAGGTTTATAGCGTTAAATCCAGGATTCATCGAGATAAACACAACTTCAAAATTTGTTTTACTAGCTCTTTTTAGCTCTTGAAAAAGTTTTGATAAAACTAAGCTATCTTTTTCCTCCAGAAATTGCAACAGCTATCCTATCGCCATCTTTTAACCATCTCAAATTCCTTCAACGCTCGAACAAAAAGGTGACCACAATTCTGAACGATATTTCTTTTTGAATGCTTCTCTCGATATCTTTTAATGGCTGAAGTGGAACTAGAGGTAAAACCGTTTCACAAACAGCACTTCCTAAACTTGTAGAAGCTATTGTTTCATTATTTTTTTAAAAATTTCCATTATATTCTCCCTTTTTCTTTTTTTAATTAAAGTTTCAAAATTAGAAGGTACAAAACTAAAATAAATAACCAGTGTTACAGCATCTGAAATTGTTGTTATCAAAGGTGCTGCCATAACAGCAGGATCCGCTTTTACGATTTTTGCTAAAAGTGAAGTAAAGCTCCAACTATTTTTGAAAATAATAATCGTAAATACAAGTGTTATTGAAACAGTAAATGCAACAGGAAGATAATTTTTTTCAATCATAATTAATCTCACAAAATTCAATAATGCCAATACAATTGAAACAATAATACCGATTGAAAATTCTTTCTTTAATACTTTAAAAGCATTCTTAGGCGAAATTTCACCTAATGCTAAAGCACGAATTACCACAGTTGATGATTGAGAACCAACATTTCCTCCAGTGGACATTAACATTGGAATGAAGGCAGTTAAAATTATTGATCGAGCGAGTACACTTTCGTAGCCTTGAATAATGTTTCCAGAAATTGTATCAGAAATCATAAGTACTGCAAGCCATCCAATTCTCTGTTTTGCCATAGTAAAAATATTTGTTTTCAAGTAAGAATCATCAGTTGGAGAAGTAATCCCAGCTATTTTATGGAAATCTTCTGTAATTTCTTGATCTACAACTTCCAATACATCATCAACTGTAATTATCCCCAAAAGTTTATTTTCATGGTCCACAACAGGCATAACAATCAAATCATATTTTTTTAAATAAGTCGGCTACAATTTCTGATCATCATTTGTATTAGCACTTATGAAATTCGTACTCATAATATCACTAACAAGCGTACTATCCTTTTTGCAATAAGTTCTCGAAGCAAAAGTACACCTTCAAGTTTTCCACTTTCATTCGTAACATAACAAGTATATATATTTTCTTTTATCTTTTCCAGTTTTTCTAATTTCTTCAATTGCTTCTGAAACTTTCATGTTTTTTTCTAAATCAACATATTCAGTCGTCATAATACTTCCTGCTGAATTATCAGGATATTTTAACAACTGATTTATCAAATGTCGATCTTTTTTTATCAGTATTTTTCAATATTTTTACAATATCAAAAAGGCATTTCCTCAATGATATCAACAATATCATCAAAAATACAATTCATCAAAAAGTTCACGAGTTTCGATATCTGTAGAAGCGTGTATAATTATTTCTTGTGATCAGAATCCAAATACGAAAACACGTCTGCAGCCTTATCTTTTTTTCAGAAGTCTAAAAATCATTATTACAATTTCAGGTACTTCAAACTGATTTATCACATCAGAAATTTCTACTACATTTAATTCATTTAATTGATTTTTTTATTTCAAAAAAATTTTTTTCTTTTAAAAAGAGACACGATTAGTTTTTCATTTTTTTCATCCTCCTTTTATTCCTGTAATTTGTCTAAGTTTATTCGATAATTGATTATAAATCTACTTTTATAATATTACTTAAAAAAATATAGTTGCAAATTTAAAGTAAATTGTAAGTGTTAAAAGTATCTAAAATCGTTGTTATTAACGGACCAGCCATAATAGCGGGATCCATTTTTAAAGATTTTGCAACGACAGGTAAAAATGCACCAATTATCTTGGAAATCATAACTACAAAAATAAGAGTGACTGAAACGACTAAAAGCCACATTTAAAGGCGTTCTTGTCATAGTTATAAGTCGCAATAATTAATAGCAGCTAGTACAACTGCCACAATAAACGAGATACAAAAATTCTTTTCTTAATATTTTAAATGTATCTTTAGGCTTTACTTCACCTAGAGCTAAGGCACGGACTACAATTGTAGATGATTGAGCACCAAAGATTTCCAGTATCCATAAGCATTGGGATAAATGAAGATAAAATAACGACAGATTGAAGGACACTTTCATAATTTTTATAATTCTCCCAGTAAATGTCGCAGAAATCATAAGAATAATTAGCCAACTAATCTCGTTGACGTGCCATTTTGAAAGCACTTGTTTTCAAATAAGATTCTTCCACAGGAGAAATTCCAGCCATTCTATGAAAAATCTTCTGTAGCTTCTTGTTCCACAACGTCCATTACATCATCAATTGTAATTATCCCTAAAAGTCTACCTTCCACATCAGTAACTGGAAGCACAATTAAAATCATATTTTTTGATAATTTCAGCAACTTCTTCTTGATCGTCATTTGTATGAACACTCACAAAATTACGATTCATAAGATTTTCAAGAATAACATCATCGTCACTTGTAATTAATTCTTTTAAAGAAATTACTCCTTCTAGTTTTCTATCTTACTAATTACGTAACAAGTATAGACGTTTTCAGTATCCTCGATAGTTTCTCTAATTTTAGAAAGTGCTTGCGATACATTCATATCCTTTTTCAAGTCCATATATTCAGTCGTCATAATACTTCCTGCCGAATTATCAGGATATTTCAATAGCTGATTTATCAAATGTCTATCCTTTGCATCGGTATTTTTTTCAATATTTTTTACAACATTTGCTGGCATTTTCTTCAATAATATCAACAATGTCATCAAAAATAAAGTTCATCAAAAAAATATTTTTAGTTTCCACGTCAGTCATGGTATTAATAATCATTTCTTGATGTTCTGTATCCAAATACGAAAAAACATCCGCTGCTCTATTTTTAGAAAGCAATCTAAAAAATCATTATAAGTTCTGAAGATTCAAATTGGTTTAAAAAGTTCTGAAACCCTCTACCGTATTTAAATCATTCAAATATTTTCTAATTTCAAAGTATTTTTCATTTATAAGTGTTTGAATAGTATTGTTTTTCATTGTTATCTCCTTTCTTTTTGTTTTTGCACCAAAGAATAAGAAGAATAACATTGCGAAGAGATTCCCTTATTCGATATATTTTTTTGGCTTTAATTTTTTTCATAAAATTTCTATTTTTACCAAATAATTCATCGAATTTCTTGACAAATTATCTGGCACGCTACTCGGGACTTCCTCGTTCAAAAACATCCACCTCCAAAAATGATTTGTACATAACTATATTTTATGCCAATAAAATTCTACCAAAGAAAACTACCTAATGTCAATGAATATAAAAATTATATTTCTCAAATTTAAAAATAGTTCACAAACGATGAAAAATGTTGTAAAAATAAAGATATAAAATTTTATTTTGAAAAATAAAAACAACTTAAGAGTTTTTTTATAGAAATTAAAAAGCGAGTGTGGTGGAATGGTAGACACGCTATCTTGAGGGGGTAGTGGTTTAGAGCCGTACGGGTTCAAGTCCCGTCACTCGCACCATTATTTACCAACCATTTAGATACTCTATTCAACATTTCGATTATTTAAATAAATTAAAAACCACAAAAAAAGGGAAGTGAAAAATATGATTGAGATAGAAAAGAATTTTTAAAAAACTTATTGATGATAGACATTTTTGCATATGAATCCAGAATTGTCAGGAGAAGAATTTGCAACAACAGAATTTATAAAAGAAAAAAATTGAAAGAGCATAATATAAAAAATTATTGAAACAAATTTAAAAAAATGGAGTAGTAGCGGAAATTGGGCAAGGAGATAGAGTCGTGGCTTTGAGAGCGGATATTGATGTTTTGCCGATTGAAGAAGAAAGTGGAGTGGTTTATCATTCGAAGGTAAAAGGAAAAAATGCACGCTTGTGGGCATGATTTTCATACAATTTCTTTGATTGAGCAGCAATTTTATTGAAGGAAAATGAAGATGAATTAAAAAGGGAGAGTCAGATTAATTTTTTCAGCCTGAAGAGGAAATTAATTCGGGTGCTGTAAAAATGATAGAAGAAAATGCTAGAAGGTGTTTCGTGTATAATTGGTTTTCATAATAAGCTCAGATATTCCAGTAGGTTTTATTGGAATTAAGGAAGGTCCGCTATGGCAGGAGTTGAGCAATTTGAAGTGGAAATAGAGGAGTTGGGACCATGCAGCAGCACCATATACTGGAAAATGACCCAATTGTTACAGCAAGCCAAATAATAACAGGGTTGCAGTCAATTGTAAGTCGTCATATTTCGCCACTTGAAACAGCAGTTGTGGGTGTTACAAAAAATTGAGGCAGGAAAAAAACTTGGAATATAATTCCTGATAGAGTAAAAATTGGAAGGAACTATTCGTACTTTTTTTCTGAAAAAGGTGAGAGAAGAGACAAAAAAATTGTTTGAACAAATTATAAAAAAATTATTCTGCAGCAGTTAATCAGGAAGCTGAAATAAAATGGATTTCAGATGGTTCGCCAGTTGATAATAACGAAAAATGGCTGAAATTTTAAAAAGAAATATCAAAATTTACAAAGTTATTGCGCCAGAAATAATGATGGGTGGAGATGATTTTGCTAGATATCAAGAGAAAGTGCCAGGATTATACGCATTCATAGGAACAGGATGTCCATATGAGTGGCATCATCCAAGTTTTCTTATAGATGATAAAGCATTGCCATATGCGATAAACTATTTTATAACAGGAGCAAAAAGCTATGTTGGAAACAAACGAAAAATTGAAATAGATTGTTTTTTTACAAGTAGGAAAAATTTTTGTTTTGTAGTAATAATCTGATAACATATTTATGTTATAAATGAAAGACTATATATTTTATATATTTCAATGTGTTGACTTTTTCGAAATATAAATTATAATTGTTACATAAAGATAAATTATAAAAAAATAAATTTTAGGAGGAAAAGAAATGAAAAGATTTAACGGATTAATGTGCTATCACCATCATCATATGACTTTTTGTAAGTTTGTATTAATACTTGTGTAAATGAGGTGCAAGCTTACGTTTAAATTGTAAGAAATTGTGCCTGTGGTAGCTGGTTAAATCTTTTTATTTGATATAGATAAAGAAAGAAGCTCTCAGGATTGAAAAAATGGGAGCTTTTTATTTTTAACTTTCTAAAATGAAAAAAATTTATAACTTTAAAAAAATGTCTTAAAAATAGTGGAGGTAGAAACAATGAAAAATTAGTAATGTTAGTGATGTTGGCGCTGTCCGTAATGATGTGTAGCGTTCAAAAAGAAGAGAAAAATGATAGCAAAGCAGCAGAAGGTCAACTTCCCAAAAAGTTGTAATTGATTAGATGATACATTTGCACCGATGGGATTCAAAAATGAAAAAAAGGTGAACTTGTAGGATTTGATATAGACTTAGCTAGATATGTGGCGAAAAAAATTAAATATGGAAGTAGAATTCAAAACCAATAAACTGGGATTCAAAAATAATGGACTTAAATAGCGGAAATATTGATTTAATTTGGAAATGGATTGACAATTACACCAGAAAGAGCTCAACAAACTGAAATGTCAAAAACCTTATCTTGCTAATAGCTAGTAATTATAACAAGAGTAGATTCAAATATTAAATCGAAAGCAGATTTAAAAAGGAAAAGTAGTTGGAGTGCAAACTCAAAGTAGTGGAGAAGAAAAAGTTAAAAAAACTTGGAGAAGATAAAGCGTTTAAAGAATTTAAAGGATATGCACAATATGATCAAGCTGTTTTTGGATTTAGATGCTAAAAAGAATTGATGCAATTGTAATTGATGAAGCATTTGCTAGATATATTAAAAATTAAAGAAGATCAAAGTAAAAAGCCATTATATGTGATCTTGGATGAAAATTATGGTAAAGAAGAAATGGCAGTGGCTGCTAAAAAAAGGAAATAAAGTATTGATTGATGCTATAAATAAAGGTATTGATGAAGCAAAAGCCTCTGGAGAATATAATAAAATATCTTCAAAATGGTTTAAATAATAAATAATTGAAAATTTGTTAGAAATAAAGTAAAAATAGAAGGATAGTAGGAAGGAAATTAAAAAAATATGTCATCGTATCAAATATTTATAGAATTATTAAAAACATTACTAAATATAATTGTTTTATATATTTTAACAGTGTTATTTTCAGTACCATTAGGGATTTTAGGAGCATTAGCTTATACAGGAAAAATAAAATTATTCAAGTGTTAGTGTCAATTTATACTTGGGTTTTTAGAGGAACACCGTTAATGTTGCAGTTATTTATTATCTATTATGGGTTGCCGTTTGTACCGATTGCTGGATATAAATTACGCTAGAACCATATGTTGCTGCTACAATTACATTTGTAATAAATTATACAGCATATTTGGTTGAAATTATTCGAGGTGGATTTGAGAGTATTGATAAAGGTCAGCATGAAGCTGCAAAAGTTTTAGGATATAGTTATTGGCAAAAACATTTTATATTATTTTGCCACAAGCAATTAGACGTAAGTTGCCGACTTTAGGAAAATGAAGCAAATCAGTTTGATAAAAAGATACATCGTTAGTATATGTCTTGGCAGTTACAGAAGTTATGAAGAGAACAAAGGAATTGGCAAATACATATTATAATGTAAAACCGTATGTTTGTGCAATTATTAGATATTTAATATTAAGCTTTTTGTATAGATAGAATCTTTAAAAAATTTAGAAAAAAAGAAATAAAGTAAGACTTTAGGAGAAATCAATGAAAATAATAGAAGTAAAAATTTAAAAAACAATTTGGGAAAAAAATGTGGTTCTTGATAATATTAATCTAGAAATAAAAAGGAGAGGTTGTTTCATTGATAGGGCCTTCTGGAAGTGGGAAAATCTACGATACTAAGAAGTATAATTGATTTAGAAAACAATTACAAGTGGTGATATCTTAATTGAAGGAAATAACTTAAAAAGATAAGAAAATAGAAATGTTACTAAAAAAACAGGAATGGTTTTTCCAAAACATTTAATTTATTTCCGCATATGTCAGTGAGAAATAATATAGTTAAGACTTTGGAATTAGTTAAAAAGATGGATAAAAAGGAAGCGAATAAAATTGCTGAAGAAACTTTGGAAGTTGTAGGATTGATTGATAAAATTGATAATTTTTCCGAGCGAATTATCAGGAGGGCAGAAACAAAGAGTGGCAATAGCTAGAGCACTATCGCTTCGACCAGATATTTTGTTGTTTGATGAACCAACTTCGGCGTTGGATCCCTGAATTAGTAAAAAGAAGTTCTAGATATAATAAGAAAATTAAAGAATGATAAGATAACAATGTTAATAGTCAGTCACGAAATGAATTTTGTAAAAAGAAATATCAGATAAAGTGGTAGTATTGGAAAAAGGGGAAATTTTAGAAAAGGGAGATTCAAAAATATTTGAAAATCCTGATTCACAAAGGGTGAAAGAGTTTTTAAATACGATTTATTAAGGTAGAATTTGTTCGGTAATTAAAAATACTAGAAATAAAAATTGTGTTTTTAGTTGTTTGGTTATCGAACAAATCTGGTATGTTTAAAATTAGAAAAATTAAATTAAATGATAATAGATATTAAAATTTTTTTGAAATATTCAAAAAAATAATAAAAATAATTTGAGAGTAGTAGGTGGAAAAATGAGTGAAAAATTAATTACTATAAAAAAATTTGAATAAAAAGATATAATATAGGAACTGATAGAGAAATAGTTGCTGTAGATAATATTAATTTAGAGATAGATAAAGGTGATATTTACGGTATTATGGGTCTTAGTGGAGCTGGAAAAATCGACTTTGATTAGGTTATTGAATAGATTGGAGGAGCTCACATCTGGAGAGATTTTTGTAAGACATCAAATAGTTCCTAAAAATAAGAAAAAAATAAAGAGAATGAAAATATAACTGAAGAAACATTTGAAAATAAAAATATTTTGGAATTTAAGCCAGCTCAATTGAGACAGTATAGAAAGAAAAACTGGAATGATCTTTCCAACATTTTTAATTTATTAAATTCAAGAGATGTTGTTGAAATGTTGCGTTTCCTTTTGGAAATCTCTGGATGGAAGAAAAAAGGATATTGCTAAAAGAGTTGATGAATTATTGGAAATAGTAGGACTTTTTAGATAAGAAAAATAGTTACCCAGAACAATTGTCAGGAGGGCAAAAACAGAGAGTGGCAATAGCTAGAGCGTTGGCAACTAATCCTCAAATTCTTTTGTCAGATGAGGCAACAAGTGCGTTAGATCCGAGAACTACAAATTGATTTTAGAATTATTGAAAGATATTAACAAAAATTTGGGATAACGATTATTTTGATTACACATCAAATGGAAGTTATTAGAAAAGTATGTAATAAGGCTACAATAATGTCTGAAGGAAAGATTATTGAAGAGGGAGAAACAAAAAGAAATATTCTTGAATCCTAAATCAGATTTAGCAAAAGAATTTGTTGCGAATATTCCGCATGATGAGTTTAGAAGTGATGAAGAGCTTCTAAGAGAAGTAAAAATACTGAAACATTGGCATTAAAAATTGAAATTGACAGAGGACCAAGTTAATAGAGCGTTTGTGACAGAGATTATTAAGAAATTTGATGTTGAAATAAATATTTTAGGTGGATTTATTGATAAAGTAAGCAATATTATAGTTGGAAATTTATTGATTGAGATTATGACAAATAAAGAAATAGGGGAAGAAATTTTAGCATGGTTAAAAAGAAAATAAAGTAGAATTGGAGGTTTTATAGTATGAGATTTGATTGATAAAGTTTTTACATTTTGAGAATATGCTGATTCCTTTGTGGGAAACAGTTTACATGGTATTAATTGCAACAGTAGTTTCATTGATAATTGGCTGCTGATTGGGATATTGCTAGTTACGTCAGAAGCTAAAGGGATTAAGCCAAATAAAACATTGCACAAAAATATTAGATGTGATTTTAGTAAATATTACAAGATCGATTCCTTTTGTAATTTTAATGGTTTTATTGATTCCGTTATCTAGAAAAGTTGTTGGACAATCTTATGGAAGTATAGCGTTTATTATACCACTTTCGCTAGGAGCTGCGCCATTTGTAGCAAGAATAATCGAAGGTGCATTAAAAGAAGTTAATCCAGGATTACTAGAAGCTTCTAAATCAATGGGAGCGACAACAGGTCAAATGATATTTAAAGTGATAGCTTCCAGAAGCACTGCCGTCATTAATTCATGGGTTGACATTGACTATTATTAGCTTGATTGGTTATTCAGCAATGGCGGGAGCTATTGGAGGAGGAGGTCTTGGAAATTCAGCAGTAATTGATGGATATCAAAGATCAAATCCTGAAATAATGTGGCAGGCGACAATAGTAATAATCATATTAGTTCAAATTGTTCAATTTATTGGAGATTTATTAGTAAAAACAATAACAAATAAGAGAACAAGAGCATAAATTTAGAGGAGGTACAAGAATGAAAAAATTGTTATTAGGATTGGCAGTATCATTATGTTTACTGTCTTGTGGTAAAACTGATAATAAATCAGCTGAAACAGGAAAAAATGGTAAAGTTGAGAAATTAAAAAGTGGCAGCAACACCGATTCCAGCTGGTGAATTATTAAAAATTAGTAAAAGATGATTTGTTAAAAAGAAGGAGTGGACATGGAAATTGTTGAATTTAATGACTATGTTCAGCCTGATAAAGCATTGCAAGATAAAAGTGTTGATGCAAATTTATTCCAGCACAAACCTTACATGGAAAATTTTGGAAAGAAAAATGGGTTTGAGATGACAGCAGTAGGACCTTTATATTTGCCAACATTATCTATGTATTCAGATAAAGTTAAAAGTGTAGATGAATTGAAAAAATGGAGCTACAATAATTGTTCCAAATGATCCTACAAATTTAGCTCAGAGCACTATTAATTATGGATAAAAAAAGGAATTATAAAAGTTAAAAATAATAAGTGATTTTGGTACTAAATTAACTGATATTGTTGAAAATAAGAAAAATTTAAAATTTGTGGAAAATGTCAGCTGATCAAATTGCACCAAGATATAAAAGAAGTAGATGCAGCATTTATAAATAGTAGCTTTTATGTTAGATGCTGGATTAAATCCAAAACAAAAATGGAATTTTAAATGAAGATAAAGATTCACCATATGCAAATGTGCTAGCAGTATTAAAAGGTAATGAAAATGATCCAAGAGTACAAAAATTGTATAAAAGCATTGCAAAGTGAAAAAAAGTGAAAAAAATTTATACAAGAAAAAAATATAAAGATATTATAATACCTACATTTTAAAATGATTTCATATAAAAATGTAGTAAAATACAGTTGAAAAATTGTTATTTTTATAAATAACATTCGATTATATTTTTGAGAAAATAATTTACATATAAAAATATTTTTGTAATCAAAAATATAAGGAAAAATTAAAAATATTCGATATAATTAAAAATATAAAAATAATAATTTTATAAATATTATTTTGATAATTAAATTTAGGAGGAAAAATATGAAAAAACTATTATTAGGATTAACAGCAGCGTTGTTCTTTTTAGTATCTTGTGGAGCTAAAACAGATAATAACGCCTCAGCAAAAAGCAGATTCAGGAGCAAAAATTACAAAAATTAAAAAAATTGGAGCATCACCAGTTCCACATGCAGAAATTTTTGAAATTGGTAAAAGATGATTTGAAAAAGAAGGAGTAGATTTGGAAAATCGTTGAATTTACAGACTACATACAACCAAATATAGCAGTTGGAGATAAGAGTATTGATGCAAACTTCTTCCAACACGTACCTTACATGGAAAATTTTGCTAAAGAAAAACATTTAGATTTAGTGTCAGTTGGAACAGTTCATATTGAACCAATAGCGGTTTATTCTAAAAATTAAAATGTTAATGAATTAAAATCAGGAGATACTATTTTAATTCCAAATGATCCAACAAATGGTGCAAGAGCATTAATTTTATTGGATAAAAGCAGGAGTTATTAAATTGAAAGATAATAAAAACTTAACAGCAACAACAAAAGATATCGTATCAAACCCTAAAAAAATATTAAATTTGTAGAATTGTCAGCAGAACAAATTGCACCAAGATTAGGTGAAGTGGCAGCAGCTATTATAAATAATAACTTTGCATTAGATGCTAAATTGACATTGAAAAAAGATATGATTTTAGTTGAAGATAAAGATTCACCATATGCAAATGTTGTTACTGTATTAAAAGGTAATGAAAAATGACCCTAGAATACAAAAATTAATGAAAGCATTAAGAAGCTCTGAAAAGTAAAACAATATATTGCTGAGAAAAACTTAATACCAGCATTTTAATTTGAATAATTATATAATTGTGATCAGATTATAAACAGAGAAAACTGCTTTTGTAAGTTTAGAAAATTAATCTTATGAAGCAGTTTTTTTATTTGTTTAGTATAAAAATTACGAGTATAAAAATATTTTTATATTATTTTTGTTTTTTGTTAAACTTTATTTGAAAAATATACCAAAAATATTTTATAAATTTTTATAAAAAATATTGGAAAAAGTAAAAATTTTTATGGTATTATATTATGGATAAGTTTTAACAAAGAACAAAGAAAGGAGAATATGAAATGCCTATAAAAATACCAAAATAACTTGCCGGCTGTAGATATTTTTAGCTAAGGAGAATATTTTCGTAATGAAAGAAAGTAGAGCATTATCTCAAGATATTCGTCCTTTGAAATTTGTTATTGTAAACTTGATGTCGACAAAAATTGAGACGGAAACTCAATTGTTGAGATTGATAAGCAACACACTCATTACAAATCGAAGTAACATTATTAAAAAAATGGATACTTATAAATCAAAAATATTTCAGAAGAACATATGGAAAAATTTTTATAAAAACTTTTGATGATATAAAAAGATGAAAGATTTGATGGAATGATTATTACAGGAGCACCTGATTGAAACACTTGATTTTGAAGATGTTATTTATTGGGAAGAAATAATGAAAATTATGGAATGGAGCAAAAAGCATGTGTTTTCTGCGTTGCACATTTGTTGGGGAGCACAAGCGGGACTTTATTATCATTACGGAATCAAAAATATCAGTTGAATAAGAAAAATTTTTGGAATTTTTTTCCTATTAAATTAAAAGAAAGATATGAGAATAATGAATTGTTTAGAGGGTTTGATGAAATTTTTAATATGCCACACTCAAGACATACTAAGATAGAAGAAAACGATATTTTTGAAGGAGCCTGAATTGGAAATTTTGGCTAAATCGGATGAAGCGAGTTAGTATTATTAGAAGTAAAGATAAAAGAAAATTTTCTTAACAGGACATTTAGAATATGATCGATTTACTCTAGCAAAGGAATATGAAAGAGATATAAGTCAAAATATAGATGTACCATTTAACTATTATCCAGAAGATGATCCTACTAAAAAGCCTATTTTTAATTGGAAAGCACATGCAAATCTTTTTATTTGTAAACTGGATAAATCATTATGTATATCAAGAAACACCGTACAATTTAGAAGAGTTGGAAAATTTATAAAAATAGAAGGAGTAAAATTTGAAGGATTTAAAGAGTTTTTAGAATGGGGAAAATTTATCTCGTTTTTAAAAGAGAATGCGTTTAAAAATCGTAATAATGATTGTAATTTTTAAAAATTGCAAAATATGCTAAAAAAACATATAGATAAGGTAATAAGGATTATACTGGATAAATCACGAATTGATAAAAGTGTGGCTTCTTTTTAATGTCACTTTATTCAATATTGTATTACATTGTATTAACTTATGTTTTAATTGATATACTTGGTATAAATACATCTTCGATAACAACGTTTTTCAGTGCAGCTGGAATTGTTTTAGGGATTGCATTTAAAGAAACTATTGGAAATTTTGGTGGTGGATTGATAATATTGACTTTTAAGCCATTTAAAGTTGGAGATATGATAGAGTATAATAAATATGTGGGAGAGGTTAAGAGTATAGAAAATGTTTTTATACTAAGATGAAAACCCCTCAAAAATGAGCTTGTGATTATTCCAAATGGGATTATTACAAATACAGAGCTAGAAATATGACTAATGAAAAAGTTAGAAGACTTGATATGATTATTGGAGTTTCATATAATAGCGATATTAAAAAGTAAAAGAAGTTTTAAATGATATTGTTAAAGAAAAATATCTTTCGAAAAAGATCAGAGATCAGTTGAAGGAAATAATGAGAAGGAACACTATATTTTACCAGTTCCAGAACCAACTATAGGAGTTGTAGAATTAGGGGAATCATCAGTTAATTTTAATATTTTTTGTTTATACAAAAAGTGAGAATTATTTTTAATTTGAAATTGAAATTAAATGAAGAGATAAAAATTCGATTTGATGCAGAAAAATATAGAAATACCGTATCCACAAATGGATGTTCATATTAACAAGCAAGTTAAAGATCGAGAAATATAATATATAGTAAATAAAAATACAAATTATAGAAATAATCAAAGAGAAAGGAGAAAAATGGAGATTAAAAACTTTTGTAAATCCTGAAGTTCAAAGTAATAGTTATGTGATAACTGTTAATGACGATACTTATGTTGTAGATCCTGGTAGTAATGATATGACAAATTTAATTGAATATTTGAAAGAAAAATTAAATTTGAAAGCGATTTTGTTGACACATGGTCATTTTGATCATATTATTGGAATACCACAAATGTTGGAATATAAAAAGTTCCAATTTATGTAAGTGAGAGAGGATATGATTTTTTTGTATGATCCAGAATTGTCACTTTCTGTATGGATAGGACAAAAATTGTATTGTCAGATGATGCAGAAGTTATTAAGGTAAAAAGAAGGCGACAAAATTTTTAATTTTGAAATAATAGAAACGCCTGGACATAGTATTGGAGATATTTGTTATTTTGATAGTGATGAAAAATCTTAATTTCTGGAGATACAATGTTTAGAGGGACATATGGTCGAACAGATTTACCAACTAGTAGTGAAAATGTTTCTTTGGAAATCTTTAAGAAAATTATTGAAAATGGATGAGGATATAAAAGTTTATCCTGGACATGGTTTACCGACTACAATTGGTGAAGAAAGAAAAAAATTATAGCTAGACAGTTTTATATATAAAAATAAAGGAATTTAATATGAAAAATAATACTACAAAGAGTAAATTCAGCAAAAATGTTTGTTAATGATAAATTTATGTCAGAAATAAAAAAAGGAATAGTTGCTTATATTGGAATTACTCATGAAGACGGTTTAAAAGAAATTGAGTATTGCATCGATAAATTAATTCATTTACGTATTTTTTTGATGACGAAAATGGAAAGTTAAATTTGTCGTTGGAAGATATTAATGGAGAACTTTTGTAGTGAGTAATTTTCACAATATATGGAAACACGAAAAAGGGAGAAGGCCGAGCTATACTAATTCGGCATCTGCTGAAAAAGCAAAAGAAGTTTATGATATATTTCTTTTAAAATTATCTGAAAAGGGAATAAATTATCAAACGGGTCAATTTCAGCAATATATGAGAATTATTTCTGAAAGTGACGGGCCTGTGAATTTAATAATAGAGACATAATATTGGAGAAGGGAGAGAGGAAATTGGCAAAAGAAAACAGTTTTTACGACATTTTGTATGCTATTCGCAATTGGTTGTACAGGGGTGCAAACAAATAATAAATCAAATACATCAAAATGATGAGGCAACGAATTACTTAGTAATGGTGATAATGATTATCATAATAAAAAGTAGACATGATAAAACTTCACATTTAAAAAAAGAGGTAAATCAGAAGTTATGGAAATAGACTTAGGGTGAAAGTTCTAATAGAAGAATTGAAGATATTAATAATGTTAGAAGAGAAGTAGAAGAAGATATTGATAATGAAAGGGTTATGAATATTTCAAGATTGGTTGATAAGACAATGCCTAATTCAGATTTAGTTATAAAAAAATTATCAGAAATTAAAGATGAGCAAGAAATGATTTTGAGTAGAGGAAATTATCTCAAAAAGAAACAAGTTTCTGTTCAAAAATAGATTAATAAAGTCTTACAGACACTGGAAAGGGACCAAGTATGCTTTTTGGTGGAGATTCAGCAGATGGAATAGATTGTTCAGCTTTCACTAGAAGAGTATACAGAGAGGCTTTCGATTATGAATTGCCAAGAAATACTGTAAGTCAAATAAAGGTTGGGACTCAAGTAAGCAGACAAAAACTTAAAAACCAGGAGATATCGTTTATTTTCAAAACCAGATGGTGGTGGAAATCATACAGCTGTTTATTTAGGAAATTCATTATTTTTTTAAACGCTTCAACATCAAAAAGGAGTTGTAATTTCTACATTGGAAAAAATGTTTACTGGGGTAAAAAAATTTCAGATATGGTGTTAGAGTTAATAGAGCACAAGAGGCTATCTCGTAATGAGATAGTTTTTTTATAAAAAAATTGAGTTTTTATAGTTGTATTTTTGAAAAATTACGAAAAACTTTTCATTTTCTATTGAAAAAAATATGAAAAAGTTTGTTATACTTTTTATAGCTAGAAAGATACTTCATGTTATTTAGTTTACTTAAATTGATTAAATGACAGACTTAAACTTATATATTCTTTTGGATAAGGCAGAGAGTTTCTACAAGCAACCTGAAATTGCTAGCTATAGTGCAAGTAAAAAAATTTAATTTATTCCAAAAAGTGTTAAAATATTATTTTTATGTTTGAAATAAAATTAAATGTTTTTTTAATATTCATGTATTGAGATTGAATTTTAAAATTTGATTGAAATAAATGAAAAAAATTGAAAGGTTATTATTGCATTATAGGAAAACATTAAATTAAATTTTTATTTGGAGGGAAAAATCATGAAAAAAATCAATGACAGTTAAAAATTAGTTGTTGCATTTACCTTTTAATGATGAGCAAATTGCAGGGCTTGTCTACTTTGTCTTATACGATTAACAATTTAATCCAAAAGAATTAAAGATTTTCAAAAAAATAATAATCAATATAATAGATATAAATCTAAGTGCTCAATTTTTGTGCTTAGATATTTTAATTGTGTTAAAAATTAAAATATTGTTATTTTTAGATTATTTTTTTATCAAAAATTAATTTACAATATCAAAAATCAGGAGGAAGAAAATGAATTATAGAATCTTTGTTGAAAAGAAAGAAGATTTTTAGAGTAGAAACTCAAAATTTAATGAGTGACTTGCAAGAAAATATTAAGTTAAGTTCACTTGAAGGAATAAGGGTTTTAAATATTTATGACATATTCAATTTAAGTGAAAGTGATTTAGAAAAACTAGAAAAAAACTGTATTTTCTGAAGTAAATGTGGATAATGTGTATAAATCATTGGAAGATGTGTTTGATGTAGAAGAAAAAGGCAAAGAAAATGTGTATTTCTCTGTTGAGTTTTTGCCAGGTCAATATGACCAAAGAGCAGATTCTGCAATTCAATGTGTGAATTTATTAATTGATAAGGACAATAATATTAATGTAAAAAGTGGGAAATTAATAATTTTATACGGAAAAATTTCTTCTGAAGAATTAGAAAAAGTTAAAAATATTATATAAAATGATGTAGAAGCAAGAGAAAAAATCTAGATATTTTATCTGAAAATGTAGAAACTGCAAATAAAAGATAAAGTCATTGTTTATGATGGATTTACTCAAAAACCGAAGAAGAAATTATTAAGATGAGAAATGATTTAGAATTAGCAATGACTGCAAAAAGACTTGCTATTTATTCAAGAATATTTTAAAAATGAAGAAAAGAGAAACTGACAGAAACTGAAATAAGAGTGCTTGACACTTACTGGTCTGATCACTGTAGACATACTACTTTTGAAACAATTATTGATGATATAAAAAGTTGAGAATGAAGTTTATAGAGATTTGTTTAATAAAGCGATAAATGAATATGTTGAAAGCAGAAAATATGTTTATGAAGAAAGAGAATCCAAAAGACCAATGACTTTAATGGATTTGGCAACTGTTTTTGGAAAAGAACAAAGAAAAAATGGATCACTTCCAGATTTAGAAGTTTCTGATGAAATTAATGCTTGTTCGATTTACATTGATGTTCCTGTGGAAAGAATAAATGAAGATGGGAAAGCAGAAGTAACTGAAGAAAAATGGATTTTACAATTTAAAAATGAAAACACATAATCACCCTACAGAAATTGAACCATTTGGAGGAGCGGCAACTTGTATAGGTGGAGCAATTAGAGATCCATTATCAGGAAGAACTTTTATTTATCAAGCGGTTAGAATAAGTGGAGCTGGGGATCCAACTGAAAGAATTGAAGATACGATAAAAGGTAAATTACCTCAAAAAGTTATTACAAAAACTGCTGCACATGGATTTTCATCTTATGGAAACCAAATTGGACTTGCAACAACTCATGTAAATGAAATTTATGATGAAGGTTATAAAGCAAAAAGAATGGAATTAGGACTTGTTGTAGGAGCTGCACCAGCTGAAAATATTATTCGTGAAAAACCTGAAGCGGGAGATATCGTAGTACTTTTAGGTGGAAGAACAGGAAGAGATGGAATTGGTGGAGCTACTGGTTCATCTAAAGAACATACTACAGAATCATCAGAAAAATCAAGTGCTGAAGTTCAAAAAGGAAATGCAGTTACTGAAAGAAAAATTCAAAGATTATTTAGAAATAAAAATGTTACGACATTGATTAAAAAATGTAATGATTTTGGAGCTGGAGGAGTTTCAGTTGCGATAGGAGAACTTGCTGACGGATTGGTAATTGACTTGAATGAAATTAGAGTTAAATATATTGGACTTACTGGAACTGAATTGGCGATTTCTGAATCACAAGAAAGAATGGCAGTTGTAATTAGAAAAGAAGATTTGGATAAATTTGTTGAATATGCGACTGAAGAAAACTTAGAGGCTTACAAAGTTGCTGAAATTAATGATTCTAACAGATTGGTTATGACTTACAATGGAGAAACAATCGTTGATATTTCAAGAGATTTCTTGAATACAAACGGAGCGTCTTCAAATATTAATATTGAAATTGAAAAATTCTAATAAATTGGTGTTGGATAGAGAAATTGCTGGAAATACATTTAAAGAAAAAAATTTGTTAATAACTTGAAAGACTTGAATGTAACTTCTCAAAAGAGGATTGGTTGAAACTTTTGATTCGACAATTGGAGCAAGTACAGTATTAATGCCGTTTGGTGGTAAATATCAATTGACACCAGCTGAAGTTTCTGTACAAAAAAAGTGTCAGTGATAAATGCTGAAACAGATGTTGCGTCAATGGTTGGATATGGATACAATCCTTACATTGCAAAACAAGTTCCATTCCACGGAGGAGCTTATGCGGTAATTGAATCTTTGGCTAAAGTTGTGGCAGCTGGAGGAAATTACAAAAATGTAAGATTTACATTCCAAGAATATTTTGAAAGATTAGGAAATGATATAAAAAATGGGGAAGACCATTATCAGCGTTATTGGGAGCATTATATTCAAAAAGAATTTGATTGCCTTCAATTGGTGGAAAAGATTCGATGAGTGGAACATTTAATGATATTTCAGTTCCGCCAACATTAGTTTCATTTGCTGTAAGTGTTGTAAATGCTGAAGATGTTGTTTCGAGTGAATTTAAAAAAGCGGGAGATAATATTTACTTGATTACGACTAAATTAGATGAAAATGACTTGCCAGACTTGAAAGAATTGAAAGAAAACTTTGATTTCATCGAAAAAAATATTAAAGATAAGAAAATTGTTGCGTCAGTAGCTGTTAAAAACGGTGGAATTGCTGAAAGTATAGCAAAAATGACATTTGGTAATAAATTAGGTGTAAATGTAAACTTTGCTGAAAATGCGGAAAATGAATGGTTTAAAAGTTAATTATGGAGCATTTATAATTGAAACTCCTGAAAAAAATTGATTATAAAAAAATGCTACATTGTTAGGAAAAAGTTACTGAAGAAGCAAAAATTGTTATAAATAATGATACAGTGATGGATTTAGATGAATTGATTGCTGAATGGGAAAAACCGCTTGAAAAAAAGTGTTCCCAACTAAAAAAAGAAGTGGCAGAAGAACATAGAATTGCACATTGTAAAGGTGTTGAATATGAGAAACTTGAAAAAAATCGAGCATGAAAATATAATTAGCAATATTTCAAATGTATGATGAAACTAAGAGTATTTATTCCAGTATTCCTGGAACAAATTCAGAATATGACTTGGAAAGAGCGTTTAATAGAGAAGGTGGACTTGCGAAAAATTGGTGTATTCAATAACTTGTCACATAGTAATATTTTTAAGTTCAATTGATAATTTTTTTAAAGAAATTAATAATTCGCAAATATTGATGTTGTCTGGTGGATTTAGTGCGGAGATGAACCAGATGGATCGGCTAAATTTATGGTTGCTGTATTGAAAAATAAAAAGTTAAAGAAGCAGTGGAAAAATCTATTGAAGAGAGATGGATTAATTTTAGGAATTTGTAATGGATTCCAGCGTTGATTAAATCAGGATTGTTACCTTTATGGAGAAATTCGTGAATTAAATGAAGATTCACCAACATTGACATTTAATACAATTGATAAACATATGTCAAAAATTGTGCAAACAAAAAAATTATTACAAATAATTCACCTTGGTTAGCTAATATGAAAGAAGGAGATATTCATTCAGTAGCAATTTCTCACGGAGAAGGAAGAATTGTTATTACAGAAGAAGAATACAAGAAATTATTTAAAAAATAATCAAATTGCAACTAAATATGTTGATTTGGGTGGAAATTGACAATGGATTCACAATTTAATCCAAATGGTTCTTATTATGCGATTGAAGGAATGTTGGCATATAATGGTAGAATCTTTGGTAAAATGGGACATTCTGAAAGAAAAGGTAAAAATGTTTACAAAAATATTTATGGAGATAAAGAACAAAATATCTTTAGAAATGGAATTAAATTCTTTAAATAAGGAAAAGGAGAAAAGTAGAAAATGAAAGTAGCAATATTTTTTTTGAAGTCAGTCAGATACTGACAAAATGAGAGGTGCAGCAAATTGTTTGAGAGAATTTGGGATTGAGTTTGAGGCTTATGTATTGTCGGCTCACAGAGTTCCTGAAAAATTGGAAGAAGTTTTGGCTGATGTTGAAAAAAGAGGTGCAGAAGTGATTATTGCTGGAGCTGGACTTGCGGCACATTTACCTGGAGTTATTGCTTCAAAAACAATACTGCCAGTAGTTGGAGTTCCTTTTAAATGGAGCACTTGAAGGATTGATGCACTTTATTCTATTGTTCAAAATGCCAAAAATCTATTCCAGTAGCAACTGTTGGAATTAATAATTCATACAATTCAGGAATGTTAGCTGTGCAAATTCTTGCAATAAAATATCCTGAAATTAGAGAAAAATTAGTTACATTTAGAAAAAAATGAAAGCTAAATTTATTGCTGATAATGAAAAAAAGTTGAATTATAATTTGTAATAGACTTATTTGGAAGTTATATGTATTTATGAATAAAAAAATATTTGAAGCAAGGGTATTGACCCCTTTGTGGAAATAAAAATTCAAGTTATTGAACGATATAATATTTATTTAATATGATTTAAAAAAATAAAAAAATGGAGGAAATAAAAATGGAAAAAAAGAGAACAAATTTATGAAGGAAAAGCAAAAATCAATTTTTGCAACAGATAATGCGGATGAAATAATTATGTATTTTAAAGATGATGGACTGCATTTAATGGAGTAAAAAAGATCAATTGGAAGATAAAGGGATTTTGAATAATAAAATTTCTAAGATTACTTTTATGGATATTTGATTAAACATGGTGTAAAAACTCACTGGATTAAAAACTTTGAATGAAAGAGAACAACTTTGTAAAAAAAGTGGAAATTGTGCCTTTTGGAAGTAATTATTAGAAATAGAGCAACTGGAAGTTTTCGTAAAAAGATATGCGGCTGAAGAAGGAAAAATCTTTAAAAGACCTACTTTTTGAATTGTCTTATAAAAAAATGATGATTTAGGAGATCCATTATTGAATGATGATCACGCATTAGCATTAGAATTGCTTACTGAAGAAGAATTAGCTGAAATTAAAAAACAAACTTTCTTGATTAATGATTTGTTGTCTGCATTATTTGATAAAATGAACTTGATTTTAGTGGATTATAAAATTGAGTTTGGAAGAGATAAAGATGGAAATATTTTTACTTGCAGATGAAATTAGTCCAGATTCAATGAGACTTTGGGATAAAGATACACTTAAAAAAATTGGATAAAGATAGATTTAGACAAGATTTAGGAGACGTAATGGGTGCTTATCGTGAAGTTCTTCGTCGTATGGAAGAAGTTTTAAAAATAAATTAAAAAAATAAATTTCTGAAATCATATATTAGCAAGGGGTCTTGACCCTTGTCATTTAAATAAAAATAAAAAAATATTGATAAAGTATAAACTAAACTGTTTATAACAAAATGGAGGAAAACTACAAATGATTAAGAGCTTGAATGAAGAATGTGGAGTTTTTGGAGTTTTTGGACACCACGAAGCGGCAAGACTTACTTATTATGGATTGCATAGTTTGCAACATAGAGGGCAAGAAGCGGCAGGAATTGTAGTAAGTGACGGTAAGCGTGTGAATGGTCATCGTGGGCCTGGACTTGTGTCGGAAGTATTTAACGATGATAGAATTTTTAACCGTTTACAAGGAAATTGTGCAATTGGGCATGTTAGATATGCGACTTCTGGAAGTAGTAGCAGTCGTAATATTCAGCCATTTTTGTTCCAATTTTTTGACGGAACTATCGCTTTGGCACACAACGGAAATTTGATTAATGCGAAAAAATTAAAAAGAGAATTGGAAAAACACGGTGCGATTTTTCATTCTACATCAGATACAGAAGTGTTGGTTCATTTGATTAGAAGAAGTAAAGAAAAAGATTTTTTGAGCCAATTGAAAGATGCATTAAGACAAGTAAAAGGTGGATTTTCTTTCTTAGTTCAAACTCAGACAGAATTGTACGGTGCAGTTGACCCTTTTGAATTTCGTCCTTTAATTTTAGGAAAAACAAAAAATGGAGCGTATATTTTGGCGAGTGAAACTTGTGCGTTGGAAATTGTTGGAGCGGAATTTGTTAGAAATATTAGATCTGGAGAAGTTGTAATTATTGATAAAGACGGATACAGAATTGAAAAATATACCGACAATACTTCGACTGCGATTGCGGCGATGGAATATGTATATTTTGCAAGACCTGATTCGGATATTTCAGGAATAAATGTACATTCAGCTCGTAAAAGATGCGGAAGAAGATTGGCACAAGAAGCACCTGTTGAAAATGCAGATATTATAATTGGAGTTCCAAATTCGTCATTGTCAGCAGCAAGTGGTTATGCAGAAGAAAGCGGAAAACCTTATGAAATGGGATTAATCAAAAACCAATATGTAGCAAGAACATTTATTCAGCCAACTCAAGAATTGAGAGAACAAGGTGTTAGAATGAAACTTTCTGCTGTAAAAGGTGTTGTAAAAGACAAAGTTGTAGTCATGATTGATGATTCAATAGTTCGTGGAACTACTTCAAGCCGTATTGTTCAGTTATTGAAGGAAGCTGGAGCAAAAGAAGTTCATGTAAGAATTGCATCGCCAGAATTTAAATTTCCTATTTTTTACGGAATTGATGTGTCAAATTCATCAGAATTGATTTCAGCGAATAAAACTGTTGAAGAAGTGAGAGATTACATTGGTGCAGATTCATTGGCTTTCTTGAGTATTGACGGATTAATTGATTCGATAGGACTTAACTTTGATGCGCCGTATACAGGGCTTTGCATGGAATGTTTTAATGGAGATTATCCAGCTGGATTGGGAGATTACGAGGAAGAATTTTATGCTTCATTGACACCAATTCAAAAAGAGGCTTTGAAAAAATTGGAAAAATAAGGTGAAAAAATGTATATAGTAAGTTTAAATTATGTAAAAGCAGTAAGTGAAGTTGAAAAATATTTAGAAGAACATATAAAATTTTTGGAAAAAAATATTATGAAATGGGAAAATTTATTTGTTCAGGAAGAAAAAAATCCTAGAACAGGTGGTGTAATTTTGCTAAATGCAGAAAAACTTGGAAGAAGTTAAGAGAATAATTTCAGAAGATCCGTTTAATATAAATGTAATTGCAGAATATGAAATTACAGAATTTTTTTCCCTACAAAATATGCAGAAGATTTTCGCAAACTTTGTAAAAATAAAAAAATAGAGATTTAATTTAAAACAGGAGGATAAAGAATGTCAATTTCTTATAAAGATTCAGGAGTAGATAAAGAAGAAGGATACAGAAGTGTTGAGAAAAATAAAAGAAAGAGTAAAAGCAACTTACAACAAAAAAATGTTATGAATGAATTGGGAAGTTTTGGAGCTTTATACAAATTAGGAGAATACAAAAACCAATTTTAGTGTCTGGAACTGATGGAGTTGGAAACAAAGTTAAAAGTTGCATTTGAAACAAATAAATACGATACAGTTGGAATTGACTGTGTTGCAATGTGTGTAAATGATATTTTGTGTCACGGAGCACAACCATTATTTTTTTCTTAGATTACCTAGCTTGTGGAAAATTGGACTCAAATGTTTCTTCTGAAATAATTAAAGGTGTTGTAGAAGGTTGTCTTCAAGGAGATTCAGCTTTAGTAGGTGGAGAAACTGCTGAAATGCCTGGATTTTATGCAGATGGAGAATATGACATTGCAGGATTTGCAGTTGGTGTAGTTGAAGAAGAAAAAATGGTTAATGGAAGTAAAGTTCAAGAAGGAGATGTAATTGTTGCAATTCCTTCAAGTGGAGCTCACAGTAACGGTTTCTCATTATTAAGAAAATTATTCGCTGATTTTAGCGAAGAATTCAATGGAAAAACAATTGGAGAACATTTATTGACACCAACAAAAATTTATGTAAAACCAATTCAAAAAGTTATGGAAAAAGTACAAGTGAACGGAATGGCTCACATAACAGGTGGAGGACTTATCGAAAATGTTCCAAGAACTATACCAGATGGACTTTGTGCAAATATCGAAAAAGCGAAAGTAAAAGTTCATCCATTATTTAAACACGAAGCATTCTCAAGAGTTCCAGAAGAAGAAATGTGGGGAACATTTAACATGGGAGTTGGATTTGTTGTTATCGTAAATAAAAATGATGCTCAAACAGTTATTGATATTTTTAGCTGAAAATGGAGAAGAAGCCTATGAATTAGGAACTATTGTTAAAGGTGACGAAAAAATTAATTTGTATTAAAAATAAAGATGATAAAAATAAATTTAAAGAGAGTGAAAAAATGTCTAATAAAAATAAAAAAAGAATAGCAGTTTTAGTTTCTGGTGGAGGGTCGAACTTACAGTCAATTATTGACAACATTGAGCAAGGGAACTTAAATTGTGAAATTTCTATGTAATTGCAGATAGAAAGTGCTATGGATTAGAAAGAGCAGAAAAACATGGCATAAAAAATTTTTGCTTGACAGAAAAGTATTAAAAGAAAAATTGTCTGATGAAATTAGCAATGTTCTTGAAAATGATGACGAAAAAACAGATTATATCGTATTAGCAGGATATTTGTCGATTTTATCGCCAGAATTTATAAAAAAATGGTCAAGAAAAATTATAAATATCCATCCGTCATTGCTTCCAAAATTTGGTGGAAAGGGAATGTATGGAATGAATGTTCACAGAGCAGTTATCGAAGCAAAAGAAACTGAAAGTGGTTGCACAATTCATTTTGTTGACACAGGAGTTGACACAGGAGAAATTATTTTACAGATAAAGGTGCCTGTGCTTAGTGATGACACGCCAGAAGTTTTGCAAAAGAGAGTACTTGAGAAGGAACATGTTTTACTGATTGAAGGGATTAAGAAGTTGCTTGAAAAAAATAGGATTAAAAAAAGAAAAGGAGACTTTTGTGAAAAGAAAAATTTTTAATATTTGCAATGTTTTTTTATTTGCTTTTTTTCGATAGGATATGCTGCAAATGGAAATGAAGAATTTTTGAAAGGGAATAATTTTTCTGAGCAAAAAATATAAAGAGGCTGAGAAATATTTTTTTGAAGCATTAAAAAGGGAACCCAAATGCTTATAATGCTTTTAGGTTATCTTTATTATAATCAAGGGAATTTTTGAAAAAGGCAGAATACTACTTTTTAAAAGATTTGAATACTATTACAGATGAAGAAGAGAAAAAAATAGCTAAATATAGTTTAGCGTTTTTTTATATGTTAAACAAAAATAAAGAGGAAAAAAGCGGAAAAAAATGTTAAGATCAATAAAAAAATGATGATATTTTTTTGTTTATTATTTTTTTAGAAGACATGTACTATAAAAAAATGTAGACTATAAAAAAATGCTTTTAAAATATTCTAAAAAAAGCATTAGAAAAAAAGGAGATAAATTTTTCAATAAATGATATTGTTATAATTTCAAGTAAATCAAAAATTAGATAATGAAGTAATGGAATTAGTAAAACAAGAATATGAAAAAGGTAATATTTATGCTTATGGTTTTTATGGATTAATAATAAAAAAATACTAATCTAAAAAGAAGGAGAAAAAAATTTGCAAATTAGGAATTGAAAAAGGGATCCAAATTCATATTCTTGTATGTCTGTAATTTTGTTTGATCAAGGAAGAAAAAGAAGAATCAAAAAAATGTTTGAAAAAAATATAAATTTGAAATAGAAAAGTTATCAAAAAAATTTAAGAAAGGAAATTTTAAAATGAAAAAGAGCATTAATAAGCGTTTTTTTGATAAGACGGGAATTTTTAGAATTTGCACAGTTTTTTTGGATAAAAAGGGTGTGGAAATTATTTCGACAGGAGGGACTTATAGATATTTGAAGGAAAATGGTCTTTCTGTGATTGATGTTTCAGAAGTTACAAATTTTAAAGAAAATGCTGGATGGGAGAGTAAAAAAACTTTTGCATCCAAATATTCATGGTGGAATTTTTGGCGATTAGAGATAATAAAAGAGCACATGGATACGATTGCAAAAAGAAGGAATTGAAACAATTGATTATGTTGTTGTTAATCTTTATCCGTTCTTTAGAGAAGTTCAAACTGACAAAAACTTTTGATGAAAAAAATCGAATTTATTGATATAGGTGGACCTACAATGCTTCGTTCAGCCGCAAAAATCATTTAAAGATGTAACAGTTATTTGCGAAACTGAAGACTATTCAGTAGTTATGGAAGAAATGGAAAAAGATGGACAAGTTTTCTATGAAACTAAGAAAAGATTGGCTGGGAAAGTATTTAACTTGACATCAGCTTATGATGCGGCAATTTCTGCGTTCTTGTTAGAAGAAGATTATCCTAAATATTTGAATGTTTCTATGAGAAAAAAATTTGACTTGAGATACGGGGAAAAATCCTCATCAATCTTCAGCTTATTATGTTTCAACTACTGAAAATGGAAGCATGAAAGATATTAAGCAATTGAATGGAAAAAGAATTGTCATTTAACAATATTAGGGATATGGACACCGCTTGGAAAGTGGTTGGAGAATTTGATGGTCCAGCAGCTTGTGCGATAAAACACTCAACTCCTTGTGGTGTGGCTGTTGCAGATGATATTTTCACAGCGTACAAAAAAGCTCACGATTGCGACCCGGTATCAATTTTTGGTGGAATTGTGGCACTTAACAGAGAAGTTAACAAAGAAACTGCTGAAGAATTGAAAAAAATCTTCTTGGAAATCGTAATCGCACCTTCATTTACAGATGAAGCGTTGGAAATCTTGAAAACTAAGAAAAACTTGAGAGTTATCGAATGTAAAACTCCAAAACCTCAAGATAAATTCGATTATGTAAAAGTTGATGGTGGAATTTTGGTTCAAGGAACAAATAATAAAATGATTGATGAAATGAATGTTGTTACTGAAAAACAGCCTACTGAAAAAGAAAAAGCTGATATGGAATTAGGAATGAAAGTTGTAAAATATGTAAAATCAAATGCAATTGTAGTCGTTAAAGATGGAATGGCAATTGGTGTAGGAACTGGTCAAACTAACAGAATTTGGTCAACAGAACATGCATTGCAACATGCTCAAGAAAAAGTTGGAAAAGACTTGACAGGAGCAGTATTAGCATCAGATGCTTTCTTCCCATTCAGAGATTGCGTAGATACAGCTGCAAAAAAACAGGAATTAAAGCGATTGTACAACCTGGTGGATCAATGAGAGATCAAGAATCTATCGATGCTTTGTAACGAACATGGTATTACAATGGTATTTACTGGAATTAGACATTTTAAACATTAATTTTTTTAACAAAGATAGCAAGAAGTCTCCGACTTCTATAAGTGGGAGATGAATTGCTTTTTAAGTTGAAAAAAAGGATACATCCATGATAAAAATTTTTTGTATAAAAATATTGAGGAGAAATCATTAAAAAAATAATATTCAAAAATCAAAAAGGAGGTGTAATTTTATGAAATATAATTTAGCATTCAAATACAGAATTTATCCAAATAAGGAGCAAGAATTATTGATAAATAAGACTTTTTGGATGTGTTCGTTTTGTCTACAATACGATTTTGTATACTGCAAATAAATTTTATGAAGAAACTGGGAAAAAAATAAAAATAATTACACCTGCCAGTTTGAAAAATTGAAAAATCAATTTTTAAAAAGAAGTAGACAGTTTGGCACTTTCAAATGCTCAATTGAATGTAAGACGCTCGTTTATGAATTTTTTTCAGAAGAGAGCGAAGTTTCGAGGTTCAAATCTAAAAAAAGACTAGTGTTAAAAAGTTATACGACAAATTGTGTGAATAATTCAATACGAATTGAGGAAAAATAAATATTTGGTTTTGCCAAAATTGAAAAAAAGTCAAATTAAAATATCATAGAGAAATACCGAAGGATTACAAGATAAAGTCAGTAACATTGACAAACAGTAATGGAAATTACTATGTTTCTGTTTTGACAGAATTTGAAAAAGAAATTCAAAAAAATACCAAGTAGTAATAAAGTAATTGGAGTTGATTTTTCAATGTCTGAATTATTTGTCAGTTCTGAAAACCAAAGGGCTGATTATCCAAGATATTTTAGGATGTTGGAAGAAGAATTGAAAAAAATTGCAGAAATCATTATCAAGAAAAAGTAAAATTTTCTAAAAAAATTGGTATAGACAAAAAAGCGAAAAATATCAAAATTACATGAGTATATAAAAAAATTGTCGAAGAGATTTTTTTACATAAATTATCGAAAAAAATTGTCTGAAGCGTATAATGCTGTAGTTGTTGAGGATTTGAATATGAAAGGAATGAGCCAGGCATTAAATTTTTGGAAAAAGTGTAGGAGATAATGGATGGAGAATGTTTTTGAGGATGCTTTGAGTATAAGTTGATGTTTTTTTAGGAAACAATTTTTAAAAATAGATAAGTGGTTTCGTCGTCGAAAAACTTGCAGTAAAATGCGGAAATATTAAAGAGGAACTGAAATTATCAGCAAGAAGCTATAAATGTGAGTGCTGTGGAATTGAGATTGATAGAGATTACAATGCGGCACTGAATATAAAAAAACATTGGAAAAGAAATGTTGAAATATTAGGAAATAAAAAAACAGGGCAGGGACTGTCCGAAGAGCTTGGTAAATATATTTGGCTAGCAAAAGCAGATACTTCCTAAAAGCTCCCGCTTCTAAAAAGCGGGAGTAGTTCACTGGCTACTGATGATGAAAAATAAAAATTATACAACAAAAAAACAGCGACTGTTAATGGAAAAAAACTGTTACTTATCGTGCTTATGAAAAATATAGTTTATGTAGCAAAAACCAGTTGATATTGCGTATCAAACTATAAATATATATATATTCCAGAAGAATATTTTAAAAATAAATCAGTTGGGAAATACAATGCAAAAAGTGCACCAATATTTTTCCCAAATACAGTTGGAGGATACATGCCTGGAGCAGCTGGAGTGCCTGGAAATGGAAGAGATGGGAAACCTGATGCTTCATTAGTTGCCTTGTCAAATGGATATGTTGTGGCAAGTGCTGGAGATGATATTTATGCAGTTTCAGCTTATTGTCCAATAACTAATTTAGAAAATGCAAATACAGCGTATGAATGGATGTTTAATGATGTGAAAACATATAAAAAGATAGAAATTTCAATGCTAGATTACAATGTGGAAAGAAAATACACTGAGGGTACGTTGACTGATGATGAAATTTTACGTTCAAATGATTTGAAAAAAATGTTTCCTGATTATGTGAATAGTTTGAAATTGAAGGACAAAAACGGTAAACTTTTAATGTTGGATAAAGATGGAAATGGAAGCTTTAAAAAATCAAATTAAGCAGTATTACATTGATTCTGTAAACATGGCTTTGAAAAAAAGGAACTGATTTATCAGAATTTGACTTTTTAACAATAAAAAAATGGAAAAAGTTGTAGATTTAGATTATGATAAATATATTGCTTACGTGGGTAGACAGAAAACGCCTGGAGCTTTTGATAATGTGGATTTATCGACAGGAGAAAAATAATGAATTTGGAGATGAAACTACAGATAATAAGCATTTTACGGAATATATGCTAGAACATTCGACAGTAAATGGAACAATGGCTGATAAGAAAAATTATAAAAATGATGAATCCGATGAATTATATTGGAAATTCAAAAAGTGAAATATTGGAGAATAAGACACGGTGCAGTTGACAAAGATACTTTCACTTGCAATACCTGCGATACTTGCCATAAAAATTGGAAAAATCTTGGGAAAAAAAGTTGATTTTGCATCACCTTGGGCAACATCGCATTCGGGGGATTATGATCTAGATGAATTATTTAAATGGATGGATAAAGTTGTAGCTGAAGGAAATAGAAATTAAAAAAATAAATAAAAAAATTTAATAAATAATTATCAGAAAAAAATCTCTCACTTTTATAATGCAAATTATTTGCTTTGTGAGAGATTTAAAAAAATTTCTTTTTAGAAAAAAATTTATAGAATCCTTGACAAAAAGTAATAAATTATGATAACATAATTATGTTGATTAAAAAGTTTTTTTATGGGACCGTAGCTCAACTGGTCAGAGCAACCGACTCTTAATCGGTAGGTTGTGGGTTCAATCCCCACCGGTCCCACCATAAAGAACTTATAATAATACATTTACCTAGGTTGGTATAAACCCCAAAAGGTACTTATTACAATGCAAACAAAATGACTAAAAATTGAGACTGGATTTTTTTCCAGTCTTTTTTTGTTATAATTCATATGCGAGTCTAGTCAACTCGTAGCATTGTGATAAGGAGGTATTGAGATGTATGATTTCTAGTATATCTAGTAATGTTTGTATATTTTATTTACAAAAATAACTAGATAACGAAGATTTCACCTCCATCTCCAACCCTTAGGGTATTTTTTTATGTTATCAAAAATATATTGTAAGGAGGAATCGTGGAAAATAGAAGTTATTTTGACGGAGGATTATTAGTTATATTGGCTGGATTATTCTAGGAAGCCTAATAACATCATGTACATTTGGAATTTGTTATCCTTAGGGCTTTGTGCATGATTTATGGTTGGAAAAATAAATCATACTGTTATAGAAGGAAGAAGATTACAATTTAATGGAACTGCAATAGGACTATTTGGAAATTGGATAAAATGGCTATTATTAATAGTGGTGACATTGGGAATATACAGTTTTTGGGTTCATATTAAATTGGAACAGTGGAGAGTTAAAAAAATACAACATTTTTTTAAATTAATTTTTTTGATAGAAGGCTGATTATTTCAGTCTTTTTGTATTTGTTAAATTTGTATTTGTTAAATGATTTTTGATGAAGGAGAATGGTGTTTATGAAAAAAATTTTTTTAGGATGTTAGGATTAATTATTTTAATTGGAAATATTGGATTTGCAGAATATACGATTAAAGATGGCAAAGTTTATTGGGATGATGAACTTGTAGTGAAATATGTAAATGGGGTAGTCAGTCAGTACAATAAATTTTTACCTGATGTGGAAAGTTTTAAAATATTAAAAGATGGGTATGCAAGAGATAAAGGAACTATTTATTATGATGGAGAAACGGTGAAAAAAACAAAAATGGAGATAATGAAGTAGATATAAAAACATTTGAGATTTTGGAAAAAAAGGTGTGGCAAGAGATAAAAAAATACGGTTTATATTAATGGAATTGATTATCCCAATGTGGATGTAAATACAGTAAAAAAATTGTAAAAATCTAAATATGATTTTATTAATTATGTGAAGGATAAAAACGGTATATATTGGATTGGAAGTCCTAATGTAGAAGCAAATCGTTATTATGATAAGGAAACTTTTTGAAGATTTAGGAGATTTTTTTGCAAGAGATAAGAATTATATTTATTATTTTGAAGAGCCTTTAAAGTTTATTGATAAAGCAAGTTTTAAAAAAATTGTCAGATAGCTACATATCTGATAAAAATGGGATTTATTATCTTGATAAGATAATTAAAGGAGCTGATAAAAAAATAGTTTTGAAATAATGGGATGGGGTTATGCGAAAGATAGAAATAATGTTTATTATGATGATAAAAAAAGTGTTAGGAGCAGATATTAACACATTTGAGGTAAAAAGAGGATATTGTGAAAGATAAAAAAATAGTATTTATTCTAATGGTAAAAAAGTTAGAGGGAGCAGATATCCAAACTTTTAGAAAATTAAATGAATATTATGCTGTTGATAAAAAAATAATATACTATAATTTGAATTCAGATTCGGATATAAAAAAAGAATAAAAAAATACTGATGGCATTTTTGAAAATAATTGAAGAAAAAAACTTATAAAAAAATAAAGATGGTGTGTATTATTTAGGCGAAAAAAATAAAAAGAAATTGATCCAAATAGTTTTAAAAATTATAAGAAAAAAATAATTTAAAAAAAGATAATTCATATTATGCAAAAAGATAGTAAAAAAATATACATTATATACAATTAGATCCATCACATATTTTAGATACAAATAATACTTTTAAAAAAATGTTGTTAAAGTTTTTGAAAAGGTGCAAATCCTAATACATTTGAAGTGATAAATGATTATTACGGTAAAGATGATAAAAAAATATATTTTATATAAGTTGGATTGTTGAAAAAGATCCTTTGATAAAAGGAGCTGATATAAAAACATTTGAAGTATTGAATAATGATTTTTCAAAAGATAAGGATAATGTATATTTTTGGAACTGATAGAGAAGAAGATTTAGATTCTAAAAGTTTTAAAAATTTTGAATTTAAATAGTCAAAATAGGAATGGTTATTATTTAGAAGATAAAAATGGAATTTATTTTTCTAAAAAAATAAATGATTTTTGCTAATTATTTTCAATAAAAATTACTGATAAGGGTAAATTTTTGAATGATTTCTATATCAAGGATAATGATTATGTATATTGTAATGAAGATGTATTGAATGAGGCGGATCCGAATACATTTAAGGTGGTGGACGAACATAGTTCACGGGCTGAGGATAAAAAAATCATAGATATGAGTATTGTAAAATAATTAAATAAAAATTGGAATTTATTCAGAGATATTTTTTTGATAATAAATATTTAAAATTTGAATAATAATAGATAAAAAAATTGACTTTATGCGTATTTTGATGTATAATAAATTTGAGGTGATTAGGAATGCCTATGAATTCTAAAGAAATGATTCGGTTTTTGAAGAGAAATGGTTTTGTCGAAATAAAAAGGCGGAAAAAGGTTCTCACAGAAGATTGAAAAAAATTTCGCAACCGGTAAGGTAACCGAAGTGCCTTGTCATAGTAAGTAAAAATAATCCTGTTCCTTACTTTGAGATCAAAGGAGGTAAATATGTTTGTTGTTTATCCAGCAATTTTTATAAAAAGAAAAAGAAAAGTTATACAGTTTTGTTTCCTGATTTTGGAGGAGCGACTTGTGGAAAAAGTATAGAAGATGCTTATTATATGTCAACGGATTATTTAGGAATGAACTTATTAGATTATTATAAGGAAAAATAAAGAATTTCCTAAAGCAACAAGTTTGGAAGGATTAAATATAAAGTTATATATTAAAGAGCTATTTGATGATGAAAAAAGAAGTTGAAGAAGCACTTAAAAAAATTCTTTCAAATCGTTAGTAGGATTGGATTTTCAAAAAAATATTTAAAAAGAAGTAAATGTAAAATCGATTAGAAAAAAATGTAACTATTCCTAGTTGGCTTAATGAAGTTGCAAAAAGAAATAATATAAATTTTTTTCAAAAAGTTTTACAGGAAGCATTGGAAAGGGAATTAGAAATAGATTAAAATAAATATTGTATAAATCACGGTTATTAATTTTGCTGTGATTTTTTTAAAAGAAAATGTGGTATAATTTAAATGAGATTAAATTTTAAAAATAGAGAGGGAGAATGGTATGAGAAAGTTTAAAAATTTTATTTTTAACAAAGATAGCAAGAAGTCTCGACTTTCTATAAGTGGGAGATGAATTGCTTTGTATTGAAAAAGGATACTTTTATGATACAATTTTTGTATAAAATATCGAAGAGAAATCACTAATGATAAAATTCTAAAGGAATAATTTCATATATTCAAAATCAAAAGGAGGTGTAATTTCAGAAATATAATTTAGCATTCAAAATAGGATTTATCCAAATAAAGATCAAGAATTATTGATAAATAAGACTTTTTGGATGTGTTCGTTTTGTTTACAATACGATTTTGTATACTGCGAATAAATTTTATGAAGAAACTGGAAAAAAATAAAATAATTACACCTGCCAGTTTGAAAAGTGAAAATCAATTTTTAAAAGAAGTAGACAGTTTAGCACTTTTCAAATGCTCAATTGAATGTAAAACGATCGTTTACGAATTTCTTTTCAAAAGAGAGCAAAAGTTTCCAAGATTCAAATCTAAAAAAAGAATAATGTTAAAAGTTACACGACAAATTGTGTGAATAATTGATACGAATTGAGGAAAAATAAATATTTGGTTTTGCCAAAATTGAAAAAATTAAAATTGAAATATCATAGAGAAATACCAAAGGATTACAGAATAAAGTCGGTAACATTGACAAACAGTAATGGAAATTACTATGTTTCTGTTTTTGACAGAATTTGAAAAAAAGAAATTCAAAAAGTCCCTAGTAATGATAAAGTGATTGGACTTGATTTTTTTCAATGTCTGAATTATTTGTCAGTTCTGAAAACCAAAGAGCTGATTATCCAAGATATTTTAGGATGTTGGAGAAAAAAATTGAAAAAATTACAGAAATCATTATCGAGAAAAAGTGAAATTTTCTAAAAAAATTGGTATAACAAAAATGAAAAATATCAAAATTGCATGAGTATATCAAGAATTGTCGAAGAGATTTTTGCATAAATTATCGAAAAAAATTGTCTGAAGAATATAATGCTGTGGTTGTTGAGGATTTGAATATGAAAGGGATGAGCCAGGCATTAAATTTTTGGGAAAAAGTGTAGGAGATAATGGATGGGGAATGTTTTTGAGAATGCTTGAGTATAAACTGATGTTTTTAGGAAAACAATTTTTGAAGATAGATAAGTGGTTTCCGTCATCGAAAACTTGTAGTAAATGTGGAAATATTAAAGAGGAACTGAAATTATCAGAAAGAAGTTATAAATGTGAGTGCTGTGGAATTGAGATTGATAGAGATTATAATGCAGCATTGAATATAAAAAAACATTGGAAAAAGAGATGTTGAAATATTAGGAAAAATAAAAAAAGACAGGGCAGGGACTGTCCGAAGAGCTTGGTAAATATATTTGGCTAGCAAAAGCAGGTACTTCCCAAGAAGCTCCCGCTTCTAAAAGCGGGAGTAGTTCACTGAAATATAAAAATAAAAGAAAGAGAGTTGGTAGTCATGAAAAAAATCAGAATACTGCTATTATTTGCTCTAGTTATGATTTTTGGTGCGAATTTATTGGCGAATGACTGGGAATTTGGGTCGGAAGGTGGGCATATTGTGCCGATGAATGTGTCGAATGTTTCGATAAAGAGTGAAAAGCTTCGTTTTAAATTGGAAAAATTTAGGTCGGAGTATGGGACGATAGACAATGAAATGGTGGTAACTGTCAGATTTGTGTTTGATAGTCCTGAAGCTGGGGAGAGATATATTGGATTTATTACGCCTGAAGGTGGGAATGAAGCATGGGATGAAAGAGATCATTTCAAGGATTTTAAGACTTCTGTCAATGGACAAAGTGTGAGTACAAAAGCGTATAGATTGACTGATTTTGCACCGAAAGATGTAAAACAACTGGAAGAAGTTAAAAAATATTTTAAGGAATATGATGAAGAAAAGATACTAAAAGAATATGAATATTACAAAAAGAGTTATGTTTACTATTTTAAGGCTAATTTTAAAAAGGGAGAAAATGTAGTTGAGCACAGTTATCATTATGATGGAAGTAGCGGTGTTGGAACTGTTGATTTTCAACTATGTTTGGTCGACTATTTCAAAAATGGAAAAAAATCAGAAAGTGGATGATTTTTGAAGTGATTGTTGAGCCAGGAGATGCTCTTATTGCAATGCCTGTGGTAAAAAAACAAAAGATGGGAAAAGAAATAAAAATGGCAATTGGCTGGAGAAGGAAATGTTGATTATGCTTACAAAGAAAAACTATGAAACAAATGAGCCATACAAAATTCTTTATGCAAAAATTAAAAAAAGGTTATTTATATTTTTAAAACAAATAATTTCAAGCCTAAAGAAGAATTTGAATTGACAGAAATAAAAAGGTTTGAGAGTTAATTATGTATTTCCTGATAAAACGGAAAAAAAGGTTTTAAATTTAAAGATGATTTGACAGACGATGCCTATGCGATAAAAATATTTAGATAAAGATGAAATAAAAAGATATTTCAGATGAAGAATTGAAAAATAATGAGAAACTATCCTTATGCGATGGCAGGTTATGATTTTTCAGACAAAAAATTGAAAGACTATTTTTCAAAATTTTTGTGGTATGTGCCAACTGGAAAAAGATGTGAAATTGGGAGAAGCTGATTATGAGTATGTTAAAGATGTGGATAAAGTTATAAATGATAGAAAGAATGGGAAGTAGATAATTTGAAGATAGAAAAAGGTTACGGAATTTTATTGTAGCCTTTTTTATTTTAACATTTGGTGATAGATGAAAGTTGAAATAAAAAAATTTGAAGAGATTCTAGAAAATTACTAAAATCTCTTCTCCATTATCCCAATTTTTCTTAATAAAATAAACATTCCCATCTTCCCTATATTCCAAAAAGCATCGGATAAATTTCAACGCCATTTTCTATCGCTTCATAAAAAGTTTCAGAAAAATTCTCTGTCGATAATATGTTCAGGGTGCGAAAAATTTCAGATTTTCTAAATATTAAAATAAAAACTGCTGTCCGAAAGCCTTCTTTTTTTAAGTTCCATAAGTTCTCTCAAATGTTTTAAGGCACGAATTGAAGGAGAGCCAGGAAATTGAGCAATTTTTTTCCGTTTACTAAAGTACAACCTTTTACTTCAATAAAAATTTTTTTTCTTTTTCAGTTTCTAAATAGAAAATCTAGTTTACTATTATTATGCTTAATTTCAGGTTTTATATACGAAGGTTCTCCAAATGGAGAAATTTCATTATCGTAAAATATGGCTTCTGTAATATATCGATGAAAAAGCCGTATTTATAAGAATAATTTCCCATGAACTTTTACTGCGATAATATCCCATTTAGTTTTACGATTTTCATTATTTGCCTTTTTTTATCAACAATTCTGCACCATCAATCAATAATTCTGTCAATCTTCCAGTATCGTGCAAATGAGCAAAGTCTTCTCCTGAATATTCTTCATTTTCAGAATCTTTTAAATTCAAATCTAACAGTAAAACGAGTTACTCTTTCCTTAAAAATTTACAATTTTGTCATAGTTTATCGTATAAAGAATTTTTATTTTTTCATATTTTTTTCCTTTTTTTAGTATTTTTTTGATTTTTAGGATAACATATTTGAAGTTAGGGAGCAAGAAAAATTTTATAAAATTGTAAATATTGATTTAAAAAAATAGGAAAAAAATTTATTTTTTTAGATTTAATATTGCAAGAAAAATATGATAAAATATATTTATAAGAAAGATATAAAGTAAATCAGAAATATAAATATTCAAGGAGGAGACAAGGAAAATGAAAGTATTAATCGTAGGAGCAGGTGGAAGAGAACATGCAATTGCTTGGAAAAAATATCTCAAAATGAAAAAGGTGGAGAAAATATTTATAGCACCAGGGAAATGCAGGGAGCTGAGTTGTTGCCAAAAAGCTGAAAAATGTGAATTTATCGAATAATATAGATGAGTATGTTAAATTTGCTAAGGAAAAATAATATTGATTTGACATTTGTTGGAAGTGAAGAATTATTAGTAGCTGGTATTGTTGATGAATTTCATAAAAATGGGTTGAAAATTTTTGGGCCTAATAAACAAGCGGCAATTCTTGAAGGAAGCAAGGCTTATTCTAAAGATTTTATGAAAAAAATATGGGATAAAAAAACTGCTGTTTATGAAATTTTTGATAATGCTGAAAAAAAGCAAAAAGAATTTTTTTGAAATAATTGGAAAGATTTTTCCTGTAGTTGTAAAAGCTAGTGGTCTTGCGGCTGGGAAAGGTGTAATTATTGCTCAAAATCTTGATGAGGCGATAAAAGCGGTTGACGATATAATGATTGATGAAAAATTTGGAGATGCTGGAAATCAAGTTGTAATTGAAGAATTTTTGGATGGAGTAGAAGCTTCAATACTTTCATTTACAGATAGCAAAGTTATTGTACCATTGTTATCAGCAAAAGATCACAAAAAAATTGGGGAGAATGAAACTGGATTAAATACAGGTGGAATGGGAGTTATAAGTCCTAATCCTTATGTGACAGATGAAGTTTTTGAAAGTTTTAAAAATGACATTATGAATCCGACTTTAAAGGGAATGCAAGCTGAAGGAATGGATTTTGAAGGTGTAATTTTCTTTGGACTAATGATTACGGCAAAAGGTGTTTACTTGCTTGAATACAATATGAGATTGGGAGATCCTGAAACTCAAGCAGTTCTACCATTGTTGGAAAATGATTTGTTAGAATTGGTAGAATATTCATTTGACAAAAAATTATCGGAATTAAATGTTACTTGGAAACCACTTCATGCTTGTTGTGTTGTAGGAGCTGCAGGAGGATATCCCAGAAAGTTACAAAAAAGGTGATGTTATAACTGGAATTGAAAATGCTGCAGATGATGAATTAGTATTTATCGCAGGAGCAAAATTTGAAGATGGAAAATTCAAAACTAATGGTGGAAGAGTATTAAATGCTGTTGCATTTGGAAAAACATTGGATGAAGCTAAGGAAAATGCTTATAAATTGTTGAATAAAATTAAATTTGATGGAATGTATTTTAGAAAGGATATAGGTAGAATTAAGTAAAAATAATCGGGAAAGAAAAAAACTGTTTTAATTTTAGGACAGTTTTTTTTGTTATATAAACTTTTTATTTAAATAATTATTAAACAGCGGACTAATATAAAAATATAATTTTTATTTTTTTAAATCAGATTTAGTGGAAAAATTCCATTGTTACCAAATAAATAAATATAATAAAAAGCCAGTATTTGAGATTAAGTCTTGTAAATTGGAAAAATATAATATAAAAATATTTAATTTGAAATTTGAAAAATGTGTGATATAATTGAAAAAAACTGGAATAATAAAACTAAAAATTTGGAGAAAATATTGTAGCCTTAGGATTTGAAATTTATGCTTTTTTTCTATTTGAATTTTTAGTAAGGGAATTTGATTTTCTAAATGTAAAAATATTTATCTCAAAAAAAGGATTTAGTATAAAGAAGTTTTTATTATAATAAAAAAATGAAAAAAAGGTGAATACTTTGGATAAGCAGAAATTTAATCAATATAGGAAAAGTAAAAATTTTACATCGCAGTCTGTTTCTGGATATTTTCATTGTCAATGTTTGCTGGCGGGAGCAGAAAAAGCTGTTAGTGAAAAATAAAAAGTGGCGAAAAAGAAAAATTAGTGGAAATAGAGTTGAGGATGAGGCGATAAAGATTGATATTATTATTAATAAAGATAGTAATACTGATTTTGAAAATGAAAATGAAGATTTGGAAAAAAACAGATGATGAAGATGGGGATTTGATTTATTTGGATCGGATTCAGGATGAGGAAGAGGAAAAAAACAGCAGAAAAAAAGTTGAAAAAAACTAATAGAATTGAACGATTTATAAAAAAATAGATGATAAAGTTAATCCGATTATAAAAATTTCAAACAGCAAAGAGTTATGGAACGTGGTATTTAATAAAAAAACAGATGATAATTTAGAGAAAAAAACTTGAAAAAAATGTAAGATATGATTTTTTTGCAGGAGGAAAAATGGATATCGTATAATTAAAAAGCTATTTTGATCCGCAGACTGATAAATGGAATGAAGAAATGCAGAGAGGGTGGATCGAAGAAAAAGGGAATGTATATTTGGATATTGAAAAAGAAATATTTTAAAAAAATAATAGGAATGAAATTGTATTCTTTGATAAAAAAATTATCGCTATATGATTATAAGGTATTATAATGGAGTTACAAGAGTTCTTTTCACGTTATCCGAATAATAATAAAAATTTCGCTTGAAAATGATGAATTGGATGAGTTTGAAAAAAATTGTGGATAATAAAAAGTAATCTTAAGAATCTTGATTATGATGTAAATATGAAAAGTATTCGGGAACTTGAGAATGAAAGGAAAAAAAGCTGAATTAAAAAAATAGAACGGATGATTTGGAAAGAAGATTGAGTGAAAAATCCTGCAAGTGTGTTTCAAATTGATACAATTGGTGCAAAAAGGAATTTGAGAGAAGAATGAGAAAAGAGGGAATGACAAGGTTTGAAACTAAGGATGGAACTAAAAAGTGTAGAAGTTATTGAGCTTAATGATGAGGATTTAAAAAAATAAAAAAATTTAAAAAAATAAAAAAATAAAAATAGAAAATAATGGTAAAGATACAAAAAAATGAAAAAAATTAATTGAAAAAGTTCACATTAATTGAAATTTGTAGGCTTTTACAAATAAAAAAATACTGAATATTTGGGAGAAAAAAATGAAAAAAATACATTGAAAATTACTTATGTCATAATATTTTTAATATTGTTTATGTGTCTGTCACTCTTTTTTTAACTTCTTTTTGCAAAAAGGGAGTATAAAAAAATGTTAATGTAAATGTAAAAAAAGGAACAAATTTTATACAAATTTATAAAGACTTAAAATTGAATTATGGAATTATGGATAGAATATATCTAAAAATTAAATGGTGGAAATATAAAGTTAAAAAGTGGGAACTTATAAATTTAATGGAAAATATTCAAAATATGAAATTATAAAAAAATAAAGAATAGTGAAACTAATGGAATAAGACTTACAATTCCTGAAGGATTTACATCAAAGCAAGTGTTTGCTCGGATGGAAGCGCTTGAATTGGGAAAATACTGAGGAAATTAATAAAGCTTTGAGCGAGGTTGATTTTCCATATCCGCATGAAAATAATAATTTTGAAGGATATTTCTATCCTGAAACTTATATTTTTTCTGAAAATGTTACAACAAAACAAGTTATTAGAACTATTCTTGATGAGTTTTTGAAAAAATTTCCGCCTGAAAAATATCCTGACAAGAAGAAATTTTACGATGATTTAAAATTGGCTTCTATTGTGGAAGCAGAAGTGCCTGATGAAGCGGATAAGCCTAAAGTTGCCGGAATATTTTTGAAAAGATTGGAAATTGGGATGAAGCTGGAGTCAGATGCTACGTTAAAATATGAGTTGGGAAGACAGGCTACGAGAAATGATTTGAAATTACAGAATACAGCATATAATTCGTATAAAGTCAAAGGATTGCCTCCAACACCAATTGGAAATCCTCCAATTGAAACTTTTAAGGCTGTGTTAAATGCTGAGAAGACAGATGATTTATTTTTCTTTACATATAAGGGAAAAACATATTATTCAAAGACGCATGAGGAACATTTGAAAAAACGTCGTGAAAGCGGGCAATTAAAATAAATCTAATTAGATTAAAAATTATAGTTAAATTAAGTAGTGTAAAACAAGGAGTTTGGCTATTTGTAAGAGTAAAAATATTGGACATATAGATTTAATGGAAAAAAATAAAAAAATTGGGAATAAATTTAATGGAAAAAAAGTAAAAAAATAGAAAAGAAAAATATTGAAGAGATCAATAGAAGTTATTGAAAAAAAATTGATTTCTGAAGGAGATAAAGTTCTTATTGCATTTTCTGGAGGGCCTGATTCAGTTTTTCTTTATAATTTTTTAAAATTTTTAAAAAGTCGAATTTTCGATGGAAATTTCACTTGTTTATGTCAATCATAATTTGCGAACTGATGTTGAGAATGATTTGGAATTTGTAAAAAAGTTTGCGTCTGAAAACGATGTTGACTGTTATATTCAAAGTGTGGATGTGAAAAAATATTCAAAAGAAAATAAGAAATCATTGGAATTGGCGGCTAGGGAATTACGGTATGAAGCGATTGAGGAAGTTAGGAAAAATATTGGGTATAATAAAATTGCAACAGGTCATAATATGGATGACAATGTGGAAACTTTTATTTTTCGGCTTTTGCGTGGAACGTCTATGAATGGGTTAAAGGGTATTCCAGAAGTGCGTGAGAATATAGTAAGACCAATTTTAGGATTTGAAAAAAAGTGAAATTTTGTATTTTCTGAAAAAGTCGGAATTGGGAATATTTAGTTGATTATACAAATAATGAAAAATGATTATACGAGAAATTTTTATTAGAAATGAAATTTTTCCCTTGCTTTGAAAAGGGTTAATCCAGATTTTAGAAGAAAAAGTGGAATCTTTGATTGTGGAAATTAATGAAAGAAATTTTGCTGGAGCGGAAAAAAATTTGAAAATGAGAAAAAAATTTAGAAGAGAAAAAGTTTTAAAAATTATAAAGAAAAAAATGAGGTTAATCAAAAGGATGAATTGAGTTTTCTTCTGAAAAAAATAACGTGCAAGTTTCAAGGGAAAAAGATTGATCAGATTTTTTTAGGAGTTTTTTTAATAAAAATGGAGAATTGAAAAAAATGCAGGGACAAAGGAATTTTTATTTAGGAGAAAAATAAAATTTTGCAAAAATGTTTATGGGAAACTGGAAAATTGTAAAAGATTTTTAAATAGAAATACAAAAGAAGATCTAGAAAGTGATAAAAAAATAGAATATTATCTGATAAAACCATAATTTTTAAAGGAAAAATCAAAGTATTAAATGGTATAATTACAAAAATAACCCTATATGAAAATATTGAAAAATTTTAAAAAGGATGAAAATGCAGAATATGCTATTTTTTTAAAAATTGATGATAGAATAGAAAATGGGGAATTTTTTTGTCAGAAATAGAAAAAGATGGAGATAGAATTTCTTTGAAAAAAATTTAGGACATAAAAAAAGGTGAAGAAAATCTTGATTGATGAAAAAAAGTTCCAAAGGGGAAAGAGATTTTTGTTCCGATTGTAGGAGTTAAGGTTTCTAGAGTTCAAAAATAATTTGGAGTTTTCAAGTGATGATGTAAAATTGGAAAAATGGAAATACTAATGAAGTGACAGAAATTTTAGCAATTTCGGATATAAAATTTTTCAAAATTTTTTTGGAAAAAAATTCAGGAAAATGAGATAGAAAAAGAAATAAAAAAATTAGGAAACGGGAGTAAAAAGTAAATTATTAGTAATTGGGAGGAAAAATGGCAGAGAAAGATAAAAAAACGATATTAGAAAGCGGTTGGAAGAATTGCGGAAGGATAACAATAGAAAAAATAATAGACAGGATGATGGAAATAAATCTCCATTTTCAGGATTTCTGTTCTTTATTTTCGTAGTGTTGCTATTCACTTTTACAGCGATATTCCATCAGGATATACAAACTTATTTTCAAGCTAAAAAGGAAATTTCATATACAGAATTTGTAAATAGGACACAAGCTGGGGAATTTGCTGAAATAAATGAAAAAGATGATAAATTGATTGCACAGTCTCATGAAAATGGAAAAGATACCCTTTTATTTCACAAAAGAAAAATAACAGATAGAGTCGGAAATGAACCGATTATCATTAATGCGATTGAACGTAAGAAAGTGAAGTTAAATTCATTGCAGCCATCGGGAGGAAGTTTCTTCTTGCTACTTTTAGGGCAATTTTTACCGATGATTATAATGATAGCTCTTATGGTTTATTTAGCTAAAAAAATGGTTGGAGGTTCACAAGGTGGAGGACCTGGAAACATTTTCGGATTTGGAAAATCTAGAGTTAATAAAATTGATAAAAAGCCTGATGTAAAATTTGATGATGTTGCAGGTGTTGATGGAGCGAAAGAAGAATTACGGGAAGTTGTTGACTTTTTTTGAAAAAAATCCTGAAAAAAATATACAAAAAGCTGGGAGCAAGAGTGCCGAAAGGCGTGCTTTTTGTTAGGAAGACCTGGAACAGGGAAAAACATTGCTTGCAAAGGCGGTTGCTGGTGAATCTGGAGCTTCGTTCTTTAGCATTTCAGGTTCGGAATTTGTGGAAATGTTTGTTGAGGGTTGGTGCTTCACGTGTAAGGGACTTGTTTGAAAAAAAGCTAAGGAATCTAGTCCGTCAATTATATTTATTGATGAAATTGATGCTATTGGTAGAAGAAGAAGTGTTGGAAAAAATAGTGGAAGCAATGATGAAAGAGAACAAACATTGAATCAGCTGCTTGTTGAAATGGATGGATTTGAAACTGATACAAAAGTTATCGTGCTTGCAGCAACAAATAGGGAAGATGTGCTTGACCCTGCGTTATTACGTGCTGGACGTTTTGATAGACGTGTGACAGTTGATGCACCTGATTTACAAGGACGTATTGCAATATTGAAAGTTCATTCGAGAAATAAAAAAAGCTTGCTAAAGATGTAAGACTTGAGGATATTGCTAAAATAACTCCAGGATTTGTCGGAGCTGATTTGGCTAACTTGTTAAATGAAGCGGCTATTTTGGCGGCAAGAAGAGCCAGTGATACGATAAAAATGGCTGATCTGGATGAAGCTGTAGATAAAATTGGAATGGGACTTGGACAAAAAGGTAAAATTATTAAACCTGAAGAAAAGAAATTATTGGCTTATCACGAAGCTGGACATGCTATTATGACTGAATTAACACCAGGAGCTGATCCTGTTCATAAGGTTACAATAATTCCTAGAGGTGAAGCTGGTGGATTTATGATGCCGCTTCCTGAAGAAAAATTAGTAACTACAAGTAAACAGATGCTAGCTGAAATAAAAGTGCTGTTTGGTGGGCGTGCTGCTGAAGAAATCGGATTGGAAGATATAAGTACAGGTGCTTATTCTGATATAAAACGTGCTACAAAAGTCGCAAGAGCTTATGTTGAAAGTGTCGGAATGAGTAAAAAATTAGGACCAATTAACTTTGAAAATTCAGATGATGAATATTCATTTGCTCCAAATAAAAGTGATGAAACAGTTAGGGAAATTGATCTTGAAATAAGAAAAATACTAACTGAAGAATATTTAAATACTTTAAATACTTTACAGGATAACTGGAGCAAATTAGAAGAAGTAGTGGCATTATTGCTGAAAAAGGAAACTATTACTGGAGATGAAGTTAGACGAATCATTAAAGGTGAAACAGCTGAGCAAATTTTGAAGGAATCTGAAAATTCTGACAAAGATGAAAAAACTCAAAAGCTTTTGAAAACAGAAGAAGTTAAAAATAAAGAAATTCAAAAATCTGAAAGCGAAAAAGCAGCAGAAGATGCTAAGCAGGAATTAGAACTTGAAAATGAAACAGAAAATCAAGTGGAAGAAGATGCTAAAAAGCTGGAAGAAAAAAATAAAACTAAAAAACTAGCTGAAGCTGTAAGAGAAATTACTGGAAAATCAGACTGGTCATCGGAAGGTGATTCTGATTCAGAAGAAACAGAAAAATAGTAAAAAAATGATGATGAAAAATAAAGACAAAGATAAAAAAAGATAAAGATAATAATAATTCTGATGATTCTTCTGATAATAATGGCGGTTCTGGAAGTGATGGAAATAAAGATGAAAAATGATGATTCTTCAAATCAGGCAGGTAATAATAAAAAGAAAAAAATAATTTTTAAATTGCCTAGTTTTTATGGAGTAGAATATAAAAATTTAAAAATATTGGGAAATAACATTGATAAACTTTGTTATTTCTCTTTTTTTGTTTAAAAATATATAGTATAATACAAATATGTAAGGAGGTAATTTTAAAGATGAAAAAGATAATCTTAATAATAGTAGTTTTAGCATTAGGAATAATGAATTGTTCAAAGTATGGAAAAAGAAAAATAAAAAGTAAAAAAAAGCCAAAATACAGCAACAGTTTCAAAAAAAGCCAGATATTTTTAAAGATCAGTTATGAAGATTATATGAAGCAAAGAATGGAAGATACGAGAAGAGATGCCTTGCCTGTGGATGTAGATGGACAAATGATAGAAGCATGGAAATCAGAAGTTTGCAAAAACTTTATAATTTACTTTTAGGAGAGTTATCTGACAAGGAAAGGGAAAAAGTTGCGTTTGAATCAGAAAGGAATGGGATACGAAAGTAAATACTGAATCTAAAAGAGAAAAAAATTAGAAAAATATAGAAAAAAAGGCAATAGAAATGGCAAAAACGATATGATAAAATACGGAAAAAAATAAATTTTTTTAAAAAGAATTTATAAATATAGATATTAAAGTATTTTTCATCAGTAGAAAAAAATACAAAAAATTAAATCAGGAAAAAGCATCTAATAAATACGTGATAAACTGATTGAATAAATGAAAAAAATAATAATACTAGAGATAAAAAGCAGAATTTTATTTATTTGAAAAATGGGCAGTTTTGCAATTGACAGAGTATAAGAATAATAAAAATATAAAAAAATTATGAAAATGTGGAAAAAAATTTGCACTTTTAAAAATGATATGGTATAATACTATTAGTGAGGTATAAAAAGTGAGTAAGTTTTTTTATTTAAAAAGGAAATAAAATGATCTTGGGTATAATTTTATTGCTTTTTAGTCAAATAATGTTTCCAATAACTTTTAAATATGATACTGGAGAAAAATCTGGTAACGAAAAGAAAAAGGAAGAGGATACGAAGGAAAAGGCAGATAAAAATCATTGCTTGATGCTATTCGAAAGCATAATAACAAATATGTTCAGTTTTATCTTGCAATTGAAAAAAATATTAAGAACCGTAAAGGATTGCTAGAAGAATATATAAATAGACCTGCAGGAGTATATGGAGTAGATTTGAACGAATCATCGCTAATTGCCGGTGGAGGAGCTGAATTAGTCGATGTCAACTCTAAAAGCAAGGATGGGTATACTCCGATTATTGTTGCTATTGAAGCAAGAAATCAGGAAATACTGAAACTTCTGATTGAAAATGGGGCAAATTTATATGAAAGACATCCAATTTTTTTAATAGAACGACTGTGGGAACGGCTGCATACTATGGAAATGAAGAAGCAGTGGAAACATTGTTAAAAAAGGATTCCAGGCTTGCTAATATTGGAAGTACGGTGGATGGCTGGACTCCGCTTGAAGATGCAACATTGAAGGCAAATGTGGAAATTGTAAAGATGCTGTTAAAATATGGAGCTAATCCGACACTTACTGATAAGCATGGCGGTACTCCAATGGATATGGCGACAAAGTTTGGAAAGGGAGAAATTGTTAAAGTTTTGAGGGATCATATAAAGGCTAATAGAAGTAAGTATTATAAGTAAATTTATGTTTATTAAGTTTAAAGTTAGTTTAATTTTAAAAAAATTGCATTAAAATTTGTTTGTAAAAAAAAATTATATATATAGAGGAGAAAAACATGAAAAGAATGACAGGAATTGGTGCTTCTGAAGGAGTATCTATAGGTAAAGTATTACTTTTTATAACAGAGGAAATTGTTGTACCGGAAACTAAGGATGAAAATTCAACAATTGAAGCTGAACTTGCAAAATTGGAAAATGGATTGAAAAAATCTAAAATGCAGTTAATTGCAATTAGAGAAAAAGTAAAAGAGAAAATGGGAGAAGATAAAGCAGCAATTTTTGATGGTCATATTATGCTTCTTGAAGATGATGATTTAATTTCGGAAGTTGAAGATAAAATTAAAGGAGATGGGCTTCCAGCCGCAAAAGCATTACACGATGGAATTAATGAATATTGTGATATGATTTCACAATTGGATGATCCATATTTAAGAGAAAGAGCTGCTGATTTAAAAGATATAGGTAAAAGATGGCTTAAAAACTTGCTAGGTATGAAAATTCATGACTTGAGCAACTTGGAACCAGGGACAATTGTTGTAACTGAAGACTTGACTCCATCTGATACTGCTCAATTGGATTTGGAAAACTGTATTGGATTTATTACAGAAGTTGGAGGAAAAACAGCCCATTCTGCAATTATGGCAAGATCACTTGAATTACCGGCAGTAGTTGGAGTAAAAGGAATTTTGACAGAAGTTAAAGATGGAGAACTTGTTGTTATGGATGGAGAAACTGGGGAATTATATCTGGAACCATCTGAAGAATTGATTAGTGAATATGTTAAAAAACAAGAAGTGTTAAAAAAGAAAAAAAGAAGAATTAAGAAAATTAATTCATGAAGATGCAGTTACTGTTGATGGAAGAAAAGTCGACATTTGGGGAAATATTGGAAGTCCTAATGATGTTGATGCTGTAATCGAATCTGGAGCAACTGGAATTGGATTATATAGAACAGAATTCCTATTTATGAACTCTGATCACTTCCCAACAGAAGAAGAACAATATCAAGCATATAGAGTAGTTGCTGAAAAAAATGCAAGGAAAAACCTGTAACAATAAGAACAATGGACATTGGTGGAGATAAAGAATTACCATACTTTAGACTTGCCAAAAAGAATTAAATCCATTCTTGGGATATAGAGCAATCAGAATTTCATTGGAAAAATAAAGATATGTTCAAAACTCAATTGAGAGCAATCTTAAGAGCATCTCAATATGGACAAATTAAAATTATGTATCCAATGATAAGTTCAATTAATGAAATTAGAAAAGCAAACGCTATTTTGGAAGAATGTAAAAAAGAACTTGATGAAATTGGAAAAATTTATGATAGAAATATAAAAGTAGGAATAATGGTTGAAACTCCTTCAACAGCTATTGTTGCTTATAAATTTGCAAAAAGAAGTTGACTTTTTTTCTCAATCGGAACAAATGACTTGACACAATACTTCTTAGCAGTAGATAGAGGAAATGAAATGGTTTCAACTTTATATAATTCATTTAACCCTGCTGTATTGGAAGCTATTCAAAAGGTAATTGATGCTGCACATGGTGCTCACATTAGTGTAAGTATGTGTGGAGAGTTTGCAGGAGATAAGAGAGCTACTAAGTTGCTTTTAGGAATGGGACTTGATTCATTTAGTATGAGCGCTTCATCTGGTTTAACTGTTAAGAAAAATAATTAGAAATAGCAGTTATGCTGATGCTCGAAAAATTTAGAGATTTAATTTTGCAACAAGATACACCTGAAGATGTTATAGCAAAAATTAGTTTAATAAATTAAAAAAAGGCTAGTGATATTACTTTATTAGCCTTTTTTTGTCTTTATAATTTTATGATAAATTCTATTTTGAGAAAATAGAAAACTATATTTTATTTATTTTCTGACAAGGATCAAGATTCTTTTGTTAAATAGGATTTATAAATATCTTACTCTAATGGGAAAACTAATATTTGATTTTTTTTAAAATAAATTTGTAAACATTATTTTTTTTATTTAATATAAATTTTTTGGCAAAGAGTGAATTTTTTTTGTCATTAATTAAATTAAATAACACAATAAAGGAGTGGAAAATATTATGAAAGAAAAAAAAGTTGCAGTATTTTTGGCAGATGGATTTGAAGAAGTTGAGGCGATAACGCCGGTTGATTTGCTTCAAAGGGCTGGAATTACTGTGGATACGGTTTCAATTACAGATGATAATCTTGTGGAAAGTGCAAGAAAAGTGAAAATATTGGCTGATAAAGTTATTGGAGAAATTGATTTTTCAGAATATGATATGTTTGTAATGCCTGGTGGACCAGGGACAGGCAATTATTTTAAATCACAGCTTCTTTTGGATAATGTTTTGAAATTTTCAAAAGATACTGAAAATAAAAGAGTTGCCGCTATTTGCGCTGCTCCAACAGTATTGGCAAGTCTTGGGAATTCTGGAAGGGAAAAAATGCGGTTTGCTTTCCAGCCTGTGAAGATGATTTGCTGAAGGGGAAGGCAATATTAAAGAAGGAAAGAGCTGTTGTGGATGGGAATATTATAACTAGTAGAAGCGCTGGAACTGCAATGGACTTTTCACTTGCGATTATTGGTGAACTTTTAGGAAAAAGAAGCGGCTGAGAGAATTGCAAAGGAAATTGTGCTTTAAAAAATTGAAAAAATAAAAAAATAAAAAAATTTAAAAAAAGTTATATGGAAAAAAATAAGAAAAAGTGTGGTAAAATATCTCAGTAATTGTAAAAAGAAATAAAAATAATCTGATAATTAATTAGACTGTAAATTACTAATTTAATTGTGATACGTAAAAAAATTTTGAAATTTAAAAAAATATTAGAAAGGAGAAATTTATGGAATATCATAAACCTGTGCTGTTTGATGAAGTGATGGACAATATAATAACAGATAGGGATGCAGTTTATGTTGATTGTACGCTTGGTGGCGGTGGACATACACAAGGTATTCTGGAAAAATTCTTCTGAAAATTCAGATGTTATTGCAATTGATCAGGATATTCAGGCTATTGAATTTGCAAAGAAAAGGCTGGAGAAATTTGGTAATAAGCTTCAAATATTTCAGGATAATTTTAGAAATGTTGATACAGTTGTTTATCTTGCAGGATTTGAAAAGGTGGATCGAATACTGATGGATATAGGAGTTTCTTCAAATCAGCTAGATAATGCTAAAAGAGGTTTTTCATACAGATTTGAGGCAAGGCTGGATATGCGGATGGACAGTAATTTGAAAATAAGCGCTTATGAAGTTGTCAATGATTTTTCTGAAAAAGAGATTGCTGATATTATTTACAAATATGGTGAAGAGCCAAAATCTCGAAAGATTGCAAAGAAAATTGTGGAATATAGGAAAAATAAACCTATTGAAACTACGACAGAACTTGCAGATATTGTTATACGGTCGATAGGGAAAAGTATGAAAAGACATCCTGCTAAAAGAACGTTTCAGGCTATTAGAATTTTTGTAAATAAAGAACTTGAAGTATTGAGTGAAACGTTGGATAAGGCGGTAAAATTGCTTAATAAAAACGGCAGACTTTTGGTAATTACTTTTCATTCTTTGGAAGATAGGATTGTAAAGGAAAAATTTCGTGAATATGAAGATCCTTGCACTTGTCCAAAGGATATACCGATTTGCGTGTGTAACAAGAAAAGTTTAGGAAAGATAATTACAAGAAAGCCAATTGTTGCTAAAACATCAGAGTTGGAAGAGAATAACAGGGCACATTCGGCAAAATTGAGAATTTTTGAAAGGAGTGAATAAAAGGAGTATGAATAGTGTATCTAAAAATAAAAAAATGCAAATGGAAATATTAGATGTTCCCAAAATTACAAATACAGCAAGATCACACGAAGAGGCAAGAAGAAAAAAAGTAGTAGCTCCTACAGAAGTTAGAAGAAAACTTTCCAGAACTGCAGGGCTAGATAAAAAACTTATAAAAACGGTTATGTTTTATATTGTGATTATAACGTCAGTGGCATTATTAAGATCTTTTGTTGGATATGATGTTGCAAGTTTAGGGAAAAAATACAAAAAAGAAGAGAATAAATTAAAAGAATTAAAAAAAGATGTTGCAAAGATTAGATAATGAATTTATTAATAGTGATAATTTAAAAAAATTCAGGAACAAAAAAAGCAAAGGAACAAGGTTTTTCTTTTCCAAGTGATCCTACATATATAGATTTGGGAAAAAAATAGTGCTAAAAAAATATAGCATAATTAATTGTGTTATATTTTTTTATTTTAAGAAAGTAGTATAAATATAGGAATAAAAAAACTTGACAATAATTAAAAAAATTGGTAACATAATAGATATAATGACTAATCAGTCAACTTGAAAAAAATCTTATCTATTAATGGGTATTATGATTAGTTAAAAAAATAATTTGTGAAGGAGGTTATATCTTGGCAAAAAGAAGTTTTGGAAAAAGATTAAAAAGTGCTGAAGTGGAGTCAGATCAGATTATTGCTGATGCAAATGAAAAAAAGCAAAGAATATTTTTGAAGGATGTTGATCAGAAGATAAAAAGATGATGGCGATAAAAATAATTTCTGAAGCTAAAATTGAAGCACAAAAATCTGGAAAAAAACATTCAATAGAAGAAGCTGAAAAAAAGTAAACTCTCTTTTAAGTAGTGAAGAAGAGAATATTAACAGTATTCTGAATATTGATGAGAAAAAAATAGATGAAGTTGTCAATTTGTTGGCAGAGAGGATTGTGAAATAATGGCAATAGTTAAAATGAGCAAATTTGAATTGGTTGTTTTCGCAGAACAGAGAGCTAAAGTATTAAAGGCACTTCAAAAAAATTTAAGGAAGTAAACTTTTGTAGACATTAAGTTGCGTGATGAAAAATGGAGAAATAGATAAGGATGCGGTTGAAGGTGTTTCAAAATATGTAAATAATGAAGAATTGACACATATCGATGAAAGACTTTATCAGTTAAGCAGCGCAATTTCTCTTATTAAGAAGTATGATGAAAGAAAGACACGTTTAAGGGATATTATTCATGGAAATGAAAATTATACTTTTGATACATTGTCTAAAAAAAGTACTGACTTATGACTGGAAAAAAGTTACTTCAGAATTAAATTCAATTGAGTGAAAGTATTCACAAATAAAAATCTGAAATTTCTAAAAAAATATGCACGATATGATGAGATTGATTTGTGGGAACGGCTAGATGTAAATCCTATGGAATTAAAAGAAATTGAAAAAGGTAAATACATTTCTTGGAACGATACCGTTAAAATTAAAGGGTGAATTTATTGAAGGCATTTCTAAACTTGATAAAACTTATTATGAAGAACTTAAAATAGTAAAAGATGAAGTTTATTATCTTGTAATTTCAAGTATAGATGAAAGTGAAAAGGAAAAATTGTCTGAAGTTTTTAGAAATAGCAGTTTTGGTGTGGAAAATCTTGATATTGATGCAGTTCCGCAAGACTATAAAAATGAATTGCAAAAGGAAATAGGTGAGCTGAAAAAGCAAAAACGTAAACTGAAGGCTCAAATTAAGACTTATAGTGAAGATTTGACTGATTTACAGGCGGTTTATGAATATATGCAAAATAAAAAGCTACGTATTGTGGAATCAGAAAAATTGGCACAGACTGAAAATACTGTTTTAATAAAGGGATGGATTCCTACGGAAAAAGTTCAGGAATTTGAAAAAGTTGTAAAAGGTGAAACTGGAAGCAGTTATTATTTGACGTTTGAAGAAGCGGAAAGAGATGATGCGACAGTGCCAATAAAATTGAAAAATGGAAAAGTTGCGAGTGTATTTGAAAATTTAACAGGGATGTATGCTTATCCTAGATATAATGAAATTGATCCGACACCGCTGTTTACACCATTTTATATCTTTTTTTTTGGAATGATGGGAGCAGATGTAGGATATGGACTCGTTTTGCTGCTTGCAACAATGTTTGTCTTAAAAGTGGTAAACTTAAGTTCACAAATGAGAAAATCGGTTAAATTTTTCTTTTATCTAAGTTTTTCAGTTATTTTCTGGGGAATTTTATATGGTTCATATTTTGGAGCAGAAATACCTGGAATGTGGCGGCTTATAAATCCATCAAAAGAATATAATACTTTATTAATTGGTTCGATTGTATTTGGAGTAGTTCATATATTTATTGGATTGGCAATAAAGGCGTATATGCTTATTAGAGATGGTAAGGCATTGGATGCTGTTTATGACGTGTTATTCTGGTATATGGCACTTATGGGCGGAATGGCTTATTTAGTATTTAAAATGAAAAATTTATCGCCTGCTGTAACAAGTGTGTCAATGTGGATTATGATTGTTGGAATGGTTGGAATCGTACTTACTGGTGGACGTGATGCTAAGGGAGTTGGAGCAAAACTTGGAGGAGGGCTTTATAGCCTTTACGGAATCTCAAGTTATGTTGGAGATTTTGTGTCTTATTCAAGACTTATGGCTTTGGGACTTTCTGGTGGATTTATTGCGTCGGCTATAAATATGATCGCTGGAATGATTAGCGGAAGCTGGGTTGGAAATGATATTTATTCCAGTAATATTGCTAGGTGGACATTTATTTAATATGTTCTTGTCTTTCCTTGGAGCTTATGTTCATACTTCAAGACTTATGTATGTTGAATATTTTGGTAAGTTTTATGAAGGGTGGAGGAAAGCCGTTTAAAGATTTTTAGAACAGAAAAATAAATATATAAATCTTGATGATTAGTTTTTTTGATTTTCAAGAAAAATTAAGTTTAATAAAATTATTAATAAATAAAAAAATTAGGAGGAAATAAAATGAATTTTTCACAGTTTTTAGTACAAAATGGAGGAATCGTAATGGCGACATTAGGTGCGGCATTAGCGACATTATTAGCAGGAATTGGATCAGCAAAAGGTGTAGGAATCGTTGGGGAAGTAGCATCAGGACTTATGAGTGAAGAACCTGAAAAGTTTGGTAAATCGTTAGTATTGCAATTATTGCCAGGTACACAAGGATTATATGGATTTGTTATCGGACTTATGGTGTTAGGAAAATTAAAACCTGAAATGCCAATACAAACTGGATTAGGAATTTTAATGGCTTGTTTACCAATCGCATTTGCAGGATATGGATCAGCTATTGCACAAGGTAGAGTTGCAGCTTCTGGTATTAGCTACTTTGCTAAAAAATGAAGAACAAAAATACAAAAAGGTATTATTTATGCGGTAATGGTTGAAACTTATGCATTGTTGGCATTCGTTGTTTCAATTATGTTATTGGCAAAAATTCTAGTTTTATTTTATAAAAGAAATAAAAAGAATTAAATATGACATAAAAAGCAAAGAAGGAGAAAATATGTCTAATTTAGATAATTTAACATCAAAAATATTAGCTGATGCTAAAGCACAGGCAGACAAAATTGTAAAAGATGCACAGGAAAAAGGCGCAACATAAATATGATCTTGAAATAAAAAAATTAATGCAAAAAAAGAAACTGTTCTTGAAAAATGCAAGAAGAGATCGTGAACTTCTTTCTGAAAGAATTAAGTCAAGCGCTAATTTAAAGGCTAGAAATAAAAAAACTGGAAGCAAAGCAGGCTGTAATTGATAAAGTTATAGATAAATTAAAAAAACAAAAACTTGTTAATATGGATGAAAAAAATATATTAATTATTTGAATCAAAAAAATATTGATAAAAAAACTATAACTGGGAAAGAGCTAATTGTAAAAAAAGAATTTGTGGGAAAAAGTTAAAAAGGAATTTCCAGGTGCAAAAGTAAAGGGAAAATGAGTTTGTAACTTCAGGATTTATTATTGAAGAAAAATGGGATTCAGGAAAAATTACACTTTTGAAGTGAAATTGGACTTTATGAGGGATGAACTGGAAGTTGAAATTTCAAAACTTTTATTTTCATAACAGGTTTATTTTATAACTAGAAAGCTGAATAATAAAAAAATTAATATTTTTTTAGTATAAATTAAAAAAATAGGTCTAACATAAAAAAATAAATTGAGAGTTAATTGTAAAAGTAAAAAAATTAAAAAAAGCTGAAAAAAATAATAACATTTAAATGATAAAAAAATAAAAAAATTAAATGCTGTATCAGTAAAAAAATTATAACTTTGTACATGCGACTAAAAAAATGAATCAGTAAAGGGAGAAAAAAGATGGATAGAATGGATTACGGACAGAGTGTCGTAACTATTAGGGTACTGGAAAAGAGGCTTTTAACTAGAAATAGACTGGAAAGAATGATAGAAGCCGAAACTCCCGAAGAAGTGCTAAAATTATTGGGAGAAACAGAATATTCTCAAGATATGGCTGATATTCATGGTAGTCAAGATTATGAAACAATACTGAAAAAGGGAAACAGAGCGGGTATTTTTCAATTGTGAGAAAAAAATGGTTAAAAAAATACTGCGATTGTTGATATTTTATCTTTGAAGTATGATTATCATAATTTGAAAGTATTATTAAAAAAAGTAAAAATAACAGGAAAAGATTTTTTTCAAATTTGCTTATGCAGGCTGGAACGATTGATGCTGGAAAAATTTAAAAACAAAATTTGAACTGCAAAGTAATGATTTGCCAAAGGAAATAATAGAGGCAATTGTTGAAGTTCAAAAAGATTTTTGAAGAAAAATCATAATCCGCAAAGAATTGATATACTTGTAGACAAGCATTACTTTAGAAATTTATCACGTTTAGCAAAAGAAATTGATGTAAAAGTTATTACTGATTATGTTGAAGGATTGATTGACTTTCAGAATATGATAACTTTGCTTAGAGTTCAAAAGCAAAATCGTGATGCGAGATTCTTGGAAACTGTTATTTTTGAAGGTGGAACAATTTCAAAAAATAAAATTGTCGCTTCAATAAATGATAATATAGATACTATTTTGAATAAGTTCAAGAAAGAAAAATTGGGAATGTATCTGGCAAAAGGGTTAGAAACATTTAGTGAAACAAAAAAAGATTATCGGAACTTGAGAAAAATTTCTGATAATTATTTAATGGAATTAAATAAAGAATCAAAATATGTTGTATTTCGGACCAGAACCGTTATTTACATATCTAGTTGCAAAAGAGCGTGAAATTAATGCAGTCAGAATGATAATGGTAAGCAAGATTAACAACATAAGTTCGGATAAAATAAGGGAAAGGTTGCGTGAAACTTATGCATAAAATAGGTGTAGTTGGAGATAAGGATTCTATTTTATCATTTAAGGCATTGGGAATTGATGTGTATCCAGTCATTACAAAGGAAGAAGCCAGAAGTACAATTGATGAAATGGCAAGCAATGACTATGGCATTATCTTTGTAACAGAGCAAATTGCCACATTAGTTGAAAATACTATTGAAAGATACAATCGTGAAGTGCTTCCAGCTGTTATTTTGATTCCGAATAATCAGGGAAGTCTAGGAATTGGACTTAAAAAGATAGACGAATACGTTGAAAAGGCAATAGGATCGAACATATTTTAGATGAAAGGAGAAATTCATTGAAAACAGGAAAAATAATAAAAGTATCTGGGCCTCTTGTTGTTGCAGAAGGTATGGAAAATGCCAATGTGTATGACGTGGTAAGAGTTTCAGAGAAAAAATTGATAGGTGAAATTATTGAAATGAGAGGCGACCAGGCTTCTATTCAAGTATATGAAGAAACATCGGGAATTGGACCAGGAGAAGAGGTTTTCACAACTGGAGAGCCTTTAAGTGTTGAATTGGGACCTGGGCTTATTGAAGCGATGTTTGATGGGATTCAACGTCCGTTAAAGGAATATCAGGAAATAGCAGGGGACTTTTTGGATAAAGGAGTAGAGGTTAAGCCTTTAAATAGAGAAAAAAAATGGGAATTTGAACCTGTTTTATCAGCTGGAGCGACAGTTGAAACTGGTGATGTCTTAGGAACAGTTCAGGAAACTTCTGTTGTAAATCATAAAATTATGGTGCCGGCTGGAATTAAAGGAACTTTGAAAACTATTAAAAGTGGAAGTTACACAGTAGTTGACACAATTGCAGTTATTGAAACTGAAAAAGGTGAAGTAGAAGTTCAAATGATGCAAAAATGGCCAGTAAGACGTGGAAGAAAATATAAACAGAAATTAAATCCAGAAGCACCATTAATTACAGGACAAAGGGTAATTGATACATTTTTCCCTGTAACTAAAGGTGGGACTGCTTGTGTGCCAGGACCTTTTGGATCTGGAAAAACAGTTGTGCAACACCAAATGGCTAAATGGGCAGATGCTGAAATTATAGTTTATGTAGGGATGTGGAGAACGTGGAAATGAGATGACAGACGTTCTTATGGAATTTCCAGAAATAATTGACCCAAAAACTGGACAATCATTAATGAAGAGAACTGTACTTATAGCAAATACTTCAAATATGCCGGTTGCAGCCAGAGAGGCAAGTATTTATACAGGGATTACAATTGCAGAATATTTTAGAGATATGGGATATTCTGTGGCAATAATGGCTGATTCTACTTCAAGATGGGCGGAAGCACTTAGGGAAATGTCTGGACGGCTTGAAGAAATGCCAGGAGATGAAGGATACCCAGCTTATTTAGGTTCAAGAGCCGCAGAATTTTATGAAAGAGCAGGAAAAGTAATTTGTCTTGGACAAGATGGAAGAGAAGGAGCATTGACAGTTATTGGAGCAGTTTCACCTCCAGGTGGGGATATTTCAGAGCCGGTATCACAGGCTACACTTCGTATTGTTAAGGTGTTCTGGGGACTAGATGCTAATTTAGCATATAGACGTCATTTCCCTGCGATTAACTGGTTAAATTCTTATTCATTGTATCAAGCAAAAGTTGATAATTGGATGAATCAAAATGTAGGACCTGAGTTTTCTAGAAATAGAGCCCGTGCAATGTCATTGCTGCAAGAGGAAAACAGTTTGCAGGAAATTGTTAGATTAGTTGGTAAAGATACTTTATCAGAAAAGGATCAGCTTAAACTGGAAGTTGCAAAATCAATAAGAGAAGATTATTTGCAGCAAAATGCGTTTATGGAATCAGATACTTATACTTCGCTTGAAAAACAGGATAAAATGCTTGATTTAGTATTGAAATTTTATGATGAAGGATTAAGAGGGCTTGAAAATGGTGCTTATTTAAATGAAATTATTGCAATGCCAGTGAGAGAAAGAATTGCAAGAGCAAAATATTTGCCTGAAGCTGAATTAAATAAAATTGATGAAGTGGCAAAGGAATTGGAAAAAGGAATAGATGAACTTGTAAATAAAGGAGGTGTAGCAAATGCTTAAGGAATATAAAACTATTAAGGAAGTTGTAGGACCATTGATGATGGTTGAAGGTGTTGAAGGAATCAAATATGAAGAACTTGTTGAAATTGAAACTCAAAAGGGAGAACTTCGTCGTGGGCGTGTGCTTGAAGTAAATGGAGATAAGGCTGTCGTTCAATTATTTGAAAATTCAGCTGGAATTAACCTGAAAGATTCAAAAGTTAGATTTCTTGGTAGACCGCTTTCGCTTGGAGTGTCTGAAGATATGATTGGACGTGTATTTGATGGACTAGGACGTCCAAAAGACAATGGACCAAAAATTATTCCTGAAAAGACATTGGATATTAACGGAACAGCTATAAATCCAGTTGCCCGTGATTATCCGTCAGAATTTATCCAAACAGGAGTTTCTGCTATTGATGGGCTAAATACTCTTGTTAGGGGGCAAAAATTACCAATATTCTCTGGTTCAGGACTTCCACATGCAGAATTAGCACTGCAAATCGCAAGACAGGCAAAAGTTTTGGGAACAGATTCTAAATTTGCGGTAGTATTTGGAGCGATTGGGATTACATTTGAAGAAGCTCAAACATTTACGGAAGATTTTATAAAAACTGGGGCAATAGATAGAGCAGTATTGTTTATGAATTTGGCTAATGATCCAGCAATTGAGCGTCTGTCTACACCAAAAATGGCACTTACTTGTGCAGAATACCTGGCATTTGAAAAAAAGGGAATGCATGTACTTGTAATTTTGACTGACTTGACTAACTATTGTGAAGCATTACGTGAAGTGTCGGCGGCAAGAAAAGAGGTTCCAGGAAGAAGAGGATATCCAGGATACTTATATACTGACTTGTCAACAATTTATGAAAGAGCGGGAAGAATTAAAGGGCGTGAAGGATCAATTACGCAAATACCTATTTTAACAATGCCTGAAGATGATAAGACTCACCCAATTCCAGATTTGACTGGATATATTACAGAAGGGACAAATAATCTTATCAAGAGATTTATATAAACAAAATTTGATGCCTCCAATTGATGTTTTGCCGTCACTTTCAAGATTGAAGGATAAAGGAATTGGAAAAGGGAAGACAAGGGAAGATCATGCGGATACAATGAACCAATTATTTGCGGCTTATGCAGCTGGTAAAGAAGCTAAAGAACTGGCTGTAATTTTGGGAGAATCAGCATTGTCTGAAACTGATAAAGCATTTGTTAAATTTACAACAGCATTTGAGGAACAATATGTGGCTCAAGGGTTTGATAATAACAGAACTATTGAAGATACATTAAATTTAGGATGGGATTTACTAAAAAAATATTACCAAGAACAGAGTTGAAAAAGAATTAGAGATGAATATTTGGAAAAAAATATTTACCTGCAGGAGATGAATAGACTATGGCAAGATTAAATGTAAATCCTACAAGAATGGAGTTAAGCCGTTTAAAGACACGTCTAAAAACTGCTAAAAGTGGACATAAACTGTTAAAGGACAAGCAAGATGAACTTATGCGGCAATTTATTATTTTGGTAAAACAAAATAGAAAGTTACGTGTAGAAGTTGAAGGAAAGTTACAAGATTCATTTAAGGATTTTCTTCTTGCAAGGGGAGTAATGTCTGATGAAATGCTGGAAAATGCCATTGCCTATTCAGAAGATAAACTTTCTGTAAATATAGAAACTAAAAATGTAATGAGTGTAATTGTGCCTCAAATGACTTTTAATAAGGATATGGAAAGCAGGGAAGTAAACTATCCTTATGGATATGCTCAAACTTCTGCTGACCTAGATGACGCTGTTGACGGCTTAAATCAAGTAATGAAAGATTTGCTTGAACTGGCAGAAATAGAAAAGGCTTGTCAGCTTATGGCAGATGAAGTGGAAAAGACAAGACGTCGTGTAAATGCACTGGAATATATGACAATTCCACAGCTTGAAGAAACAATCCGTTATATCCAGATGAAACTTGATGAAAATGAAAGATCAAGTATCACAAGGCTTATGAAGGTTAAGGATATGATGGCTGAAAAAGCATAAATTTAATAATACTTATTTAAATATTAGGTTTTAGCAAGGGGTTTAAGCCCCTTGTTATATAATATTTCAAAAAAAATAGAGCCGTTTAGATTACGACTCTTTTTATATTTAATATTTTTTTTTCAATAATTTTCAATCTAAACATTGGATTTATTGAATAATTAATTAATATTTTATTTTCAAATCTTTTATATATTTTTCACAAAATCCTGAATATCAGCCTTATCAATCACATCTGAAAATCTAATTTCAGAATTTCTAACTTCAGTCAATTTTTCAGGAAATTTTACTCCAGTAATTTCTGAAACTTCATCCAAAATTGCATAAGGTTCTTTTGTATCGTCAATTCCCAATGCTTTTGCAATTGGAGCTGGGAACTTGAATGGATGAGCAGTTGACATTATCTACAGTGTGAATGTCTTTGTCCAAATGTTTTTCATCCAGTTTTTCATAAACTGAATAGGCAACGGCTGTATGCGGATCCATTAAATAGTGATAATTTTCATAAATTTCCTTAATCGCACTTACAGTTTCTTCATCATTTGCAAATTCTCCGTAAAATTCATTTTGAATATTTTTAAGTTCTTTGTCGCTTACCGACAATTCTCCACCTGAAAGCAAGTTTTTAATTAATTCACTTACTCTCTTGCTGTCTTCATTTAACGCATAATATAAGTATCTTTCAAAGTTTGATGAAAGAAGAATGTCCATTGATGGCGAATTTGTTGCATAAAAGTCTCTGTTTTTGTTATATGTTCCTGTTTGGAAAAAGTCAGCTAAAACTTTGTTTTTGTTTGAAGCTGAAATAAATTTTTTGATTGGTATTCCAAGTTTTTTTGCAATAAACCCTGCTAAGATATTTCCAAAGTTTCCAGTTGGAACTACTACATTAAATTCTTCCCCAGCTTTTAATTGTTCCAGCATTTACTAAATTTACATAAGTTGTCACATAATATATAACTTGCGGGAATAGTCTTCCAATATTTATTGAATTTGCACTTGAAAAACATAACATCGTGTTCATTTGCATATTTTTTTAAATTCATCGCTTGAAAAAAATCACTTTTTATAGCGCTTTGAGCATCGTCAAAATTTCCGTTAATTGCAACGATTTCCACATTATTTCCAAGCTGTTTTCTCATTTGTTCTTCCTGCATTGGACTAACTCCATTTTTTGGATAAAAAACTACAATGTTAATTCCATCAACATCTTTAAATCCTTCAAGTGCTGCTTTTTCCAGTATCTCCAGAAGTTGCTGCCAAAAATTAAGATTTTTTTGTCTTCTTTTGTTTTTTTCCTTACTCAAAAAGCAGTAAATATGGGAAAAAGTGACAAAGCCAAATCTTTAAACGCCAATGTTCTTCCGTGAAATAATTCTCCAAAGCTCACTTTATCATTTAATTTGTGAACTGGAACAATATTTTTGTCATTAAAAGTTGTGCTGTTATAAGCATTATTTATAGCAGTTTTTATTTCTTCGTCTGAAAAATTCTGTAAAAAAATAATTTTATAATTTTTTTCTGAAATTTCTTGATAAGACAAGTCTTTCAATTCTTCGTAAGTCAATTTTCACATTTGGCAATTTTTTTCTGGAATATACAATCCTCCATCTTCACAAAGTCCATGAAGTGCCGCAAAAGTGGAACTTTTTACATTATTGGGATTAATTTCTCTTGTACTTTTTATAGTTCATAATATACCTCTTTCTATTTTTTTTCTTTTTTTATCATTTTTTTTATAGAGTAATTATACTATTATTTTTTTATAATATGCAAGATTAGTGAAGAAAAAAACATAAGATTCTCATTTTCTTTTTAATAAATTTATTGTATAATTTAAATGAAAGATAGAATAAAGTATTTATTAAATTAAGATGGAAGGGTGTGTTTTTATGAAAAAAATATTTTTTTAATTTTATTGTTGTTATTTTTCCGTTGTGGCATGTGAATTAGAAGATGCACAAAGGGCATATAATAATGGAGAATATATAAAAAGTGTATCTCTTACTTTAAGTTATTTTGAGAAACATCCAAACAAAGTTGAAAAAAATTAAACCGAATGTTAAAAAAATGAAATTATGGAAAAAAATTTTTCTAATATTGTAAATCGTTATAAGACAGAAGCTGGAAGTAGTGATTTGAGGGAAAAAAACAAGATGGTTATGAAGGACTTTATGGAATTTATGTATTGTTTGATACTTATTCTCAATCTTCAAATTTTACTGATTTTTTTGTCAAAAATATGATGGCGATGAGCTTTTAAGTGAAATTTATAAAATTATAGATAAACGTATAGAATCAAGAAACTTGGAAAGTAAAGATTTTTGGAGATATTATTTCAACACTTGATAAATACTATGGTAATATTATTAATTATACTAAAAAATTTAAATGAAATAAAAAAATGTATCTAAAAAGCAAAAATATTAAAATATGAATCTGTATTAAAAATATCTCAAGTTAAAGCTGATAAATTTATAGAATATGCTAATATAAAAGAAAAAAAGTTGGAGAATATCGTGATGCGCAAAAAAATTAAATGAAGCAGCACAAAAAGTTTATGGAAAAATATGAAAGAAATTACAAAAAACGTATATACAAAAAGCTATAGAATTAAAGGAAAAAGGCTGATTATCAAGAAGCAAATGAACTTTATCAAAGTGCTTTTAGTTAAAAATTTCTTACGCTCGAACTAAAAAAGGATTATAGGGAAGCAATATATACTTTTAGGAAAGCGCAAAAAAATTGTACCCTAATTTTAGAGATACAGAAAGCAAAAATTAAAGAATATTTTTGGGGAAGCCTATGTAAAATATCATATTTTTGGCTGTAATGATACTAAAGTTTATAGTTATTTAAATGATTATTTATCAGGAATTGGAGTTCTTACAAAATTCTAGTGAAGCTGAAGTCAAAAATAAATTGTAGAGTTACAGATAATTACCAAGTTTTCACATATCCTAGCCAAATAAGAAATTTATCTGAAGTAAAAAAACATTATAAATAATGATGCGCAAATAGTGAGAAAAAGAATTTAAATTTCAAGAAAGTATAACTAAGTCGGTTGAAAAAAACTAAATTTAAGTTATGAAATAGAACTTTTTGGACTCGTAAATAAAAGTTATTCAAGCAGTTCAAATAAAGCAGCATGAAATAAATTCTTTGCAATATTTAGGAGATGTGCCGTCTGATTATTTAAACAAAGATAAAATTGAAAAAAACTTTGGGGAGAAAGTGAAATGAGAAAAAAAGCCTATGAAAATTCTTCACTTTATAATGATCTTAAAAAAATATAGCTAAAGAATTAGAAAAGATTATGATTATTGATAAATTCAAAAAAATAAATTTTTTTAATCTTTTATTGTTTTTAACTTTTATTGATTATTAAAAAAATTATTTAATATTTTTCGAGATTTCAAAAATTAGAAAAATTTTTATTTTTTTATGTAATGCTTGTATTTTTCTCTTGAAAATGGTATTATAATAATAAAAACTAGTTTAAGATTGAATTTAAATGGAATAACGTATTTAAATATTAATATCATTTAATTTATTGGATGATTTAAAAATTCGATAAGGAGGGAAGTCAAAATTGAAAAAGCAGGATTGAAGAACAAAATGGAAGAGTGATAAATAGAAATGTAGCTTCCAGTAGGGTAAAAAAAGGATGTGGAATTAAATAAAGATAATTTGGAAAATGAATCTAAAGTTAAAAAAAGAAGAAGTATTAAAAAAATATGCTAAAAAAATGTGGATGATGAGATGAAAAGGGAAGAAATCATACACATGCTGCTGGAACAAAAAAAGTTTCAAAAGTTATAAAGGAAGAAGAAAGTGAGAAGAAACAGTTTTCATATAAAGTTTTAAATTTTTGTAGGGAAGTGGAAAATTCATTGCTTTTTATGGGGATATTTTTTTGTTGGCGTGGACTTTAATAGATGTTGTTTTTTTCTTTTAGCAGACAAGTTTAATCCATATTCATTTGTTATAATGAATGTGATTTTGTCGTTTGTAGTATTGATTTTTTTGTTCACTTATTGTTTTTTTAATCAAAAATAAAAAAAGAAAAATGGATAGAAGAAAAATCTGAAAATGATTATAAAGTTAATTTAAAAAAATGAAATTATAATTGAAGATTTACATTATAAACTGGATGACTTGATTGAAAAAGCAAGATAAGATAGCAAAAACGTGTTTTGGAGCTGGAAAAAGAAGAAAAAAAGGCTGTAGCTGCAAAGGGGTAATAAGGAATATAAATTTATTGATATTTCAGAAGGTGAAAAGAAAAAAATAAATAGGTTAAATTTATTTAAATTATATGAGAAAGTCAAATTTTTTTATCGTAAATTTTTAAAAATAAGGTTTTATGTAAAAGGGGGAGAAATAAATGGGGACAAGTGAAATAAATGAAATTGAAAATGGAAATAAAATGGAAAAAGATAAATATTTTTTTGATTTAAAGGATTTATCTGAGAGAAAAGAAGTTGTAAAAATTTTGACTGAAAAATGAGAATGTGAAAAATTGAGAAAAATTATTTCGACTGGACAAGTGACAGGTTGGCAGGAATCTGATAAAAAAATGAATTTGTAATTTTGATTCAGGGGAATGCTGAAATTGAATATTATAGAAATAGAAGCTGTGAAGATAAAAAAATTTTAATGCAAATGAAAAATATAATAAAAAAACATAAAAAAATACTAATGATATGAAACTACAATTAGGAAAAAGGAGATACAGTGCTAATAAAAAAAGGGAGAAAGGCATAGAGTCAGTTATACAAGCAAGAACCCTTGCTGTATATGGATTTGTATCTTTTTGATTAAAAAAATCTTAAATTTAATAATATTCTTCATTTAAATAAAAGTAGAATTGTCATAAATGTTTTTTTAACAAAAGAATGATTTTTTTGGTAAATAAATAAAAAAATATAGTTAAATGGAGTTTAGTATAAAAAAATTTAAAAAAAGTAAAAAGAAGGAGCAGTTATGATGTTATTTGTAATATTTGCATTAGTTGTCGTTATTGCGACAGGAATTCCTTATGTGAAAAAAAGGGAATTGAAAAATAGGAAATTGATGAAAGAATATATGGAAGAACAAGGACTTGGGAAAAAAATGAGGCTATTGGAAAAGTAAGAGATGCCAAAACGACGAATGATAAAGTTATTGAAGGCTTGTTTTATTTATCACTTATAGCTCTTTTAGGAGGAGGATTTTATAATATTTATTTATATAATAATGAAAATTCAGATAATATGAGCGCTCAACAGCAATCTGAAGGGACAATGGCAAATATAACAACTGATCAGAATCAAAACCAAAACCAAAATCAGGATCAAAACCAACAGGATCAGAATCGACAAAATCAAGGAACACCAGTTATTCAAAATAACATAATTTCAAACCCGAATGATGCACAAGTTCAGGAAAACTGTAAAAAGGGAACAAGCTAGAATTGATAAAATGTTTGCAGATAGTGAAAGAAATACATCAAGTTTGATGGATATGTTAAAGAAAAGTTTTGAAAAAAAGGATACAGGCGAAGGAATTAGAAATGGCGAAAAGGCTTTGGACAATGTAAAAAAATCTAGTAACTTATTTAAAAATACAAAATGTAATCCAACTGGAGATGCGGCATTTGACAAGGAATGTCCAAAATTGCTTCAAAAGGGTAAAGAATTGTATTCTTCAAAAACAAATTGATGTTGAAAAAAATGCTTAGTGCGTTGAAGGGTATTGAAAAGAGCATAAATGATGTTAAAAATAGCGAATTGGGACAACAGGCAGTTCAAGAAGGAAATAAATTATGGGACAGTCTTATGAAAAAAGTCGATGAGTTTCAAAAAAAGTAAAATAGACTTGTTTAGTTTATAATTTGTAAAATTATTTCATATAATAAATTTTGATGGTTATAGTTTAAATATTAAAGTCTTAATAACTGAAAATGATAAAAAGGAATTTATTTTAACTGGTTTAAGGTAATTCCTTTTTATTTTATAATAAAAATTTTTGATTCTCTGTAAAAATACTGGGAAATTAAAAAGGTTTTTTTAGGAAAAAAACAAAAATTTTGACAAAAAAATGTGATGTATAATAGAAAAAAATAAATTAATAAGGTAATTAAATATAAAAATATTTTCAAGAATAGGAGGAAATGTTATGAAAATGAAAAAGTTTAGGAAATGCAGTGCTTGGAGCTTTTGATTATGCTAGTTGGGCTTGTGATACTGACAGAAAGTAAGGATAATCATATTGATATAAAAAAATTGCAGACAAGGGAAATCTGAGTGTAAATAATGTAAAAAAATGTAACGACAGTAACTGAGAACAAAGGTTCAGGTAAAAAAAGTAAAAAGCTGTAGTTATTGAATTTGATAAGTCCATCAAAAATGAAAAAAATTGTCAAAAAAATGTAGTTACAGTTACCCAAAAAAATATTTCTAAAAAATACAGAAGATAAAAAAATGATGAACCAATCGTTAATACAACTGAAACAAAAAGTGAATAGAGAAGTTTCTAAAAATATACAAGTGATAAGATAGATGATGAAAATGTGGAAGCGAAAGATGGAAAAATATTTGTATTTGGAATTAGCTGAAGATAAAGATTCTGATAATAAGACAGCTCAAAATGATATGGAAGATTTGAAAAATCTCAGTTTCACAAAAATAAAAAAATTATTTTACAAATAATAGCAAAAGTTTTAATGTAAATAATAAATCTTAATTTCAAATATTAAATTGTAAAAATAAAAAAATATTTATTAAAATGGTGATTAAATGAAAAAGTAAAAAAATGTTATTGATTTTAGCAGCAATTATATTTGTATTAAGTCTGTTCCAATGAAAAATAGTATCGAAAAGAGCAATATAAAAAAACAGAGTGCTGCTGAAAATATAAAAAAATTCAAAAAAACAGAAAAGGAATATTTAAAAAGCATAAATTATTCAAATATAGCAGATAAGATGGCTCAGGATGAGATTAAGGAAAGTTTGGAAAAATGCAGGGGTTGATTCTAATAATATAGATCTTTTTTTTTAAAAAAAGTGTAAATTACTATAATGAAGCGACTGAAAAATAAAGATTTGATAAAGTCAGGATTTATTAATTCTAAAAAAATATAAATCCAATTTATGATGAAGTGGCGATACAGAAAAATTTGGGACAAAAAAAGAATAAAAATTTTTCCTGGATTTAACTGTCGGATAACAGCATTCACATTGATGAAAAATTATATAAAAATGGAAAAGCCAGTTGTAAAAACTGGGGAAATGCTTTTTATGGATATAGAATCATTGAAGAATATGCCGTTTAAGCTGTTTTCTCAAAATGAAGAGAATAAATTTATTAATTTATTTTCAGAAATTCCGACAAAGATGACTAAGGATGTGAGAGTTCATGCTGAAAATGTGAAAAATGCCTGGAAAGAGCGGGGAATTAAGTTTGATAAAAATAGTAAAATATCAATGATTTCTGTATTTTTCCATTTTAATGATGATCCTGAAGAAAATATCCTGTTTATAGGGCATGTTGGGATTTTAATTCCTGAAAAGGATGGAAAGTTATTGTTCGTTGAAAAATTGGCATTTCAACAGCCTTATCAGGTTTTAAAATTTAACAATCGGACAGAACTTAACGACTATTTGATGAATAAATATGATACTGCATGGGGACAGCCTGTGGCTAAGCCGTTTATTATGGAAAATGATGAATTGCTGAAGGAATACAGGACTAATCCAAATAATGGAAATTAGTAAAAGTAATTTAAATATTTAGAAAAAATAAAAAACTCGGAAAAATAAGTTTATCTTCTGAGTTTTTTTGTTTTTTTATATTATTTTTTTACTTTTTCTTGTTTTTTTATCTTTTTTTACCTTTAGAAGATTTATCTGATTTTTTACCAGATTTACCAGATTTTTTGTCAGAAGATTTTTTTCTTCCCTTTCTGTCTCTTCTTCTGTCTGATTTTTTACCAGATTTTTCTCCACCGCCGTTTCTACTTCCAGTAGCTTCTTCAACAAGCGGTTTTGCATCTTTTTTGGAATTCAAAGCTCTCATTATGTATTCTGCTTCTTGTAATGGCACTGTTATGAAAGAGTATTTATCCATAATTTTTACATCTTTTACTTTTCTTCCTGGAGTTTTTGCCTTTTTGTTTAACAAGTCAAGCAATCTTCCAACATTATAGCCGTCTTTACTTCCAAGAGCAATAAATAATCTTGTCTTATCATCAATTTTAACTTTTACATCTGTTATTTCATTATAGTTTTCAGGCAAGAATTCATCTTCATAAACGTGTCTTAATACAGAGGCTAGAACCTGCTTGGCATCTCTTCCATCCATAAGCCTTTGGGCAAGTTCTGAATATGTGTCAAAGTCGTTTTCCATTATAATTTCATCCACATAAGCAAGCAGCGCTTCTTTTTTAGCTTCTAAAATTTCTTCAACATTTGGAATATGTTCTCTTTTGATTTCTGTTTTTGTAATACGTTTAATTTGAGCAAGTTTGCTTGCTTCTCTTGGAGTTACGAAAGTTATTGCTACACCTTTTTGTCCAGCACGTCCTGTTCTTCCAATTCTGTGAACGTAAGATTCAGCTTCTTGCGGGATAGAGTAGTTTATAACATGTGTCAGGTTGCTTACATCAATTCCACGTGCAGCAACATCTGTCGCAACTAATATTGTCAATATTTTTTTCTTGAATAAATCAAGAGCTTTTTGTCTAAGAGCTTGAGTAATATCTCCGTGAATACATTCAGCATCATAGTTTCTAGCTTTCAATTTATTTGTAACATCATCAACTTCTGATTTTGTACGGCAGAATACAATTCCATAAAAATCTTGTTCATAATCTAAAACTCTGCACAATGCTTCAAACTTATCTTCTTGTTTAACTTCATAATAAATTTGTTCAGTCAAATTAGTTGTAAGTTCTTTTTTGGCAACTTTTAATAATTTATGTTCTGGCATAAATTTTTTAGCAATAGCCATAATTGCTTTTGGAATTGTAGCGGAAAAGAATAGCATTTTTTTCTCATCATTAGTTTTTTCCAAAATTGCTTCAATATCTTCTAAAAATCCCATGTTAAGCATTTCATCAGCTTCATCTAGAACAAAATAGTCTAGTTGATCAACTTTTAAGATTTTCTTTCTCATTAAGTCCATAACACGCCCAGGTGTTCCAACGACAATGTCAACTCCAGACTTTAATTTTTTTATTTGATTTTCAATAGAAGCTCCACCATAAACTGCAAGAACCTTTAAGTCCTTTTCACCCTTTAATGAATAAATTTCATCAGCAACTTGATTGGCAAGTTCTCTTGTCGGTGCTAAAATTAAAGCTCTAACTGTTTTATCCGCTTCAATTGTTTCTAAAATTGGAATACCAAATGCGGCAGTCTTTCCTGTTCCTGTTTGCGCCTGTCCTATTAAATGTGTTCTTTCCTTTAGTAATTCAGGGATTACCAGTTTTTGTATTTCACTTGGTTCCTCAAATCCTTTTTTACTCAAAGCATTAAGCATTTCTATACTTAATCCAAAATCTTCAAATTTTTGCATTATTTTTTTTATTTTACCTTCCTTTACTTTTTATATTTTTAATTTATACTTATTATTTAAAAAAATTTTTTTGTATATATTATTATACCATACTTTTTACAGTTTTTTTGTACTTATTTTTAAAAAAATTATTTTTTTATAAAGTAACAGGAGAATTCTTTGTGGATATTTTAAGCAAAAAAATTAAAAAAATTTTTTTAATAGTTTCAGGAATTATGGGCATTTTATTATAAAATACAAAAATAAAAAAATAAAAAAATTTTTAAAAAAAGGCTTGCAAAAATTTTCAAAAAATGTATTATTATATTGTTAGCACTTAAAGTTATAGAGTGCTAAAATTTTTCAAAAATATAAATTCGGAAATTTTTATTTAAAAAAATAAAAAGATGAAAAATAAATGACTTTAGGGAGGACAAAATGATAATTAAACCATTGGGAGAAAAGAGTTTTAATAAAACAGACAGAACAGGAAGAAGTTACAAAAAGTGGAATCGTGTTGCCAGGGACTGCTTCTAAGGAAAAAGCCGATAATAGGAGAAGTTTTTGACGATTGGGGCAAAAAGTTGAGGATATTAAAGTTGGGAATAAAGTAATTTTTTTGAAAAAAATATTCTGGAACAGAAGTTAAAGATGGAGAAGAAAAGTTACTTGATTTTAGAAAAAAAGATAATGTTTTAGCAATTGTTGAATAATGAATTTGACAAATCTAAAAATATAAATAATAAAATTTTCATAATAAAAAAATTTACAAAAATTTAGAAGGAGAAATTAAAAAATGGGAAAAAAATAATAAAATTTAATGAAGATGCGAGAAAAATCGCTTGAAGTTGGAGTGGATACATTGGCTGATGCCGTGAAAATTACACTTGGACCAAAAGGTAGAAATGTAGTGCTAGATAGAGGATTTGGAGCACCGATGATTACAAATGACGGTGTTACAATCGCAAAGGAAATTGAGCTTAAAGATCCGATTGAAAATCTTGGTGCGCAAATTGTGAAGGAAGTGGCTACAAAGTCTAATGACGTGGCTGGAGATGGAACAACTACTGCGACTGTACTGGCACAGGCTTTAATTAAGGAAGGGCTAAAAATGGTAGCTTCTGGAGCAAATCCTGTATTTATAAGACGTGGAATGGAAGTTGCTTCTAAAAAGGTAATCGAAGAACTTACAAAAAGAGCTAAAAAGGTTGAATCAAATGAAGAAATTGCACAAGTTGGGGCGATTTCAGCAGGAGATGTGGAAATTGGTCAATTAATCGCGCAAGCTATGGAAAAAGTTGGAGAATCTGGAGTTATTACTGTGGAAGAAGCACGTTCTTTGGATACGACTTTAGAAGTTGTGGAAGGAATGCAGTTTGACAATGGATACTTATCGCCTTATATGGTTTCAGATTCTGAAAGAATGGTTGTAGAAATGGATAATCCATTTATCTTGATTACAGATAAAAAAAGATTGCAAATATGAAGGAATTATTGCCAGTTTTGGAAAAAGACAGTTGAAACTGGAAGACCGATGTTGATAATTGCAGAAGATGTGGAAGGTGAAGCACTTGCGACTCTTGTTGTAAATAAACTTCGTGGAACATTGAATGTGGCTGCTGTAAAAGCTCCTGCATTTGGAGATAGAAGAAAGGCTATGTTACAGGATATTGCAATTTTGACTGGTGGAGAAGTTATTTCTGAAGAAAAGGGAATAAAACTTGAAAATGCTGATATTAATTTATTAGGACAAGCTAAAAAGGTTAGAATTACTAAAGATAATACAGTTATCGTAGATGGATTGGGAGCAAAAGAAGAAATTCAAGCAAGAGTTGGGCAAATTAAGAATGCGATTGCTGAAACAACTTCTGATTATGATAAGGAAAAATTGCAGGAAAGACTTGCAAAATTATCTGGCGGAGTAGCTGTAATAAAAGTTGGGGCTGCGACTGAAACTGAAATGAAGGAAAGAAAATTAAGAATTGAAGATGCCTTGAATGCGACAAAAGCCGCTGTGGAAGAAGGAATCGTGCCAGGAGGAGGAACAATCTTAATTCAAATTGCAAAAGATATTGAAGACTTTAAATTGGAAGGCGAAGAAGGGCTTGGAGTGGAAATTGTGAAAAAAGCGCTATCTGCACCTCTTAGACAAATTGTTATCAATGCAGGAATTGATGCAGGCGTTGTAATTGAAAAAGTAAGAAATTCTGAAAATGGAATAGGATTTGACGCAGCAAAAGAAGAATATGTAGATATGGTAAAAGCTGGAATTATTGATCCAGCCAAAGTAACACGTTCTGCAATCCAAAATGCAGTTTCAGTATCTTCAGTATTATTAACAACAGAAGTTGCAGTTGGAAATGAAAAGGAAGAAGCACCAGCTGGTGGAATGCCAGGTGGAATGGGAATGCCAGGAATGATGTAATAATTTAGGTAATAATATTAAAAAATAGAGGTAGCGATTAAACTACCTCTTTCTTTTTTTACTTATTTTATTTTTTCCAAAATTTCTTTTACATTTTCCAAATTAATGCTTTTTCCACTTTCCAAAAGTTTTTCTACGGCAATGTCAATTTCCTTTCCTTTAGCACCAGCAAGCAATGCCAGAGAACGAGCTTGCAATTTCATATGTCCATGCTGTATTCCAGTTGTAACGAGTGCCTTTATTGCAGCAAAATTTTGAGCAAGTCCAACAGAAGTGATAATACTTGCCAAAGTTTTCGCATTGGGATTTCCCAAAATATTAAATGCAGCTTTTACACTTGGATTTAGCCCTATTGAGCCGCCTACACTTGCAATCGGCATTGGAAGAGTAAGTTCGCCCTTTAATTTATTTTCGCTTTCATCAAAAGTCCAAGTTGTAAGCCCTTCATATTTGCCATTTTTTGCAGCAAAGGCATTTCCGCCAGCTTCAATCGCACGCCAGTCATTTCCAGTTGCAATTACCACAGCATCAATTCCATTGAAAATCCCTTTATTATGAGTTGTTGCACGGTAAACATCAAGTTTTGCAAATTTGCTTGCAAGTTCGATTTTTTTTGCAGTTTCAATAGATGTTTCCATTGAGCTGCTAAGAAGTTTTATATTTACTTCACATTTGGCTTTTACGAGAGATTCGGTCGCATAATTTGATAAAATTGCCATTAGGCTTTTTCCATTCGTAATGTTTTCAAGCGGAGTTTTTATAGCCTCAAGCATTGTATTTAAAATATTTGCCCCCATAGCCTCCTTTACATCGGCAATCAGATAAACAACCAAAAATTCATCAATATTTCTAACTTCAATATCAATTGCGCCGCCGCCACGTGCCACAATTGACGGATAAGCATCATTTGCAATTTTCAAAAGTTTATTTTTATTTTCCAAAACCATTGAAATAGCATTGTCAAAGTCCAGAATCTCATACAATGCAACTTGCCCAATCATTTTTCTGTTCAAAATTTCTGTCGTAAAACCGCCAGATTTTCCAATAATTTTAGCTGCATAACTGCATCCGGCTACAACAGAAGGCTCTTCTGTAACCATTGGAACAGCATAGTCTTTTCCATCAACGATAAAATTTGGAGCAATGCTAAACGGTAAAGCAAATGTTCCAATTCCATTTTCAGCCATCTGATTTGAAGTTTCAAGCGGCAAGTTTTCGTTCTTTTTCAAAATTTGTTCAAATTCATCACTTAAAAAGCCATTTTCCTTTAACATCTGTATTCTTTCAAGCCGTTCCTTTTTTTGAAATCCAAGCCAGTTTAATTTTTTTATTTTTTTCTTTATTTTTCATTTTTTTCATAGTTTAAGATTAATTCCTTTCAGTCGCTTCATAATAATTTTTAATTTATTCATTTAATTTTTTTATAAACTCTTTTATGATTTTCAATTTTTGCAAGAACAAATGAATTATCACTTTCCTGAATAAATTTATTATTTGAAAAATCACAGTTTCCTTCCTCATCTAAAACTATTTTTTCAAAAAACATATTCTCATATTCTTCCATTGACAATTGTTTTCTATTTTCAAAGTCATTTAACCTATCACATCGCAAGTGATTTTTAAAATCCCTCTGCAAGAGTTAGATTAAAAAAATTCACAAACAGCGCCACTTCCATAACTGTACATCCCAATTTTGTCACCACCATTTAAATTCACGCAATTTTCAAGCAATGACAGCAAACTTAGATAAAGAGAGCCAGTATAGATATTTCCAACTCGTTTTCCATAGATTATTGAAGTGTGAAATTTTTCTAGAAAGTCATTTTTTATTTCTTTTTCAATGTTTTTCTCTAAAATTGAATTAATTGCCTTTAATCCAAGTTTTGGAAATGGAAGATGAAAAACAGAAGGCATCAAAAATCATCTAAACTCTGACTATACCTTTTTTTATATTCTTCAAATGTCGTTGTAAGGCAGTCAAGATACTGCTTTGTTGAAAAATGTCCATCTACGTATGGAAAATCCGAGTAGTTTGGACGCCAAAAGTCCATTATGTCACGTGTCTGACATACGTTTTCATCATTTATTACGGCGATTGCTGGATCTTTTTTTATTAACATTGCTACACTTCCTGCACCTTGTGTAGATTCCCCAGGAGTGTCAATTCCATATCTTGCAATATCTGAAGCAATTACAAGAACAGAAGCGTCGTTATTTTTTTCAATATAATTTTTTGCAAAACTCAGTGCGGCAGTTGCACCATAGCAGGCTTCCTTAATTTCGATACATCGTGCAAATGGCTGAATATTCAATAGATGATGAATAAAAACAGCAGATGCCTTGCTTTGATCAACTCCAGATTCTGTCCCAACAATGACCATATCGATATTTTTTTTATCTTCTTCATCAAGAATCTGTGCAGCGGCAGAAGCTCCAAGAGACACAATATCCTCTGTAACTGGTGAAATGCTCATTTCACTTTGCATAAGCCCCTTTACAAACTTATTTTCATTTTCATTCCGTCCAAGTGCCAGATCCCGTATATCGAGAAAATATTTTGGCATTGCAAAACCAATTTTATCTATTCCAATTTTGATTTTTTCTTTTATTTCCTTAATTTTCATAAAATTTAGCCCTTTCTTTTTAATATTTTTTGAAAGAATCATTAAGTTTTATTATTAAATATAACTCTCATATATTGTACTATAAAAAAATTGAAATATCAACGGGTTATAAAAAAATATAACCTTAAAACTTTTATGACTAACTGTTTTTTTGGTTATATTATATTCATAATTTTTATTTTAATTTCTTTTTTTAATGAAATTTATTTTATTATAATTCTAATATTAATTTGAATTGTTCAAGGCATATTTTCTAATTGCTTTTGCTACGCCATCATTTTCATTGCTGTCAGTTTGATACTTTTGCAGCCTTTTTTTGGCAAGTTCTGTACCATTTTCCATTGCAACACTGTAATTTGCATATTCAAACATTTCAATATCGTTATTTCCATCTCCAATTGCCATTATTTCTTCCTGCTTAATTCCCAGTTTTTTTCGCAAGTTTTTTTCAATCCAGTTCCTTTATTATTTCCCTTTTGGCAGTATTTCATAAACATAAGGCTGACTTTAGCACACTGCTATATTTATCTTTTAAAAATATTTTTCATTTTCTTTTTGAAAATCTGCCATTATGTTAGGATTTCAAGGAACATTATTTTTTTATTATTTTATGTTTTTCCATTTTTTTGCTTCTTTGAGACTTATATTTGTAATATCTGAAAAAACAAATCCAGCATCTGTAATAAGCTCATCTGTAGGTTTTCTGCCTATGTTGAAATAATAATAGTCATTTACCAAAGTAAAATTTATATCATAACCTTCAGAGAATTTATATAAATAATCAATATCATCAGAAGTGAAATTTACTTGGTCAATCAGTTCCCAGTCTTTTTGTTTTTATGAATAGAGCAGCCGTTATTTAAAATAACATATCCTTCTGAATCAAGTTCTGATAATCCAAGTTCCTCATAAAATGGCAAAATTCCATATAAAGGTCTGCCAGTGCAAAGTACAATCTTTATTCCTGCTTCTACCGCTTCGTGAATAGCTTCCTTTTGTGCCTTGTCAATGTGTTTTTTTTCATTTAGCAAAGTTCCATCCATGTCAATTGCAATTAATTTTATCATTATTTATCCCTTCTTTCAAAAAAATATGCTTATCTAGCTTCTTAAAGTTTTATTATCTGTAAAACAGTTATGATTTATAAATTTAGTTTTTTTAAAAATAATTTTATCATATACTCGAACCCATTTTAAAAATAGGACTGCTAAAAATTATACAAATCTAGGGTTTGAGTAAAATAGTCATAGCTTGAGTTCAGTTTTAAGGCAATTTTATTATAGTATATCTTAATTTAAAAAAATATTCAATAGCTTTTAATAAAATTTCGTAAAATAAAAACCCCTGAAAAACCAATGTTTCCAAGGGTATATAAAATAATACAAATACAATTATCTTTTTGAGAATTGTGGACTTCTTCTTGCTTTCTTTTTCCCGTATTTCTTTCTTTCAACCATTCTTGAATCTCTTGTTAAGAATCCTGCTTCTTTTAAAGCACCTCTTAATTCAGCGTCAGCTTCTAATAATGCTCTTGAAACACCGTGTCTGATAGCTCCTGCTTGACCTGTATTTCCTCCACCGTTTACATTAACTTTTACTCCAAATTTGTTTAAAGTTTCTGTTAATTCTAATGGTTGTTCTACGATTTTAGCTAAGATTTCTCTTCCACCAAAATATTCTCTCATATCTTTTCCGTTAATTGTCACTCCAGTTTCACCTGGTACTAATCTTACTCTTGCTACTGAAGTTTTTCTTCTTCCAGTTCCTAAATATTGAATTTTTTCTGCCACGAAAATTTACCTCCTATAACTCTATTCTTTCTGGTTTTTGTGCTGTATGTGCATGTTCAGATCCTGTGAATAATCTCAATCTGTTAATCATTTGGCTTCCTAATTTGTTTTTAGGCAACATTCTTTCTACAGCTTTTCTGATTACTTCAGTAGGTTGTTTTTGTAACATTTCTTCTAAACTTCTTACTTCAATCCACCTGGATATCCACTATGTCTGTAATATTTCTTGTCTAATAATTTATTTCCAGTTACAGCGATTTTATCAGCGTTTAATACGATAACAAAATCTCCTCCGTCAACGTGCGGTGTGTAGCTTGGTTTATGTTTACCCATTAATCTTACTGCGATTTCAGTAGCTAATTTTCCAAGTACTTTTCCTTCTGCATCTATCTCATACCAGTTTCTTACAACTTCTTCTTTTTTTTGCATTACAGTGTATTTACTCACTTTGTTTCCTCCTGTTTTTATTCTCTAATATTTATAGAATAACGGTCCTTTGTGGGAAAAGGCTCATATTAGTTAATTATATATTATTTTATCACACTTGTCAAGTGAATTTCCTTGATTTTTTTACATAATTTTTTTCCTGCAATAAAAGTAATTTATGTTATTTTTTTACTTATAATAAAACTAACTTATAAACAAAAACTTAAAAGGCTATGGCTGGTTTACTAAAATCCTGAATTTATATAATTTTTTTATATTTTTTTAAATAGGTTCGAGTATTAAGTAATAAATTTATTATAATAATTATAACTAAAAACACATAGTGAGTTATGAGAAAAAAAGTATTTGAAATTATAAAAGAGATTTTGCTACAATTCTATCAGAAAGTTTTTAAAAAAATTAATTGAATAAATGTAGGAGGGAAAAAAATGGCATTAGAGAAAAGTAAATTCACCTAAAGATTTAAAAAAATTAAAAAGAGAAGAATTGGTTGAATTAGCGGCTGATATAAGAAAAGCGTTATTAAATAGATTGACAAATTATCCTAAAGGAGGACATGTAGGTCCTAATTTTGGTGTGGTTGAAATGACGATTGCTTTGCATTATGTGTTTAATTCGCCAATTGATAAAATTGTGTTTGATGTGTCGCATCAGGCTTATCCGCATAAAATTTTAACAGGGAGAAAAGATGGATTTCTTTATGAGGATAAATTTAAAACTGTTAATGGGTATACTGACCAAGATGAAAGTGAGCATGATTTCTTTAGAGTTGGACATACTTCAACATCAGTTAGTTTGGCGACAGGACTTGCAAAAGCTAGAGATTTGAGAGGTGCTAAAGAAAATATAATTGCATTGATTGGAGATGGTTCGTTAAGTGGAGGACTTGCTTATGAAGGATTGAGTAATGCTGCTGAACAAGGAGGAAATCTGATAATTATTGCGAATGATAATGATCAGTCAATTGCGGAAAATCATGGTGGATTGTATAAAAATTTAAGGGAATTGAGAGAAAGTAATGGTGAGGCACCAAACAATTTCTTTAAATCACTTGGTTTGGATTATAGATATGTGGCCGATGGACATGATATTAATAAATTGATTGAAGTATTTGAAGAAGTGAGAGATATTGATCATCCAATAGTTTTACATATTCATACAATAAAAGGAAAAGGATTGCCATATGCTGAAAAAGATAGAGAACCTTGGCATTATAATTCAAACTTTGATCCAAAAACAGGTGAACCAAAAACTAAACCTGAACCAAAAGAGGAATTTGGAACAATAACATTTGATTTCTTGACAGATAAAATGGAAAAAGATCCGACAGTTACATTTATTAATGCTGGTGTTCCTATGGGATTTGGATTTACAAAAGACAGAAGAGAAAAATTGGATAAACTGAGAAAACAATATGTTGATGTTGGAATTGCTGAAGAACATGCGACAACTTTTTCATCAGGAATGGCAACAAATGGTGCAAAACCAGTATTTGGTGTAATTAGTACTTTTGTTCAAAGAACTTACGACCAAATATCTCATGATATTGCAATAAATAAAGCACCAACAGTTACTTTAGTGTTTGGTGGGACATTAAAAGGTATGAACGATGTAACACATTTGGGATACTTTGACATACCAATGATTTCAAATATACCGAATATCGTGTATTTGGCACCAACTACAAAAGAAGAATACTTAGCAATGCTTGACTGGGCGATTGATCAAAATGAAAATCCAGTATTTATAAAAGTGCCTGGTGGAGCAGTTCAACATTCTGAAACTGATGTGGATAAAGATTATTCTAACTTGAATAGCTACAAAGTTGTGGAAAAAGGAAAAGATGTGGCGATTGTCGGATTGGGAGAATTTTTTACGTTAGGTAAAGAAGTGAAGGAATTGTTGAAAGAAAAAAAGCTGGAATTGACGCAACATTAATAAATCCTAGATTTATAAGTGGTCTTGATGAAAAATTTATTAAATGAATTAAAAACAAAATCATAAATTAGTAGTTACATTGGAAAGTGGTCAAAAAGAAGGTGGATTTGGAACGAAAATTTCTAGTTTCTACGGTACTTCTGACATGAAAGTGCTTAATGTAGGTGCTAAAAAAAGAATTTACTGATGAAGTTCCTTATGATGTATTTTTTTGAGGAAAAATAGACTTACGAAAGAACAAATTGTTGAGGATATTTTTAATGGGCTATTAAATAATTTGAAATTTAAATAAGATAAAATAAAAATCAGGAGTACATTTGATAATATTCCTGATTTTTTTGACTTTTATTTAATAAGTATAACTTTCTTCGCTAACTGGATAAAGATATGTTTCCCATTCTTCAAGTTTAGGATTCATAAAATTTTTTTCCTTTTCAATTATTTTTTTATTTCATAATTCTCAATACAAGTTTTTTTCTTTAGCATCTTTCAAAAATTTCGTTAATTTCATTTTTTTGAAAGATTATCTGCCAAAATAATGTAGTAATTTTTCAATTTGATTTATTAGTTCAAATGGTGAATTTTTCTATGTCAAAAATCATCTGAAACTCTTACATAGTAAGAATCTTTTACTGTGTTTGAATCTACAATTTCAAATACTTTTGTAGAATTGAAGAAGTAATCTGATTCAATATGGTTTCTTGTTACAATTTTTACAATATCAGCCACTACTGCTGAAGCAGTTGGATCCATTCCAGCACCTTTTCCATAAAATAAAGTCTTATCTGTATAAGAACCTGTTGTTTCAATTGCATTGTAGACATCGTCAACCTTTGCTAAGATTTCACTGCTTGGAATTAATGTCGGTTCAACTGAAATTTGTGCTGATTTTTCAGATAATAATTTTGAACTTGCGATTAACTTTATAGTTAAATTTAGTTTGTTTGCAGAGAAAATGTCAACTGTGCTAATATCTCTAATTCCTGATAACTGCATATCTTTGAAATTTAATTGAACCTCCATAGGCAAGTGAAGCCAAAATGTTAATTTTATGTCCTGCATCAATTCCATCTACGTCAAATGTAGGATCAGCTTCTGCATATCCTTTTTCAGAGGCAATTTTTAATGCTTCGTCAAACGATAAGTTGTCTTCTTTCATTTTTGTCAAAATGTAATTTGAAGTTCCGTTCATAATTCCACGGATTTCAGTAATTGTATTTGCAACTAAACTTTCCATTAAAGGCGTAACAATAGGGATTCCTCCACCTACAGCCGCTTCAAATAAGAATGATACGCCATTTTCTTTTGCAATTTGAAATAATTCAACTCCAAATTTTGCAATTAGTGCCTTGTTTGCTGTAACGACACTTTTTTTAGCTTGAAATGCTTCAATGATTATTTTTTTTGCGATAGTTTCTCCACCGATAAGTTCCACAACGATTTTGATTTCAGGATCGTTTAACACCTTTTTATAGTCATTTGTAAGAATAGATTTATCAAAATCAAATGAAAATTCACGATCTATATTTAAATCACACGCATATTTTACTTCAATGTCAGCTCTTGATTTTTCAAAAATGCTTTCCCTTTCTTTTGTTAGCACTTTAAGAACTCCTTCACCAACAGTTCCCAATCCAATAATTCCTATTTTCATATTTTTCTAAAGTCCTTTTCTTTCAATAAATATTATTAATTTGTTTTTAGTTTAGTTATTTAAATAATATGTTTGACAATCTTTTTACTTTAACAAATAGTCTGAACCTCCCACGACTAAAGTTGTGAGTGTTCTTGCACTATTTCATGAAATTTATGTATTTTGATTATCTTTAATAAAACTGATAAAAAAACAACACTTTCTAATTTTTTTAAAAAAATATAAAAATATTTATCTATCAAATTCTAAATTATAATTTTTTTAATTAATCTTCATTTTCAATAAATCTTTTATGTAGCGCATTTACTGCTTTATTTACATCATCTTCGTGAATAATGCAAGAAACATTAATTTCTGAGCAGGAAATCATATCAATGTTTATTCCATTTTTCAGCAAGTGTATCAAAAAAATTTCGGCAGTAGTTTCGTAATGACTCTTAAGACCGATTCCAACAACGGAAACTTTTGCAATTTTTTTCTTTGTAAGAAACTCCTTCAGCTCCGATTTTTTCCTTAATTTGCTCTGAAATAGCCACAGCTTCCTTTAAATCATCAATTTTTACAGTAAATGAAATATTATTTAATTCTTTGTTAATGCTTGAACTTTGTAAAATTATATCAGTGCTTATTTTTTTCTTTTTGCAAGTCTAGAAAATACCTTTGCGGCAATTCCTGGCTTGTCAGGCACTCCAAAAAGCGTGATTTTTCCTTCATTTTTAGAAGATGTGATACCTGCGATTTTTACTTTTTCCATAGCTTCTCCTTCTGTGTCAACATTTTGATTTTTCAATTTTTCAAATTCCTCATCCTTTTGAACAATTGTTCCGGTAGAATCGTCAAATGATGAACGTAAATGTATTTTTATGCCATATTTTGCGGCAATTTCAACTGATCTTGGATGTAGAACTTTTGCTCCGGAAGCAGCCAGCTCCAGCATTTCCTGGTAAGAGATTGTCTTTAATTTTCTTGCATTTTTAACAATTCTTGGATCTGCAGTGTAAACTCCGTCAACATCAGTATAAATTTCCACTTCATCAGCCTCAAGAGCCGCTCCCAAAGCAACAGCAGTCGTATCAGAACCGCCACGTCCAAGCGTAGTAATTTCATTATTTTCAGTAATTCCTTGAAATCCTGCAAATACTACTACATTTCCTTCATCTAATTTTTCCTGTATAATCTGTGTATCAATGTTAATTATTTTTGCCTTTGTATGTACAGGCGTTGTTTTAAAATTAACTTGAAACGCATTTAGTGAAACAGCCTTTTCTCCCAGTTCCTCAACTGCAATCGCAAGAGATGCAATAGAAATTTGCTCTCCAGAAGTTAAAAGCATATCAAGTTCACGTTTATTCGGTGTATCTGAAAGTTCATAAGCTCTTTTTACCAATGCATCAGTTCTTCCAGCTGGCGCAGATACAACGACAATTACATCATGTCCAGCCTTTTTATACCTTACAACCCGTTTAGCCACTTCCTTTACACGTTCTGCATCAGCAACGGAAGTTCCACCATATTTCTGTATAATTAAAAGCCATATTGCCTCCTATTTTTTTCTCTAAAATTTCTTCACTTTATTAATATACTATTTTTTTTAATAAATTTCAATGTTTTACTAGCAAAGAATATCATATTCTAGGCAAAAAAAGCAAGGTAATTTGCACATTTGATTTAATAAAAAAATTATTTAGCTTTGATATTTAAGATTTTTTTATTTCAAAAAAATTTTTTTAGATTAATATTAATAAAAAAACCTGTGTAGTTACGTTACAGTACGCTGTTTTTTTATTTTGATTCTATCAATTATATTTTTTTTAAAGTTTTTGAGATACAAATATATTAAAAAAATAGTATTAAAAAAATACTAAGTAAAAAAATAAATTGAAAAAGATAAAGAAATTATGGTATTATAAACGTGGAATAATATTTAAGGTTTTTTTGTGATTTATATAACAAATAACGCTTAAAAATATGTTCAATTTTAATTTTTAAGGTCAAATTAGGAGGAAAAATTATGAAAAAAACAAAAAATTAATAATTATAACATCAATTTTGGCGGTGGGGAATTCCGTTATTTGCGATTAGCACACAGACTATATTGAAAAAAAGGCAAGAGATGACTACTATAAAGTGCAAAAAGCAACAGATTGAGGCTGAAAAGGCTAAGGAGAGAGTGAAAAAGAACAAAAGATTAGCTCAGGAAAAAGCAGAAAGAGAAAAAAACAAATTCAACAGGAAAAAGGAAGAAAAGGAAAAAAACGTATAACTGAAGAAAGAAATGAAAAGAAGACAAAAAAAGCTGCAGAACAAAAAGCTGCAAAGGGATCAGGATAAACAGGACAGACAAGATAAAAAGAGAAAAAAGTTAAAATTACTAATGCGGCACCAGTTTTCAGTTTCTGAGCCAGAAGTTACAGCTCCAGCGCCAGTTTCAGAAAAAAACGTGAATTAACGCCGGAAGAAATTAGAAGAGCAAAAGAACGCATTAAAAGGAAGCAAGAGCAAGTTATCTGAGCGGAAACAAAGCGGCAAAACCTGCTAAAACTCCAAAAGAACACAGATAAAAGTCATAATAAAAATCTGACAGTAAAGGAAAATGTGGAAGCAATAAGACATACCAAGGAAGAAAGTGAAAAAGGCACAACGAATTTTAAAGGAAATAAGAGACAGCTACTATAAAAAAATAATAAAAGATAGGGCGATTAAATGACTCAGAAATGAGTCATTTTTTTGTTTTTGAATAACAATAGTAAAAATCACTATTTTAAGTGGAAGAATAGTGTAAAAAAATGAATAAAATATTTTTTTTATTTTTTTAGAGAATAAGTTAGATTAAATAAAAAAATAAGAAAAATATTGCAAAAACTATTTGACTTAATCTATTTTTTTGCTATAATGAACATAGAAAGATAATAATAAATTTTAGGAGGAATATGAAATGAAAAATTGTAGTTTTCGATGCAAAAACCTTATGATATCGAATTTTTTTGACAAATGGAATGAAACTTTTTGGAGCTAATATTACTTATTTTGAGGAAAAAAATTAAAGCTTGAAAAAAATGTAATGCTTACAAAAATATCAAGATGTTGTATGTACATTTCGTAAATGATGACTTAAATGCGAAAGTATTGGATATACTTTCAAAAAAATGGAGTTAGAGTAATTGCGGCAAGATGTGCTGGTTACAACAATATTGATTTAAAAGCTGCCCGTGAAAACAGAATTACCGTTTTAAGAGTTCCTGCATACTCACCGTATGCTGTTGCTGAACATGCGTTAGCACTTCTTATGTCAGTAAATAGAAAAACTCACAAGGCTTATAACAGAACAAGAGAAGGAAACTTCAGCCTAGCAGGATTAACTGGAATGGACTTGAAATGGTAAGACAGCTGGAATTATAGGAACTGGTAGAATAGCAAGAATTTTCATAAGAATTTTAAATGGATTAGGAATGAAAGTTATTGGTTATGATAAATTCCCTAATGAACAAGCTGCAAAAGAAGAAAATTTCACTTATGTGACATTAGATGAAGTATTTGCAAAATCTGATGTAATTTCATTGCATTGTCCATTATTCCCTGAAACAAGACATACAATTAACAAAGATACTATTGCTAAGATGAAAGACGGTGTTATTATCATTAATGCTGCCAGAGGTGGATTAATTGATACAGAAGCATTAGTTGAAGGATTAAAAGATAAAAAAATTGGTGGTGCTGGACTTGATGTTTATGAAAATGAAAGCAGCTACTTCTTTGAAGATGAATCAGCAAGTGTGCTAGAAGATGATTTATTAGCTAGATTGTTATCATTTAACAATGTTGTGCTAACTTCTCACCAAGCATTCCTAACAACAGAAGCATTGGATAACATCGCTGAAGCAACATTCAATAACATCTTATCTTATGTTAAAGAAGAACCATTGAAAAATGAAGTTTGGTATAACGAAGAAACTGGTAAAGTTGTTGAAGGTTTAAGAAAATAATTATTATCTGAAAATATAAAAAAAGTTTTTATTTTTCCAAAAAAACTTAAAGAGAGGCTGTTTTTTTAGAGCAGCTTCTTTTAATATTTATATTTTCCTAAAATTTTGAAAAAAAGAGAATTTTGAAAAAGAAAAAAATAAAAAAAGAAAGAGGCAAAAAAATATGGATTTATTTGAAATAAAAAAACAAAAATGAAATAAATGAAGTTAATATTGAAGAAATCAGGAGGCATCTTTGACATTGAAAAATTTAAAAAAATGAAATTAATGAATTGGAAAAAAAGGACATTTGAGGCAGACTTCTGGAATACAGATAACAGTCAGGAAATATTGAAAAATATTAGCGCAAAGAAAAAATTGCTTGAAGAGTATGATAAGTTAAATGGGCTATTTGAAGATGTTTCTACAATTATTGAGTTTATTGAAATGGGAGATAATTCGTTTGAAAAATGAGCTTGAACAGAAGTCACAGGATTTGAAAAAATGAAATTGACAATTTTAAGACAAAAATTGCTTCTGGATGAAGAATATGATATGAATAATGCGATTCTTACGATAAATTCAGGGGCTGGAGGGACAGAGGCATGTGACTGGGCTGAAATGCTTTACAGAATGTATGACAGATGGGCAAATCGGCATAATTTCAAGGTTGAAGTGCTTGACAGCCTGGCTGGGGAAGAAGCTGGAATTAAAAGCATTACGCTAAATATAAAGGGAAACTACGCTTATGGCTATTTAAAAGGGGAAAAAGGAGTTCACAGACTTGTCAGAATTTCACCATTTGATTCAAATGCCAGACGGCATACTTCATTTGCAGCAGTGAATGTTACACCTGAAATAGAAGATGACGTTGAAATTGATATTCGTCCAGAAGACTTGAAAAGTTGATACTTATAGGGCAAGTGGCGCTGGAGGGCAGCATGTAAATACAACAGATTCAGCCGTTAGAATTACTCATATCCCAACAAATACCGTAGTTACCTGCCAAAATGAGCGTTCACAGCTGAAAAACCGTGAAACTGCAATGAAAATATTAAAATCTAAATTATTTGAATTGGAACTGGAAAAACGTGAAAAGGAAATGGCCGAATTAAAGGGAACTGAATCTAAAATCGAATGGGGAAGTCAAATACGTTCTTATGTTTTTCAGCCTTATAAAATGGTTAAAGATCATAGGACAAAAGGCTGAAGAGGGAAAATGTTGAAAAAAAGTTATGGATGGAGATATTGATTTATTTATAAATGAATATCTGAAATATACTAAGTCTTAATTTGTTATTTGAGAGTATAAAAAAATTTTTTTGTGTAAATAGAATAGCAAAGTACTGAATTTGCTGGATTTATCTGTTAGTTTACACAAATTCTCTATTATTTAAACAGTAAATTTATTATGAAATTTTTTTTAGCAAGGGATCAAGATCCCTTGTTTTATAATATTTATTTTGATTATAATTTTCTATGACAGATTTTAAGAAGTTTAAATACTTCTATTTTTCTGATAAAGGGTCAAGATTCCCTTGTTAAATAGAATTTATAATAAATCCGTTACTTTCAATGGAAAAAAATATAAGTTCACATATTCTTCTCATTTATTTTTTTTACCGCTTCTTCAAACTGTTCCCGTGAAATGTTAAATGAATTAAGGGCCTTTAAAAGCTGCTTTGCATTATAATAGCCGATTTTTAACAAGTCTCCCAGCATTATTCTACGTTCTTTTGAATTATTTCCAGAAACAAATCCATTATCAATCAAGTCACTGATATTGAATCTGTTTTCAACATTTTGATGAGCCGTAATAACATTTTTTAATGCATCTAAAATTGCTTCATCATTGGCATTTTCCACTCCGATATTATCATTTCTAGTCGCATCCTTTTGACTGACAAAGGCATGCTTTATATTTGGAATATATCTTTTTAACGTATCTCGAATTTTTTTCCCTGCAAAATCAGGATCTGTAAACAAAATTAAATCGTTATTTCGGGATAATTCAACTATTTTGCTTATTGTTTTTTTGGATAATGCAGAAAAGCCGTTTAAGGGCGATAATATGTGCATCTACAACTCTTTTTATGGCTGTTATATCATCTCGCCCTTCGACTACTATAATTTCCTTTATTTTTATTTTTTTATTTTGTGTATTTGGCTTTTTTTCCATTTAATATTTCCTTTTTTTCTATTTTTAAAAAAATTTTTTTATTTTTTTTATATTATAATCTTCCATAGCTTTTAGAAGTAATTCCCAAGTTTTTCCAACAGAATCTATTTCCATTCTTTCTTCAGGTGTATGAGCACCGTAAATATTAGGCCCAATTGAAACAATATCAACATTTTCCATATTATTATCAAAAACTCCACATTCTAGTCCAGCATGAATTGCCTTGATTTCAGGATCTTTCCCTGTTATTTTCTTAAATGAATTTACCACAATGTCACGGATTTTTTTGAATCTTTTCGATATTCCCAAGATGGATATGGCGAATTTATTTTTACAGCCACTTCATATTTTTCAGAAAGTTCCTTCACATCGTTCAATAATTTTTCAAGCGATTTATTTACCGAACTTCTAGGCAATGATTGAACTTTTATATTAATTTTCCCGTCTTTATTTTCAGTTTTTATAACTCCTAAATTTATTGAAGTTTCCACAAGCCCTTCAATATCCTTGCTCATTACAATAACTCCATTTGGAAAATTCATGGAAAAAAACGAAATAACGGCATTTGTATTGGAAATTGACATTTTTCCTTGATTTTTTTCAATTCTTCTTTTTTTATTTCTTTAACTTCAATAACAGGATTCTTATCAATTATTTTAAAATCTTTTGTCACGTTTTCAAAAGCCAATTTTGCCAATTTTTCAAAATCGCTGACTTTTTCATCTTCAAGTTTCACAGCAAGTAATGCCACAGCCTCTCTAGGATATCGCATTAGTCTTTTCTCCACCATCAATATCCATTATTGAAAGCGTATATTTTTTATTCAAATGATTCAAAACTTCTGCTAAAATTTTATTAGAATTCCCAAGCCCCAAATGAATTTCAGCTCCAGAATGTCCTCCAAGAAGCCCCTTCACATCAACACTTATCACAGTATCGTCATCTTCAAGTTTTTCAGCATCAAAGTTAAATTCGTTAAAAATTCTTGCTCCACCTGCACTGCTTACATAAACTTGACCATATTCTTCAGTATCCAAGTTTATAAGCGTCTTTCCAGAAAAAATCCCAAAATCAAGATTATTAACTCCGCTCATTCCATCTTCTTCATCAGTTGTAAGAATTATTTCAAGTTCTGGATGTTTCAAGTCATCACTGTCAAGTATCGCAAGCGCATAAGCCACTGCAATTCCATTATCTGCCCCAAGCGTAGTTCCTTTTGCCTTTAAAAATCCATCTTCTACAACAAGTTCAATTCCTTGTGTTTCAAAATCAAACTGTGTATTTTTATTTTTTTCCCAGACCATATCCATATGCCCTTGCAGAATAAGTGGCGAATATTCTTCATATCCAGCTGTTGCAGGCTTTCTTATGAACACATTGAACGCCTTGTCCTGAACAACTTCTAAATTTCTTTCTTTTGCAAATTCCACAATCCAGTCACTAATTTTTTTTTCTTTATTTGAACCTCTCGGTATTTTTAGAAATTTCACTAAAATAGTGAAAAAAACCTTTTCAGGATATAAATTCTCTATTTTTCATTTTATCTTTCCTTTCATTAAACCTGTTTTATAACCAAGTTTTTTTATTTTTTTACAAGGGGTCAAGACCCTTGCTTTAGAACAATTCTATTTATCAAGTTCTAAATATATATAATTTCCGAACAAGTATACTTTGAAATTGTAAAAAATAAACCTGTTATAAAATATGCTCTAATAATTCTTCCAGTTCAGCCATTTCCCTTTGAGTCAAGTCATAACCGCTTTTTAACTTTTTCAGAATTCTGTTATCAGAACCAACTGAACTGCGTTCCAAAATTTTTATAATCAGTCTTTTATAAAACTCCATTTTCCCTCCTTAAAGCGATATAGCAGTTTCAAGCGCAACTTCAATCATTTCGTTAAAAGTAGTCTGTCTTTCTTCGGCACTTGTAACTTCGTGAGTTATAAACGAATCACTTATTGTAAGCAAAGTTAATGCATTTGCTCCCAATTTAGCCGCAGTTGTATAAAGCTGAGCTGTTTCCATTTCTACACATAAAACTCCAAATTTTGCCCATTTTTTCCAAGCATTTGGGTCATCTCCGTAAAAAGTGTCACTTGTAAATACATTTCCAGCTTTTACATTAAGCCCTTTTTGTTTAGCGATTTCGTGTGCTTTAAAAAGCATTTCGGCATTTGCAGTCGGTGCATAATCTGCTCCGTTAAATCTAAGTTTGTTAATAGCTGAATCAGTTGAAGCTGACATGGCAAGTACAACATCTCTTATTTTTATATTTTCCTGATAAGAACCAGCAGTTCCAATTCTAATCAAATTTTTTACTCCAAATTCTGCAATTAATTCATGTGCATAAATTCCAATTGAAGGAACTCCCATTCCAGTCCCTTGAACAGATACTTTTTTTCCTTTATAAGTTCCTGTAAATCCCAACATTCCACGAACATTGTTATATTGAACGACATTCTCCAAAAAAGTTTCTGCAATATATTTTGCTCTAAGCGGATCTCCTGGTAATAGTATAGTTTCTGCAATATCTCCTTTGTTTGCTCCGATATGTGGTGTAGCCATTGTTTTTACCTCCTGAATTTTTTTGTTTTTTTCTGAAAAGTTTTCACTTAAGTATATTTTACTTTAATTTATGAAAAATGTTCAAGATATTTATTTTATTTTTTTGATATTTTAAATATGTATTTTTAAAAAAATTTGTAAAAATTTAGAAAAAAATGGTATAATTATAGAAATTTTAAGAAGGTATTTTGAGTAAGTAATTGTAAAGTTTTTTTATTAATTTGAATAGTAAATCAGGTAAGTAAAGAACTTTACTATTATTTGCTCCTTCTTAAAAAAATAAAAAAATTTTAGGAGGAAAAAAATGTTTGATGAAAAAGACTTACGGTTTTAATTTAGGAAACCGGCAAATTAAAAATAAGTACTGGAAAAAAATTGCACGTCAGGCTGGGGGATCAGTTATTGTGCAATGTGGGGAACTGTGCTTTTTAGTTACAGCGACTAGAAGTAAGGATGTCAAGGAAGGGCAGGATTTTTTTTCCCGCTTACAGTTGATTATATTGAAAAAAATTCTATGCATCTGGAAAAATTTCCAGGAGGATTTATAAAAAGGGAAACTAAGCCAGGAACGGATGAAATCTTGATTTCAAGATTGATTGACAGACCGATAAGACCGTTATTTCCAGAAGGGATTTTTAAATGCTGTTCATATTGTAATTACAGTTCTTTCTTATGATGAAGTGAACTATCCTGAAAATCTAGCTACAATCGGAGTTTCTGCCGCATTGGGATTATCAGATATTCCATTTGCGGGAACTGTGGCTGGAGTTACAGTTGGATATGTTAATGGGGAATATATCTTGAATCCGACAGGGGAACAGCTTCTGGAAAGTGAAATTCAATTGTCAGTTGCAGGTACAAAAGATGCTGTAACAATGGTAGAAGCTGGAGCTAAGGAAGTTTCAGAGGAAGTAATGCTGGAAGCTATTATGTTTGGGCATGAAAGAATTAAGGAAATTTGTGCAGAGCAGGATAAATTTTTGGCACAGTTTGATGTGAAAAAATATGAATTTGAGAAAAAGGAAGTAGAGCCTGAAATTAAAGAGTTTATTGATGAGCTTTGAAAAATGAAGTTGAAAATGCGATTATGACACCTGGTAAATTGGAAAAAAATATGAAGCGATTGATAATTTAGAAATAGAACTTTTTTTGAAAGATATGTTGAAAAAAACTTGAAAAGCGAAGAAAGAGAAATTGATGAAAATCTTGAAAAGGAATTTAAAAAAATATTACAGAGATGTGGAAAAAGACTTGTGAGAGATGCTATTTTGTACAAGCAATATCGGGCTGATGGAAGAAAAACTACTGAAATCCGTCCAATTGATGTGGAAATAGATACACTTCCAGTACCACACGGTTCAGCATTGTTTACACGTGGAGAAACTCAGGCATTGGTTGTTGCGACACTTGGAAGTAAAGAAGATGAGCAAATTATTGATGGAATGGAAGATGAAACACGTAAAAAATTCTTCCTGCACTATAATTTCCCACCATATTCAGTTGGAGAAGCTGGATTTATGAGAGCACCTGGAAGACGTGAACTAGGACATGGAAATTTAGCTGAAAGAGCATTAAAGCATGTTATGCCAGATCAAGATAAATTCCCATATACAGTAAGACTTGTTTCTGAAATTACAGAATCCAACGGATCTTCATCACAGGCTACAATCTGTGGAGGATCGCTTGCTTTAATGGCAGCTGGAGTTCCTATAAAATCAACAGTTGCAGGAATTGCGATGGGGCTTATAAAAGAAGGGGATACGTTTACTGTACTTACTGATATTCAAGGACTTGAAGATCATCTGGGAGATATGGACTTTAAAGTTGCAGGTACAAAAGATGGAATTACTGCGATTCAAATGGATATAAAAATTGAAGGAATTACAAGAGAAATAATGGAAATTGCTTTAAAACAGGCATTGGAAGGAAGAATGTTCATTATTGATAAAATGGAAGCTGTAATAAGCGAACCTAGGGCTGAAGTTTCTGAAAAATGCGCCAAAAAAATTGAGGGTTCTTAAAATTAATCCTGATAAAAATTGCGGGACTTATTGGGCCTGGAGGAAAAGTTATTAGAGCGATTATTGATGAAACTGGAGTTTCAATAGATATTGATGATGATGGAACTGTTTCAATTTTTTTGGAAAAGATTCTGAAAATATGAAAAAAGCATTGGAACTTGTAAAAAAATCAGACACAGTCTGTTGAGTTAAATGGAATTTATGAAGGAAAAAGTTACAAAAAAATAATGAAATTTGGTGCATTTGTGGAAGTATTGCCTGGAAAAAGAAGGGCTTTTGCATATTTCAGAAATAAGCAACAAGAGAGTTGAAAAGACTGAAGATGCACTAAAAGAAGGGCAAATTGTAAGAGTTAAAGTAATTTCAATGGAAAATGAAGATAAATTTAATTTAAGCATGAAGGCATTGCTGTAATAGATTTGAATGTAATTAAAATAAATATTCTGCTGCAAGGAGATTCAACCTTGTCAAAAATAATTAAATGTATTTGAATATTAAAAAAAGTAAAAAAATAATAAATTTAGGCAATTGTCGAAGTAAAAAAATATAAAGATTGAATAATAGCAGTATTTATAATCACAAGGGGTCTTGGCCCTTGTCAGAAACATAAAAAAATACAATGCTTGTCGTAATTTTTTTAGAATTTTACAAATGACTAAAAAAATAATTATAAAGGAGTGTGGAAATGATGAAAATGAATTTACCCAACAAATTAGCAACGTTGAGAATCATTTTGGTTATTCCGTTTGTGATTTTCTTAAGTTTAGCTTTTGGAATTTTCAGAAAAATACAGGAATTGCTATAATGTTGAGAATACTTTCAGCGGCTATTTTCGTAGGAGCAGCGATTACAGATTATTATGATGGAAAAAAATTGCAAGAAAAATACAATATGATTACAAATTTAGGAAAAGCTGCTGGATCCATTAGCTGATAAAAATTCTTGTTATCTCAAACTTTTAGTTACACTTGCAAAGTTTAATCAAGTTAGCTTGTGGTTCGTAATAATTATAATTTTTAGGGAATTGCTAATAACAGGGCTTCGTTCAATCGTAGCGGCTGAAGGAGCTGTAATTGCGGCAGATAGACTTGGAAAATGGAAAACTGCAACTCAAATGGTAGCACTTACGTTAATAATTTTGATACCTTTCAGTTTTACAATAAATAATATTTTGTTGCTTATTCCACTGATATTGACTGTAGTTTCAGGAATTGAATACATTGTAAAAATGTAAAAAAATATTGAATAAATAATAAAAAAACCTTTTTAAATTTTTTTGGAGGAAAATTTTTGGAAATTATTATAGAATTAATATTGAAAAATATTTGATTTATATGCTCTTCTTATTTTAGTAAATATTTTTGGGAACGTGGATTGATCCATATAATCAAATAATAATTTTTCAATGGGTAAGAAAAAAATTACAGAACCGTATTTAAGAATATTTAGAATAGTAATTCCAATCAGGGAATATGAATTTTGATATTTCTGCAATTTTTGGGACTTATGGTTATAGAGATGATAAAGAAAATGTTTGTAAGAACTGTTTTATTAGGCATGTTTTAAATTTTAATCCTGATTAAAAAAATATTTTTTTTGGAAAAGGTAGTTTTGTTCTTTATTAAATAAAAATTTATAAAATCTAAGAATAAAAAATGAGAATATTATTTTTTTTCTAAGAAAAAGGGGAGTAAAATAATTAACATTAAATAGTTTTTTTGAAATATAAATTTTACAAAAAGGAGATTTTAAATATGAAATTAAAAAAATTATAACTACATCATTTATGGCGGCTGCCCTAACAGCAACTGCAGCAGTAAATAAGACAGATTTTTTACAAAATAAGCAAATTGTTCAAAATACAAATGTTACAGGAGATATGTACAGTGCTCAAGATGCTTTTGCTTCTGTTTATGATAAAAGCTAAAGACTCTGTTGTAAATATAAGAACAAAAAAGACAATTGTCGTAGAAACTTATAATCCGCTTGAGGCATTTTTATTTGGAACTTCTGGAGTAAGACAGCAAAGACGTGAATCTGGAAGTTTGGGATCAGGATTCATAATTTCAAGTGATGGATATATGATGACAAATAATCACGTTATTGATGGAGCAGATGAAATTTATGTAAAATTATCTGATGGACACGAATATTTGGCAAAATTAGTTGGAACATCGCCAGAAGTCGATATTGCGATTTTAAAAGTAAATGCTAACAGAACATTTAAAGCCATTGAAATTTGCAAATTCAGATAATATAAAAATAGGACATTGGGCTATTGCCTTTGGAAATCCATTAGGACTTAACAGCTCGATGACTGTTGGTGTAATCGGAGCTTCTGGAAGAAGTTCGCTTGGAATTGAGCAAGTTGAAAACTTTATTCAGACAGATGCTTCTATTAATCAAGGGAAATAGTGGTGGACCGCTTCTTAACATCAATGGAGATGTAATTGGTGTAAATACTGCTATTTATTCTCCAAATGGTGGAAGTGTAGGATTAAGTTTTGCAATTCCTTCAAATTTGGCTGAAAAATGTAAGAGATTCAATTATAAAAAGTGGAAAAATATGAACGTCCATATATTGGAATTTCAGTACTTGATTTAAGTTCAGAATTGAAGAAAGAAAGAAGAATTTCTTATTCAACTGGTATTTTAGTGCAACAAGTTTATCCAAATTCGCCAGCGGCAAAAATATGGACTTAAAAGCTAATGACATAATTCTTGAAATTAACGGAAAACCCTGTAACATCAGCTGGTTCATTTATTGGGGAACTTGCAGCTAAGAAAAATTGGAGAAACAGTTAATTTGAAAAGTTGCATCAAATGGAAAAAGAAAAAAATATTTCAATGAAATTAGAATCATTCAATTATCAACAACAAACAAGACAGCAAAGAAGATAATTAAAATCAAAAGTAAAAAAATAGGCTTTCTCAAAAAAATCTTGAGATTGCCTTTTTTTATTTTTTTATTCTTCAATTTCAACTTTTTTTAAATTCCATTCTCACATCAACTCCATCTTTCCTATTTTTCCAAATAAATTTCTCCATCATTTAGCAAAAATAATATCTCGTATAATAGAAAGTCCAAGTCCTGCTCCTTTTTTTAGCATTTTTTTACCTTGAAAATTTCTACTAAATATTTTTTTCTTTTTCTTCTTCAGGAATTCCTTCTCCATAATTTCTTACAATAATTTTGACCATATCATTTTCTTTTGGCAACTAATTCAATATTTCCAATAGAATATTTTATGCTATTGTCAATCAATCCACGCAAAACTTCTGAAATCAAGTTTTTATCGACAAAGATATTCACATTGTCATCAGATTTTACTAAAATTTCCCTTTTGATATTCAAAAGTTCATAATCTTTTTTTATTTTTTTTCAAAAAGTTGTTTTACATCAATAACTTCTTTTTTTATAGTAATTTTTTTCAAGATTGGAACTTAAAAACAATGTATTTATAATTCTTTCAAGATTTTTTTACTTCAATATCCATATTTTTCAATGGCTTCTTCTAATAATTTTTTTCGTCATCTTTTCCCCATTTTAAAAACATCCAAATAACCTTTCATTATGGCAAGTGGCGTTTTTCAATTCATGTGACACATCAGAAGAAAATGTTTTTCTGACTTTTTATAATTTCCTCTTTTTTTCTTAAAAAGTTTCGTTTAATACATCAATTAATTCTCCAATTTCATCATCTCTTGTTTTTTTGTCAATTGTGCATCAATATTGTGTTCATTCATTTCCTTACTTTGAGAAATTATGTTTGTCAAAGGATTTAACACATTTTCAGCAACGATTTTTTTGAAATTACGATAATCGAAATTGTGATTAAAACAAACATTAAAAAGCATAACATACAAAATTTCATGTGCTTCTATAAATTTAAAATTTCTTATCGCATAATATTTTGGTATTATTCACAGTGTAAATTCTTTTGTAGACAAATCTATCCCATTTTGTTTCAAGTTTATTCTCTTCAATTTTCTTAAAAATCCGAACGATTTTCATCATCTGTCAAATAAATGAAAATTCCCATTTTTTTCAACCGCAAGAGAAATATATTGTTTATCGGCATAATCGTAATTTTTGTAAGTCTCTTTCAATTTATCAGTTGGAACATTATTTATTTTTTTCAATGGCAGATAAGACAAGTTTATCCATTTCTTTAGTTTCAGCTTCAACAGCTTTGTATGAATTAAAAAAATATAGTCATTCCCAATATAATTATAAACGAGATAAAAAAACTAGACTTATCGTATTTGCAAAAAAATTATTTTGTCTTTTTATCTTTTTCAATTTTATTTTTTTCATATTTTTTTAAAAATATACCCAATTCCTCTCACAGTTTTAATTTTTTTTCTTTTTCCCAATTTTTTTGCCTAATTTTTTTTTATCGTACTGTCAAGCAGATTATCACTCGCTTCCCATCCCCATATTTTTTTCAACAATTCTATCTCGTGAAACAATTTCCTCTTTATTTTCAATCAAAAAGTTTAACCAGTTCAAATTCCGTTTTTGTCAATAAAACAGGTGTTTTCTTCCAAATAAACAGAATAATTTTTCCGTATTTAACTTTAAAGTTTTATAAACAATTTCAGAAATTTTCTCTTTTCTAATATTTATGTCAATTCTTGCATCAAAGCTCAAGAAAAATCAAAAGGTTTCGTAACATAATCACTCGCTCCAGATTTCAGTAAATCAACTTTTTTTCTTCAATGTTATTTTTTTCGCAGAAACAACGATTATAGGAACTTCTGATATTTTTTTCTAACATTTTTTTGCAGACATCATTTCCCTTCCATCAAAAGGCAGTCCCAAATCCAAAAGCATCAAATCATAAAAAAATCCTCTTTTTATCAATTTCATTCAAAAGCATCAATTCCATTTTTCAATTACCGTAATTTCATGATTTTTTTCCGCTCCAGCTGTAATTTCAAAAATTCTAGATATTTTTTTATCATCTTCAACAACTAATATCTTTCCCATTTTTTTCTTTTATTTTTTTCCTTTCCAAAAATTTATTCAGTTTAAATTCATTTTTAAAAATTTATTTTTTTTATGTTAATATTACTTATCTTAAAAAATATTATATCTTAATTTTAGAAAAAAATAAAAAGATATAAATCAAATAACTAATAATTTTTTTCATTTAAAGAGAAGGAGAAGTGATACAATTGAAACCAATAAATTATATTTTTTTCTATAGATAAATTCTTTTTTTAAGCATTTATCATATATTTCAGATTCGAGTATTTTTTTCAGTCATTCAGAAAGTACTGAAAAAAATTTTTTTCATTTTATTACTAAATTTGGAGAAGGATATTTTGAATTGTTGTTGACAGTTGTGTTATTATCGTTCTTTTTGATAAATAAAAAGAAATACAATCATTTAAAAAAATATATTTTTAGCAATAATTTTTTTACTTTGCTTTTCGACTCAAATTACAGTGAATATAATGAAAGTATTATTCGCAAGAGCAAGACCATCAACAACTATAAATCCTGATAAATTTTATGGAATCATGACTATGATTAAAGACAGTCTCATTTTGGAAAGGAAGTTATGTATCTTTTCCATCAGGACATACAATTACTATTTGGGGAACAATTTGGATTTTATCTTTTATCATAAAAAAAGTAAAAGCAATAAAAAATACCATTATTCATCTTAGGAATTTTTAGTAGGGAATGAGTCGTATCTATTTGGTTCGTCATTGGAGCAGTGATGTTGTTGCAAGTGTTATTCTTTCATATTTTATCGCAAAATTTGTGCATAAAAAAATATTCGGAAATAAAAGTTTAAAAAAAGCAAGACCAATTTTTGTTCCATTTTATAGAAAACTTAATATTGGAATTTTTTTAAAAGAAAAAGTTGCCTAATTTAGAATACTTTTTAATGATTATTATAAAAAAATTTTTGGGAAAGAAGTAATAAAAACATTTAGAAATAATTTATTTAAATATAATTTTTATTAAATATTAAAATATGGTATAATACAAAAAAATATTTTTTTATGAGAGGTAAAAGAAGATGAGAAATTTTAAGATTTTTATTTTTTTGATGTTGATAGGGGTATTTTTGGTTAAATTCTTGTGCTACATTAGCGACTGCAGCAGCAGTAACATATTTTAGGGGGAACAGCGTTGGTATATGCTTGTGCAGAATATCCAGATAGTTTTTTTGCAATCCTTTGCCAGAAAGGCCTGAAACTCCGGAAGAAGAAGCAAAAAAGGAAGGAGAAAGAAAGAAAAAAACAGGAACAAGCAAAAAAATTGATATGGAAAAAGAAATTCAAGAAAAGAACTATATTCAAAGTGTAATTTTACGAAAAAGAGAAAAATACAGAAGTATTTGAAAATATCTCGATTTTAATGCCTGAAGGACTTGAATTTAGAAGAGTGAAGGAGCCGATGGAAACAGATTTTGGAAATATGCTATCAATTTTTATATGATAAGAAAAAGAAAAGTTATTTTTCCTAAAAAAATTAGTTGTATTTGAAAGAGGTAAAAAGAATTTTTGAAAAGATAGTAAATAATGGAAAAGATGAGAATTATGAAGAATATTATAAAAAAACAGAGTGAAGAGTATATTGATAAGCAAATAAAATATTATGAAAAGAAATTAGCAGAATATCCGCTTGATGAATATTATAAAAAAATAATTTGAAAGAGTACAAGGAAAAAAAGGGGAAAAGTTTTAACATATCAACCAATGTAGAAAAAAATAGGTGATAATGCTTATAAAATTACTGAAAAAAATAAATAATTTTGGAAGTTCGTAAGTTAAGACAACTTATGTAAAAAAATATTAAAAGAAGGGGTTTATATCATAGGTGATAATGATACTAAAGATATTTTTTTGAAGGGATTTTTAAAAATTGATAGAAGGGTGTGTAAAATTTACACACCTAATTTTCTTTTGAGGAAATTTCGCATTTTATATCAGAGTTTGCTTCTTTTTATTTTTTTCAATTAAATTTCTGGCTTCTTTTCTGCTTTCTTCATCAAGATTTTTGAATATCATAGGAAAAAAATCCAGTTCTTTTTCCAGTTTCACCATAACTGCAGTTATTTATGCTAATATAAATTGGCAATCCATATCCAGTTTTTAAATCAACTAAATGATAATTGAACTTATACATTTTTGCATTTTTTTTTAATTTTCAGTATTTTCAGGAATAGAAATTTCTATTTTCCAAATTTTCCCTTTTCCATTTATTTCACGAGTACTGGTATTTTTTTAAGAGCCAGTAAAACTCCCTGATTGTATTTTTTTATTTCTAATGGCATATTCTCCATCTGATTTTTTTAGACTGGCTAGTTTTGTTCATTTCCTGATTCCTTCATTTGCAGTATGAAGGACGGCATATCCAGCCATTATCTCACAGGAATTTAATATTAATGGTAAAAGTCAGTAATAATACAATTTTTTTAATCATAGTTGATCTCCTCCGAATTTAAAAAAATAAGAATTTAATAAAGTATAACTCAATTTACTTAATTTTTCAAGATTTACAAAAATGAAAATTAAATATATTGATTAAAAATATAACTAACTTTCTCAAATTATAAAGAATTGTTTAGAAAAAAATAAATTTTTAGGCAATTCTTTTTTTGATTATTCATTTTAAATTCATTTATAAAAATAAATTTTTTTGTGTTATATTTATTTTATAGAAATATAGTATTTAAGTCGTTGAAAACTGGATTTGATGAGAAATTTTGAGAAAAAAACAAATTACAGTTGGAAATGTTGTTGCAATTATGAATTTTTGAATTTAGCAGAAAAGAATAATGTTAAAAAAATTAAATCGTTGGAGGATTTTACTATGAATATAACAATAATCGGAACAGGATACATCGGTCTAGTTCAAAGGTGTCATAATGTCAGATTTGGGATTTAATGTCAAATGTATAGATAATGACGAAGAAAAAAATTGAGACTTTAAAACTAGGACAATCTCCTATTTATGAACCAGGATTGGAAAAAAACTTTAAAAAAATTCATTGAAAAGTGGAAAAATTAAGTTTACTTCTGATTACAATTTTTGGGATTAAAAAAATGCGGATGTGATATTTCTTGCGGTAGGAACGCCACCTTTGGCTAATGGAAGTTCAAATTTGAATTATATCACGGTTTGCAAGTAAAAATTTATCCCAATTTCTTTCAAAAGATAGCCTTATTATTACAAAAATCAACTGTTCCAATGGGAACAAACAAAAAAATCAAAAAAATTATTTTTGGATGAATTGAAAAAAAGAAATATGGATAATTTGAATGTGTCTGTTATTTCAAATCCTGAATTTTTTTGAGAGAAGGAAAAGGCTGTTTATGACTTTTTGAATCCAGATAGAATTGTTGTGGGAATTGATGAAAATGATGATAAAGAAAAAAATAAAAAGAAATTTACAAAATTTATGATTATTTTTTTATAAAAAGAGATTCCAATAATTTTTACAAATCTCGAAACTGCTGAATTGGCAAAAGTATTCTTCAAATGCATTTTTGTCTGTAAAAAAATATCGTTTATTAATGAAATGGCAATGCTTTCTGAAAAAAATTGGAGCAAATATTGAAGATGTTTCAAAAATTATGGGATTTGATCACAGGATTGAAACGAGTTTTTGAATGCGGGACTTGGTTTCGGAGGTTCATGTTTTCCAAAAGATACTCTTGCGATACTAAATATTGGGAAAAAATAATGATTGTGAGATGAGTATTGTAAATTCTGCTGTTAAATTTAATAATGATTTGAAAGATATTTTAATAAAAAAAGATAAAAAAATAAATTGGGAGATGTGAACGGGAAGACAATTTTCAGTTTTTGGGACTGTCGTTTAAGCCAGAAACTGACGATATAAGAGAATCTCCTGCGATAAAAAAATTGTAAAAAAATTGATAAATTTAGGAGCAAAAAGTCAGAGTTTACTGTCCACAAGGAATGGAAAAAAACGAAAAAGGAACTTAAAAAATTATTCGAATTTTATTAAATATTGTGAAAATGAATATGAATGTGCCGAAAAATTCAGATTGTTTAATTTTGACAACGGAATGGAAACAGTTTGGAAATATGGATTTGGTGAAAATTAAAAAAATATTATGAAAAAAATAATTATTTTTTTGACTTTAGAAATATGTTTTCAGAAAAATAAAAAAATATTAGAAATTATTTTCATTATTACCCGATTGGGAGAAATTAATATATTTTTCACTAAAAATTTTGAGAGAAGGAGAAAAAAATATGGAAATATCATTTGTTGTACCAATTTTTAATGAAGAGGAGAATATACCGCTTTTTATTGGAAAAAGTTTGGAATTGGCAGTGAAAGAAAAATATAGTGAATATGAATTTGTTTTTAGTTGACGATGGAAGTACCGATAAATCAAGAGAGATTTTGGAAAAAAATTAGCAAAAAGAAAAAAATATTTAAAACCTATTTTTAGGAAAAAAACTGTGGTCAAAGTGCAGCTCTTGCGGCAGGATTTAGATATTGCAGTGGAGAAATTGTTGTATCAATGGATGGAGATTTTGCAGACTGATCCAAAAGATATTTCATTTCTTGTACCGTATCTAAAGGAATATGATATGGTAAACGGAATGCGTGTGACAAGACAAGATGGAATTTACAGAAAATTAGTTTCATTAATTGGAAATTCGTTTAGAAATTTTATTACAAAAGATAATATTCAAGATACAGGATGTCCTTTAAAAAGTATTTAAAAAGAAGTTGTAAAATCTTTTTACTTGTATAAAGGAATGCACAGATTTTTACCTACACTTGCAAAAATAAATGGATTTTCTGTAATTGAAATAGCAGTACCGCATTATGACCGTATTCATGGAAAAATCGAAATATACGACATTTAATAGAATGTTTGTTGGATTTGAAGATGTTTTTGCTGTGAGATGGATGAAAAAGGAGAATAAATTATGAAGTTGACGACAAAAATTATCAAATCTAATTTTTACAAAAATTTTTAAATTAAAAATAAAAATTTAAATTCGAATATTTTATCCCAATTGTACTAATTCTCATAACATTACCGCTTTTTAATCGAATGTTTACTCAGAAAAATGAATTAAAAATATTTGTATATTGCACAAAAATATAATAAAAAAATAAAAAAATCCATTTGTATATTATTTATCTGGAAAAACTTTATACGGATAAACCGCCATTATTCTTTTGGATAATTATCTTTTCAAAATTTATTTTTTTAGAAATTATTATACTTATGGAATTGTTATTTTTAACATATTTATTGAAAGTTTTTTTACTCATAAAAATTATATAGATTTTTAAAAATAAAATTTGACGAGAATATTGCTATAATGTCAATATTTATAACATTTACAGGAATTCTTCAATATGTTTCTGTAATCGTAGTTAGAATGGACATTTATCTTAGTTTGTTTTTATAGCTTTTATCACTTTTTAAATTTTTGAATGTTATGAAAAAAATGATTATCAAAAAAATTGGATAACTTTTTGTCTACATTGGATTTGCCTTTTTATTTAAAGGAATTGTAGGGACTTTTGACTCCATCATTAGTGATAATTCTTTTCAAATTTACAGCTTCAAAAAAATATTCTCTAAAAGGAAACAGGATTTTTACAAAGGATTAGTAATAATTCTAGCATTTGTCCTATTTTGGATAATTCCAGCCTACATAAGTTTAGGAAATGTTTTTATTAATGAATTATTTTTTTAAACAACTTTTTGGAAGAGCAGTGAAAAGCTTTTTGCCCATAAAAGACCGTTTTATTATTATTTTTTTATACTTTACCATTAACAGTATTTCCATGGACTGTATATTCGGTGTATATAATGTATAAATCTGTTGTTTTGTGGACTAAAGAAAAAAATACAAGTGATTTTGAAAAAAATTTTCTATTAATATGGATTTTTTTCAACATTATTTTATTTGTCAGTTTCAAGTAGCAAACTTGTTATTTATTTGCTTCAATTGTCACTCAATTGGAATTTTTGACAGCTATAAATTATAAAAAAATTCCTTTTTAAAACGAAAAAAATATTCTTTTTCATAACGGTTTCTATTTTTATAATAGCTTCAATCGTTATGATTTTCTCAAATTCAAGAGATTTTTGTTCCATTTAAAGCAATTTCCATTTTTTTCATTATTCAATATAGGAATGATAAGTTTATTATTATTTTTTTAAAAGCTGGAAAAAAAGCAGGATTTATATTTTTGGGATTACTATTTCCAATAGTTACTTTTCGTTGCAGGATTTAATATGAATAAAATTAATAAAATGACAGATGCAAGAAATTATGATTCAAAGTTTATATTTACATAGAAAAAAATAAAAAAATTTACAAAAATTAAAAATAAGATGGGAGAAAATGATATGGAAAAAGGTTTTTTTCTAGTTTTGGGATTAGCAGGTCAACTGATGTTTTCTGCAAGATTTTTTTAGTTCAATGGATTTGAGTGAAAAAAAGAAAAAAAGTGTTGTCCCAATTTCGTTTTTGGTTTTTAAGCCTTTTTGGAAGTTTGCTTTTATTAATTTACGCAATTTACAGAAAAAGATATTGTCTTTACTTTGGGACAATTATTCGGATTTGTTGTCTATATAAGAAATTTACTTATTATTAAAAAAATACAAAAAAAGAAAAAAATATAAAAAAATATGTAAAAGAAAGGAAAAATTAAAATAAGATGAAAACTTATTTAATTACAGGTGGAGCAGGATTTATCGGTTCACATCTTGTAAAAAACTGTTATCAGAAAATTTTAAAGTAATTATAATCGACAATTTTGATGGTTTTTATGATTACAAAATCAAAATTTCAAATTTATGTGAAGCGACAAATACTTCTTTTGAAAATAAAAATCTGATGAAAAAGAAAAAAATATAAAAAGAGTTTGCCAACTTTTATAAATAATTCAGATGAAAAATATAACTTTATTAAACAAAGATATCAGAAATTTCGACAATTTAAATGAAGTTTTTGAAAAACTATAAATTTGATGGAATCGTACATTTTAGCGACAAAAAGCTGGAGTGCGACCATCTTTTGAAAAAAACCGTTGGATTATGAAGAAACAAATATAAGAGGAACTTTAAATTTACTAGAACTATGTAAAAAATTTAAAATTAATAACTTTGTCTGTGCTTCTTCGTCTTCAGTTTACGGAGATACCCCAAAACTTCCTTTTTCAGAAAGTGACAACATCCAAAAAACTTTATCGCCTTACGCTTTGACAAAGAAAACTTGCGAAGAAATGGCGTATTTATATTACAAAAAAATTACGCCATAAAAAGTCATAATGCTTAGATTTTTTTTACAGTTTACGGACCAGGACAGCGACCAGATTTAGCCATTCATAAATTTGCAAAAAAATTGAAATACAATGAGAAAATATCAATTTATGGAGATGGGAAGACAGGACGAGATTATACTTACATTGATGATATAATCTCAGGAATCACAGCTTCAATAAAATTTTATAAGCCAAAAAAGACAAATGCTACGAAATATTCAATCTTGGAAATAACAGAGTGATAACTCTTATGGAAATGGTAGAAACAATGGAAAAAAATTTCAGGATATAAATCTAATCTGGAATTTTTGCGATTTTCAAAAAGGGAGATATGCCGATGACCTACGCTGATATTTCAAAAAGCAGTAAAAAAATGCTTGGTTATTCACCAAAAAAGTGAATTTTTGAAGATGGAATAAAGATTTTTGAATGGTTTGAGAAAAAAGAAAGCAGTTGGGATTTTTAAAAAAATTCTTTTATTAAATAATTTTTTTAGTTTAGGAGAAAGGCAATGAAGAAAAATAATAATTTTATTGATATCAGTTTTAATTTCAGTTTCTCAATGTACGAGTTCTCAAGAAAAATACAGATATTTGTTCGATAGTATTTTTCAATATGTGAAATTAATAAATAGAATATTTTTAGTGTTAGAAAATTCTAATTTTTTTATTTAGTTTAATATCGAATATTTTTTTAAAAGCCGATTTGT
>BNJU01005360.1_pt1 | contig 123062 bp, 165 predicted proteins | sample 8539281 | NCBI WGS metagenome assembly BNJU01 (sample SAMD00202456, study PRJDB9452) | human saliva metagenome | isolation source: human saliva | place: Japan | reverse complement strand
GGCTGTATTGTTGGGTGGTGTGAATACTATAAGTAGTTGGGTAGAATCCAGTTTAAATAAGTAAGACTTATTAAAGAAATTTTGTTCCCTAGTAACTTTAATTACTAGGGGATTTTTCGTAGTAAAAATATATTGATTATATTTCAATAATTGAGAATAATATTATTTTATGTCATAAAAATCAACTAAAACCCTAAATATAGTTAAAAATAACTAAAAATATAGTGAATATTATTTTCATTAAAAATATGGTATCATTTAAATAAGGCATTTATATGCTGTATTTTATAGTTACAAATTTATATTGGAATTTATTAGGTACAAGGAGGATCAAAAATGAAAAATAAAATTATATCTGGTATTGCAGCACTTTCACTAATTTCTATAATGGGTACAACATCAGCATTTGCCGTACACAAGGATGTTGAAGTATTCAAAGATATAAATGCTGGAGCTCATTATACTGGTCATGGTGCGCATGCAAATGAAGCGTTTTCAGGTGGAATTGAGTTAACAGACAGCAATAAATTACAAAGGGTTAACACTAAGAAGATTACTGTGTGATGTTCCTATTTTTGAAACTATGAGGGATATGTAAAAACTTTATCTATGAATGGTCTTACAGATAGTGGTTCTATGGGGACTGAGACAGAGAGCATAGTTGAGAATCCTAGTTCAGTTGAAGATTATTATTTTAATTTTAATTCCACATTAATGCCGTTAGAGGCTAATGACGGATCAAAAGTATTTTCCTGGAGAGGCTAATATAAAGGTTAGCTTTTATACACAAAACTAAAGCATGTAGATTTAAAAATAGAAAGAGACTATTAAGCAACTTATTAAATATGTAATTTGTAACTGTAAATTTTATGATTAAATATACGATTCAAGGGGCTTATTAGCCTCTTGGATTGTATAGATTGGAGGAAGATATGTTTAAATTAAAAATAGTATCATCTACATTGGCAACAGTTTTATTTTTCTGGAAGTATAGTTTCTTTTGCTGATGAAGGTGACAATAAGATTGATTTTTAATCCCTGAATATGCATACAGTAATTTGAAGGATAAAAGTTTTTTTCATGAGGTTGAGCCTAAAATATAGGGGAGCACTCATTGAAAGTAAAAACTAATTATAGTCTTCAACATATATTACGAAGATGACATTTGGAGAACAGGCAATACCTTTAATTGTAGGTGATGATGTTAGTAGTAAAAAGGATGTATTCAGTCAAGAAACTTTGATCACACCTCTGATGGGAGACCAAGTTGATGTTGAATATGGTATATAATAATATACAAAAATTCATATCCAAGGAAACTACAAGAGTAAATTTTATGGAAGATACAGAAGATTTACCAATGGACAGTGAGTACCCAAATTTTAGTGAAGGAGAAAAGCAAGGTAGCAAGATTTGTAGATGGTTCTAATTATTGGCTAGGAACAGTAAAAGAAAATGGTGGTTACAAAGTCACTATTGAAGTGGATGTAAAATCAAAACATGATAAAAATATGGGAATGAACATGAACATGGATTACTATAAGGGAGGGGAAAAATTAGAGCCCAAAGATATAAAAGAAGATGTAGAAACTGATTCATGGTTTGGCGGAAAGTTTAAGGCATCTACAGGAAAGATTGAGTTAGATCATAAAAATTTAAGAGATCCTATAGAAATAACACGTAAAGTTACAAATAGGAACAATGAACCTTGGGGTGAGTCTGAGTTAAATCTAAGGATAGATCCATCTTTTGATGAAAAATCATTTAAAAGAAGACTCTATTATTATGGAGTCAAAAAGTATAAGAGGATTTCCTATGAAGGAAAAAATGATAGATTCAGGACATGAATACTTCCTAGAAAACAAGTTTAACAATGGACCTAATACAATCAGTATGTTTTTATGAAAGAGAGTGGATATAACTATAAAGATATATATAAATATACAATTGATGGCACTGAACCAACCTAGAATCTAAAGTTTTAAAGACTAATCGTGTTTTTAAAACTTTAGAAATAAGCAGTGACCAAGGTAACATTGAGGAATTGGGTAGAGAATTGATATATGGTAAATATCCTGATGGTGGAAAGTTAAAAATCAAAAATAAAATCATTTAGAGATGGAAAAACCGAATTCAAAAACTTTTGTTCATACACTTACTCTGGATAAATTAAATGTCAGTTCACTAGAAAAAGAGATTTCCTTAAAATGGTGTCAAACATATTAGTAGAATTGGTGTATATGAAAATATGTTTATGAAATCTATAAAAAGAACAATATATGCTGACACTAGTATTGATATTAAGAATATAAATTTAGATGAAAAAATTATTAAAAATAAATGCAAAGAATATAGGTAGAATTTTACCCAGTGCAAATAAGTTTGGTTGATTCAGCAGGACAAGTAGCGGAAATACCTTTTCGGTTGGAATAATGAATATATTAATCAAAAGGCTGAAGGTAAGCTCTATACTATTCACAATGATAGAAACTCTGACAGAAAAATGAGCTAAAACCAATAAAAAATAGGGAAATGGAAACGAAATTTCTATTTATGAAGTAAGCGAAAGTGGAGATATTGAAAAAGTTGAAGCAGAAATAAAGGTTGTAAACAAGAGTATTAACATAAAATTACCTACTAAAAAACCTACATCGAAATATATAATAGCAGAAGAAAATTCATATGACAAAGAATTGGATGAATCAAAAAACGACTGCAAAATCAGAAATAGACAAGCTATCCAAGCTAAGCAATGAAGAAAAACAAAGTATAAAAACAGGATAAATAATGCAACAACAAAGGCTGAGGTAGAAAAAAATACTAAAAGAAGCTAAGGAGGCCAATGATAAAACTGTTATAGAAGATTTAGACAAGCTAAAAACAGATACTAATAAGGAAATGAGACAAATTGTCTAAGCTAAGTAATGAAGAAAAACGAAGTATAAAAAACAGGGTAAATAGTGCAACAACAAAGGCCGAAGTAGAAAAAATACTAAAAAGAAGCTAGGAGGCCAATGATAAAGAAAGCTAATAAAGCCGAAGTTTATTCTGTTCCTGCTAGAATGTTACAAGCACATTCTGATACTGCCTCAATGGGTGAAAAAGCCCTTGATGGAAACGTGATAGTAAGAAAAGAAGGACAATAAAGTATTCATATGAAGTAACTTTTTAAAGGTTTAGAGTTTATGAATATGTATGGACATCTATGGGGATTAAATATTTATGATAGCTCCTTTACTTCATCAAAAATCAGAGGCAAGGGTATTAAAGAAATTTATGGATAAAAACTTGAAGGAAAAACAAATGGAATTCCCTAAGGTTTATGCATTTGATAAAAATTCTAAGGAAAAATACCATCAATATTGAAGTATATGTAGATGCTATGGATGCAATAAAAATAATGCCCAATCCTATGATGATATAGTAAAAAGGCGCAGGAAGGCAAAATGCTAGGCTGGTTTTAGATTGGAGTAAGGCTAAAAAGTAGATGATAATCAAGGAAATGATAGCAATGAAGTAGTAAAAAGATTGGCAGGGAGATGACAGGTAAGAAACTGCCATAAAGATAAGTAAGGATAATTTTAAGTCAGCAGATACAGTTGTTCTTGCAAGTGGTACTAATTCTGCAGATGCCCTGGCAACGTCATCATTAGCAAACATCAAAAATCAGCACCAATACTTTTTAACTAAGAGAAATGAAATAGGCAAAAATGTTTTGATGAAATAAAGAGATTGAATGCGAATAATGTAATAGTAGTAGGTGGAAAAGTTTCCATATCTGAAAAAGTGGTTTCTGACTTGAAAAATAAAAATATTACTGTAAAAGATTAGCTGGTGATAGTAGATATGAAACTTCTTATGAAATTGCAAAAGAATTGCTAAAAGTCAAATAAGGCAAAAAGAAGCCATAATAGTAAATGGCTTTAAGAATGTTGATGCCCTATCAGTATCTTCGTTGGCTACAAAGGAGAATTTACCAATATTATTAAATGATGGAAATCGTTTAAGTAAAGATATAAAAATATTATTGGAGATTCAAATATTAAGAAGATGTATATAATTGGAGGTAGAGCTTCTTTACCAAGGAAGATTGAAGACAACATAAAAGATCTTAATATAGAATTTGAAAGATTGGCAGGAGAAGATAGGTATGAAACATCTTCAAAAATAGCAAAGTATGCCTACAGTAGTAGTGATAAGGTTATTCTTGCAAGTGGTGAGAATTCAATAGATGCCCTGGCAGCAGGTGTTTTGACAAAAATGGAAAAGGCTCCTATGCTATTGGTACAAAAGAGAAGAATACCAAAGAGTATTTCAAATAGGGATAGAAGAATCCAAAAGCGAAAAATTCTTATTGATAGGTGGAGAAAAGACTATTTCTGATAGAGTAAAAGACAAGGTAGAAGGACTTCTTAAATAACATTTCTCTCTATATATTTAATTAAGGGAGGCTTATCCTCCTTTAATTAAATATGGCTAAGAGTGATGATTAAAAAGAGGTAAACTATAAAATCTAGATTATAGAAAAACAATGATAGGAGTGAAATAGTTATGTATAAGAAAATATCATCTGTGGCCTTATCTTTGGCAATTTTATTGTCAACAGGTTCAATGTAGCCTTGCCAATCAAAATCTTCAAGGATTAGATTTAAATGTGGTCGAAAAAAATTAACACGAAAAAAATGTTAAGGGAGCTTCTAATCAAGAGGTAACGGATTTACAAAATGAATTAAAAAGAATTAATTGAGCAGGCAGAAGACACTGATACCTTGGTTTTGAGAACAGATGAAAGTATAAAAGACTTTAAATGAGGTTGTTAATCAGATTAAAAATTTAAACAGTCAAGATGCAAAATATTTTAAAGGAAGATAAAAGAAGTTAAAAGAGTGCATTAATTTTCAATATCATCAGATATTAATGATATAAAAGATTTAAATTCTTTGAAAAATCAGGTGAACTAAATGAAAGGTGTATATAATGTACCTGTTGTTTTAAGAAACTTTGACAGTCCAGATCTTTTATCTATGGAAATGATTGTTTATTACATAAGGCTAAGTTGATAGTAGATAAAGATAAAAATATTAAAAATTAGATTTTTGTCTAAAAGGTTTATATTTCATGTCTACATATGGTCATCTTGTGAATTTATGGTATTTTAACCTAATAAAGAAGATTCACATAAGGAAGAAGACCTAGGAGGGAAAAATTAAGCCAAATATATTGTCATATAATGAAGAACTAAATTTAAATAAAGAGTTATATTCTTTTTCCGAAGACAATTGAGATAAACATTGAGAAATTTAAGGATAACCCTAAAGATATATTCAGTAAAAAGTTGATGCAATGGATGGAAGCAGCAAAGATAGATCCGATATAAGGATATAAAGTGATGATAGGGGATCGAAATTTGCCATTCTTACCCTTGACTATAGGTTTATTGAAAAAGATCCTACAAACAATGAAAATCCATATAGCCAAGATGACGAGTTAGAACAAGCTAAAAAGAAGCAAAAATAAGTATTGATAATTTGTCAAAATTAGACTCAAATAGCAGAGGCTAAATACAGAGCAGATATAGACAATGCCAAGTCAAAAAGAAAAATCAACGAGATACTAAAAAGAAGCAAAGGATGCTGATGACAAAAATTGAAAAGGATATTGATAAATCGAAAAAGACGCAAAAGTCTGAAATAGACAAATTAACAGACTTATCAAGTGATGAAAAAACTAATTTTAAAAATAAGATTGATTCATCTACTTGAAAAGAGTCTATAGAAGCTATTGTCAAGGAGGCAAAAGACCTAAACAAGAAGAAAAAGGATAAAAAGAAGAAAAAGTCGGAAAAAAATACAGAGGTTGTCAGGTGATAATAGATATGAGACTTCTGTTGAGGTAAGTGAGAAAAACTTTAAATCTGCAGATACAGTTGTTCTCGCAAGTGGTCAAAATATTGCTGATGCCTTAGTTGCATCATCGTATGCCGATATTGAAGAAGCCCCAATACTATTGACAAATAAAAATTCTATTTCAGATGAAGTTCTTGATGAGATTGAGAGGTTAAAGGCGGATAAGGTAGTTATTGTAGGTGGTCAATCCTCTATCTCTAGTAGTGTTGAGTCTAGATTGAAAAAAGAAGATATAAAAAGTAAAACGTATATCAGGAAGGGATAGGGTTTGACACTTCTGATAAAACTATCCCAGGAAGTTAGTAGACTATCTAAAAATCCAGCCAAGCTATCCTGGTAAATGGATATAAGAATATAGATGCTCTTTCGGTTTCATCTCTAGCAACAAAAAGAAGAACTACCTATATTACTGAATGGTAGAAATGCCTTAAATATGTCTGTAAAAAATAGGTTAAAACAGATGAATGTGAATAAGGTATATATAATTGGTGGTAACAATTCCATATCAAGTGACGTGGAAAAAGAATTGAAGAAAATGCAAATATCAGTTGTAAGATTATCTGGAACGGATAGGTATAGAAACATCTGCCAATATTGCCAAGTATGCCTATAAGGACTTTTGATGAGGCTATAGTAGCTAGTGGTGAAAAATCCTGTTGATGCATTAGTAGCTAGTACACTTACAGGTAAAAAGGAAGCCCCAATACTATTGACAAATAAAAATAAGATTCCAAAAATCAATTATTATTGAAGATATGGATATAGGAAAGATTACAATAGTTGGCGGTGAAAACAGTATTACTGATAATGTGATGGATGATATGGAGGATATGCTATAAGTTTTTAAAACTTTGATACTCCATATGCCATTTAAAAGCAAAATAGGAAAAAGATTTATTTCAATATGGGCTTAAGACCCATATTGATTTAAATCTTTTTGTTATATACTAAATTATGGGATTTATAAAATTGGAGGTTAATAGTTTATGAGTATTAAGAAAAATAAATTTACCTTTATTTGTGCTCTTATTTTAATCTTGATGCTCTATTACATTTTTGGCTTTGTAAGCAGGATGAAATAGTTGCAAGTACTGATAAATTTGATGTTAGGCTAAGTGAAGTTAATGATAATATAAAGTTGGCAAAATTTGAATATAATTCTATTTTTGATGATGATAGCTGGAAGAGTGTTGTGGTTTCATCTGACGGAAGTACGGAACAATTTAAGAAAAAGCGTTATAGATTATTTAATAATGAGTCATTATAAGGATGAAGAAAATAAAAAGAATGGGTATTCATATTCAGAAAAAGAATTAAATGATATGCTTGACAGTGCTAAGCAAAAATATTGAGGATGATAAAATAAAAAGCAATGAGTATAAGAGTCTGAATATAGATGACCACGTACTAAAATATATATCAAAGACAAGATGATTGAGAACAAGCATCAAGAAGAATTTAATAAAAAGTTAAAATTAAAGAGGAAGATATAAAAATATTATAAAGACAAGATAAATGAATTTAAAGAAAAGGAATTTGATTGTTATCAAATTTGGATAAAGAATCCTAATGATAAAAAAATAAGGCAGAAAAATGCTTATGAAGACTTAAAAAGGGCATGGATTTTTCTACTGTAGCCAAAAAGTATTCAGAAGACGAAAAACAGTAAGAATAAGGGGCTATATTGGAAAAATCAAAAAGAAAATTTGATTCCGGAATTACGTGAAAAAGGCTTTGACATTGAGGGATAAAGAGTATACTGAGTAGTAAAAAGCAAGAATGGATATTTTATAATAAAAAAATTGATAACCAAAGAAATTTAACAAAAAACATTGGATTCTTGTAGAACAAAAATAAAAGATGATTTGTTAGAAGAACTATATCAGGAAAAATAATAAAAAGATAATAAATAGAATTGGTGTGAAATACTATAAGGATAATATAAAGAAAAATAAATATACAATTGTGAGGGTTTTTTAGAGAGTATAGAATTTTTCTGTAAATTTGCCTTCTATGGTAATTTTGTCAATTTGAGCACGTACTATTAATATTGTTATTCATATAGGATTCATGGTATTATATTTGTGTTGTCTTTCCCATACTGGGCAACCAGAAAGGGGTGAACAATTGTATAATATTATTATTTTCCTTAACAACTTCTATCATAGCAGGTATAATTGCTATTATATTTGCAAGTGGCTAGATAGCAGTTATAAAGACAACTAGCACGAAAAAGGCTTACGTATTGCAGTACGTAGGCCTTATTTTTGTGAACAATTATGTCCAAATATTACTATTTCCTTTTATGCTTATATTATACCATAGATTTATATATTTGTATCATGTTTATATATATCATAAAGTTTTACATTTTACAACTTATTCACCGCTTATAATAATTAATTGGTGGAGATGAGGGGAAACGAGAAACTATAAATTATATTTTGATGCTTAATTATATAATGACTATTTTTCAGCGTTTTATAGGGTAGGGTAGTTGTAAAAAAGTATGATTTTTAGTCATAACAGCGTACAGTTGTGTTACAATTGTGTTATTTTTCATGTTATATAATCATTCAAGAACATATACTATCAATGTTGTTATTTGTATAGAATTCATGGTATTATATTTGTGTTGTCTTTCCCATACTGGGCAACCAGAAAGGGGTGTATAACAATGATAAATATTATTCTATCCTAACAACTTCTATCATAGCAAGTATAATTGCCTATTATATTTTTGCAAGTGGCTAGATAGCAAGTTATAAAGACAACTAGCACGAAAAAGGCTTACGTACTGGGAATACGTAGGCCTTATTTTTGTGTATAACAATGATGTTATATACTTCTATCCTTTTATGCTTATATTATACCATAGATTTATATATTTGTATCATGTTTATGAATTTTCTCATAAAGTTTTACATTTTACAACTTATTCACCACTTAAAATAATTAATTGGTGGAGATGAGGGAGTCGAACCCCTGTCCGCAAGCCCATTCCTGCTACGCCTACATGCTTAGTCATCTCTTTTAAAATCTCGACTTTCTTGGCACCGAGTGACAGGTTCCAAGATTATCCAGCCCTAATTAGTCCACTATGGGTCAAGGCAGCCCCCAAAAGTAGTTCCCTGCATAAATAGCGTCAGCTCTTAATCGGCAGGAGGATTAAGAGGGACGAGCTGCTACTAGGCAGCTAATAAATTGTTTTCGTTTGCGTTTGTTTTAAATTCCCAGTTTTACGTGACCCAGAGTAACACGACATGCTGTCCCAAGTTCAAAACCCACGTCGAAACCCTTACACCCCCGTGCATAGTTCCAAACGAAGTTAATTAATTAATTATAGCATACTTAGGAAGAATATTCAAGTGGACGTAGGTGGACGAGGCCTATCCTGTTCTTAGTTGTCAAGACATATGTTACACTTTGAGAAATACTCGGATACTATTTCATTAGGACTTTTAAAATTAAGACTGATCTTAGCTGTGCTATTATATCTTTGCATATGCTTTTTACAGCCGTTTTTAGCTCTTTTTCACTTCTAAATATTTTTTTCTACCATAGAGTATTTTACCATCTCTCTATGACTTCGTTCTACCTTTCCATTTTGCCATGGTGAATATGGTCTTGTTCTTTTTATCTTCATTCCCAAATACTCAGCAACTAATTGAAATCTTGTTTTTCTATTGGTCTTTTCTGCGTCATTTACGAATTCATATCCATTGTCTACTTGTATTGTTTTTATTTTAAATCCCATATTCTTTTTCTAATTCAAGCAAATATTTGCTTTGTTTCATATGTGCTTTTTTCTTTGACTATTTTAAGAACCCTTTTTCTGCTATATTCATCTATTGCAGTTATTTGATAATATCTATCTCCATAGCTAGGAAATCTTACGCATTCTTCCGGCACATATTTGATATCTACCTGTACTTTATCGCCAGGATATCTGCCATCCATTCTTTCATACTTTGTGTAGCTTTTACGATGTATTTTCGGCTTTATATAACCCCTCTTTCGTATTTGTTTACACATACTTCCAAAACTTCTTGTGTATCCATTTCTCTTGCATCTCACATATACTTCTGCAAGACCATATATGCCATTACGCTTGAGCATACGCCGAATTAAGCCAAGTTCTTCCTCATTATGGGCATTTGGATTCTTGTGCGGTTTTCTTGATTTTAACGCAAGACTTCGTACATCTCCATCATATTTTTTTAATTGACGATATACAAACTGCCTATTGGTATGATACCGTCTTGCTGCACGTGTTACACCATATTTTAAAGCATATTCACATAAACGCTGGCGAAAACGCATTTCTTCTGTTATACTTTTCATGAGAGATACTCCTTTTTGATATTGTTTTTTTGTTGTTAAAAACTATTATATCAAAAGTATCTCTTTTTATTTATTTCTGTAACATATGTCTTATCACATTACAACGTAGGTGGACGAGGCCTATCCTGTAAATAAATGTTTTTGTGGGCTGAAAAAGCTTTGATATAAGCCATTTAAAATTGTCTTTTGAAAAATCTTTTAAAAGTTCAGAAAAAATAGGTGCAATTATAAATTGACGGTTATGGTCTAAAGTGGTCATACTAGTATTGAAATATGTGTGGAGTTGATATTATGGAGAAAAATGTTATCCTCAGACTTTATTTATTCTGATATTTTGGACAGAATAATTAGTTTGAAGTTAAGCCTGGAAGCAAGATTAGTGAGAATCAGATATGCGAGGAGTATAATGTGTCAAGGTCAGTGATCAGGCATATTTTTGCCAGGCTGGCACAGATTAATTTTCTAACAGTATATCCTCAAAGGGGGACTTATGTCAATTATATTGATTTGGAGTATATAAGAAATGCCCTTTTGATTAGGGTTGTCTATAGAAAAGGAAATCTTGTACAGGTTTATGCAGAAGGAAGACAAGTCTGATATTATCACTAAGATGAAAGAAAATATGAAGCAGCAGGAAAAGTTCTATCACGAGAACGAGTATTTGATAGAGTTTAAGGAACTTGATGAAGAGTTCCACAACTATATTATAATGAGTGTTGAGAACAATGCTATTTTGCCGCTTATAAATGACCATTTATTGCATATCAGTAGATGGAGGAATGTATATATAAAGTCAGGATACAAGTTGAGTAAGCTTATAGATGAGCATAAGAGTATTTTGGAGGCTATTGAGGCAAACGATACTGAGAGGGCCTTGAGGTGTATGAATAACCATATTGATACGGTATCAGGCATAGCCAGTTTAGACCCTGAATATCTATCATATTTTAAGGGTGCAGACCAGGATTATATCAAGCTTATGAAGTAGTTCTATATTTGATTTGAATGGCTGGCATGATTATTTTAAAAAGTGTTTACAAGGTAAAAAAATATGATAAAAGTATTGTCAATGACTGGTATACAAGTAGACTAAAAATTAAAAAAATATGGCATTTTGCCTAAAAATAATTTTAATAAAGAAATTGAAATGTAATATATACAAAATAAATATTTGAGATTTGTGTAAAATATTTTTATTTTTGTGTAATTTTTACGTGTTTGGCAAAAGGCTTGCCCTAATAGGTCTAAAAACGACTAAATACGCACAAACATACTTTTGTTTTTAAATTTAATTTAAAAATAAAAAGATTATGGGTATGGTTACATACCCTATAAGACTAATAGTAATTGGTAATCATTAAATGTTATTTTAGTAGGGAGGTATTTGTAATGAGTACAAGAAAGAAACCATTAGAAGGTGTCAAAGTTGTTGAACTTGCTAACTTTATAGCAGCTGCTACAACAGGAAGGTTCCTAGCAGACTTAGGAGCTGATGTTATAAAGGTAGAAAGTGCTAAGGGAGATCCGCTTAGATATACTGCCCCAACAGAAGGTAGACCTCTTGATATGTATGAGAATACTACTTGGGAGTTGGAAAACGCTAATAAGAGATGTATATCTCTAAACATGAAGGATCCTAAGGGTAAGGAAGCTTTCTTCAAGCTACTTGATGAAGCTGATATCCTTATAACTAACTGGAGAGTTCAGGCTCTACAGAGAGCAGGTCTTGACTATGAAACTTTAAAGGTTAAGTATCCAAGTCTAGTATATGCTATGTGTACTGGTTATGGTGAATACGGTCCAGACAAAGACCTACCAGGATTTGACTTCACTGCTTTCTTCGCAAGAGGTGGATATCTTGAAAATCTAAGACAAAAGTCAGATGTTCCTATGAACGTTGTTCCAGGTCTAGGTGACCACAATGTTGGTATAAACCTTGCTGCAGGTGTACTAGCTGCTTTATATCACGCTAAATTAACAGGTGAAGGTGAAAAGGTTGAAACAAGTTTGTTCGAATCAGCTATATTCAACATGGGTATGATGATTCAGGCTGCCCAGTACAAGGATTATGGAACTCCATATCCAATCAATATCAGAGAAGCTAGTAACCCAGTTAATGCTGCTTGGTATACTAAGGATGGAAGGTATGTTCAGACTTGTATGCCTGACTACAATACATACTTCAAGAAGTTCTTCACAGCTTTAGGATTAGATGAAATGGTGAATGATGAAAGATTCTTCCCAGTTCAGAATGTAATCGCTAACAACTTGGGAACAGAAGTATATGACAGAGCAATGGCTAGGGTTTGGTGAAAAGACTTATGAAGAATGGGCACCAATCCTTACAGCTGCTGACATCCTGTTTGCACTAGCTAAGTCTTGGGAAGAATTATTAGAAGATGAACAGGCTTGGGCAAATGACTGTTTTCTACAAGATGCAGTATCCAAAGGGAGAAAAGAATCCTTTGTAAGCACCCAGTTAAGTACCAGGAAATGGGACCTACTCCATACAACAGAGGGCCATTCATAGGTGAACACGGTGTTGAAGTAATGAAGGAACTTGGTTATTCAGATGCTGAAATCAAGGAAATGCTAGAAGCTAAGACATTATTTGTTTGGGAAGACGAAAACAAATAGTAGAAAAAATAACAATTAATAAGATATGGGAGTTTGTCTAGGTGACTTAAGTGGACGACCCTAGGCGAGAAAGGAGCTTATCATGAGTAATACAGGAATGGTAGAAGAAAAGCCGGCAAAAAGTATTGTTAGGGAGAAATTGTTGCAAAAGCACTATAAGGAAGCTTGGGAGGCAAAAGAATAATGGTGAACTAGTTGGATGGTGTGCATCTAACTTCCCACAGGAAATATTCGAAACTATGGATATAAAGGTTGTTTATCCAGAAAAACCAGGCTGCTGCTATATCTGCTAAGGGTGGCGGACAGAGAATGTGCGAAATAGCTGAAAATGAAGGATATTCAAATGATATCTGTGCTTACGCTAGAATATCTTTGGCATACATGGACGTTAAGGATGCTCCAGAATTAAATATGCCACAGCCAGACTTTGTTGCTTGCTGTAACAATATTTGTAACTGTATGATCAAGTGGTATGAAAATATAGCTAAGGAATTGAATATACCTTTAATTTTAATAGACGTTCCTTACAACAATGACTACGAGGCTGAAGACGATAGAGTTGAATATCTAAGAGGTCAGTTTGATTATGCTATCAAGCAGTTAGAAGAACTAACTGGCAAGAAGTGGGATGAAAAGAAGTTTGAAGAAGTAATGGAAGTTTCTCAGAGAACAGGTAGGGCTTGGTTAAAGGCTACTGGATATGCTAAGTATACTCCATCACCATTCTCAGGCTTTGACGTATTCAACCACATGGCTGTTGCAGTTTGTGCAAGAGGTAAGATAGAATCAGCTATGGCATTCGAAAAGCTAGCTGAAGAATTTGATGAAAATGTAAGAACTGGTAAGTCAACATTTAAGGGCGAAGAAAAGTTCAGGGTGTTATTTGAAGGTATAGCATGTTGGCCACACCTAAGACATACATTCAAGCAGCTTAAGGATGCTGGTGTTAATGTCTGTGGTACAGTATATGCGGATGCTTTCGGATATATCTATGACAATACATATCAGTTAATGCAGGCTTACTGCGGGACTCCAAATGCTATTTCATACGAAAGGGCAACTGATATGAGACTAAAGGTTATTGAAGAAAACAATATAGATGGTATGTTAATCCACATCAACAGAAGTTGTAAGCAGTGGTCAGGTATCATGTACGAGATGGAAAGAGATATTAGAGAAAAGACTGGTATACCAACAGCTACATTCGATGGTGACCAGGCCGATCCAAGAAACTTCTCTGAAGCTCAGTATGATACTAGAGTACAGGGTCTTATAGAACTAATGGAAGCTAATAAAGCTGCAAAGATGAAGGAGGCGCACTAATATGAGTAATATAGATGTATTGTTAGGTAAACTTGATGTAAGTCTTTTGGGACAGGTAGACAAGTATGTTTCAGAAGGTAAGAAGGTAATAGGTTGCGCGCCAGTTTATACACCAGAAGAATTAGTATATGCTGCAGGCATGGTACCAATTGGTGTATGGGGTGCAGAAGGTGAAGTAGGTCTATCAAAGGAATACTTCCCAGCATTTTATGCAGCTATAATCCTTAGATTAATGGACCTTGGTTTAGAAGGTAAGCTTGACAAGATGTCAGGTATGATTATACCGGGACTAAGTGACGGTCTAAAGGGACTTAGCCAGAACTGGAAGAGGGCTATAAAGCAGGTTCCAGCCCTATACATAGGCTATGGTCAGAACAGAAAAATTGAAGCTGGTATTACTTACAATGAAAAGCAGTACATCAAGCTAAGAGGACAGTTAGAAGAAATAGCTGGTTGCAAGATAGAAGATGCTAAGGTTGAAGAGGCTATAGTTCTTTACAACAAGCATAGAAAGGCAATGCAGGAATTCAGTTCTCTAGCAGCTAGTCACTTAAATACTATTACACCTATTCTAAGAGCTAGAGTAATGACAAGTGCCTTCTTGTTCGACAAGGCAGAACATTTAGCTATATTGGAAGAATTGAATAAAGAATTAAAGGCGTTACCTGAAGAAAAATTTGCTGGCAAGAAGGTAGTTACTACTGGTATTCTTGCAAATAGCCCAGGTATGCTAGAAATACTAGATGAGTACAAACTTGGTATAGTTGATGACAATATCAACCATGAATCAGGCCAGTTTGACTACCTAGTTGATGAAGGTACTGGTAATCCAGTTAGAGCCTTATCTAAGTGGATTTCAGATATAGAAGGAAGTACTTTGTTGTATGATCCAGAAAAACTTAGGGGACAGATAATAATTGACAAGGTTAAGAAGCATCAGGCAGATGGTGTTATATACCTAATGACTAAGTTTAGTGATTCTGATGAATTCGACTATCCAATCATCAGAAAAAGAATTAGAAAATGCAGGTATCTTGCATATACTAGTTGAGGTTGATCAGCAAATGACTAACTTTGAACAGGCGAAAACAGCATTACAGACTTTCGCTGATATGATTTAATTTAAAATTAAAATTTTTAAGGAGGCAATCTATGATTTTTCGAAAAAGAACATGAATTAGTTCGTCAGCTAGCTAAGGAATTCGCTGAAAATGAAATTAAACCAACTGCAGAAGAAGTTGATGAAACTGGCGAATTTCCAATGGAAATTTATCAAAAAATGGCTAAAGCTGGATTTTTAGGTATTAAGATACCAAAGGCTTATGGGGGTTCAGGTGGAGACCACCGTTCTTATGCAATAGTTATGGAAGAATTGGCTAAGGCATCAGGTGTATCTACTATATGGATATCATCTCCAAACTCACTACAGTCAACTCCAATATTAAGAGATGGTACTGAAGAGCAGAAGGAAAAAGTATCTTAGACCAATGGTTACAGGTGAAAAACTGTTCGCTTTCGGTCTTACTGAACCAGGAGCAGGATCAGATGCAGCATCTATATTGACAACTGCAGAAAAAGATGGTGATGACTATATATTAAACGGAAGAAAAACTTTCATAACTGGTGCTCCAGTATCTCGATTATGTAATAGTTTTCGCTAAGACGAATCCAGAATTAGGTGTTAAGGGTATATCTACTTTCGTAGTAGACTCAAAGCTAGAAGGCGTATCTTTTGGTAAGGCAGAGAACAAGATGGGTATGATTGGTTGCCCAACTAGTGATGTTGTTCTTGAAAATGTTAGAGTTTCTAAGGATTGTATGCTAGGGAAGAGAAGGTAAGGGATTTATCAATGCTATGAAGACTCTAAGTGTAGGTAGGTTAGGTATTGCTTGCCAGGCTCTAGGACTTGCAGAAGGTGCTATGGAAGAGGCTATCAAGTATGCTAAGTCTAGACACCAGTTTGGTAAGTCAATAGCTAAGTTCCAGAATACTCAGTTCATACTAGCAGAAATGGAAACAAAGTTAGCAGCTATGCGTCACCTTGTTTATGATGCTGCTTATAAGATGGATTTAGGACAAGCAGCTGATAAGGAAGCTTCAATGGCTAAATTATTCGCTACAGAAGAAGCAAAATGGATAATTGATAAGGCATTACAGATTCACGGTGGATATGGTTACATTAAGGAATATCCAGTTGAAAGAATGTACAGAGACATTAGAGTAACTTCTATCTACGAAGGTACATCTGAAGTTCAGAAGATGGTTATAGCATCAAGCTTATTGAAATAAGGGGAGGTATAGATAGATGAAAATTGTAGCTTGCATAAAACAAGTACCAGATACAACAGAGGTAAAACTTGACCCTGTAAAGAATACTTTGATCCGTGATGGTGTACCTAGTATCATAAACCCTGACGATAAGGCAGGTCTTGAACTAGCACTTCAGATCAAGGAATCAGTTCCAGGATCTACTTTAACAGTAGTATCAATGGGACCTCCACAGGCGGAAGTTGCACTTAGAGAAGCATTGGCTATGGGAGCAGATGATGCAGTTCTAGTAACTGACAGAGCTTTCGGTGGAGCAGATACATGGGCGACATCTTCAACAATAGCTGGTGCACTTAGAAATATAGATTACGATATAATAATAGCAGGTAGACAGGCTATAGATGGTGATACTGCACAGGTTGGTCCACAGATTGCTGAGCATCTTGGAATACCACAGGTATCTTATTGTGAAGAACTAAAGGTTGAAGGTGACAAGTTCATCGCTAGAAGACAGTTCGAAGATAGATATCATATAATTGAAATAAAGCCACCTTGCCTAATTACTACACTAAGCGAAGAAATAGACCCAAGATACATGACAGTAGGCGGTATATTCGATGCTTATCAGAAGGAAATGAAGGTTTGGGGATTGAAGGACATTGAAGACAAACTAGATCTTTCAAATATCGGTTTAAAGGGTTCACCTACAAACGTTAAAAAGTCATTTACAAAGCAGGCTAAGGGCAAAGGCGTTAAGTTAGAAGGATTAACTCCAGAAGAAGCAGCTGATGCAATTCTTGCTAAGTTACAGGAAAAAGTATTTTTATATAAGATACTAAAGAATTACAATTATAAAAAATAATGATTTGAAAGGAAGATTACCTAATGAACAAGGATATTTATGTGTAGTTGAACAGGTAGACGGTGTCGTTCAAAAAGTAGGCATCGAGCTAATTGGTATAGTAAGTAAATTGGCAGCTGACCTAGGACAGGGAAGTAGTTGCAGTTTTACTAGGAAAAGAAGTAAGGGGATTGGCTGATAATCTAATCCACCACGGGGCAAACAAGGTTATATGTGTAGAAGACCCAATTTTGGAACACTATGCAACTGAACCATACACTAAGGCATTAAACGCAGTTGTAGAAGCTAAGAAGCCAGAAATAGTACTTTACGGTGCTACTTCAATAGGTAGAGACTTGGCTCCTAGAGTATCTGCTAGAGTACATACAGGACTAACAGCTGACTGTACTAAGTTAGAAATAGATCCAGAAACTAAGTTATTACTTATGACTAGACCAGCTTTCGGTGGTAACATCATGGCTACAATAGTTTGTAAGGAATTCAGACCTCAGATGGCAACTGTAAGACCAGGTGTTATGCAGGCCCTTCCTACAGACACATCTAGAACTGGTGAAGTAGAAGTATTCCAGGTTGACTTTACTGATGCTGATATGAACATCAAGATCAGAGAAGTCATCAAGGAAAAGCATGCTAAGGTTGATATAACAGAAGCTAAGGTTCTAGTATCTGGTGGTAGAGGTATCGGTAGCCCAGAATACTTCGATGTATTAAAGGAATTAGCTGACGAACTAGACGGTCTTGTTACTTCTTCAAGAGCTAACGTTGACGCTGGTTGGATCGGTAGAGAAAGACAGGTTGGACAGACTGGTAAGACAGTTAGACCAGACCTATACATGGCTTGTGGTATATCAGGAGCTATACAGCACTTAGCTGGTATGGAAGATTCTGAATTTATCGTGTCTATAAACAAGGATGCTCAGGCTCCTATATTCGATGTAGCTGATTTAGGTGTAGTTGGTGACTTACACAAGATAATGCCTATATTAATCGACAAGGTTAGAGCATTAAAAGGCTGAAAAAGGCTAACATGTAATTTTATTAACGAAAGAGAAAATTTATTTCAACAGATTTTTAAAAACAGCTGTTTAGATAATACTGTGGACATAAAAATTTCTATAGTAAAATACAAAAACTTATTGTATAATATACCTAGGATTTGCACTTCTCCCTAGGTATAGCGTACAATATGTTTAAAAACGGACAGAATTGTAAAATTTTTACAGGGATGTCTAAAAAAATTTAAACATATTGGTTAAATAAATAACAGTTTGTTTAAATTTATTTATATTTTTATTATACAAATGCTTATTAGCTAGAGTTAGGGAGGCAAAATATGGTTAAGGTTAGAGTAACTTGTAACAAAAAATATTATTGAAAGATTTGGTGTTAAAAACCAGAAGGCTGGGATTTCCAGTATTAAGTATCCTTGTTCAGATGAGGAACCAGTTGAACAGTGTAAGGATGCTGATATAGTATTCTGTGGTCCAGTTGATCATTTCAGAAGAGAAGTAATAGAAAAACTTGATAATTGTAAGCTTATACATTCATTAGGCGTAGGTTTCGACAAGATAGACCTAGAAGCTGCTAAGGAAAAGGGTATTTATGTTTGCAATAATAGGGCCGTTAACGCAGTGCCAGTTGCTGAATTAGCTGTTGGACATATGATAACATCTTTAAGAAGAATGCCAGAAGCAGATGCTAAGATAAAGGCAAAGGGTGTTGACGGATTTAATGAAAGCTTCAGAGAGTATCAAGTTAAGGGTCAGAGCGAATTGAGTTCAAGAGTAATAGGACTTGTTGGATTGGGTGCTATAGGTAAGGCGGCCGTTAGAATGCTTAAGGCATTTGGATGCAAGATCCTTTATTACGATGTATTCAGAGCTTCTGAAGACTATGAAAAAGAAAATGATCTTACTTTCTGTACATACGAAGAAATACTTGCTCAGTGTGATATTATTTCTTACCATGTTCCAGTTTTAGATAATACTAGAAATATGGTTCGTAAGGAAACAATAGAACAGATGAAGCAGGATGCAGTAATACTAACGTTGCAAGAGGAGAAATCGTTAACAATGAAGACCTGGCAGAAGCTCTAAATAATGGTAGAGTATTTGCAGGGCTTGATGTTATAGCTCCTGAACCACCAAGTGCTGATCATCCTTTATTTAACCTAACTGAGGCTGGTAAGGCCAGATTATCAATTACTCCTCATATAGCAGGAACAACTGATGATGCGTTCATTAGAATGTCAGAATGGTCATATGCAGACATGGTTAAGGTTATGAATGGCGAAAAGACCTAACAACGTTGTTAATGGTCTTTAAAGACTAAGCCTATATGGCAAAATCTATTTTAGAAGGTGAATGAGTATGGAAATTAAAAGAAAAGACGTTATCGTTTGTGGTTTTGCATTATTTGCAATTTTCTTTGGTGCTGGTAACTTGATATTCCCACCACACCTTGGTGTTTTAGCTGGTGACAGATGGTTCACAGCTATGATAGGGTTCTTAGTTTCAGACCCAGTTTTACCTATACTAGGTGTTATCGTTACAGCTAGATTAGGTGGTAGGGCAGATGACCTTGGTAAGAGGGTTAGTCCTAAGTTTGCTAAATTGATTGGTACAATTGCTATCTTGACAATTGGTCCTTTCTTTGCAATTCCTAGAACAGGTGCAACAACACATGAAATATTTATTAGACCATTGTTCCCTATCAGTTCCAATTTGGGTTACTTCTATAGTATTCTTTGGTTTAACGCTTTATATTACATTGAATCCTGGTAAGGTTATAGACTTTATAGGTCAGTATCTTACACCAGCCCTATTGATAATCTTGGCGATTATCGTGGTTATAGCTATAGTTAACCCACCAGATCCTAAGGTTACAACAGATGTATCAGGACTATTTACAATGTCATTTAAGGAAGGTTACCAGACAATGGATGCCCTTGGTTCTCCTCTAATGGCTGGTATAGTTATAAGTGACCTTATCAGACGTGGATATACTGACAAGGAAGTTCAGTTCAAGGTAAGTGTTCAGGTTGGTATAGTTGCATTCATCCTACTAGCACTAGTTTACGGTGGTTTAACTTATGCAGGTGCTACAGTAGGTGGTCACTTTAACGGTGAAACTGAAAGAACTGTACTACTTATAGGTATGGTTGAATTAATGCTAGGTAATGTTGGTAAGGTATTCATGGGAATAGCAGTTGCTCTTGCTTGTTTGACAACTTCAACAGGACTAAGCTCAACTTGTGGTAACTACTTTGAAACTATTTCAGGCGGTAAGTTAAAGTATAAGCATATAGCTATAGTTACAGTTGTTATAGCATTCGTTCTTTCTCTAATCGGTGTTGATGGACTTATAGCAATAGCAGTTCCAATCCTATCAGCTATATACCCAGTTATCATAGTACTTATATTCATGTCTATCTTTGACAAGAAGATCAAGTACAACTGGACTTACACAGGTGCAGTAATAGGTGCATTCTGCAGCTTTAATAGAAAGTATAAACCTTGCATCAGTAATGAGAGGTGGAAACCTACTAGCAGGTGCAGCTAAGGCTTGTACTTCATTGCCACTAGGAACATATGGATTTGAATGGGTTGTTCCAGCACTTGTTTGCTCTATAGTTCTTACACTAATCAGTGCAGTAGCTAAGGTTGGTAAGACTATAAATGATCCACTAGATTAATTTGTATTGAGACTTATCGTGCGAATTAAGCAATTATAAAAATGCATATGATTTTAAATTTGATTCCTCTGGGCTAAGACCTGGAGGAATCAAGTATTAAATATAACAAGTTATAAAAAGATTTCTAACATTTAATTAGGAGGTAATTATTATGATTTCTCAGGAAATGGTAAAACTAGGTACAGCAAAAATCAATAATCAGAGAATTAGCAGGATTCGGTGCTAAGAGGGCAGCTGAAATAGGTGCAGAAAATGTATTAGACTTTTCATTAGGTAACCCTTCAGTTCCAGCTCCAAAGGAAGTACAGGATGCAATAGTAGACATAATAAAGACTTATGAGCCAAAGGTATACCATTCTTATTCTTCAGGTGCTGGTCATGATGGTTGTAGAACAGCTTATAGCTGATGACCTAAATAAGAGATTCGGTACTAAGTATACTAAGGACAATTTATTGATGACTTGTGGTGCAGCAGCATCTCTAAACATAACTCTAAAGGCTTTAATCTCATCTGCTGATGATGAAATAATGGTTCTAGCTCCATTCTTCCCAGAATACACAGTATTCATCAATGGTCAGGGTGGTAAGCAGGTTCTAGTACCTTGCAAGGACGATATGCAGTTAAATGTGGAAGGTGTAAAGGCAGCTATAACTCCTAACACTAAGGCTATAATAGTTAACTCTCCTAACAACCCATCAGGTGTTATCTATACACTAGATGAAATGAAGGCTCTAGTTGAACTATTGGAAGCTAAGGAAAAAGAGTATGGTCATCCTATATACATCATAGCTGACGAACCATACAGAGAGTTGGTTCTTATAGATGGTCTTGAAGTTCCATTCATACCAAACCTATACAAGAATACAGTAATCTGCTATTCTTGGTCTAAGTCTTTATCTCTGCCAGGTGAAAGAATTGGTTATATCCTAGTTCCAAACGAAGTAGATGATGAATTACTTATGGCAGCAGTAGGTGGAGCAGCAAGAGTACTTGGTTACGTTTGTGCACCAACACTATTCCAGCTTGTAGTTGAAAGATGTGTAAGTGTACCACCAAACGTTGAAGTATACAAGAAGAACAGAGACCTTCTATATGATGGTTTAACTAAGTTAGGATACAAGGTTGCTAAGCCAGCTGGTGCATTCTACCTATTCATAGAAGCTCCAGATGGAGATTCTGAAAAGTTCTCTGAAAAGGCTAAGGCTCACGATATGCTAGTAGTTCCTGGAACAGGATTCGGTTCAAAGGCTCACATGAGATTATCTTATTGTGTTGAAACTGAAAAGTGTGAAAAGTCACTAGCAGTATTTGAAAAGTTGATGGCTGAATATAAGTAATATCCTGTATTAAGCAAGCAATCTAAAATTGGAAAGTATATTCTGATATAAGAGAAGTGTCGGCATTTTATGCCGGCACTTTTTTTGGAGAATCATCAAGTATCCTGATAGCACTGAAAAATGGCTCTATATCAAATAAGGTTGGTGATAATTTAATTCAACAAAAATCTATAAAATTGTAGTTCTATAATATTTAATATATCAAGATTCTTGCTTAAGTCAGCTAAAAAGATATAATAAATAGTGGTTTTTATTTATTATCGATTATTAAAGGAGAAAGAAATGTTTATTGGTGAAAATAACAGCCTTGATGGCATCTTTTGTTGGACTATAAGTAGTACAATTGTAGAAAAAGGGGGTTGGTTTTTTTCTGCAGTAGCTATGAATGTAACCAGGCAGATAGTAGCATTCTTGGCAATAGGACTTATAATAGTCTTTTTTAACAGGTCAAGCTTATCAACCAGCCTTAGTTTCAGGGGGGCTTTTTTCCTGGCCATGTCTGGCCTGATTGGCTTTTCCCTGGGTGACTCCTTCTTGATGAGTGCCTTCACTAGGATTGGGGCCCAGATTACCCTCCTGATATATACAATATCACCGGTTTTAACGGCTGTATTAGGCAGGATATTCTTTGGGGAAAAGCTGACTCCTAGGAATATAGTAGGTATGCTGGTTGTAATTGGGGCTATTATGTTGGTAATAGCCAAGGGTGGATCATCTAACCTCAAGGTCAAGGGGGATCCAAGAGGTCTCTTATTTGCATTTTTAGCATCAATTGGCCAGGCCTTGGGTGTTCTTTTCAGCAAGGCGGGTCTAGAAAATATACCAGCCCTGCCAGCTACGGAAATAAGACTCTTGGGAGGCCTGGTAGGTATTTTGGTAATATGTAGCCTAACTAAGTCTTGGCCAGATGTAAAAAGGCTCTTGACTTCAAGGCAGGGAATTGAGGTAACTATGAGTAATGCCCTGATAGGAACTACCATAGGTGTAGTCCTGTCTATGCTTGCTATTAAATATACCAAGGCGGCAGTAGCATCAACCCTTATGACAATGTCACCCGTTATGATTATTCCTATAATGTACTTCTATTATAGGCAGAAGGTAAGCAGGTATGAGGTGGTTGGAGCAGTCTTGTCAGTAGTCGGGGTGGCATTACTAGTATAGTAAATCTAAATTGGAAGAGTTTTTATATTTCTTGTATTAGCCTAATATTTGTGATAATATGTACTGGGAGATAGAATTCAAGAGAATCTATACTCACAAGCCGGTTTATTTGTAATTTTATTGTAGAGCTTATATTCAAAAATGAGACTCATGATCTCAGTAAAATTAAGGGGGAAATATCGATGAAAGTAGATATGTTATGTGGTAAAATCCATAGGGCTACAGTTACCCAGGCAGAGTTGAATTATGTAGGGAGTATAACTGTAGATGAAGACTTGCTGGATGCAGCTGGTATAAGAGAGTACCAAAAGGTCCAGATAGTTGACATAGACAACGGAAACAGGTTTGAAACTTATACAATAAGTGGAGAAAGAGGCAGCGGTATAATTTGTTTAAATGGTGCTGCGGCCAGGTGTGTCAGTGTAGGCGACAAGGTAATTATAATGGCCTACTGCTCATGTGACTACGAAGATGCCAGGGACCACAAGCCAAGGGTAGTATTTGTGGATGAAGACAACAAGGTTCACAGGTTAACACGCTATGAAAAACATGGTAGAATAGAGGACTTAAATCTATAGACAAAGAGTAAGATAGCTAGTACCAAGTTCCTAGATAATATTAAAAATAAACTGAAGATAATAATATATTAAAAGGTGTAGACAAGTCATGTGATGACAGGTCCACACCTTTTTATCGTTATTCTAAAGCTTTTTGTTCTTTATTTACATAGTCTTTAAGGATCTTGTACATGCTGGCTATTATTGGAACACCCAGTATTATACCGGTGATACCAAATAAAACCACCACTGATTATAATTGCAACAAAGACCCAGATTCCAGGTAGGCCTATGGAAGAGCCTACAACTTTTGGATAAATCAAGTTACCCTCTAACTGCTGTAAAATAATTAGGAATAGCAAAAATGCAAATGCCCTAAGAGGATTTACAGACAGGATCATCAGGAAACCAAAGAGTCCGCCCAGGTAGGCGCCTATTATAGGTATCAGGGCCGTTACACCTACAACAGAACCTATCATAAAAGCATATGGGAAACCTAAGATTAGCAGTCCTGTAGAGCATAGGACGCCCAATATTATGGCTTCTATAAACTGGCCTATAAAAAATGCCTTAAAGGTATTGTCAGTAACCCTAAGTAGGTAGTAAAACTTGTCCAGTATAGGCTGGGGTATAAAAGTTGCAAATAGTCTAGCAAACTGGCTCTTTAGCCCCTCCTTGCCAGCCAGGATATAGATGGCTATAATTAAGGCAATTACAATATTAGCAATTACACTAAATATTGAATTTATTATATTAGTATATCACCAGCCCAAGTAGTTGATAGGCTGACTAATTTCTTCAATATAGCCTGGGCATCTAAATTACTAGAAAGGAGCTTGACTGGAGTGAAGGAAATTCATTTGACAGGCCAGCCAAGAATTTCATTATTTCATTGTATATATTTGGAAAAACTATTTGTAAATACTTCTATAAATTTGGAAATCTGAGGTATTATAATCCTAGACACAAGCAGGATAATAAGAAGGAAGAATGCCAGTGATAAAAAAGTATCGATATAGGCCTCTTCAGTTTTCTTTACCAACTTTGTATTTACCTTTATCAAGTAGCCTTTTTTTCAAGATTTTCAACTATAATATTGAGTATAAAGGCTATAAAGCAACCTAGTATTATTGGGTTAAGGACTGTAAATATCTTGTCCAAAAGGGAATATATATCCTTGATATTTAGGACGACAAGGGCAGTTAGGGCCAAAGACCAGACTGACAAATACTATTCTTCTCTTAAAATTTATGCTATTCATGGGTCATCCTCCTAGTTTGACTTGATGTATTTAAATTCACATAGGTAATTATCAATTTGGATTATACAGTTTGAAATATAATCTTAATACGATTTTACATTATAAAAATATAATACAAGTATCAAAAATTTCTAAATTACAAGTATATCCAGTATATATAGTTATATCTTAATATCAGTTAAAAGTGGTATAATAATAGTACAAAGTAAACTTAAATTGCTTTGTGCTTGCTATAATATTTATTTAATATTCTTACCTGTAGCTTATTAAAGGGTCTTTAAGAAATATATATTGCTTGTGGACTTATTATAGACTGATTATTAAGACTAGGAATAAGGCAGGTAACTTTTAGAGGAGGTATTATCATGACAAAAGTATTTAATGATGAAAAAGTTTTGGTATCTTTTGAAACTAAGAGGAAATTAAGTTTGGAAAAAACAGGGGACAAATATGCTAGCCAGTTGTCTACTAGGACGTAGTAAGATTTCTGGTATAGAGCCGGATGTGTATACTATTTACCTTTCACTGACAAGACCTTCTTTTGCAGAATATAGTAGGAAGAGCCTACATGGTGATATACCTAAAAGGGTTACTAAGTTGAACATACCTTTGACTGATATTAAGAAGGTTGAGTTCAGGAAAAAGGATGGGCAGGAATGTCTATACGTGTTCAGTGCCTGGGCTAAGGAATATTATTTTGAAATTGAAAATGAGGAAGCTAGGCTAGCAGCAGAAAAAGTAATAGCCTATATAAATGATAAGTAGGATAGACAGGAGATGCATAGGATGGATTTTAAGTTAGTTTCTGACTATGTGCCAACAGGAGACCAACCGGAGGCCATAGACAGGATATCTCAATCCATAGAAGAAGGTACCAAGTACCAGACCCTGGTAGGTGTAACAGGGTCTGGTAAGACTTTTGCTATGGCAAATATAATACAGAGGGTGAAAAAGCCTACCCTGGTTCTAGCCCATAACAAGACCCTGGCAGCCCAACTCTATAGTGAGTTCAAGGAATTTTTCCCTGAAAATGCTGTTGAATACTTTGTTTCATACTATGACTACTACCAACCTGAAGCCTATGTGGCCCACAGCGATACCTATATAGAAAAGGACGCAAGCATAAATGATGAAATTGACAAGCTAAGGCATTCGGCTACAGCTGCTATCCTAGAGAGGGATGATACTATAATAATATCATCCGTTTCTTGTATTTATGGCCTGGGTGATCCTAAGGACTACAAGGAGCTGATGCTGTCACTAAGACCCGGCATGGTTAGGGACAGGGACGACATAATCAAGAGGTTGGTGGAAATCCAGTATGAAAGAAACGATGTAAACTTTATCAGAGGTACCTTTAGGGTTAGGGGAGACATTTTGGAAATTTTTCCAGCTAGTAATGACGAGAAGGCTATCAGGATAGAGTTTTTTGGTGATGAAATAGATAGGATTACGGAGATAGATTATGTCACAGGTAAGGTGGTTGGACAGAGAAACCACGTGGTAATATTCCCGGCATCCCACTATGTAACTACACCTGAAAGGATAGAAAGGGCTATTGGAACTATAGAGGAAGAGCTTGACCAGGCTATAGCCGACTTTAAGTCAAGGGACAAGCTTTTAGAGGCCCAGAGAATAGAGCAGAGGACCAAGTACGATATAGAGATGCTGAGGGAAATTGGCTTCTGTCAGGGAATAGAAAACTACTCTAGGCACATAACAGGCAGGTCCAAGGGTGAAAAACCATATACACTGATGGATTTCTTCCCGAAGGACTACCTGATAATAGTAGATGAATCCCATGTAACCATTCCCCAGGTCAGGGGTATGTATGCTGGTGACAGGTCTAGAAAGAAGTCCCTTATAGAAAATGGCTTTAGGTTGGAGTCAGCCTATGATAATAGGCCACTTAACTTTGAAGAATTTGAATCTAATATACACCAGGTCCTATTTACTACTGCTACACCTGGACCATATGAAATGGAGCATACAGAGGTATTTGCAGAACAGATAATAAGGCCTACAGGTCTATTGGACCCAACTGTAAGCGTAAGACCGGTTGAAAACCAAATAGACGACCTTATAGTAGAGATAAATAAGAATGTAGAAAAGGGCGAAAGGGTCTTAATTACTACCCTTACCAAGAAGATGAGTGAAGACTTGACCAAGTATCTCCTGGAGTCAGGTATCAAGGTAAAGTATATGCATTCTGATATAGTAACCCTTGAGAGGACAGAGATAATTAGGGACTTGAGACTTGGCAAGTTTGATGTATTGGTGGGTATCAACCTCTTGAGAGAGGGGCTAGATATACCAGAGGTATCCCTGGTAGCCATCTTGGATGCTGACAAGGAAGGCTTCCAAGGTCAGAAACATCAATGATACAGACCATAGGGGCGTGCTGCCAGAAATTCAAAATGGTAGGGGTCATCTGCATGCTGACAGGGTAACTGACTCTATGCAGAGGGCAATCTCTGAAACTGAGAGAAGAAGGGCTATCCAGATGGCCTATAATGAAAAGTATGGCATAGTTCCAAAGACTATACAAAAAGGGTGTAAGGGATAGTATAGAAGCTACAAGAATAGCAGAAGAAGTAGAGTCATATGATGTAAATGACATAAGGGCCTTAAAGGATGAGGCACAAATCAGCCAGGTTATTATAGTTATGAAGTCAGAAATGATGGCTGCTGCTGAAAAATCTAGAGTTTGAAAAAGGCTGCTGAGCTAAGGGACAAGATTATGATTTTGGAGAAAAAGCTCTAGTCCTTGCCTATATTAGGATGATACATAGGAAAAGAATTAATAATTAAATACCCATATTGGGTATAAATAACTAGTAAGAAAAAAATAGCAATACGATAAACACGAAGATAAGGTATGGAAAGGTGGTAATACTATGAATTTCAAAGAATTAGTCAAAATCAAACAGAACTTGTAGAAGATATGATGGTACAAAGTCTATCACTAGACAGGACCTACTAGATCTTGTAGACCTGGTAAGGTATACTCCTTCTGGTATGAACAAGCAGGCTCTTAGGTTTGCCCTAGTGGCGGATGAGGAGACTAAGGCCAGAGTATTTGACAATATATTTTGGGCAGGTTTCCTAAAGGACTGGGATGGTCCTATTGAAGGCGAAAGACCAGGTGGATATATACTGGTATTTGATGATAATGACTATGGTAGGGCTATGGTAGAAGATGTAGGTATAGCTGGCCAGACACTAGCCTTGGGAGCAAGGGCTGGGGGAAAGGCTGTATGCATATTTAAGGCCTTCAAGGAAAAGGAAATAAATGAAGCCCTAGGCCTGGGTGACAATTTCAACCTACTTATGGTTGTAGCTGTAGGATATCCCCTAGAAGAGGTTGTAATTGATGATATACATGCAGGTGATGATTTCAAGTATTATAGGGACCAGGACCAAGTCCACCATGTGCCAAAGATAGTCACTGAAGACTTATTGATAAACAAGTAGGGGAAGGGGAAGATTTTGAACGAATATATAAGGATAAAGGGGGCTAGGGAAAACAACCTAAAGGCTGTTGACCTCGAGCTACCTAGAAATAAATTTATAGTTTTTACAGGCCTATCAGGATCGGGTAAGTCGTCTCTTGCCTTTGATACCATATATGCCGAGGGCCAGAGGAGGTATGTGGAGAGTTTGTCTTCATATGCCAGACAGTTCTTGGGCCAGATGGACAAGCCTAGTGTAGACTATATAGATGGCCTATCTCCGGCTATTTCCATAGACCAGAAAACTACATCTAAGAATCCTAGGTCAACTGTGGGTACAGTTACAGAAATATATGACTACCTAAGACTCCTATTTGCCAGGGTGGGCAAGGTCCATTGTCCCCAATGTGGCAAGTTGATCAGTCAAATGACCATACAGGAGATAGTAGATAGGGGTTATGGAATATGAAGAAGCTAGTAGGCTCCAAATCCTATCCCCTGTAATCAGGGGCCAGAAGGGAACCCACAAAAAGACCCTAGACTTTATTAGGAAAGAGGGTTATGTCAGGGTAAGGATAGATGGGGAAAACTATGATATAAATGATGACATAGACCTGGAAAAAAATAAGAAACACAGCATAGAGATAGTTGTTGATAGAATTATAGTAAAGCCAGGTATTGAGGCTAGGTTGGCAGATTCAATCGAGGCTGCCGTAAAATTGTCGGATGGCCTGGTAGTAGTCCAGGATATTAGGCAGGAAGAGGAAACTATGTTTTCTACAAAGTTTGCCTGCCCAGACCACGGTATAGGTATAGAAGAATTGTCTCCAAGGATGTTCTCCCTTTAATGCTCCCTTGGAGCCTGCGATATGTGTAATGGTCTAGGGGAGAGCAAGGAAGTAGACATAGACTTGATTGTACCAAATAGGGACCTAAGCTTAAAACAGGGGGCTATTGCAGCCTGGTCTAGTAATGGGCTCAATGACAATACCTATTACTCTATGATGATCCAGTCCCTATGCAAGGTATATGGTGTATCCATAGATACTCCTTTTAAGGACCTACCTGATGATTTTGTTGAGGAATTGCTTTATGGCAAGGAAAACACCCTCCTAACCTTTGAATTTGATTCTAAGTTCAGCGGCATGAAGACCTACCAAAATTACTATGAGGGGGTAGTTGTCAATATAGACAGGAGGTATAGGGAAACTAACTCAGAATTTATGAGGGACAAGCTAGAAGACTTCTTTGCAGAAAATCCATGTCCTAAGTGCCATGGTCAGAGGTTGAAACCGGAAGTCCTGGCAGTAAAGGTAAATGATAAGAATATAATGGAGGTTACCGATTTATCTGTTGAAGGCCTAATTGACTATATTTCTAGTCTGGAATTGAGCCAGAAAGACCAGGTAATAGCCAAGGATATAGTCAAGGAGATAAGGGAGAGGTCATCCTTCCTAAATAATGTAGGCCTGGGCTACCTTACCCTATCGAGAAAGGCAGGAACCCTTTCAGGTGGTGAAGCCCAGAGAATAAGGCTGGCTACCCAGATAGGGTCGGCTTTGACAGGTGTCCTATATGTCTTGGATGAGCCTAGTATAGGTCTCCACCAGAGGGATAATGACAAGTTGATTGCCACACTTAGGAACCTGACAGACCTGGGAAATACCCTGATAGTGGTAGAACATGACGAGGATACTATGAGGGCAGCCGACTATATAGTAGATATAGGACCAGGCGCAGGTATACACGGTGGTGAGATAGTGGCTGAGGGCAACCTTGACCAGATTATAGAAAACAAGGATTCTATAACTGGCAAGTACCTGAGTGGTCAACTCAAGATACCCCTACCAGAAAAGACAAGAGAGGGCAATGGTCTCTTCCTTGAAATAAGGGGGGCCAGTGAAAATAACCTAAAGGATGTCAATGTCAAGTTCCCACTTGGAAAGTTTATCTGTGTGACCGGTGTATCAGGGTCAGGTAAGTCAACCCTAGTCAATGAAATCCTCTACAAGGCTACTACTAAGAGGTTAAACAAGTCTAGGATTAGACCTGGTAGACACAAGGAAATCCTAGGTATAGAGAATATAGACAAGGTTATAAATATAGACCAGAGTCCAATAGGTAGGACTCCTAGGTCCAACCCGGCTACATACACAGGTGTATTTGACATGATTAGGGACCTTTTTGCATCTACAAATGAGGCCAAGGCCAGGGGCTACAAGAAGGGCAGATTTAGTTTTAACGTCAAGGGTGGCAGGTGTGAGGCCTGCAAGGGAGATGGTATATTAAAGATAGAAATGTTCTTCCTGCCAGATGTCTACGTACCTTGCGAAGTCTGTAAGGGTGAGAGGTATAACAGGGAGACCCTACAGGTTAAATACAAGGATAAGTCCATAGCAGATGTTCTTGAAATGAACGTTGAAGAGGCCTTAGAGTTTTTTGAAAACATACCTAGTATAAAGAGAAAGCTGGAAACCCTAATGGATGTTGGTTTGTCCTATATAAAACTAGGCCAGCCATCTACCCAGTTATCAGGAGGAGAGGCCCAGAGGATCAAGCTGGCTACAGAACTAAGTAAGAGACCTACGGGTAGGACACTTTACATCCTAGATGAACCTACAACAGGCCTGCATTCAGAGGATGTAAGAAAGTTGATTGAAGTCCTACAAAGACTGACGGATACTGGTAATAGCATTGTAGTAATAGAGCACAACCTAGATGTGATTAAGACTGCCGACCATATTATTGACCTGGGACCAGAGGGGGGTAACAGGGGTGGTACTATAATAGCAACGGCAGCCCAACAGAAATCTGTCAAGTGGAAGAGAGCTATACCGGTCAGTACTTAAAGAAGATGATTTAATATTGAAAAATAATCTAGTTAGGGCATAGTACCTGGCTAGATTATTTTTATTTACATCTACAATATAGGTATTAAGGTGCAAAAGGGAAAACGATATAAAATGTAAGGGTATAATTTTTGACAGAATTAATAGTATAAGCATATTTTTCCCAATTTTACATTATATATTAAGGTTAAAAGCTAAAAAGTAAGGCTGTAAATTATTTTTTATGTTTGATTATTCTTTTGTTTTGTTATATAATAGCTTTATCTAAATTAAGAGGAGGTTTGAGTTTATGAGAGATTTACTCAGAAAATGGAATAGCATAAGCTTTTGTTAAGCGTATCATAGTTGGTATGGTTATAGGTGCTATCTTGGGTGTTGTAGCACCAAAGGCGGTAGCAATAGGTATGCTAGGTACATTATTCGTTGGTGGATTGAAGGCAATCGCACCAGTTTTGGTATTCGTTTTGGTCATTGCTGCTATATGTCAGCATCAGGCAGGACAGAAGACAAATATGAAGAGCATTATTGTTCTATATCTAATTGGTACATTCTCAGCAGCATTAATTGCAGTAGTTGCAAGCTTTATGTTCCCAGTTAAGCTTATATTGGCTGAGGGAGCAACAGATGTAACAGCACCAGGTGGAATTGCAGAAGTTTTAAAGGCATTATTAATGAATATAGTAGACAATCCACTAAATGCAATTGTTAATGGTAACTACATAGGTATACTAACATGGGCACTTATATTTGGATTTGCTTTGAGAAAGGCAGCTGATAGTACTAAGAAGATATTGACAGACATATCAGAAGCAGTATCTCAGGCAGTTAAGTGGGTTATCAGCTGTGCACCATTTGGTATCTTGGGTCTAGTGTATAACACAGTATCTACAAATGGTCTAGGAATATTCTCAACTTACGGTAAGCTTTTACTGGTATTGGTTGGAACAATGTTCTTTATAGCCCTAGTTGTAAACCCATTCATCGTATGGGTGTGTACAAGAACTAATCCATATCCATTGGTAATGAGAACATTAAAGGATAGTGGTATGTATGCCTTCTTTACTAGAAGTTCAGCAGCCAATATACCAGTAAACATGAACTTGTGTAAGAGTCTAGGTCTAGACAAGGATACATATTCAGTATCTATACCTTTGGGAGCTACAATAAACATGGCAGGTGCGGCCGTTACGATCGCTGTACTAGCACTAGCAGCAGCGCACACATTAGGTATTAGGGTTGATATGCCAACTGCTGTTATACTAAGTGTTCTATCAGCTGTATCAGCTTGTGGAGCATCAGGAGTTGCAGGTGGTTCATTACTATTGATACCTCTAGCTTGTTCACTATTCGGTATACCAGCAGATATATCAATGCAGGTTGTTGGTGTTGGTTTCATAATAGGTGTTATCCAGGACTCTTGCGAAACTGGTCTTAACTCATCAACAGACGTTCTTTTCACAGCTACAGCTGAATTAATGGAAAGAAAGAAAAATGGTGAAAAAGTCGACTATGCAAGCATAAAGGCTGCAGCAGCAGAAAATAATACTCATAATTTAAGATTATTTAAAAAGGATTGGCCTGGCCAATCCTTTTTAACGTGAAGAAATCAGCTAGTAGAATTATACAATTGTACCCATACAAGTTCAATAAAGTTACCAGTATAATTGAATATTTTATCAAAGTGTATTATATTATTTTTATGAAGGCTAGGATAAGTCTTAAAAATGTAATTATATATGGAGGTTATTATGAGCGGACAGTTAGGAATAAATAAAGGGCATCCAAACCAAGGACATAGTCCCTATGTGGTATATTGATGGCCTTGACAACTGTAATGACAATGATAGTGCAGATACCTGTAATAGGTGCACATGGTTATGTAAATATGGGAGATACAGTAGTATTATTTACGGCCCTTTACCTGGGTAAGAAGCAGGGGGCCCTGGTTGGTGGACTTGGTTCAGCCCTTGCAGACCTAATATCAGGCTATGGAGTATATGCCCCCGTTACCCTTATAGCCAAGGGTTTGGAAGGTTTTATATGCGGTTTAATAGCAGAGAAAGTATCTGGCAGGGCAGGTAGGATTATAGGCACGCTTGTTGGTGGTGTAATAATGGTTACAGGCTACTTTATAGGAGAGATATTTATGTACGGTATAAAGACTTCTACAGCTGCTGTAGCCGCGAACTCTATGCAGGCCCTATTTGGTATAATCACTTCACTGGTAATATATACAGGGGTATCTAGGGCAATGCACAAGTCTGAATAAGAGTAACTCTATTAATAAATATGCTTATAGTAGAAAGCTATAGTATAAAGGATAGAAATGATTCGAAGTACTCAAATTATATAAAAATTATAGGAAAAAGACTATAAGTAATAGTATTATAAATGACTAGTTTTAAAGGGGGCTCCAATACGGAGGCCCTTTTATATTTCCATATCTATATTATATGAAAAAATGGATATTTTTAGTTGATTTTTGTTTGAAAGCACTTTTGCCTGGGTAAACTAGATTATAGGTAAACTTACTAGTTGAGGTTTTAATTGAGAATTGAAACCATATTTCAAAATGACAAATGCTCTGAAAAAATAGCTGAAAATAGTTAATAAAAATATTGACTAGAATTTCAATTGAGAGTATAATTAAAAAGAAATAACTATTATGTTTATTTTGCAAAAAAAGTTAATAACGTTTATAAAAATGTTGAATGAATTATGGGAGGTAATAGAAATGACATTAGAATTAAAGGGAACAAAGACAGAAAAGAATTTACAGGATGGATTTGCAGGAGAATCTCAGGCAAGAAATAAATATACTTACTACGCTTCTCAGGCAAGAAAAGAAGGATACAACCAGATAGCTGACCTATTCTTAGAAACAGCTAACAACGAAAAGGAACATGCTAAGCTTTGGTTCAAGGCTCTTCACGGTGGAGAAATCCCAACAACTGAAGAAAACCTACTAGATGCAGCTGAAGGTGAAAACTTTGAGTGGACTGACATGTATGTTAGATTTGCAGAAGAAGCTAAGGAAGAAGGATTCAAGGATTTAGCCAGACTATTCGAAGGTGTTGGTGCTATAGAAAAGGTACATGAAGAAAGGTATAGAACTCTACTTCAGAACCTAAAGGATGGTAAGGTATTCGAAAAGGAAGAAGTAGTTCTTTGGGAATGTGCTAACTGTGGTCATATCCATATAGCTAAGAAGGCTCTAAGCTATGTCCAGTATGTAAGCATCCACAGGCTTTCTTCAAGGTAAGAGATGAGAGCTGGAGATAATAGCTAATAGGGTAAATTAGCTTTTTGTTAAATGGTAGAGAGGTAATAGATGAAGTATTCTAGACAGAGAGAATTAATATTAAACAATGTGATCGAAAGCAAGGGTCATCCAACTGCTGATGAAGTGTATGACAACCTAAAAGGCCAATCCAAGTTTGAGTCTGGGTACTGTTTACAGGAATTTGACTCAGCTGGAAAAATGGCATGTTAAAGAAGGTTAATATACCTGGTGATCCAGTTCGTTTTGAAGCGAATCTGTCAGAACATAATCACTTTGTTTGTGATGATTGCAAGAAAATCAAGGATATAGATAGTGAGGTAGTTGATTTTTCAGAAAAGCTACTGGATGAACAGGGCTTAAAGATAAAGTCAAGCTATGTAATCCTAACTGGCACTTGTAAAGAGTGCCACAGATAATGGTAAACAATTTATATTAAAAAAATAAACTTATAATTTCATGCATAGGTTGCGACGGGTAGAAAAAGGAGGAAACAAAATGGCAAGAGAATTAACATTCTATAAGTGTAATAGATGTGGTAATATCGTAGAACTATTAGTAAATGGTGGTGGAACACTCAGTATGTTGTAGAGAAGACATGAAGGAATTAAAGGCTAACTCTACAGATGCAGCTAATGAAAAGCACGTTCCAGTAGTTGAAGTAGCTGGTAACAAGGTAAGTGTTAGGTTGGTAGTGTTGCTCATCCAATGACTGAAGAGCACCATATAGCTTTTCGTTGTACTTCTAACTGAAAAGACTGTACAGAGAGTAGATTTAGACCATGTTGGTGAGCCAGTTGCAGAATTCGTATTGGCTGATGATGACAAGGTAGTAGCTGCTTACGAATATTGTAATCTTCACGGATTATGGGTTGCTAGAGTATAGTAACTAAAATAGATATATCTGCAAGAGCTTTTAATTGTATTTAACTCTTGTGCATATATAATTGATTTTTAAAAAATAAGAGCCCCGTATATTTTATGCGGGGCTCTTTGTTTTATTGTATATACTTAAAAATGGTGACAAGCAGATACTTTTTATGTTATAATAGTATTGAAAAAGAATATTTTTTTAATGACTAAGATTCTTATTTAGTGTATTATGTTATTTTTAAATTGAAAATAGTACATAGCTATAAAAAGCTTTTTGTATATTGAATAGAAAGCATAAATTATAGGTAATAGAATGATTAAGGGGATATATTAGAGGTTGGTTTTAAGGGGTGGACAGTGTGAATTATAAAAATAAATTTGCATTAAAAAATATGCAGAAAAACAAGTTATCTTTAATTGTTTTTCTCATTATTATTAGTATTCATATATATAATATCTTTACATATAGTTTATTAGATACAAAAAAGATGTAATCAGGTATAGGGGAAACGCCAATATAATACTAAATAATATAAGTAAAAAGATATAGAAAAGATAAGCTCCTATAGTGAAGTGAAAAAAGCTACTATGAAGATCTTAATTCAATTGTAAGGTATAAGAACAAGTATATACAAATAAATAATACGATAATAATATACTAGATTTATATGAGTCTAGTATAATTAAAGGGTAAATATCCATCTTCTAGTAATGAAATTATAGTGGAAAAATGGATCTATGATATGTTTGAGTTAAAATTAAATCATACATATGAATTTAATTCAATAAAACAACATAGAATATAAGATAGTTAGTGTTGCAGATAACATTTTTGCAAATAAAATAAGAGGTAATTTTTAGCATATACAAATCTCAAACAATAGATATTCTAATAAAAATAATACTTTATACTTAAATGTTGAAAAATAAAAATATAGAAAAACAATAATCAATTTGAAATCTAAATTAGGAATAGACGAAAAATATAAAGTTGAATTATGAACTAAAACGATTTAGATTATAAATACAATAATTTTACTAAAGATGACCTGTCTGTATTCCTGTTATTTATTTTTATAAGCTCTATCTTAGGAATAGGAATGCTAAATATAAATTTCAATAGAAGTATTTCAGTCTATGAAAAGTTGAATTTGTTGGGAATAAAGAAGAAAGACTTGTGATTTTTAAGAGAAAAAGTATATGTATTTTTGTATCTCTTTGTGTTTGGATTTTTATAGTTTTAATAATTTTTATGCTATTTAAAGAAAATTTATTTATCTTTAACCAGGAACTCTTAGGCAAGAGTATTGATAATATTCCTTTTAATAAGAAAATGTTGATATATCCCGTGGGACTCCGTACTTATAGCTTTGATAATGGCGGTCATTGAATACACAAAAGTAAAAAATTAGTTTGAATAAATATAGTAGGAAAAAAACTCGGAAAAATTAAATACATCGTGAAAAATATAAGAAAAGATAATTTTTGAGGTATATTATGTGAGATTTGCAGAAAATAACCTAAATATGTGTATTAGTTTTATTACATTACAAGTGCTAGGGGCATTAATTTTAATATCTCAATTATCATATGGAAACTTAATGCAATATCATGATACTAAATTAGTTACTGAGTATCAAAATGGACACAACTATGATATTTTAATAGAACCAGTTGATATAAATTTGAGGGTATCTCTGATGAAGATCTTAAGTTAGTAGAAAATTTGAAGAATAAGAGTAATAAAAAGTCAGTAGCATATTCACTAGCTTCTGTCAAAAGATGGGAAGAATTGAAAATGAATAATTTTAAATTAGGTAAAGTAAATATAGATAAATTAAATAATAACTACAAAAATTCTATAAAGGGGCTATATTCAAGGAAAAATAACAACTATTTTATAAAGAGTTCAATTTTATGCATATAATATAACACCAATTAAAAAAATAGCGAATCGATACTTATATTTACCCGATGGCTTTGATTTTGTAAATATGAATAATACCGTTCCTTTATAGCCTCAGATGATAAATATTCTGCTGATTTTATTTATGGTAAAAAGAGTAAATTAAAGGTGCAGAATGTTAAAATTAATAGAATGATTGATAAATTACCTTATAATGGATTTTATTATACTAAAGATGATGTTCCACAAAATAATTACTAGTGCAGAAAAATTATAAAAATTATTTGGAGAAATAAGGTACAGTTTTGTAAATTTAAAAATCAATAAGGGTGAAAATAGCAAACAAGTTGTTCAGGATTTAAATTATATTTTAAAAAATATAATATTAATATAATTGATAAATCGGAAGAAATTAATTTTATTGATGAAGAGTTCAAATTTGCATAATAGTATTAATACAATAATAGCCATTATATTGTATATGATTTTTATTTTTATGAGTATACATATATTTAATAAAAGCATATAATAAATTTTTAGAAGATTTAAGAGTTGTTAGATATATAGGCATAAGCAAAAAGAATTTTTAGTACGATTAATAATAGTATATTTATATTACTAGGCATTAGTATTGGCTTAATAATATTTTTCTCACTAATACTTGAATTTGCAATTTATAGCTACTTTTAAAATGAAGGGCTTTATGTATCTGTATTCAATTTTAACTATAGTATCTTGTGCAGTCACAATTTTTATTAATTTGTTATAGTCAATCTGGTTTATATAATAAAAAAATATTTATTTTTAATAGTGACTATGATGGATATACTATAATTGATTAGAATTTAATGAAGACAAGATACTGAGCATTAGATGAGAATGTATTTGAAAAATATCAAAATATATTGATATGAATATTTTTATATTATAAATATGTACGAAGTAACTCTTAGTAGAACTTTATAGATATGAAAAGAATCTCGCAAAGCGAGGATTCTTTTAGTATCAACATTATTAACTTAAATCAGATTCTGTACGATTGTCAGATTCTATATCAGAATTAGCTTAGCTTTTGAACGTCTACTTTGCTCTCTAAGCTAGCTTCTGACTTAAGGTCAGATTCACTAAATAACTTAACTTCCGTCTGAATATCTGTCTGGCTATCCAAGTTAGTATCTGACTTGCTTTCCAAATCAACTTCTGGTTTAGGGTCAGCCTTGTCGCTTGAACTAGCTTGGGCATGAACTTCTTCTTGTTCATTTGCCTTTTTCAAATATTTTTCATCTGCCTTAGACTTCTTCTTTGCTTTCTTCTTCTTAGGCTGGTCATCAGCATCCCTTGTACCTTCTTCCTGTTACCATATCCTTGATTAAGCTTATTATCAACCATAGGATTATAAGAAGTATCAAGATAGGAAGGCCAAATATAATAACTGGAGCAGGTATTGGACCAGTCTTGTTTCCGATTTCCTTGTCCAGGTACTTGTAGAAGTCTGATTTCATGATATTTTCTGGGTTAAGACTTGATGGAGTCAAAGAACCGATTGACTTCTTGGCATCTGAGAAAAAGTCTCCGATGTTACTAAAGATACCTAAAACACCGTGTACAGAAGATGTACCTTCCTTCCTTATAGTGTTTATTACATCCTTGGAAGGTTTTGATTTCTTGTCTTCAGACTTTTTAGCATCATCCTTTTTGTCTTCTGATTTTTTAGTTTGGTCGTTCTGCTTTGTCTTTTTGCTCACTAGCCTTCTTATCCTTACTAGCTAGCTTCTTATCATCAGATTTTTATCATTATTTATACCTAGTTTCGATAGGACTAACTGTAGGTAGGTCTGGGACCCGTTTTTCGCCACCAAGCCTCATGCTGGATACCATCTCACCATTTTTGAATATATTCATGGTACCGATTATGTCGCCCTTTTTAACTGGCATTTCCAGTTTGTCAAAGTTGTACTTGTAAGTGTAACCCTTTGTATTAGAAGAGTCAGTCTTCATAGCAGTTATGCTGTAGTCATTTGCCAACTTGTACTTAATTTTGCCAGGTCTAGCAAATTTTACTGATTTTTCACCCTTTTATATCATCTGCCTTGTAGATAGTGATGCTCTTGTAGTTATCTAGGCCATAATCGATTAGGGTCCTAGAATCATGGTAAAGACTACCACCTGGTGCAAAAAATACATTTGCCATCAACCTGACATTGCCCTTTTTGGCTGTTGATACCAGACAGTTACCAGCATCATCTGTAAAGCCGGTCTTGATACCATCTACAATATCGTACTTAATAGGTATAGTCTTACCCTTATAATCTATAGTATCACTAGATGTGAGGAATTTGTTACTGTTAACCAGGTTTCTCTCAACCTTTATCCTATCACTTGCCTTGAAAGAGACACTTTTCATCTTTACTATTTCGCTTATAGTAGGGTCTCCGTAAGCTACCCTTGATAAGATGGCCATATCCATAGCAGTAGTGTAGTGGTCAGTATCAGGTAGACCATGAGGGTTGTTGAAGTGGGTATTGCTGGCTCCAAACTTCTTGGCCTCTTCATTCATATAGTTTATAAAGTCCTGAGGGTTACCCCCACCAAAGTGCTTGGCCAAAACATAGGCTACATCATTTGATGAGTGGATCAGTAGGGATTCCAATAGTTCTTTTACAGTAAATTTTTCTCCGTTCTCAAGGTACATACTAGACCCTTCTATCTGGGGTATGTCCTTTATTTCTACTAATTCATCAAGGTTCTTAGCCTTCTTTAATACACAAAAGGCTGTCCATATTTTTGTCGTTGATGCTGAGTACATCTTTGTGTTGCATTTTTCTTGTATAGGACCTGGCCTGAGTTGTAATCCATCAAGACCATGTACTTTGATTTTTAAAGTGTCTAAAATCACTAGTTTGGTCTGCATGGGAAATCAGGCTAGCAGGTGCTAGTAGGCCTATTGAAAGAGTCAATGCTGATAAAACTGATGTAGTTCTTTTCATATATTGTTCAGATGTAGTGAAATTACATCTCCTCCTCCCGATTATTTATTTATATTCTCCAAATTAGTATATCATAAAATGACTTATATAAGAAGATTTTAGATGAATTTACACTAAAAGAAATTGTGGATTTTGTAAAATTGTCTATAAAAATATAAAAGGTTTTTCTTAAACAGAGGAGGAGGTTTATTATGGATAGGTTGATTGCCAAAATCAAGGATTTGGATAGGAAAAAACTGATAATAACAGGCTTAGTGGCCATGTTTTTGATATACAAGTTGGTCTTCGTAGGTGGATTGGGTATTTTTGACAGGGGAAACCTTGTAGCCGATGAAAATGGAGGGGTAAATGACGGAACAAATACAAGAGCTAATGATAGATTTTTAGCAATAATAAGACTGGTGAAACTTACAATGGGCATGATTCCAATGGATCTGAGGCCAGTGGAAATGTAGTCAAGCTGGATGGGCCTGATTCCAAACCTAAGAATAAAGATGGTAAAATCGTTGTATATATATCGGGGGCAGTGGCCAGTCCTGGAGTTATAAGTATAGGTGCAGACAAGAGGCTTGATGATGCCATCAAGATGGTGGGTGGCCTGGCCAAGGACGCTGATATAAATAGGATAAACCTGGCTATGAATTTGGAAGATTCCCAACACTATATCATCCCTATAAGGGGCAGGATATCCAGGCTGACCAGGCAGTATCAGGTGGTCAAACTACTCAGCTGGACAGGTTGGTGGAACCCCAAGCGGCCAAGGTCAAATGTCTAACAATGGTAAGATAAATATAAATCTGGCAGATGAAAAGAGCCTGGAGTCCATACCAGGAGTAGGGCCGGCAACTGCCAAGAAGATAGTAGATTACAGACCAAGCAGGGTAAATTTAACACTATTGAAGATATAAAAATGTATCTGGTATAGGGGATAAAAATTTGAATCTATGAAGGATTTTATTTCGGTAAAATAGATTTTTAAGCCTCCTGTGATATAATTAGGTTTGTGAAAATAGGACAATTAGGCCTATTTATTGTTTGAGTCTAATTATAGAATGGGGGTATAACTGAAGAAAGAAAACATAAAGGGTATTATATTTTTGTTTTATTATGGCGATACTGCCTGGTTTTTGGGCAAAATCTGCCTATTATTGGGGACCAGTATTTTCTATCCTGATTGGAATTCTAGTTGCTGGCCTGCTTAAGGATGGCAAGAAAAGCTTTCAACCAGGTATTAACTTTGTATCGAAGAAGGTACCCAGTATGCAGTTATTTTGCTGGGTTTTGGTCGAACTTGCAGATGATTATAAGGGTTGGTAGGGTTTCGATACCATAATTGTCTGCACAATAGCCACGTCCCTAATAGTATCATATATTTTGTGTAAGGTCTTGAATATACCTAGGAAGATTTCAATCCTGGTAGGTGTGGGGCTCATCAATTTGTGAGGGTCTGCACAGCTGCTACAGCCCTGTAGTAGATGCAGATAGTGATGAGATAGCTCAGGCTATTTCTGTAATTTTTCTTTTAATATTATAGCGGCCTTGGTATTTCCTGTCTTGGGAGATATATTAGGCCTATCCAATAGTGGTTTTGCCATGTTTGCAGGTACGGCCATAAACGATACTTCATCGGTTACGGCAGCAGCCTCATCATGGGATAGCATCCATAAGACAGGATCTGCTGTACTCGACTCTGCTACAATAGTAAAGTTGACTAGGACCCTGGCAATTATACCTATAACTTTTTTGCCTGTCCCTGTATGAAACTAAGAAATCTGGAGTCCAGGGTGACAAGAAAATTAACTTTTTAGCTATGTTACCGAGGTTTATCCTATACTTTATACTGTGTTCTATCATCACAAGCCTCATTAGATCTAGTGATAGGTAAGGGATAATTACTGGTGAAGTGCCAGTATGGTGACAGGATTTTTGCCCTTATGAAGGAGGTCAGTAAGTTTTTTTATAGTGATGGCCATAAAGTGTAGGTCTAAATACTAATATAGTTAAGTTGATAAGGACAGGTGGCAAGCCCCTATTGCTTGGTGCTACTTGTTGGGTAAGTATAATTTTGGTCAGCCTGGCCATGCAGCTTGTGACAGGACTATTGTAAAAGGATGCTCTTGGGTCAAAAATTAACTTATTAATTATTACGGCCCATATAATATTTTGAATATTCCAAAGTGAATTATTAGGAGGAAAAATGAATAATAATAAGATTGGCATAATTGGTGCCATGAATGAAGAGGTAGTAGAACTTACTGCCATGATAGAAGATAAAAAAACTAGGACAGTTGCTGGTATGACCTTCAATGAAGGAAGGATTAAGGGACTGGATGTAGTCGTAGTTGAGTGTGGTATAGCCAAGGTTAATGCAGCCATGTGTACCCAGATCTTGATTAGTGAGTTTGGGGTTGGGGCCCTTATCAATACTGGTGTGGCAGGGGCACTTAAGGAGGACCTAAACATTAATGATGTGGTAATATCTACAGATGCCATCCAATATGACGTTGATGCATCTAGTCTGGGTGATCCTAAGGGAACTATACCTAGGATGAAGACCTCTGTATTTGTGGCAGATTCTAGCCTTATAGATATGGCCTATGAATCATTCCTGGAAGGGGAAAGTGACTACAAGGCCTATAAGGGAAGGGTTGTGACTGGTGACAGGTTTGTGGCTAGTCTTGAAGAAAAAACCTACCTTAGAGAGGAATTTGGAGGCTACTGCTGTGAGATGGAGGGTGGGGCTATAGCCCATGTGGCCCACTGTAATGGAATTCCATTTGTAATCATAAGGGCTATTTCTGACAAGGCAGACAAGTCGGCTGAGTTGGCCTATGATGAATTTGTAAAGAGGGCAGCCAGGACTTCTAAGGACATGGTCCTAAATATCTTGGCCAAGATAGGTTAATACAATTGACCGAATTTTCCACAAATGATATAATTTAAGAGGATATATAGCTTGTCATATAAAGGAGAATAGAATTATGGGAGAAAATGGAAAAAAAGTTATATTTAGTGGAGTTCAGCCATCTGGAAAGATGACACTGGGAAATTACCTAGGAGCATTGAAGAGTTGGACTAAGCTACAGGATGAATATGAGTGTTTCTTTAGTATGGTAAATATGCATGCAATAACTGTACCGCAGGATCCAGAAGTTTTGAGGAGACAGACAATTGAATTATTGGCCCAGTTTATAGCTTGCGGTATTGATCCAGACTTAAATACTATATTTATACAGTCACATGTTCATGAACATGCTGAACTGAGTTGGGCCCTATGCACCTTGACTTACATGGGTGAATTAAATAGGATGACTCAGTACAAGGACAAGTCTAGAAAGAGTGAACAGAACCTGAATGCAGGTCTATTTACATATCCTGTCTTGATGGCAGCAGATATCCTATTATACCAGACTGACCTGGTACCAGTAGGTGATGACCAGAAGCAGCATATGGAATTGGCAAGAGACCTTGCAACTAGGTTTAATAATAGATTTGGTGATACATTTATAGTTCCAGAGGGTTACTATCCTAAGGAAACAGCCAGGGTAATGAGCCTACAGGAACCTGAAAAGAAAATGAGTAAGTCTGATGCAAATCCAAGTGCCTTTATCCTATTGGCAGAGGATGCGGACTCTACAGCTAAGAAGATCAAAAAGGCAGTAACTGACTCAATCGGTATAGTTAAGTACAATGATGAACAACCCGGCCTAAAGAACCTGATCAATATCTACTCAGCTATGACAGATAAGAGTGTTGAAGAAATAGTTGCTATGTATGATGGCAAGGGCTATGGTGCCTTCAAGGGAGAAATGGCAGAGGCTGTTGTTGAACACCTAAGACCAATCAGGGAAAAGTACAACTACCTATTAGAAAACAGGGACTACTTAGAAGGTATCTACACAGGGGTGCTGAAAAGGCTAGTGCTAGAGCAGGCAAGACCCTAAGAGATGTTTATGATAGGATAGGGCTTTATACCTAGAAAGTTCTAGTTATAGGAATTTACCTAGTTATAGGAATTTACCCATAAAATAGGGCAATTACGAAAATAGTATACAGGATATAAAAATATGCAAGTCTCGAAGTATGAAAAATACTCTGAGATTTGCTTTTTATTGGCTAAAAGCAGTAAATTTTAAAAGCCATTTTGTGGTATAATTGTAGGAGAGTACAATGACCATATTATAGTTAAAAATGGAGTAAGAAAATGATTAAGGATTTTGAGATAAAAAGAAGATATATTGATAAGGGGTGAGGTCTACCTGCCTCCTGACTACGATGGCCAGTCTAAGTTACCGGTTATAATTATGAGTCACGAATTTGGCTTGACCTTGAATTCTACTGCCAGGTATGCCAGGCGTATTTGTCCATCTGGTTATGCGGTTTGTATATTTGATTTTCCTGGGTCAGGCTTTGGTAAGAGTCAGGGGAGGGACTCGGTTGATATGAGTATATTTACCCTTAAAGATGATCTACTAAGTGTATTTGAATACATCAAGACCCTGGACTATATAGACAAGGATAGGATAATTATGGGGGGTCTTTCCCAGGGCGGTCTGGTCACAGCCCTTTTTGCTGCAGAACATGCCGATGAGATCTACAAGATGTTCCTTTACTATCCAGCCCTTTGTATACCTGATGAGGTCAGGGCAGGCAATATTATGGGTACCAAGATAGACCTGGATAATTTGGAAGAAAAATTCAGGGTAACAGGCAGTGTTAATTTGGGTAGAAAGTTCGTTGAGGATGCTGTAAAGTTAGACCCATGGAAGGAGATGGAGGGCTTTGACAAGCCAGTCCCTAATATGTCATGGAACCAAGGACGAGCTGGTAGATATTAGCTATGCAAAGAAGGCTGCCGACCTCTACAAGGATTGCAAACTTGTAGAAGTCAAAGGGGGTAAGCATATTTTCTTTATGCCTTGGCACATTAACGATGTGGTTTTTGAGACAGTTAATTTTTTAAAGGCTTAAGTAAGAGGATTGAAGTATATTAGTAGACTTGGGTGTCTGGCTATAGTTTGTAAATATTTGCTGGCTATACCCAAAGTCTAGGAAGAGGAGATAAGATCCTAGTTATAAAATAGGTTTTGTGAGGATAGATAATGTATGAAATTTTAATACTAGTCTTGATAGGTTTAGACCAGTTGACAAAGTGGCTGGTTAGGGCCTAACTTATCAGGCGTTGGGTCCATAAGTGTTATAGGAGGGTTTTTCAACCTTACCTATATAGAAAACAGGGGGGCTGCCTTCGGTTTGCTCCAAAATATGAAGGTATTTTTTGTACTGGTAGCCCTTATAGTAGCTATAGTGGGTTTGGTATATATACATAAATCTAAATCTAGAGATAGGTCTAGGACTGGAAAAGGATTTTAGGATAGCCAGGATAAACAGGTTGGCAGTTTCGACTATTATAGCAGGGGCAATAGGTAACCTTATAGACAGGCTATGGCTAGGCTATGTGGTAGATTTTTTTGACTTTAGGTTTATATGGTCGTATGTATTTAATTTTGCAGACATACTGGTTGTAGTGGGAACTATTGTTTTCTGTATAAGTATGTTTATGTTGGGAGAGGATGTGGACTAGATGGACCAGACTTATGAAGAGGTAGATGGCTACCAGGTTGACCAGGATAGTGCTGGCAAGAGGCTGGATGTATTTATAGCAGACCAGTACCAGGATATATCCAGGTCCTATGTCCAGAAATTGATAAAGGATGGTCTAGTCCTGGTAAATGAAGAGGTCAAGAAGGCCAGCTACAAGCTTGAAGAGGGTGACAGGATGGAAATTGCCATGCCAGAGCCAGAGGTCCTGGAGGTCTTAGCCCAGGATATTGACCTGGACATAGTCTATGAGGATGATGACCTCTTAATAGTAAATAAGCCCCAGGGTATGGTAGTCCATCCGGCACCGGGTAATCCCGATGGAACCCTTGTAAACGCCATAATGTACCATTGTAAGGACAAGCTCATCTATAAATGGTGTAATCAGACCAGGTATAGTCCACAGGATAGACAAGAACACATCAGGCCTTCTGGTAGTAGCCAAGAATAATGCCAGCCACCAGGGTTTGGCAGACCAGTTCAAATTACATTCTATTACCAGGGAGTATGAGATGGTCTGTATAGGTGGTGTCAACTGGGACCAGATGACAGTAGATAAGAATATAGGGAGAAATCCAAAAGACAGGCTTAAGATGGCTGTACTTGATACTGGTGGTAGACATGCTGTTACCCACTTTACAGTCATAGAACACCTGGAAGGATATACATATATGAAGGCCAAGCTTGAGACAGGCAGGACCCACCAGATTAGGGTCCATAGTAATTACCTAAGACATCCAATCTTGGGTGACACGCTCTATGGCTATCAGGTGAAGAAATTTTCCAAACTGGAAGGCCAGACCCTACACGCCAGGAAGTTGGGTTTTGTCCACCCCAGAACAGGGAATATATGGAATTTACAAGTGATTTACCAGACTATTTTAAGAAAAATATTAGATACTATAAGGAGATAGGTGGTTGACTATGGAAAAAGCTAAAATTATGGATGAAAAAGGCTATACAGAGGGCAGTTACCAGGATTAGCCATGAAATAATAGAAAAAAATAAGGGAATAGACGATATTTGCATAGTTGGTATCAAGTCAAAGGGTATACCCCTGGCCAAGATGATAGCAGAAAAGATAGGCCAGATAGAAGATGTAGACCTTCCATGTGGTTTTTATAGATATTACTGCCTATAGAGACGATGTGACCAGGGACAGGCATGATATCAAGGATGAGGGCTTCGACCTGGATGTTCACGACAAGACAGTTGTCCTAGTAGATGATGTCCTATTTACAGGCAGGACTATCAGGGCAGCCCTGGACTACATTATAGACAATGGAAGACCCAAGCTAATCCAGTTGGCAGTCCTGATTGACAGGGGCCACAGGGAACTTCCTATCAGGGCAGACTATGTGGGCAAGAATGTGCCTACTTCAAAGGCTGGAAAAAGGTCCAGGTTAATTTTAAGGAATTTGACCAGGAAAACTCTGTTATAATTTGTGAATAGCCACTAGAAAAGAGGAAATAGATATGTCATTTGACGGAATAGTAGTAAAGTCCTTGGTGGCCGAGCTGAGAGAAAAGCTTATAGACACCAAGATAGACAAGGTATACCAACCTGAAAAGGATGAGGTATGCCTAAAGATAAGGTCCAAAGAAGGGGTATACAAGCTCTTATTGAGTGCCAGTGCATCCCATCCAAGGGTCTATATAGCCAACAAGTATGAAAAGTCAAATCCTAAAAAGGCACCGGTATTTTGTATGACCCTGAGAAAGTATATCCAGGGTGGTGTAATTGTGGATATAGGCCAGGTTGGTTTTGAGAGAATAATTAAAATATCAGTAGAATCCTATGATGAATTAAGGGAAAAGACCCGTAAGGACCTCTATATAGAAATCATGGGCAAGCACAGTAATATAATCTTAGTATCTGAACTAGGGGGCAAGGTTATAGACTCTATAAAGAGGGTCCCTCTGAGTGTGAGTAGGGTCAGACAGGTCTTGCCAGGGGCTGAATATGAATTACCACCTAGCCAGGACAAGTTAAACCCCCTTGACAGGATAGATGTTGACAAGTTTAGCTTGAGGGTAAACAGGTCAAGAGGTCCCGTATTCAAGCTTATATACAATAATATACTGGGCCTATCACCCCTTGTTGCAAGAGAGGTTTGTACCAGGATAGGCCTAGATCCTAATAAGGATAAAGATGACCTTTCTAACGAAGACATAAGGTCTCTTGTAGCTTGTATAAACTCAATTTTCGACGACCTGGACAAAAATAAGTCCTATCCCAGCATAATTATAGACGATAAGAGGGACAAGATAGTAGAGTTTAGCAGCATTAGGTTGAGCCAGTACCAGGATATGACAGAAATCCACGAGGATAGTATATCAACTATAATTGAGGACTACTACATATCCAAGGATAACAAGGAGAGGATAAACCAAAAGGCATCTAGCATGAAGAAGAACCTATCCTTAAAACTAGACAGGATAAGACATAAGATAGAAAAACAGGAGCTAGAACTCAAGGAGTCCGAAAATGCTGACAAGTACAGGATAAGAGGTGAATTGATAACCTCATATATCTATATGATAAAGGAAGGCATGGAAAGTGTGGTCCTGGAAAATTACTATGACAACAACAAGAAGGTAAAAATTTCCTTAAGACCTAATTTAACACCATCAGAAAACGCCCAAAAGTACTTTTAAAAAGTATAACAAGCTAAAGAATGCTGGGTGAGGAAATCTCCAAGCAGATGGTGATAAATATCCAGGAAAAAGACTACATTGAAAATACTCTTTTGAGTATTGAAAACTGTGATGATGCCAAAGAACTCAAGGAAATCAGGGAGGAATTGATCAGGGAAGGCTATATCAAGTCCCACAAGATGCCTAAAAAAGACAACAAGCCAGGTACTGACATGAGGAAGTATATCTCATGCGAGGGTAATATGATAATAGTCGGTAAGAACAACAAGCAAAACGACTACCTAACCCTAAGACTGGCAGACAATGAGGACTATTGGTTCCATACCAAGGATATACCAGGATCCCATGTCTTGATCAAGTCTGCTGGCAAGAAGGTTACCGATGAGGAATTGCTAGAGGCAGGAATCCTGGCGGCCTACTACAGCAAGGCCAGGATGTCAGCCAATGTACCGGTTGACTATACGATGAAGAAAAATGTTAAAAAACCTTCTGGGGCCAAGCCTGGTATGGTAATCTATGAAAAAAATAAGACCCTTTATGTAACACCTAGTGATGAAGCCAAGGCCAAGATTAAAAAGGCATAGCTAAAACTAAGAAGGCACAGCCAAGACCTAGGGTAGGTCTTATAAGGGTGAAAATGGCTTATATAGATTGATTAAAGCTAGACTTGGGAGGGGTCTAGTTTTAATATTGTAACTGAAAAGAGGTGACCTATGTATTACAAAAAATAGTCAAGGCTATAATATATATTATGAAGATAGGGGTAATAAAGAAGACCAGGCTATTATATTCCTCCATGCATGGGGGTCAAGTATGGCCGACTTTACCTACACCCTGGAAAATTTGGAGGATTATAGGAGGATATCCTATGACCACAGGGGCTTTGGTAGGTCGGACAAACCAAATAGGGATATTTCCTTAAGGCATCTGGCTACAGACCTAAAAGAGCTTATAGACCACTTGGAATTAGAAAATGTGGTAGTGGTGGGTTATTCCATGGGGGCCTGTGTCCTATACAAGTATATAGACTTATTTGGTCAATATAAGATCAAGAGCCTGGTAATATGCGATATGACCCCTAAGGTTTTAAATGATCAGGACTGGAATTTAGGTATCATGGATGGACGTTTTGGCCATAAGGAATTTCTGGAGAGCATTGCCAGGCAGTTTGATGATATGACAGATGCCTACCTTGAACTGTACATGGATATAAATCCCGAATTGAGGGGGAGGGACAATAGGATCCTTAAGAGGGTAATAGAAATGGACCTAGCAGGTAATTCCTACTACTCGATTACCTCAATGTGGTTTTCTATATCCTATGAGGATTTTAGGCATGTCCTAAAGGGTATAAGCGTTAAGACAGGCCTGTTTTTTGCGACCCCAGGTTCAATGATAAATCCGGAAGTAGTAAAGTATCTAGAGGAAAATATAGAGATACCTATGTTTGTATGTTTGAAAAAGTCTACACATAGTTTTATAGGAAACAGGCCAAAGCATTTTACCAGGGAGTTGGTTAAGTTTTTGGAGATTATATAGGAGGTTTAAGATGAAATTTATATATGAAGCAAATAGGATATACATAAATGACGACAGGGAACAAAATGATAGCAGAGATAACTTTTTCCCTTGTAGGAGATAATATAGTTGATTTGGACCATACATATGTATCCAATGTCCTTAGAGGCCAGGGTATAGCTGGAAAACTGATGGAAGAGGCCCTTAAGGTCATAGAAAAAAATGGGTGGAAGGCCAATACATCTTGCTCATATGCTGCTTATTGGAAGGACGAACACCCAAACAAGGCAGAGTTTTTCAACCAGGTCTAAGGAAAATTTGAGGTGATAAAATGAAACAAATGACCTTGTGTTACTTGCAGAGGGATGGAAAATATCTCATGCTGCACAGGACCAAAAAGAAAAATGATATTAATGAGGGCAAGTGGATAGGTGTTGGAGGCAAGTTAGAACCAGGTGAAACACCTTATGAATGTGCCCTTAGGGAAATAAAGGAAGAAACTGGCTATAGGGCCAAGTCCTGTGATTTTAGGGGGATAGTGGTCTTTAGCTATAATGACAACTCACCTGAAGAAATGTTCCTCATACCTGCAAGGACTTTGAGGGGCAAGAAATTATATGTGATGAAGGTGACCTTGCCTGGATTGATGAAGACAAGTTATTTGACCTAAACCTTTGGGAGGGTGACAAGATCTTTATAGACCTGGTTAGAAGTGGGCAAAGTGGCTTCCACCTGACGCTTAACTATGATGATGACCACTTGGTAGGTCATAAATTAGTTTTTGATAAATAGTATATTTTTTATATTCTCATGAATAAATGTTTTTTTCCAGGGTATGATAAGAAGGTAGGAATAAAACAGGGAATCATAGTGCCATAAGTGGTCGTGATAAGTATGAATATAATTTTATGGAGGAATATAAAATGGAAAAGAGATCAGTAACAACTTTCGCAGGTAACCCAATAACACTATTAGGTAAGGAAGTAAAGGTAGGAGACAAGGCACCAGACTTCGTATGTCTAAATGCAGACCCTAAGCCCATTCTGCACTAAAAGGATGCTAGCAGGTAAGGTTAAGCTAATCAGCTTGGTACCTTCTGTAGACACAGGTGTATGTGAACTTCAGACTATTAGATTCAACCAGGAAGCTGGATCATTACAGGATGCTGCTGTTATAACTATCAGTTGTGACCTTCCTTTCGCACAGGCTAGATTCTGTGGCGCTAAGGGAATCGAAAAATGCAGTAGTAGTATCAGACTACAAGGATACTTCTTTCGGTCTAAACTATGGATTCTTGATGAAGAGTTCAGACTTCTTAATAGGGTATCGTAGTAATAGATAAGGATGATGATAGTTAGATATGTTGAATACGTAGGAAAATACAGACCATCCAAACTATGACAAGGCTTTTAGAAGTAGCCAAGTCTTTATAGTAATAATGCTAATGTAGCAAAATTTGTCAATTTAAATATAAGTTTGCTGACTTAAATATATTTTCAATATAATAAAACGATAAAATTTGTGTCCATCTCTATAGGTGGATACAAGAAAAAGAGAGGTTTTGCCTCTTTTTATCGGATAAATCTTACTAATCGCACTTACAAAGACTATACAAATACTAATAGGATGTCAAAACAGGTATCCTGGATATTTTCTATACTAATAGAAAAGTATGGTATAATTATACTTAAATCGAAAGGAGACACATGAAAATAATTATATCACCGGCTAAGACGGTTTCTAAAAAGATAGAAAAACCTTAATAATAAAGAAAGCTTCCATAAAAAGACATATGAAATTCTAGAAAGAGTGCCTCAAGTCAGGGTTGTTCAATGAACTATTTAAAGCTTCTATATGTATGATGGGCTTTGCTTTTAAAAAATATAAATAGAGAAGACCTAGACTTAGGAGATTTAGAGTATATAGACAATCATTTATTTATTCTATCAGCCTTATATGGGGCAGTAAGAACCTTTGACCTAATTTCACCATATAGGCTTGATTTTTAATGAAAACAGAAATGGGTAATTTGTACAAGTTTTTGGCAAGACGAAAGATAGCAAAAAGTATTGGAAGATGAGGATTTAATAGTAAATCTTGCAAGTGATGAGTTTTCGAAAACTATAAAAAGTATATAAAAGATGAAAAATTTTAAATATTGAGTTCTTTGAGAATGTAGATGGTAACTTAAAAACACTCTACTATTTCAAAAAAAGGCAAGGGAAAAAATGCTATACTTTTATGGCTAAGAATAAAATTGAAAAATAGAAGACCCTAAAAAATTTTGATTTAGGTGGCTATAGTTTTTCTGAAGAAAAATCAACAGATAAAAAGTATGTTTTTATAGCAAAAGAAATAGTAATATTATATAGTACAAAAGAGAGAATTCCCTCTTTTTGTGGTTGTATAATATTTAGCGTTGGTAGAGAAAATTCTCTCCAACGCTAAATTTTTGCAAAAATAGGAACACACATCAAATCTCGTGTATAATTTAAATCGCAAAAATAAAGAGTCTCTATGTCAGACAACGTTGGTGATAATTTAAATCAATAAAATCTATTAATTATGCGGCAACATCCATAGCTAAACTGATAGTTATGGATGTTGCTCTTTTTATATCTTCATATAATTATCACCAGTTATTTGATATATAACTATTATAATAGTAATATTTAAATAATAAAAATATTTTCAAGTGTTATTATTATGGTATTGACTAATTTTAATAGTATATGTATAATAAAATGTAGAAAGATAAGCAATTAACTGCTTTTATTTCAATAAAAAGATAATTGTTTAATAAATATGTAGAAAAAGAAAAATCAAACTTATAATTTAGAATATATTAGTGATTGCATGAAAGTTGCTAGCAAATTTGAAAGCTTTAAATAAAAGATAATGAAAGATATGGGTTTTTATTGTAATATAAGATTTTATAGATCAGCAAAAGCATGTATATAATGTATATATGTATGCTTTGATATTTTTATAAATAATTTTAATAATATTAGAAGGAGGATAAGTTTAGTGACTAATTTAGTTAAAAACGATGAGCCTAGCTATAGCTTTTACTAATGGTATTAGGTATATTTGCCAGTGCAAGTAAGTGTATTTTACTGAAGGAGCAAATTTTGATTATAGGTTGAAAGTAAACTTAAAGTTGATAAAAACTGGATGGGTACCAAAAACAGGAATTAGTGGGACTGTAGATTTGAGTAAAACCACTAATGTGACACCTTTGGAATTAGTAGAAGGTAATAACATCTATAAGGGTAGTGTTAGTGGATCTGTAGAAGCTGCAGATTTGTTTGAAGGAGCATAGGTTATATATAGAATTTCAAAGGAAAAAGAATATATTTAAGCGTGCTTGGGGAAAATATAGTGATGTTTAACGAAGGTGGAAATTTTCCAACAGCACAGTATACAGTGAAAATTCCATCAAATTTTCAGTAGATAAGGATGCTATTACTGCAACAGAAAAATACAGCTGCTGTTAGTAGTATAGAAACTAAGTATAATGATATAGATAATTCGGTAACTATTACGATAAAGTTAGGGAACTGGAATGACTATAAGGAATTCTTTGAGCTTTAGAGCAGAGAGCGTGAACAATATGGACACAAGATTGACATAAATATTCCTTTTCACAGTTGATTCATCAGGTTCTACATCTAATGAACTTGGAACAATTTGTGAGGTTCTGGGAATTGTTTCTTGTATAAATGTAGTGGAAGTGGGCAAGGATCGCATAGTTATATAAGAGCTAAAGACGCTTTTATATTGTATGTAAAATAGTAGGTGGGTAGTATGATATACGATAGCATTTGTTTCTATGTCTCTAGTACTGACAGATGATGCCGGTAAATTCGAGTATTTGCAGTTGAGTATGGACCTGAAAATTCCTTGATGAGTCTAGCTCAGATTGGCCCGGATGGTGAACCAACTTTTGCATCTCCAGATACAAGTTATAGAGACACATATTGGGCCGACTTAGAAGAAAAACATTAACTAATATTAATGGAAAAGAATATTATGGTATTTCCAAAATATGTATTGAAGCCAGATGAATCTGCCCTAAAAATCTAGGAATAAGAGATTCAGGTGAGGGAGCGCTGGATAGCCTACAAGTACGGAATTACGGAGACTGAAGCAGGGATGAAAATTATTGATCCAGTGGCATTTTACCGTTTTGGATATTTAGTTGGTGAGGATACTTGCGGGCCACCACATACAGGGAGACCTGAAACTGATCCTATACCAGATCGGGTAAAATCCATTTGGATTTGTGGAATCAGATTTATTAACTCAAGAAGAGATAAAAGATCCTAGAAAATTAACTGTATTTGCAGATATTGGTAAAAAGGAAGTTCAAATTCAAAAGAAATTGGAGAATATAAAGTTGAGAAGAAATAAACCTAGACTTCTCAATAGATGCTTCATGGTTCAAGTGTTTTGTTATGGGGCATACCTTGGATAAAACAAGGACAGGATATATGCTTGATGATGAAATTCAATCATTTTTAATAATACAAGAGGCAAATTAGATGCTCAGATTGTATATACGATAGATATTCCAAAGGGTGTAGAAGTGAAAAATCCATCTGCAACTCTCACTGGACTTGAAAGGTTTTTAATGTCAAAACTGAGGGTAAAGAATAATGTTGATTCAAAAACTTTAGTTATTAGCCTTAGATTAAAAGATGATAAACAAGCAAAAGTGGCATTATGGAAAAATACTATAGAAAAATTAAAAACAATTAATACAAGTAACATTAAAGTATCTATTTCTGGATTATCAGTTGGTCAAACAGCAAAGCTAGAAGATAAAAATTACGTTACGTGGCACAGCTCAGGATACTTGAGTGGGACTTTCAAAATATTTCCCATTATCTAGTACAGGAAGGGTAAGAAGAACAACAGATAATCCTGATCGTATATATTTATATTTTGTTGGAAAACAAAGCGATGAAGGTAGGGATGCAAATGCCCCTACTGACAAGCCAAACCTAATATCATATACTTTCAAGGTTAAAAGTACTCCATCTAATCCAGGAGGAGGCGGTGGCGGAGGAACAACGCCAGATCCTGGTAGGGTAGACGGAGACGATAGGGTTGAGACAGGAATAAAGATTTCTCAAAAGTACTATGACAAGGCTAAGACAGTAATAGTAGTTAGACATGACCTATTCCCAGACTCAATGACAGCCTCAGTATTGGCTAAGTTAAAGGATGCTCCAATCCTACTTAACCCAACAAACAAGCTAGACCCTAGAGTGGGCGCTGAAATAAAGAGACTAGGTGCTGAAGAAGTAATTATAGTAGGTGGTCCAGACTCTATATCTGAAAAGGTAAGAGGAGACCTAAAGGCCTATGACAAGGATAAGGATGTAGAAAGAATCGCCGGTGTAGACAGGTACGGTACATCTGAAATGGTAGCAAGAAGAGTAACTGGTATAACAGGCAAGAAGAATACAGGAGTAATAGCTCAGGCCAGGTATTCCCGGATGCCTCTATCAGTAGGAACATTCGCATCAAGGGATGGATACCCAATACTACTAGTTAAGAAGAACCTTGTACCAGACCAGGTTGTAAGGGCTATTAAGGACCTAGACATCAAGAAGACTTATATAGCAGGTGGAACTAACACAATATCTAAGTCTACAGAGGCCAAGCTTCCAGGCGTTTTAGAAAGAATGGCAGGTACAGGACATGAAACATCGCAGCCATAGCCAAGTCTAAGTTTAAGGACAGTAGAGAGGCCTTTATAGCATCAGGTGAAGACTCGCAGATGCCCCTAGTTATCTCACCAGTATCTGGTAAGCATAATAGGCCAACATATACTTGCATCAAGAAACAAGAAGACTAATGCTGTAGTTAAGAAGTATATAGAAGAGTCTTACTTGACTAGCATTACAGCTATAGGTGGAGAGAAAGTACCTACCAAATAGTATAATGTTAGATTTAGTCGGTAAGTAGAAAATTAAATAATAAATATTATAGAAAACATGATATAAAGATGATATAAAAAGCTCTCCAGGAATTTCCCTGGAGAGTCTTTTTATATTGCATGCTTATTTTTATAGAATCATTTTTATAAAGAGAACTAGCCATATCGTTGGCCCATATAGACGAGTCACTGGGTTCAACCTGACTTTGTAAGATAATAGAGACAATTGGGTCCTGTCTCTTAGGTCTAGTTTTTACCAGGATAGAGGAAATATAGTTTCTACAGTTCCCTTCACTTAGGTAGAGTTTACCCGCTATTTCCTTGTTGCTAGAGACCATCAGCTATAAGTCCCAGGACATCTATTTCTTTCGCTTAGGACCTTAGTTAGGTTTTCTTTTTTGCCTTTTATAGATGATTCTGTGCTATCTTCATCAACTTCCTTGGCAGCAAGGCTAAGACTATCAAAGACCTTATTTCCAAATACATTTTGTCCTGCAAAGGCAGCCCTGATGGCAGGGCAGATATTTTCAAAGTCATCCTTTAGGATGTAGCCAGAACTACCATATTTTATGGAATCCTTGATATATTCTGGTCCAGGAAGGTAGTAAGGGAAGATTATTTTAGCATGGGGATAGTCTATTTTTGATGTCTTTTAGGGCATCGATACCGGTCTTGTCACCTATTCTGATATCAAATAGACAGATATCGGGCTTGTGTTCCTTGTACTTATTGATGGCATCATCATAATTATGGCCTATATCAACCACTTCCATATCGCTTTCCGACTCTATGATGGTCTTAAGGGCGAAGCATATCATCTTATCATCATCTATTACTAGTATTCTCATCATATCACCTTTTCTATTTCTAATTAAATCTATTGTATAATCTATAAATCGAATCCTCAAATATAGTATATAAATCTAATCTGCAAGTATTACCTATTAAATAAGACTATAATTATGTTTATAAATCCAGCCTATACATCTAGATGTGAATCCTGACTAATGTTCTTACCTATAGTGGCAAATATCCTGAAACCATCCTCTGTAGATATTTCAACCCTACCACCCAGGTCTTCTATCCTCTTGCTGATAGAGAAGATTCCCATACCACTATCCTTACTAGGAAGCTTAGTACCGTTGTCACTAATCTTTAGGTAGCAAGCAGTCTTCATTTCTACCAGGGTTATATTTACAAGGCTAGCATTAGAGTGCTTGCTAACATTTGTTAGGGCTTCCTTGATAATATATAAGATGGAGTACTTGAAGGCCATATCAAAGTCACTAGTTAGACCATATGAGAAGTTAACCCTACAGAAGGTAAATTCATCTATTAGCTTGTCTATTTCAGCTTTCAAATTAATGGATTCGCTTTGGAGGTTATGGAGACTCCTTCTTACTTCAGTCATACCTTCGGATAGGGTGTTCTTGATTTCATTAAGGGCATCTTTCTTGACAGGGTCTTTTTCCACGACCATCATGGCCCCAAGCTGTAGGATAGCCCTTGAGGTCAAGTGGCCCAGGCCATCGTGGATATCCCTAGAAATCCTGTTTCTTTCACTCAGGATGGCATTTTCTATCCTGTTATTTTGGTCAATACTAAGGGACTGGTAGAGCTTTTCTAACTTGTATCTTTCACCCTTAGACCTATGGTAGTAGCTATAGTACTTATTTTCCAGGTCTAAAATATTTACACTATACTTGCCTATGACATACACTAGTCCGCTGATACCTAGGAGAATTACTATATCAGTAGGGGCTAGAGAAGCAAATGGGCCAAGTATAGGTATGGAGACTAGTAGTAATACCTCTTCCAAGGACATCCTTGGCCTATCTATAGAAAAGTATAGGATTAGGGGTATATATACCAGGCTGTACCTTAAGTCCAGATAGGATGGGATGATCTTAGCTGCATCTAGACCTACAAGTAAGGTACAGACAAAATATTTACAAGGGCAACCATGTGGTCATACTTGAAAATTATAGTAGAAAGGGCTAGAATTAAGCCTACACAGATAGGAATTATTATATAGACATCAGTTGCCGACCTAAGAGATATAGAAAGGCAACTTATAAACACAAGCAGGCCTATAAAAATTTGTCTTTATCCTATATTTTTGATACATACCTATCCCCTCAGTTAAATATACTTATTTACTAGAATACCATACAAATATTCATAACATAATTATATCAAAAAGAATGATAGGGGGCTTTTTAATGGAGAAAGTATAGATAATGACAAATGTAATATAGGATTATGACGGTGAGCACTAAAATACGTAAAGATATGTTAGTATATCAATACTAGTTAAAAGTTTTATGAATAGGGTTAAAAAGAAAATGGTAAAAGCGAATATGACAATATGAATAAATAAATAGAGGAGGAAATATTATGTTAGAGGTTAAGAATGTATTAAAAAGATATGATGATTTGGTTGCCTAGACAACCTTAGCTTGAATATAAAGAAAGGGAGAGGTTTTTGGTCTATTGGGACCCAATGGTTCAGGTAAAAACTACCCTTATAAATTGTATCTTATCTTTGAGTAAGATTTGAAAAAGGGTGATATAAAAATATTCGACCAGCCCTATGTCTGCGGATCGTTACGATTTAGAAAGGCTAAAATAGGCTATGTTCCTCAGGAAATAGCTGTCTTTGATGAATTAAGTGTCTATGATAATATAGATTTTTCTGTGGTCTTTATATCCAGGACAGGGCTACTAGGAAGCAGTGTAGAGGATGCCATAGAATTTTGTTGGTCTAAATGACTTTAGGAAATTTGTACCTAAGAAGCTAAGTGGAGGACTAAAGAGGAGACTAAATTTAGCTTGTGGTTTGGCCCACAAACCTGAGCTTTTAATCCTAGATGAGCCTACAGTTGCAGTGGACCCCCAGAGTAGAAATGCGATCCTAGAGGGGATAATGGACCTTAACAATAAGGGTATGACAGTAATATACATCCCACTACATGGATGAAGTAGAGCAGATTTGTACAAGAATTTCAATAATAGACAAGGGTAAGCTACTGGCAACAGGGGACAAGTATGAGCTTAAGAAGCTAGTTGGTCTAACAGATACCCTAATACTAAAGGACATAGATATGAAGAACCTAGACCTAAGTCAGTTAGAAAGTATTGAGGGCTTAGGAAAGATAAGCCTAGAGGGGTCTAATCTAAGCATTGGTATCCAAGATAACCTGGCTATGACACATATCTTTGCCTACCTTGAAAATAATGATATCTTCTTTAAGGGTATGGATATAATTTCCCTAGTCTTAACGATGTATTTTGGAGATAACTGCAAGCAGTTAAGAGACGACCCTATGGAGGGATAAGTATATGTTTGGATTTTTATTTAAATATGTTATAAAGCGTGCAATTTTAAACAAGGAATCCCTTTTTTGGGTCTTGATATTCCCATTTTTCCTATCAACCATATTCGGTATAGTTTTTACTAGAATGGATAATAATACTGAACTCTCACCATACCAATCATGGTAGAGGACAGGGGCCTATAAGGAAATTCTCAACCAAATAGACCTGGACGACAAGAAAATTTTTGACATAAAAGACTACAAAAACCCTGACCAGGCCCTAGAGTCTGGCAAGGTAGAGGCAGTAATTATGGGTGACCTTAGGAAGCCTCAATGAGTTGTAAAGAATGATACTGTAAATACAGCCATTGTCCATGGTGTAGTATCACAAATCAACCACATGGGTCTATCAGTTGGTCAACTTATGAAAAACCCTGAAAAATAGGGTCAAAGATAGAAGCTATATTAAAAAGACTTAAGGGAAATAATGATTTCGAAATTGAAAATGACCTTAATCTTAAAAATAAGTCTGTACTACTATATATATTTACTCCCTATTAGCTATGATATGCCTGGGGGCATCTACATTTGGTGTAGCAACAGTAGAAGGCTTAAGATTAGATTCAGATATGGATACTTCAAAGAGACTTGGAGCATCACCAATACCAAGGATCAAGCACCTGATTGCCGATTTTGCAGGCTACCTTGTAATTACCAGCCTAAATACTATCCTATTGTATATCTATATCAGGTATGTCATGAACACCGACTTTGCTGGTAGCCAGGCCCAGATAATATTTGGCTTATTGATTGGTAATGTAATGGCCATGGCAATGGGTATGTTTATAGCCCTATCTACAAGAATGGGGACTAATGCAAAGTTTGGTCTTAGTGCAGGTATATATGTATTTTCTACATTCTTAGCTGGTATGATGAATCCTAGTGTGGCCGGCTATATAAGCAATAACATACCTGTATTAAACTATATAAACCCAGCGACTGTCTTGACTAGGATGTTTACAGCCCTATACCTATCAGATAATAGGGTGTACGCCTATTCACTTTTAAATATAGGACTTATAAGCATAGCCCTATTTGCTGGAGGTTATATATTTGCAAGGAGGAACCCATATGACAGTATTTAATACATATTTTTAAAATAATGAAAAATGCGAGAATGATGTTTATATATATTGCAATTTTTGTTGCTATGGGCCATAGGGATAGCAGCATCAGAGACCAGGATAAAGACAGATATAAATTCAACATCAGAATCAGTGTTATAAATATGGATCAAGATAACCAGAAGTCAAGGCCTAAAGGACTATCTAGAGTCAAATTTTAAGCCAATTAAGATTATGTCTGATGATAGGTCAATAAGAGAAAACCTATTGTCATCATATGTAGACTATGTGCTTAAGATAGGCAAGGACGGAAAACTTAAGTACTATGTAAGCAAAGACCAAGGTAAGTCCTTTATGGTCAACCAAAAGGCTATGGAATATTTAAAGACCTACGACCTTATGGACAAGTACAGGTTTGAGGGTATGGCCAAGCCAGAAGAAATACTTAAAGAAAAGATAGAGGTTAGCTATATCGGCCAGTCAAAGGCTAAAAGGGATATAAAACAAAACATGTATGCCTACTACAATGTCAGCTCCTACGTGGTATTTATAATCCTAATGCTAGGTGCATTTACAGGCCAGTATAGCTTTAACTCAAAAAAGATAAGTGACAGGATTAGGGTGTCGAAGGTTTCTCCAAGAAAGATTATCTTGAATGTATTTTATAGCTCACTTTCCTTTGTAGCCCTTGTTTGGGCCATATTCTTTGTTACAGCACTGGCATCCTTTAGGACAAATATGTTCACATCCTATGGAAGGGACTTTGTTTTGGCTAGTATCCTATACTTGCTGCCAACATCAGCCATGGCCTTCCTATTTGCCAATGTAACAAAAAGCCCTGCTGTAAATAACGGTCTTTCCAATATGCTGGGTCTCCTATTTTCGTTTGTATCAGGTATATTTATACCACTCAAATATATACCTTCATATATTGAAATGTTGGCCATAGTATCTATGTACTGGAATAACAAAATATATTCAGCCATATTAGATTCATCTTCTAGCAGCAAGGGTATAATGGTATATGTATTTACAAATATTGATAGGTCTTGCTTGCCTATTTGTGAGCCCTGGTCCTAAAGAATAAAAAATGTGGAAAGTAAGGCTTAATAGTGGTATAATTAAGCAAGTGAAATATATAAACAATATCAATTGTTCAGTGATGACGACTGAATAAAACCAAGGTCCTGCTTAGAATATAAATTACTAATTGAGAATAAAGAGCTATTGAAAAATCAATAAAAAATTAAAAATACCTTTGCAATTGATAACTAAAGATGGTATAGTAATAGTATCGTTAAAATAGATATCAAGAGTTATGCAGAATTATGTGACTTATATAAAGGTAAAATGGAGGTAGACATATGTTACTAGGTAGGAGACGTGCTTTATGGGTAAGTGCTTTACTAATAATGAATGCGTTCAACAGGAAGAACAGGGACAAGGATATGGCTGGTGGAAATGATGGAAATAACCTAAAATTACCATCTTTCAAAAATGCCCTGAAGTCAAGAGTTCTATACCAGGCAGGGTTAGGTTTTATGCCCCTGTATTGGTAGGAAATATTGAAGTAGCCAACCACTTTGTTGACCAGATAAGCAAGATAGAAGTTATCAAGTCTTGCAGGGTTAACACGCTTACAGGAACTATAGTAATGGAGTATGACCATCAGCAGTTAGACCCACAGACACTAGAGGGTGCAGTTATCAAACTTCTTGGTGTGGACAGGTCAATTGATGAAGGCAGGGTTTCTGAAGTTAAGAAGTTTTCTGAAAAAGTATTCGCAGCAGTTAACAATGGTTTATATGATTTTCACGAATGGACTATTAGATGTAAAGTCTTTGGCGAGTTTGTCACTTTTGGTGGCAGCTATATTTGACCGTAGACGTTATGGTGGAGGTAGGATGCCTGGATACCCTACACTATGTTGGTGGAGTACGAGGCTGTTCTTACAAAAGTAATAGGAGGTAGTAATGTTTAATTTTAAAGCATCTATTCTAAGTATGCTTTTCAAGTTCGAGGTTGTATCAGACATTCCAGGACGATTGAGAATAAAGGTAAACAACTATAAGAAGATACCAAAAGATGCCGTAAACTTCCAGAGCCAGGCTATGGAGGCTGTGAAGAGGCTTGATGGTGTTAAAACAGTAAAGTTTAACTTTGTTATTGGTACAGTTCTGATAGAGTATGATACTGATAAGGTTGATTCAAAGACCGTAGTTAATTGGTTAAATACGATTAAGAAGTTGGCCCTGGACAATATGAATTTGATAAACAGTTTAGAAGGCAAGGATGAAGAAGAAGTTATAGATATACTATTTAACATCCTAGACACCAATGCATCTAAATAACGAAAGGAGTGGGTTATTTGATTCAAATGGGTAATAGGACATTCTCTTTAAAGGGAAAGATTGTTTCGAATATAGAAGGACGTATAAGGATTAAGTATTCAGGTTTGAAGTACATTCAGGACCTGTATTCTGACCTTATAGATGAGGTTGGATCCTTGTACTATGTTGAATATGAAGCTGTGAATTCTGTTACAGAGACTGTCTTAATAAAGTATAATAATGATGCAAAGATTGATTCAGGGGAGATTGTAGAGACTGTAGACTATATAATGCAGAAGTTCTCCTGGATATATAAAAAAATTATATAGAACAAGAACAATGAAATGAATAATAAGTATGATGGGGAAGAAATGTCATCAAGGAAGCTGATAGCAGGTTATTGGTAAATGGTAGCGTAATATTGGCTACTAGGTTCTTAGGTGGGGCAAATAGTCCACTGATAAACCAAACCTAGGTATGATAAGTTTACTACCTTGCCAGCTATTACAGAGTTTGGCACTGACATCTCCATTGTTTAGGTCTGCCTGGGATGGTAGCGGTTGAGGACAAGAGGCCAAATGCAGATGCCTTGACAATTATGTCAATAGTAGCCAGTCTAATGTTGGGTAACAGCATATCTGCCTTGACTATCATAGCCTTGTCAGATATAGCAGAATTTATGACAGCCTATACGGTTGAGCGTACTAGAAACTCCATTAAGAACCTTTTGAGTGTTGAACAGGATACAACTTGGAAAGTTCTTGAAGATGGAAGCCTAGAGAAGTGTGGTGTAGACAAGCTAGTCAAGGAAGACCTGGTAGTTACTCATACAGGTGAAAAGATTTGTGTCGATGGTGAAGTAATAGACGGTGAAGCCATAGTCGACCTTAGTTCTGTATCTGGTGAATATATGCCGGTTATCAAGAAAAAGGGAGACAAGGTCTTCGCAGGAGGTCTGATTAAAAATGGTACTATAACAGTTAAGGCTGAAAAAGTAGGGGATGATACTGTAATTTCCAGGATTATAGACTTGGTTGAAAATAGTGCAACCCAGCAGGCTCCAATACAGAAGTATGCTGACAAGTTCTCTAATTACCTGGTACCATTGAACCTATTACTTTGTGGTGTGGTTTATGCTGCAACTAGGTCGACAACTAAGGCCTTGAATATGTTGGTTATAGACTACTCATGTGGTATCAAGCTTTCGACAGCAACAGCCTTCTCAGCATCTATCAATACATCAGTTAAGAATGGTGTCTTGATAAAGGGTGGTGCCTTTATAGAACAGTTGAGTATGACTGATACAGTTGTATTTGACAAGACAGGTACTATTACTGAAGGTAAGCCTAGGATAAGGGACATTTATATAGAAGAAGGAAGTAGCTACACAGAAAAAGACCTGGTTAGCTATGCCTGTGCAGCAGAAGAAACTTCATCTCACCCACTATCATACTGTGTACTAGAATATGGTAAGCTTTTGGGTGTACAGATTCCTAAGCATGGTCCTATTGAGACCGTAGTAGCCAGGGGTACATCTACAGAGGTCGATGGTAAGCTGGTACGTGCGGGTAACCTTAAGTTTATGACAGAGAATGGCATAGAGCCATCTAGTCAGGCTATAGAATTTGCTATGGGTTCTACTCCAATCTTTGTATCATATGGGGATGAATTTATAGGTGTTCTAGGAGCATTTGACAAGCCTAGAAAAAATATAAAGAGAGCTATCAATATGATGCGTTCTAATGGTATAAATGAAGTTGTTATCTTGACTGGTGACATGGGCAAGCAGGCCCAGGAAGTTGCAGCCAAGGTAAATGCAGATAGCTTTAGGGCAGAGCTTTTACCAGAAGACAAGGCCAATGAAATATTAAAAATGAAGTCAGAGGGTACAGGTGTTATAATGGTTGGAGATGGTATCAATGATGCTCCGGCCCTATCATATGCCAATGTAGGTATATCATTAGGCAGCAAGTCTACTGATGTGGCTATGGAGACATCTGACCTGGTAATACATTCAGATGACCCTATAATGATTCCGAGGGTTATTGACCTATCTCACAAGACTATGGAGATAGTAAAACAGAACTTTGCCCTGCTAGCAGGTATAAATACTGTGGGTCTAGTTCTGGGAGCAACCAGCAACATATCTGTATTCTGAGTGCTGTAATGCACAATATGAGTACAATTTTTGGGTAGTTGGTAACTCATGTAGATTATTGTTCTCACAAGTCTTTAAGAGGAGGAATGTAAAGATGGCCAAGTCATTGTCCTGAGAAGAATATAGAGTTGATGTGGTTTTCTCTGTATCAGGTAGACTGAGAATGAGGGTTGTAAAAAGAACCTAATAATCCACTAGAAATACTAAGTGTTAAAAAGAAAAACTAAGATAAATATAGGTAGGTATACTGGACCTACAAAGACTTTTGTTCTTGAATATGACAAGGATCTTACAGACTTAAACGAGTTAATACTGACATTTTGTGGCCTATACTCCAGGGACATAAAGGAGAACCAGATAAAGTTGAACTACAAGTTATCTAACAAGCATGCAATGGGATATAGTTCCTTTGTATCCCCTAGCCTTTATAATAATAGACTAGGTATGAACTTTATGGGACCAGGAGGAGGACCAAATGCTAGTGATGATGCCCCAGGTTTTGGCATGAGATCAGGCCAGGGACAAGGTATTGGTGGTCGTATGTTTGGTAATATGAATACCTATAGGAATTTCGTAAGATGGGGAGCCCTTGTGACTACTACTGGAGCTATATTTGATCACGGTTATAAGGAGTTAAATGAAAAGGGAGCCTTGACCCAGAAGTTATGCTCAATTATGTACTTGATTAGGTCAATGAACAGGGGAACAGTTGTGAATGATGAAACTAATGTAGGCTTGTATTCACCAGCTATTGCCTGGTTACTGACATTAGGCCGTCATATATTGACAAGGCAGGAGAGGTCTATAATAATTGATATATCTGAAGATGAAAATGGTGAAATAAAGGTAGAGGAAGAAAAGTAAGTCATTCTTCTTTAACAAGTTTATCAGTTCATGTTTTGACGTATATCAAAATGAACTTTAGAAGAGGTTTTATGAGATAGGTTTAGTATTAATCCTAAAATTAATACATTATATTTTTAACATTATAAGGAGGATTTTGATATGATGTTTAGATTCCGTAATAGAGGGATGTTTTGAAGGGCTGCAATCGGCGTAGGTGTATGTGCTATAGGTTATGTGGCATAAGAAGAATGAAGAAGCTGTTAATGCTTAAATGACCATGGTTTCAATATTGAAGGTAATACAGGTTCAGACTACTATTCAATGTCACTAGAAAAGTTGATGGAAACTAAAGGAAACTATAGAAGATATTAGAAGCGAAAAAGACCCTATCAGTGTTAGCAATAGTTTCAACTGAAGACAAGTAAAAATTCAACTTAATATATTGATAAAAACTATACGGCAACATCTATAACAAAAATCTTTGTTAGGGGTGTTGCCTTTTGTATGCTTTTATATTTGGTTGAAAATCATTGACAAGGTTTTCATAATACTGATAAATTAGTGTAAGATAAATTAAAATAAAATCTTCTAGGGCAGGGTGCAAGTCCTCTACCGGCGGTAAAGCTCATGAGCGCAAGCAGATTAGTGTAATTCCAAAGCCGACAGTTAAAGTCTGGATGAAAGAAGATATGTATATATTTTGTGGTATAGAAATTGCTCTGAAATGTTTTTGACATTTCAGATACAAGAAAGAGCTTTCTTTTAGAAAAATTGGCGGAGTGACACATCTATATATACGAGGATAGATAATATGCCCTGGACTATAAGTTCAGGGCTTTTTTATGGGGGTATTCATATGGAAGAAAAATATATGAGTATGGCTATTGAACTAGCAAAAAAAGCTTGTGGTTATACAAATCCCAATCCCATGGTTGGGGCTGTGATAGTGAAAGATGGTCGGGTTTTGGGGTAAGGGTTACCTATACCAGGTGTGGTTGCCTACATGCAGAGAGGGAGGCCTTAAAGGATTGTCAATCGAGGGGAGTGACAGTTACAGGAGCCACTATGTATGTTACCCTGGAGCCATGTTGTCACTATGGGAAAACACCCCCATGCACGGAGGCCATAATAGAAAATGGTATAGCCAAGGTGATAGTAGGGTCACTTGATCCCAATCCAAAAAGTTGCAGGGCAGGGAATTAAAAATCCTAAAGACCATGGTGATTGAGGTAGTCACAGGTGTCATGGAGAAGGAATGGATGACCTAAACGAGGTCTTCATGCACTATATTAAGAATAAGAAACCCTTTGTGGTCGCATGAAGTATGCTATGACTGCTGATGGTAAGATAGCGACAAGGGACAGAGCAAGTCTCAGTGGATAACAGGTCCAGAGGCTAGGGGTCAGGTCCATAAGGACAGACACAGGTATGCAGGTATTATGGTGGGTATAGGAACCGTTCTGGCGGATGATCCAACCTTGAATTGTAGGTTGGAGGATGGTCTTAGCCCAACCAGGATAATATGTGATACAAAGCCTGAGGATTCCTATGGATTCCAATATAGTGAGGACAGCTAAGACATACGATACTATAATAGCAACTAGGTCCAAGGATAATGAAAAAATACGTAAATTGAAGGAGGCAGGTTGCCAGATACTAGTCCAGGATGGACAAGCTGATAGGATAGACCTGGTAGACTTGATGGATAAGGTAGGTAGTATGGGACTTGATTCAGTCCTACTAGAGGGGTGGAGGCCAGCTAAACTGGTCGGCCCTTTGAATCTGGTATAGTCAACAAGGTCCAGGTCTATATAGGAAATAAGATTTTTGGCGGTAATGATGCCAAGTCACCAGTAGGAGGAAATGGCGTTGACCTGCCAGACCAGGCTAAGAGATTGAAATTGACTGGGCTAGAAAAATTTGGTCCAGACCTCTTAATAGAATATAGGGTTGAAATGAGGGTGGTTGAGTGTTCACAGGAATAGTAGAAGAAATAGGTAGTATCAAGGGGATTTCAAAGGGGGCTAATTCGGCAGTCTTAACCCTATCAGCCAAAAAAGTACTAGAAGATGTAAACCTTGGTGATAGTATAGCAGTTAATGGGGTTTGCCTGACGGTCACATCCTATAGGCAGGGCGAGTTTACAGTGGATGTCATGCATGAAACTATGGACAGGTCGTCCCTATCTAGCCTAAAGGCAGGCTCAAAGGTAAACTTAGAAAGAGCCATGATGGCCAATGGTCGTTTTGGTGGTCATATAGTATCCGGCCACATTGACGGTACCGGTAAGATTGTGTCTGTAAAGAAAGATGATAATGCCATTTGGTACCAGATAAGTGCAGATAAAAAGATATTAAAGTACATTATAGAAAAGGGGTCTATTACCATAGATGGGATAAGCCTGACAGTTGCCAAGGTAACAGATAGGGATTTTTCAGTGTCAATAATACCCCATACCTTAAAAATACTATCTTGGCCTACAAGAGTGAGGGTCATATAGTAAACCTGGAGAATGACTGCATGCCAAGTATGTAGAAAAAGATTGATGAATTTTTGGAAGTCTAGATAGCAAGCAAGAAAATAAACACGAGATAACAAGAGAAATTTTTATTAAAAATGGTTTTTAGGAGGAAAAATGTTTTAGGTTCAGCACAATTGAGGAAGTATAGAAGATTTAAGACAGGGAAAGATGGTTTTGGTTACAGATGATGAAGACAGGGAGAATGAAGGTGACCTTATATGTGCAGCAGAGTTTGCAACAACTGAAAATATTAACTTTATGGCAACATATGGTAAGGGTCTAATCTGTATGCCAATGAGTGAAGAATATTGTAAAAAGCTAGGTTTAGAGCAGATGGTAGTAAATAATACCGACAACCATGAAACAGCCTTTACTGTATCAATCGACCATGTTGACACAACTACAGGTATATCAGCAGTTGAGAGAGGTTTCACTGCAAGGGCCTGCGTGGATGAAAATGTAAAGCCTAGTGACTTCCGTAGACCAGGACATATGTTCCCTCTTAAGGCCAAGCCTTGTGGAGTACTGGAAAGAAACGGTCATACAGAAGCCACAGTTGACCTATTGAGGTTGGCAGGCCTAAAGGAATGTGGTCTTTGCTGTGAAATCATGAAGGAAGACGGAACAATGATGAGGAAGAGCGACCTTATAGAAATGGCCCAGGAATGGGACCTAAAGTTTACATCTATAAAGGCCCTACAGGAATACAGGAAAAAGTACGACAAGTTGGTAGAGTGTTCAAGTAAGGTAAAGATGCCAACTAGGTTTGGTGACTTTACAGCCTATGCCTATATAAACAGGCTAAATGGAGAACACCATATAGCCCTGGTAAAGGGGGATATAGGTGACGGTAAAGACATCTTGTGTAGGGTTCATTCAGAATGCCTGACAGGTGATGTATTCGGTTCAATGAGGTGTGATTGTGGTAAGCAGTTTGAAGCTGCCATGGAGGCCGTTGAGAAAGAGGGACGTGGAATAGTTCTTTACATGAGGCAAGAGGGACGTGGAATAGGCCTGGTAAATAAGCTTAAGGCATATGCCCTTCAGGATGAGGTATGGACACACTGAAGCCAACCCGGCCCTGGGATTTGAGGCTGACATGAGGGAGTATTTCACAGGTGCCCAGATTCTAAAGGACTTGGGAGTAAAGACTATGAGGCTTTTAACTAACAACCCAGACAAGGCATACCAGTTATCAGACTATGGTATGGAAATAGTTGAAAGGGTACCTATTGAAATAAAGGCTACAGAGCATGATAGGTTCTACCTACAGACTAAGAAGGACAAGATGGGCCATATACTTGAGATAGCAGAATAATTGAAATAGGTATTAAAGACCAAACAAGTATAGGGAATATAAATGGTCTGGATTAAAAGTGAGAAGGATATAAGTATATAAAAATTTCAGAGTTAACTAATAGGAGGAAAAAAAATGAATTATATTCAAGGAAATTTAGTGGCAAAGGAAGTAAAGATAGGAATAGTTGCAGCACGTTTTAACGAGTTTATAACATCAAAATTACTTTCAGGAGCCCAGGATGCCCTAGTAAGACACGATGTAAAGGACGACAATATAGATGTAGCCTGGGTACCAGGAGCCTTTGAGATACCCCTAATAGCAGATAAGATGGCCAAGTCTGGCAAGTATGATGCAGTAATCTGCCTGGGTGCAGTAATCAGAGGTAACACTAGCCACTACGACTATGTATGCAGTGAAGTTTCAAAGGGGATAGCCCATGTATCGCTTGAAAGTGGAATACCTGTAATGTTTGGCGTAGTAACTACAGAAAACATAGAACAGGCAATTGAGAGGGCAGGTACAAAGGCAGGTAACAAGGGATTTGACGTAGCAGTTGGTGCTATTGAAATGATCAACCTGATAAACAACCTATAAGATTCAATAATAGGCGATATATTTTCATGAGATAGGCCTAGTTTAGTCTTCAGAGATTACTAAACTGGGCCTGCTTTTAATGTCTACATAAAAATGACAGAAGTCCTAAAATATGATAATATTAATTTTAGGGGATATTTTATGTAGCCCCTTCTGTTTATAAATAGTATGGGATAAATATGTGAGTTTTAGGGAAGAAGGATGCATATGAAGGCTAAGATTGAAGAAGTATGCGGAGTCAAGGTATTCAAAGGAATATCTGATGACAGTTTAAATAGGATACTAGTCTGTGGTGATATTGTGGACTTGAAGAAAAATGCTTGTTTGTACCATGACAGACAAGACTTGTACTATGTATATTTTTTACTGAAAGGTAGGTTACCCTTGTAAAACCAAATGAAAATGGTGAAAGCAAGGTGGTATTTATCCTGAATCCAGGAGATACTATAAACCAGCCTGTTATGAGGAATAACACATCGGCAGTTGAATGTTGGGGCTTTGAAAATTCAAGGATACTTAGGATAGGTTTTGATGACTTTGACACTATTATGGCCAAGGACTATATATTGGCAAAAAATTGTATGGCCTTTATGGAAAACAGGATCAGGAGGCTTTATAGGCAACTTAAAAACTCTGTGACCATCAATATAGAGAAGAGGTTGGCAGCCAAGTTAGTGAGGTTGGGACTTGACTATGGAAGTAGGGAGGAAGACTCTGTTATGACTAGGATAGACCTTAATCTGACGGTGACCTATATAGCCAAGATGTTGGGATGCCAGAGGGAGTCGGTGTCCAGGGCAATGAAGTCTTTGACCAAGAGGGGCATAGTTGAATTAGATGGCAGGAAGATATATGTGGATATAGAAAAGGCGAGGAAATTCTTCAAATCTTGAGAGTAAATATCATTAGAGATAAGTAATATTAATGATTTTTATAAAATAATAAAAGAATTTTTGATAATTTGATAAATTTTTAGGAAACTGTGACTTATGTTACAGTATCAAACTGCTATCATTGAATTATCAATTATTATATCAATTGACAAAAGACCTGTCTTTGTCCTCAAATCTAAAAAATTTAGAATAATTTTTCTAAAGGAGGTAAGTTGCATGAAATTAGAGTTAAATATCGAATCGTTTGACAAGGGTTAAAAGCCTTAAGCAAGGAGTACAGGATATTTGCTCCAAAAGGCTTTCCCTAAAAAGGGGAACTTACTCGATACAGATGTTGTAAAGTATTCTGTGGTGAGTTCTTTTTGATGAAAATGGTGTGGGATAGAAAGTCAAATTTTTCACCAAAAGAGACTTTTTACCAATTAATGAGGTCTTATTCTACTTCACTGAAAGCGAATTTGAGAGTCTTCAATCGATGACAGGAAGACGCTTGTATTCCTAAGGGCTTGTGACCTAAACGCAGTTAAGAGGGTAGACCAGATTTATCTTGGAAACGGTGAGGAAGAAGACTACTACTACAAGAGAAACAGGGAAAAGGTTAAGTTTGTCTTGGTTGGATGTCAAGAATCATACAGAAACTGTTTCTGTGTAAGCATGGATTCAAATAGGGCTGACAACTACCAGGCGGCTATGAATATTAGAGAAGGTAAGATTTTCTTGGATATTAGAGACCAAGACCTGAATGTATTTGAGGGTAGTTCAACAGATTTTAAAGTTGACTATGTTAAGGAGAACCTATTTAAGGTAAATGTTCCTGATAAGGTTGATTTCCAACCATATGAAGGACCACAAGATGTGGGATGAATACGATGCTAGATGTATAGCTTGTGGTAGGTGTAACTTTACCTGTCCAACTTGTACTTGCTACTCAATGCAGGATATTTTCTATAGGGAAAATGAAAATGTCGGTGAGAGAAGAAGGGTTTGGGCATCATGTCAGGTAGATGGATATACTGAGCATAGCTGGTGGTCATGCCTTTAGAGAAAAGCATGGTCAGAGGATGAGGTTTAAGTCTATGCACAAGATACACGACTTCAAGGAAAGATTTGGATACAATATGTGTGTAGGTTGTGGCAGATGTGATGATGCCTGTCCACAGTATATTTCATTCTCAGAGGCTATAGACAAGGTGTCAAAGGCCATGAGTGAAAAAGATTTAGAAAAGTAGGAGGCCATTATGTGTAATTGCAACAATCCATATATACCAGTAGCAAGTGAGATACTTGAAATAATAGAGCATACAGACAAGGAGTGGACTTTCAGGACTAAGACTGATACCAGCAAGGTAAAGCCAGGTCAATTCTACGAAATATCACTTCCAAGGTATGGTGAATCACCAATATCTGTATCAGGTATTGGACCAGACTATGTGGACCTTACTATTAGAAATGTTGGTAAGGTTACGGGGGTAATCTTTGGCTATAGGCCTGGAGACAAGCTACTATTAAGAGGTCCTTATGGTAATGGTTTTGATATAAATGAATACAAGGGAAGGGATCTGGTTATTGTAGCAGGTGGTTCAGCCCTGGCTCCAGTAAGGGGTATAATTGAGTATGTATATGACCACAAGGAAGAATTTAAGTCTTTCAAATTAATTGTAGGTTTCAAGTCACCAGCAGATGTACTGTTTGCCAAAGACCTTGAAAAGTGGGCTCAAAGACTGGATATCCTAGTGACAGTCGATGGTGCTGATGAGGGCTATACGGGAAATATAGGCCTGGTAACAAAGTATATACCAGAATTGAATATAGATATAGACCAGGCATCTGCAGTGGTTGTAGGACCACCTATGATGATGAAGTTTGCAGTAGCAGAATTCTTGAAGTTAAATATAGCTGAATCTAATGTTTGGGTTTCATACGAAAGAAGAATGCACTGTGGTATAGGTAAGTGTGGTCATTGTAAGATGGATTCAACATACATCTGTCTGGATGGTCCAGTATTTAGCTATGATTTTGCTAAGAACTTGGTAGACTAGGAGGTAGAGTTATGATTAGAGATTTAAATACTAAAAAGGTAATGAAAAATGCCTTTAGAATAACTAAGCACAAGTACCAGACATCTTTAAGAGTCAGGGTACCAGGTGGTTTGATAGACCCAGAGTCGCTATTGACAGTGTCTAAGATTTCATCTGAATATGGAGATGGTCAGATACATATAACAACTAGGCAGGGATTTGAAATACTTGGTATAGCCATGGAGGATATGGGTCAAGTAAACCAGATGATCCAGCCCGTAATAGAAAAATTAGACATCAACCAGGACGAAAAGGGAACAGGTTATGGGGCAGCAGGTACTAGAAATGTATCAGCCTGTATAGGTAACAAGGTCTGTCCAAAGGCCCAGTATAATACTACTAAATTTGCCAAGAGGGTAGAAAAGGCAATATTCCCTCATGACCTACACTTTAAAGTAGCCCTAACAGGGTGTCCAAATGACTGTATAAAGGCCAGAATGCACGACTTCGGTATAATCGGTACCTGCCTACCTGAATATGAAATGGATAGGTGTGTAACTTGTATGGCCTGTGTAAACAAGTGTAAGTCATATTCAGTAGGAGCCCTAAGGTGTGAAAACAACAAGATAATTAGAAATGAAGAAAAGTGTATCGGCTGTGGTGAATGTGTACTTAACTGTCCGATGAATGCCTGGACAAGAAGCCCTAAAAAATACTACAAGCTAATGATAATGGGTAGGACAGGTAAGAAAAATCTAGGGCTGGCTGAGGATTGGTTGAGATGGGTTGATGAGGACTCTATAGTCAAGATAATAGTAAATACTTACGACTATGTTAAGGAATATATTGATCCAAAGGCACCAGGAGGTAAGGAACACATAGGTTATATCATAGACAGGACTGGTTTCCAGGAATACAGGAAGTGGGCCCTTAAGGATGTAAACCTACCAGAAGAAACTATAGAAAACAAGAATGTATATTGGGGTGGCCCAAAAATACTATTAGAATGGTGTCATAAAATACGATATATACTTGTATATAAATAATAAATATTTGTATAATAACGATTAATATTTATAAAATTACTTGAAATATTTGTGAATTTTTAGAGATATTAATAGTAAATAAGTTCTCCTTATGATAAGATTATAAGGAGAACTTGTTTACAGGAATTGATTTTTAAATTATATTATTTTTAGTGAAGTTTTGGAGGTAATTATGTACGATGAAACGATCGGTAAGCTGACAGGTGCAGCTAAGAAAAAGCTTGGCGTATTAAACGAAAGTAGGTTCAAGTACTTGGTATCATCTGCTTTTGCAGGTGCCTTTATAGGAGTAGGTATACTTCTAGCATTTACAGTAGGTGGTTTAATGACTGCCGGTGGTAGTCCTGCTACAAAGATATTGATGGGTCTGTCATTCTCAGTAGCCTTGAGCTTGGTAATATTCACAGGCACAGACCTGTTTACAGGTAATAACCTGTAATGACAGTTGGTTACCTAAACAAGGCTGTTTCTATGAAAGACCTGACAAGAGTTTGGGTTGTATCTTATATCGGTAACTTTATAGGCGCTATTATACTTAGTTTTATATTTGTTTATACAGGCCTAGTAGACAAGGGACCGGTTATGGAATTCTTTGCAAGTGCGGCTGTAGCTAAGGCAGCACCATCATTTATTGCCCTATTTATGAGGGGTGTCCTTTGTAACTTCTTGGTTTGTTTAGCAGTATTGATATCATTCAGGACTGAAAACGATGCAGCCAAGCTAATAATGATCACTATGTGCCTCTTTTGCCTTTATAACATCTGGTTTTGAGCATAGTATTGCCAACATGACTGTTTACAGTGTTGGTCTAATATCTAAGTCTATTACAGGTGTAACTATGGGTCAGTTGGTAGCTAACTTAGTGCCAGTAACTCTAGGTAATATAGTTGGTGGAGGTCTTATCCTGGGTGGGGGAGCCTTTGCCCTTAGGTCAGGCAAGTAATAAGTAAGTACTCTATACTACAACATAATGTTTTTTTGGGGGAGCAAGATAGATAGTCTTGCTCTTTTCATTTTTATGAAAGATAATAGAATATTGTATTAACTAAAAAGTAAATATATAAATAATTGACAATAACAATTATTATTTGATATAATATGACTAAGAATAGATAGAAAATTTTTGATTTAGAAAATTTAATTTATTGGAGGTTTTCATTAATGTTTGATTATGTTGATTGTTTATGTATATTAATATTTATTTCTGCACCTGTAATTAAGTCACTAATTGTAAAGTTTGTTTTTAAAAAGTCTTTTAAGGAGGAACTTTTTAGGAAAAAGGAATCTATTTAATATAGCATTATTTATATCTGCTTTTATATTGTTTAGAATATTGTTTATAAATATATATAAGATATAAATAGATATTTATTATATTGATTAAATTAAAGGTCTATGGTTTTTAATAACATAGGCCTTTTGGTGTGAAGAATCTTCTATAAGATAAAAAGCTTGACATTATATATCGAGGTGTGATATATTTTTATATAACGGAGTACGATATATAGAGTTTGAAATAAACTGTAAGGTAAATGATTAATATTGAGTGGGGGATAAAATGGATTCTAAGTTGAAGAGGATTTATATACCTATGTCTGAGACGGCCTTTTTATATTTTGTTTTACCTACAAGAGTCAAACCACGGTTATGGGATAGGTCAGGCGGTAAAGCAGGTGACTAATAATGAGGTGACTATCAGTCCAGGGACCATGTATGGAACCTTGTCTAAGATGGAAAAGGATGGACTAATAGACTTTGTTAGGGAAGAGAATAAGAGGAAGTTGTACCAGATTACAGACCTGGGTAGGCAAATACTGGAAATAGAGTTAAAGAGGATAAAGAGATTATATAAGACTAGTATAGGAGAGGTTTACAATGGCTAATTACAAGACAAAAATAAGATTTTTTACTATAGCAGACTATGAAGAAGAACAGGTTTGGCTAGAAGACCAGCATAGGCAGGGTTGGAAACTGAAAAAGATGACTCCTCCTTGTTTCTTTACTTTTGAGGAAGTAGGGCCAGAGAGTGGTCTATCAGTTAGACTATAAGAATGAAAAAAGTTACAGGAGAGTATTTACAGATGTTTTAGAGACTATGGTTGGGAATACTCTGGTTCATGTATGGGTTGGAACTATTTTTCAAAGCTCAAGTCACAGATAGAGAACGAGAGCAGAGATGAAGATTTTTCCGATTTAGAGTCAAAAAATAGAGATGATCGACCGTATATTTAAGACAAGAATGATGCCACTTGTTATAATTTTTCTGTGCTATTATAGTACCAAACTTATTAAAGGCTTTCATCTTCAGGAAGTGGACCTAGGAATGTGTCATTTATAATTACACTAATGATATTTGCCCTATATATCTACATCTTTTTACATTGTGGCCTAAAAATTAAAGAAAAATTAAGAATAAACTGAAATAAATATAGAATATATGGGTATATACCCCATAAGGCAGTGGTAAGACTACAAACCAAGTCTTGATTTCCTGCTTGAAAAAGTCCTATAACAAATGATAAAATTAATTATAGGATAGTGATATTCAAAAAGAAAAAAATATTATATTTATTACGAGGAGAGAAGATATGTTAGAAGTTGGATTAAAGGGTGTTGAAAAAACGGTTGTAGATAAGACCAATACAGCAGCGGCTATAGGTAGTGGTGGATTGGAAGTATTCTCTACACCAAGCATGATATCTCTTATGGAGTGTACTTGTAAGCTTTGTGCCCAGGAGCACCTTGAAGAAGGCCTAGGAACAGTAGGTATATCTATATCAACAAACCACAAGGCAGCTACACCAATAGGTATGGAAGTCACTTGTGAGTGTGAATTAGTTGAAATCGACAGGTCTAGACTAGTTTTCAAGGTTAGGTGCTATGATGAATTAGAAGAAATCGGTGTTTGTACACATGAAAGATTTATCATTGACAATGCTAAGTTCCTAGCTAATGTTGATGCAAAGATAGAAAGGGCTAAGAATAAGTAAGGCTACAAATAATAAGTTATAAAGAAAAGAGCTAAAGATCCACCTTAAAACGGGCTGGTCCTAGCTCTTTTTTGTTTATCAATAATTATAGCGACTCCCTTATTCAAAGTCCTTGTACATTAGTGATGGCTGGATACCAGTATTATTCTGGTACTTGCCACTCTTGTATAGGTCATAGTCACCGTGTATATCATGGTAGTAGATCTGACAAATCTGTGTATTTGGATATATCTTGATAGGTTGAACACAGAATATTTCAAGGGTCCAGTAGCCAGCAAAGCCAATATCGCCAAAGCCTGCAGTTACATGGATAAATAGGCCCAGTCTGCCCGTTGAAGACCTTCCCTCCAGCATTGGGACAAATTTTTCAGTCTTAGTAAACTCATTTGTCCTGCCCAGGTAAAGCTTGTTTGGTTCAAGGATTAGGCCCTCTTCAGGTATTTCTATCATCTTAGTCTTATTTGGTATCTTCATATCCAATAGGTCATTTTCATATACCAAAAGTTCATTACTCAGGGTAAGATTATAGCTATTTGGATTTATCCTTGACTTGTCAAAGGGTTCTATTATTATATCTTTAGATTCTACGTTTTCAGTATTTCCTTACCTGATAAAAATCATTGTTATCTCCTTTCAGTACTACCTGTATTTTAGCACAAAAATAGATAGAAATAAATCGTTTAGAGAAAAGTAACCTATATTTTTCACTTATTCAGGCTGATTGTAGTATAATTAATTCATGAGAAATTTTTGGAGGTATATATGGATATAAAAACACTTTACAATAGGGTCATAGGTGGTCACCTTATAAGAAGAGATGAGGCCCTATTTTTATATAATCAAGACCTGGAAAACCTGACTAGGTATGCAAATATGATTAGGGACCATTTTTGTGGTAACCAGTTTGATATATGTACAATTATAAATGGAAAAAGTGGACTCTGTTCAGAAAAACTGTAGTTTTTGTGCCCAGTCTAGCCACTACAATACAGGTTCTAAGGTATATGAACTCCTATCTGAAGAAGAGATACTGGCGGATGCCAAAAAGAATGCCTACCAAGGGGTAATGAGATACTCTATAGTTACGGCTGGCAGGAGCCTTTCTGATAAGGAAGTGGATAGGATGTGCCAGATAATAAGGAGGATAAAGGAGGAATGCAATATTTCTGTTTGCGTATCCTTTGGACTTTTGAAGGAGGACCAGTTTAAGAGGCTTAAGGCTTCAGGTGCAGAAAGGGTCCACAATAACCTAGAGGCTTCAGAAAACTTCTTTCCGTCTGTCTGTACCAGTCATAGTTTTTCGGACAAGGTCCAGGCAATAAGGGCGGCCCAATCAGCAGGTTTGGATGTATGTAGTGGAGGTATTATGGGCCTAGGTGAAAGTATAGGGGACCGTATAGATATGGCCCTTAGCCTTAGGGACTTAGGCATTAAGAGTATACCAGTTAACATGCTAAATCCTATACCCGGAACACCTATGGAAAAGCATGAAAGCCTGGCTGTAGAGGAAATGCAAAGGATAATTGCCGTTTTATAGGTTTATCCTTCCAGATTCACTATTAGGCTGGCTGGTGGCAGGGCCTAATGGATGACAAGGGTAGGGCCTGTTTCAGTCTGGGGCCATGCTGCCATATCGGGGGATATGTTGACTACAGCCGGTATAACGGTTGAGAAAGACAAGAGGCTTTAGAGGAATTAGATTACAAGATAAAACCTTTCAACTTGTAGAGGAAATAACCTATATATGGTATACTAAAAGGTAATTGATATATAGTTGATAAAATAATTGATAAATAGTTGATAGACCCTTAATCTGTAGTAGATAGGACCCTAGAAATAGAGTTTTTATGATAAAACCATTATAGGGTTCTTTATACGAGTAGGTAAAGAGAAAAACAAAGAGAATAGTAGTGTATGTTTGGAGGTAGTAGATGAAATTAATTGTGGGTACTAGGGGCAGTGACTTGGCTCTTGCACAGACCGACAGTATAATCAGTCTAGTTTTAGATAAATTTCCAGACTTGGAGATAGAAAAAAAGATTATAAAGACCAAGGGTGACAAGATCCTTGACAAGTCCTTGGACAAGATTGGTGACAAGGGCCTGTTTGTCAGTGAAATAGAGAGAGAACTATTAGAGGGGACCATAGACTTTGCTGTACATAGTCTGAAGGATATGCCTACAAAGATCAGTCCCGGCTTAAAGTTGGCACAGACACCTGAGAGACAGGATCCTAGGGATGTCCTGGTGATAAACCCCAAACACCAGCTTAGGCCGGAAGACATAATGGACTGGTTGAGGTCTAGCCAGGGCCTAAAAATAGGTACTGGTAGCAAGCGTAGGACGAGCCAGTTAAAGAGAATAAATGAATCAATCCAACCAATGATGATAAGGGGTAATATAGGAACCAGGTTAGAAAAACTAGTCAGTCAAGACTTAGATGCTATCGTCCTGGCAGCTGCAGGGATCAACCGTCTGGGCATGGATGGTCTTAACCTATATCATTTTTCCTATGAGGAGATGATTCCAGCCTGTGGACAGGGGGCCCTAGCCATAGAAGTTAGGTCTAATGATGAAAATACTGACAGGATATTTGACTTTCTGGCTGATGACCAGGCCTGTATGGAGATAGAGGCTGAAAGAACTTTTTTGGAAGTTATAAATGGAGGCTGTCATGTACCTGTGGGTGCCACTGTCAAAAAGGTTGGTGACAAGTGGGTCTTGATGGGTATGTATGGTAGGGAAGATTGTTCTTCTATAGTTTATGGCCAGCTAGACTTTGAGCCCTAGCCTTGGTGGCAAAAGGCAGGTCAAGACTTGGCAAGCTACCTGATAAAAAAAGCCTGGAAGACCGGGACAAATAGGATATTAAACTGATAAAGAAATATATAAAACAAGATATAAAAACAAGATGTTATAAATGGAAGTTAGGGGTATTTCGTTGTAAGGATAGGTTTGGAAGCTGACTATACGATAATACCCAATGTGTTGAGATAAGGAAGAAAAGTATGAATAAGGGAAAAAGTGTACCTAGTTGGGGCTGGGCCTGAGCGATTATGGCCTGATAACCTAAAGGGTTTGGACCGTAGAAGCTAGGCAGATATAATTATTTATGATAGATTGGTAAATCGAGAACTATTGAAAAATGCTAAAGCCAGGCTGTGAATTCGTATATGTTGGCAAGAAGTCCAGCAACCATATAATGGCCCAGGACAAGATTAATGAAACCATAGCTGAAAGTGCAGCCATGGGCAAGGTTGTTGTTAGGCTAAAGGGGAGACCCCTATGTATTTGGTAGGGGTGGTGAAGAGGCCGAGGCATTTATATGACCAGGGTATAGACTTTGAGGTAGTACCAGGCTAACTTCATCTATAGGAGGTTTGGCCCATGCGGGCATACCTGTTACCCACCGTGATTTTGCACTGCTCACGTGGTGACTGGCCATGCCAAGAAGGATGACAGCCTAGATATCAACTGGGAGTCTCACAGAGAAAAGGACTGCTGTATTTTGATGGCTGGTAACATCACATATCGAAATGCTTGTAAGTCATGGCAGGGAATCTAAAGACCTGGTGGCCTTTGTGCTCAATGTCAATAACTATAGGCAGAGGACCGTAAAGACTCAATGGAAGACGCCTATGACTGTGTCCAGAGGAAGGCACTGCCCTAGTTTATTTGTAGTGGTGGATAGTCAGCCCATCTGACAAGCTTGGTTTCTATGAGAAACCTTGTTTGGCAAGACGTAAGAGTGACCCAGGACTCAGGGAAGAAAAAGAGGACCCCTGCAGAAGATAAGGAATTAGGGGGTAAGACCTTTGAACCCCTACTATAGATATACAGGATAAAAAGGACATAGGTAAAACCTTAATTGAAAGACTGAGAGCAAGAGATATAGCCATATAGTCTGACTAGCCGCTAGTGGTGGATATATTCTTTAAGAACCCACAAAGAAGGTTAAGGATTTAGGAAATTGGCAGGTATAAGAGCCAGTGTAGGAAGTGCAACCAGCAGGGCTATCCGTAGGTATGGTTTTTACTCGATATAGAGAAGCCAATTAACTGGCCAAGACCTGCAGGATTGATTTGGAAGACATAGTGTGACTGAGGTCCATCCGTTCCATTCCCATGTTCAGAGACAGCCAGCAGGGTTAAGGAAGGAGGTTATGGTATCAGGTCAGGTCGACCTTGATAGGGGTGGACTTATATACAAATACTGTAAATATGACCATCAAGGATGAACTTTTGGAGATCTTAAAGAAGGAAGACATAGACTATATTACCTTTACCAGTTCCTCTACAGTCAAGTACCTGGTTGAAATACTAGGTGATGACAAGGACCTGATAAGGGACATAAAGAAGGTTTCGATTGGGAGTATAACTAGCCAGACAATTAGGGACCTGGGCTTTGAATTGGATATAGAGTCAGACCAGGCCAGTATAGATTCTATGGTTTCAGCCATACTGGATGATGTGATTGGCTAGTTTTGAGGATTATTAGTTTTGTTTAGGAATCAGGATATGGTTGACTTCTGCTTTGTAGAAAAATAAAAGGAGAAATAAATGATAAGAAGACCGAGACGTTTAAGAGTAAATAGTATAACAAGAGACTTAGTAAGGGAAACTAGGCTTGATATGAAGAGTCTGGTATACCCCCTATTTATTGTTGAGGGTGAAAAAATCAAGAATGAAATCAAGTCTATGCCAGGTGTATACCATTTTTCAATAGATATGTTAGATGGTGAAATTGAGGATATCATAAAGCATGGTATACAAAATATTATGATTTTTGGTGTTACACATGACAAGGATGCCTGTGCAAGCTCAGGTTTTTGCAGAGGATGGTATAGTCCAGAGGGCAGTAAGAAAGATAAAGTCTTTGGGAAAGAGTTTAAATGTAATCACAGACGTTTGTATGTGTGAATATACTGACCATGGTCATTGTGGTATCTTGGACGAAACAGGCTATGTAGACAATGACAAGAGCCTGGCAGTCCTGGCCAAGATAGCCCTTAGCCATGCCCAGGCGGGAGCAGACATGGTAGCCCCATCAGATATGATGGATGGAAGGGTAGGAGCTATTAGAAAAATACTTGACGAGCATGGCTTTGTAAATGTTGGAATCATGGCCTATAGCGCCAAGTTTGCATCAAACTTCTACGGACCATTTAGGGATGCTGCTGATTCAGCACCGGCCTTTGGTGATAGGAAGACCTACCAGATGGACCCAGCCAACTTTAGAGAGGCCATGCTGGAGTGTGCCTATGATATTGAGGAGGGGGCAGATATGGTAATGGTCAAGCCAGCCTTGTCTTATCTGGATGTTATCAAGGGGGCCAGGGAGAGGTTCGATGTACCTATTGTAGCCTACAACGTAAGTGGTGAATATTCTATGATAAAATTTGCTATTAGCCAGGGTCTTTTAAACGAAGAGGCCATGTATGAGGCTGTAATGTCTATAAAGAGGGCAGGGGCAGACATTATTATCACATATTTTTGCCAAGGACCTGGCCAAGTATATTGGTAGATACTAGGACCCATATAAATTAAAACGACCGTAAAGGAGTCAAAATTCTAAGCGGTCGTTATTTTTTTAGGTTGTATAATATTTAGCGTTGGTGAGAGAAAAAATTTCTCCCAACGCTAATTTTTGCAAAATAGGAACACACATCAAATCTCGTGTATAATTTAAATCGCAAAAATTAAAAAACAAGGAGAAATGATATGTGTTCTAATGCTAGTATAACAGAAATCTTAGGAATTAACGATAACAATTTAGTAATTTTAGGGAACAAAAAAGAAAATATCAAGGGGATAGAATATACAGTCCTAAGGGAAAGCTTTCATATAGGCCGACTTGTTGCCCTAAGTGTGGTGTAGTCAATGAAAAATTATGACATAACTAAAAATGGAAGCTAGACCGTAAAAATACTTTTTAATAGGGTCAATACAAACCCAATGATATTAATGGTTAAAAAGCAGAGGTTTTTCTGTAAGCATTGTGAGTCATCCTTTATGGCCAAAACACCTATCGTAGATAAGGGGTGCTTCATATCGAATGATGTTAAAAGGTCAATAGTTTTAAACCTATGTGAGACTAAGTCAATGGACTTAATTGCAAGAGAACACTGTGTATCTCCTACTAGTGTTGCCAGAATACTCCGTTTAACTGAAGATAGAGAAGAAAAATTATCTTCTAGGATTCTATCAATAGACGAATCAAGTCAGTAAATACAGTTGATGCGTCTATGAGTGTAAATTTAACTGATTTAGAAGGCGGTCATATTTTTTGATATCCTGGTGGATAGGAGGCAAAGATACCTCTTTGAGTATTTTTAATTCCTATCCCTTGAAGGTCAGAAAAAGGGTAGAATATGTGACTACAGACGTGTATAGGCCATATATTGATCTTGCCAAGAAGGTCTTTCCACATGCCAATATTGTGGTCGATAAATCACATAGTACAGCTCTTGACAAGGGAGCTAAACAAGTTAAGGATAAATGAGATGAAGAAGCTTAATACCAGGTCTAGAGAGTATAAAAATACTAAAGAGATACTGGAAAAATACCGCTTACGAAGAACTGTGAATTAAATAGGATATATTTTTACAAGAATAGGCACTTTAAAAAATATGACCAGTTCAGTTGATATATTAGATTATATGTTAAAAGAATTTCCCAACTTAAAAGAGGCCTATGATTTTTATCAAAACTTCCTATTAAGTATATCTACATAATGATGTAGCTATGCTTGAAGATATTCTAAATACTAGGACTGATGAAATACCAATGTGTTTTAGAAGAGTATAAAAAGCCTTTAAAAAGCTTAGAAAGTATGTAGCTAAACTCATTAAAATATGATTATACGAATGCTATGGTGGAGGGTAAGAATAACAAGATAAAGGTGATTAAAAGAGTATCCTACGGATATAGGAGTTTTTAGGAATTTTTAAGGCAAGGATAATGCTAATGGAAAGGTATAAAATACAAAAGGGCAACATCCATAGCTATAAGTTTGCTATGGATGCTGCCGCATAATTAATAGATTTTTATTGATTTAAATTATCACCAACGTTATTTGACATAGAGCCTATTTTTATTGCCAAATAAAAGGTCGAAAAATTTTTCTTCTAAGAAATGGCAACTCAATAGTATTGGTATTTGTTGGATTTCTTGTATATAATATATAGAGAGAAAGATATGTAAAGGAGGAAGCTATGTTTTTTTCCAGTGATGGTAGATTTATCAGCCATGGAGGTCTTGGTTGTAGGTGGTGGAAGGATTGCCTGCAGAAAGGTTACACTTTTTAGAGTTTGGTGGCAGGGGTTAAGGTGATTGCCCCCGAATTTTGTGGAAGGGAACTTTATTCCCTAGCCCAGTCTATGGATGAAGAAAAGATCTGACTATGATAAGTAGGGCCTTTGAAGTGACTGATCTTGAGGGTCAGGACCTGGTTTATCTAGCTACTGATGATAAGGACCTTAATGGTCGAATAGGTGACCTGTGTAGGTCAAAAAAAATACTTGTAAACAGGTTGGATGACCATAGGACTTCAAGCTTTATAAATATGGCAACAACTAATAAGGAATACAGGGATCAAGAGGTCTTGCTTGCCGTTTCATGCTTTGGTGAAAATCCAAGCCTGACAAAGGACCTATGTAAGAAGCTAGATGAAGAATTTTTGGAGGATAAATAATGAATATAGATGATTTAAATCCCGCCCAAAGGCAGGCGGTAGGGAGGACTGAGGGTCCAGTTTTAATTTTGGCTGGTGCTGGTTCTGGTAAGACCAAGGTACTGACTACCAGAATTGCCTACCTGGTGGAGGACAAGCAAGTCATGCCAGCCAATATCTTAGCAATAACCTTTACCAACAAGGCAGCCAATGAGATGAGGGAGAGGGTTGAGAACATAATTGGTGAAAACTCTAGGGATATGAGGGATATCTGCCTCCACTCATGCTGTGTAAGGATATTGAGAAAGGACATAAACAAGATAGGCTACAACAGGAGTTTTGTCATTTATGATGCATCAGACCAGCTTACCCTGGTAAAGGACTGCTTAAAGGAATTAAATTTAGATGATAAGAAGTTTGAGCCAAAGTCTATAATTTCTTATATATCATCAGCCAAGGACAAGCTTCAGACACCAAAGGAGTTTGCCAGAGAGGCTGAGGGCGATATTTGGTTGTCAAAAATTGCTGAAGTCTATGCCATTTATCAGGATAGACTATTGAGGAATAGTGCCCTGGACTTTGATGACCTTATAGTCAAGACAGTGGAGCTACTCCAGTCAAATGAGGATGTCTAAACTTCTACAGGGGAAAATTCAAGTATATAATGGTAGATGAGTACCAGGATACTTCAAGAGCCCAGTACCAATTGATTAAGATGTTGGCCCAGGGTCACCAGAATATATGCGTTGTTGGAGATGACGACCAGAGTATATATGGCTGGAGAGGGCAGATATAGGAATATACTAGAATTTGAAAAGACTACGACGATGTATTTGTGGTAAAGTTGGAGCGAACTACAGGTCTACCCAGCCAATCCTGGATACTGCCAACTACCTTATAGTCAATAATGTAGAAAGAAAGAAAAAGAGGCTATGGAGTGATAAGAAGGAGGGCCAGCCAGTCAAGATAAAGTTGCTTAGAAATGAGGTTGAAGAGGCCAGTTATGTGGCTGAGGAAATATACAACCATTCTATGGAAACTGGTAGACCCTTTGAAGACTATGCAGTCCTATATGGGGCCAATGCTCAGGCCAGGGCCATAGAAGATGCCCTAAATAGGTTCCAGATACCTTATAGCATCTATGGGGGAACTAAGTTCTACGAGAGAAAGGAAATAAAGGACCTCCTAGCCTACCTGAGGATAATAGTTAACCCGCAAGATGATATATCAGTCAAAAGGGTTATAAATGTTCCCAGGAGGGGGATAGGTCTTAGGACAATAGAAAAGTTAGAGGATAGGGCCAGCCTTATGAAGGAGAGCATCTATTCGGTTATTTTGGATGTAGATAATAATTCGGACATTTCTACCAAGGCCAAGAAAGAGTATCAATGAGTTTTTAGACCTGATAAGTATCTTTAGGGACCTTTGTAGATGCCTATTCACCTAGCCAGCTAGTTGAAAAGGTCCTTGATATGACAGGATATATACATGAGTTAGAAGAAATAGTAGCCAAGAACCAAAACCTACAAAATGGTAAGGCAGAAGATGCCCAAGACAGGATAGACAACCTTAGGGAGTTTATATCTATAGCTATAGAATATGAAAATTCTGACCTGAATAATGAGGAAGAAAAGAACCTGGAAAACTTCCTGGCAACCATATCCCTTTCGAGTGATGTAGCCGATGAGGAAGAAGGCCTATCTAAGGTGTCTATGATGACTATGCATTCCTCAAAGGGTTTGGAATTCCCGGTGGTATTTATAGTGGGTATGGAAGAAAATATCTTCCCTATAGCCAGGGCCATTTCATCTATGTCGGATTCGGATATAGAAGAGGAGCGTAGGCTTTGTTATGTTGGTATTACAAGGGCCATGCGTGACCTCTACTTGACACATGTTGCAACCAGAACCCTTTATGGTAAAACCTCTGTAAATATGAAATCCAGGTTTTTAGGAGAATTGCCTGAGGAAACTACTCAGATTTTGGACTCGCCAGTTAAGGTCAACAAGTATGACCATGCAGACTATAGCCTGCTTCACAACTATGCACAGAAGTACAAGAACCAGATGAATATAGATAATATCAAGAAGGTTACGAGGAGTGCCAGGCTAGGTGATTTAGATAGTCAAGCCGGTGGTCAAGAAGCTTCAGGTCAGGCAAGGGATATGTCCAATATTGGTGGTGAAGGCAAGGGTTATGACTCCTATGATGCCGATACTATACCAAAAGATTAAGATAGGATCTCTTGTAGAACACCCAAAAATTTGGGGAGGGGTCCATAATATCCAAGGCTGGGGCTGATGTAACCATAGCCTTTAAGATAAAAGGGAGTAAAGAAGATTAATCTTGAATATACCAATATCAAGGTTTTGAAATACTAAAGGCTTAAGCCTTTCATAGGGAGTAAAGAAAGGAACTATATATGTTTAATGACAATTCATTTGAGCTAGGCCAGGACCTAGTCGATTACATAAATGATAGTCCAACCATGTACAATGCAGTAGAAAATGTAAGGGTATGGTTGGATGAATATAATTTTGAAAGGTTGGACCTTGCTGAGGAATGGAAATTGGTCAAGGGGGGCAAGTACTACCTGGTGGTCAATTCTTCGTCAATATTTGCCTTTATAGTTGCAGGTGACAGGATAGAGAGGGAGGGCTTCAGGATAATTGGTAGCCATACAGACTCACCTGGTTTTAAGTTAAAGCCAAATCCTGAAATCAAGCAGAGGCAGTACTTAAAGTTAAATGTTGAGCCCTATGGTGGTATGATTTTAAATACCTGGATGGACAGGCCCTTGTCCCTGGCAGGTAGGGTCTTTACCAGAAATATAGATGACCCATTCAAGCCTATAGAACATATAATCAAGCTTGATAGGCCTATATGTATAATACCAAACCTCGCAATCCATATGAACAGGGCTATAAATGAGGGTTACGCCTATAACAAGCAGGATGATATGACTCCAATTATCCTGGAATCATATGAGGGGGAGGAAAAAGACTATATCAGGTCCCTCCTTCATAGGGAAATAAATATGACAGGCAGGGAAAAAGTATCTCTTGACGATATTTTGGACTATGACCTATACCTCTACGAATATGAAAAGGGGAGCCTGATCGGTGACGAAAAGGAATATATATCCTGTGGCAGGTTGGACAACCTTGCCAGTGTTCATGCCAGTATATCAGCCCTTTTATACAGTGATAGTCTAGGTAGGTCTGTTTGCAATGAGGATATAGACATCAATTCCTTTAGGAATGTCCTGTCCATAAATGAAGCTAGTATGGACCAGTCAGTCCAGCAAAAGGCCAGATTTGAAGGTGTCAAGCTGGTAGCAGCCTTCAATAATGAAGAGGTTGGTAGCCAGACTAGACAGGGGGCAGATTCCCAATTATTGATAAATATATTGGAGAGGATAGCCCTAGGACTAGGAAAAACCAAGTCCCAGCTATTGAGGTCATATGAATCTTCATTTATGATATCAGCAGACCTTGCCCATGCAGTCCATCCTAATAAGTCATCTGTTGCAGATCCTACTAATAGACCAGTCTTTGCTGGTGGACCGACTATCAAGTCCCATGCAGGCCAGGCCTATGCAAGTGATGCCTATTCTGTGGCAGTTTACAAGGACATATGCGATAGAAATGGTATCAAGTACCAGACCTTTGCCAATAGGTCTGACAAGGCAAGTGGGTCTACAATAGGATCAATTACAGCATCCTACCTACCAATAGCCATAGTGGATGTAGGTATGCCGGTCTTAACCATGCATTCTATAAGGAAATTGGGTCTATAGATGACTACAGGTCCTACTATGAGAGTTTTTATAGGGTTTTTTTGAGCTATAATGAAGGGGATATAGATACATATCTAAAGCCTCGTATAAGTTAGGATTTATTATCTAGTTTAGCTTATATTATGGCTCTATGTCAAAAATAACGTTGGTGATAATTTAAATCAATAAAAATCTATTAAATTATAGGCAACATCCACAGTAAACTTATAGCTATGGATGTTGCCCTTTTGTATTTCATACCTTTCCATTAGCATTATCCTTGCCTTAAAATTCCTAAAACTCCTATATCCAGATAGGATACTCTTTTAATTACCTTTATCTTTGTTATTTTTACCCTCCACCATGGCATTCGTATAGTCATATTTTAATGAGTTTAGCTTTACATACTTTCTAAAGCTTTTTAAGGCTTTTTATACTCTTCCTAAAAACACATGGGAATTTCATCAGTCCTAGTATTTAGAATATCTTCAAGCATAGCCACATCGTTTTTAGAGATACTTAATAAGAAGTTTTTGATAAAAAAATCATAGGCATCTTTAAGTTGGGAAATTCTTTTAACATATAATCTAATATATCAACTGAACTGGTCATATTTTTTTAAAGTGCCTATTCTTGTAAAATATATCCTATTTAATTCACAGTTCTTCGCAAGCGGTATTTTCACATCTCTTTAGTATTTTATACTCTCTAGACCTGGTATTAAGCTTCTTCATCTCATTTATCCTTAACTTGTTTAGCTCTCTTGTCAAGAGCTGTACTATATGGAATTTATCTACCACAATATTGGCATTTGGAAAGACCTTCTTGGAAGATCAATATATGGCTTATAACATGTCTGTAGTCACATATTCTACCCTTTTTCTTACCTTCAAGGGATAGGAATTAAAGTACTCAAAGAGGTATCTTTGCCTCCTATCCACCAGGATATCAAAAATATGACCGCCTTCTAAATCAGTTAAATTTACACTCATAGACGCATCAACTGTATTTACTGACTTAAATTCGTCTATTGATAGAATCCTAGGGAAGATAATTTTTCTTCTCCTATCTTCAGTTAAACGGAGTATTCTAGCAACACTAGTAGGAGATACACAGTGTTCTCTTTGCAATTAAGTCCATTGACTTAGTCTCACATAGGTTTAAAACTATTGACCTTTAACATCATTCGATATGAAGCACCCCTTATCTACGATAGGCGTTTTTGGCCATAAATGTTGACTCCACAATGCTTACAGAAAAAAACCTCTGCTTTTTAACCATCAATATCAAAGGGTTTGTATTAACCCTATTAAAAAGTATTTTACAGTCTGACTTCATTTTTAGTTATATCATAATTTTCATTGACTATACCACACTTAGGGCAGCAAGTCGGCCTATGAAAACTTTCCTTAGGACTGTATATTCTATCCCCTTGATATTTTTCTTTTCGTTACCTAAAATTACTAAATTGTTATCGTTAATTCAATATTTCTGTTATTGCTAGCATTAGAACACATATCATTTCTCCTTGTTTTTATTTTTGCGATTTAAATTATACACGAGATTTGATGTGTTCCTATTTTTCAAAAATTAGCGTTGGGAGAGAAATTTTTCTCTCACCAACGCTAAATATTATCAACCTATATTATTGATATTATGGTAAATTTATATTAAATTTTAGGATTTTTCCTATTAAAAACTAGTTCAGGGTCTTGTAGCCTGGACTAGTTTTTATTAAAAACTATCTTGTTTTTGTAAACTATACTGTTTTTGGTTCTGGATAATCAACACCAAAATGTATCTCACAGTAACCTTTTTTATCTTCTGTTCTACTACTGGCTTGTCACCAAACGTAGTTTCTGTGCCAGCTATCTGGTCTACTATATCCATACCTTCTAAAACCCTACCAAAGCTGGCATACTGGCCATCTAGGTGTGGAGAATCCTGGTGCATGATAAAGAACTGAGAACCTGCTGAGTTTGGGTTCATAGCCCTAGCCATTGATATAACACCTCTTTCATGCTTTAGGTTGTTAGTGAAGCCATTCATTGTGAATTCACCGGCTGATTGTATAGCCAGGTCCACCCATGCCTGATCCTTGTGGGCATCCACCCTGGATCATAAAGCCACTGATTACCCTGTGGAAGATTAGGCCGTCATAGTAGCCCTTCTTTATTAATGAGATAAAGTTATTTACTGAGTTTGGAGCTATATTAGGCAATAATTCTAGCTGATTACTCCTCCATTTTCCATTTCTATTGTTACTAGTGGATTATTAATTTCCATTTTTACACTCTTATTATAATTTTTCTACTTCAGGAGTTAGGGTTAGGAACTAACTGCTTCTTTCTAGATACGAGACCCTCTACAAAGGCACCCTGGACTGGTTCTACTTGAAGGCATTCTTTACTATTTCGTCTGGAGACTTGTATAGTAGGTAAGAGCCTTCGTTGATGATGTCTGTGATAGCCAGGTATAGCATATCGTAGTCAGTACTGTTGATGTAGTCTAGGTATTCATCCTTCCTGCTTAGAACTGAATCTATATCAAGAGTCATTACCTGACCTATACCAACCTTCTTGCTACCCATATCAAAGGCCTTGAAGTCCATGTTTACTATTTCTTCTATACTGTATCCTTCCAGTGAAGTACCAGCCTTGAACATTTCCATACCATAGGCCTCATAGTCAACTCCAGCTATCTTTGCCAAGTCCTTACCAGCAGCTATATCTTCTTCAGTTGTAGTTGGTGACCTGAATATCAATGTATCAAGTATTGCTGATAACATAAGGCCAGCGATTGGTCTAGTGATTTCCACACCATTTTCCTTGTACATATTGTAAAGGATAGTGTTTGTACATCCAACCGGTCTAAGAGTTACACTTAGTGGGGCTGGAGTAGTTATTCCACCTAGCTTGTGGTGGTCAACTATTTCTACTATTGTTGCATTTTCAAGTCCGTCAACACTTTGACCATATTCATTGTGGTCAACCAGGCAACATAGGTCGCCTTCCTTAACAGATTCTATTAGCTTAGGACCCACTACTCCAAAGTAGTTTAGGACGAATTCTGCTTCCTTTCTAAGTTCACCTAGACAACATGATACTGCGTCAACACCTAGGGACTTTTTTAAATTTGTCATTACCAAACTTGAACAGATTGAATCTGTGTCTGGATTTTTATGACCAAATACTAATAAAACTCATTTTTATACCCCTTTCAATTTTTCGATTTATTCATAAAATAACTTTCATGATTCCTTTTTACTATTCTATTATACCACTGGTCAATTAGTATATTTGACTTATATTTATCTACAAATATATCATGTTTTATGATATTATTAAATTACCTGGTAAAGCATATGAAAAGAGTGAGTAAATAATGATGAATAATAATATTAATAAGAGTATAATAGATAATAGAAATATAGACAAAACAAATTCAAATAAGGCTATAAAACCAGCCAAGGTAAACTACCAGAAGGAGCTAGAAAAGATACTGAAGAAAATTGAAGACGAGGGTACTTGTCCAAGCCTTCTTTTACATTCCTGTTGGGGTCCATGTAGCTCTTATGTCCTAGAATACCTGAGCCAGTATTTTGAGATTACAGTATTCTACTATAATCCAAATATCTACCCATCAGAGGAGTACTGGTACAGGGTCGATGAGCAGAAGAAGATAATAGATTTAACCAAGGCCAGGTACCCTATCCACATGATAGAGGGGGCCTATGAAGTTGATAGGTTTTATGAGACTATATATGGTATGGAAGACCTCCCTGAGGGTGGGGCCAGGTGCCACAAGTGCTATGAACTAAGGATGTCTGAGGCTGCCAAGCTAGCCAAGGAAGAGGGCTTTGATTACTTTACTACCACCCTTACCATCAGTCCACACAAGAATTCCCAAATCCTAAATAGGATAGGTCAGGAAGTGGGAGCTAGGTATGGTGTGAGTCATCTGCCTTCTGACTTTAAGAAGAACAATGGCTACAAGAGGTCATGCCAGTTGACAAGTGGCTTTGGTATGTACAGGCAGGACTATTGTGGTTGTGAGTATTCCATGAAGGAGACCATGAAAAGAAGAAAGAAAAGGCTGAGAGATGATATGAAGGTCATTAATGAAGGTCTAGACCCAGCATATATGGCCCAGGCTGACCAGGCAATTTTTGACAAGCTATACAAGAGGCCAGAATACCTTGCGTCAAGGGTTATTTTTACCTATGCTGGCAGGTATCCAGAGGTAGATACTATAGACTTTATAGAGAGGGCACTTGGTGAAGGTAAGATAGTAGCAGTACCCTATTGTAGTGATAGGGAGACTATGAAGGCCTATAAGATCCAGTCTACAAGTGAACTGGTGGAAAATTCCTTTGGGGTCCTAGAACCTGATATAGACCTTTGCCAGGAACTTGCTATAGAAGAGATAGACCTGATTCTAGTTCCATGCTGTACAGCAGATATCAAAGGGGCTCGGTTAGGTTTTGGTAGGGGCTACTATGATAGGTTCTTGCCGAGGAGTAAGGCAGAAAAGATACTTTTAATCAGGTCCAGGCAGATGTCAGAGGATATACCTATGGAGGACCATGACCTGGTAATAGACAAGCTAATAAGTGAAATATAAATTCAAAACAAGAGTATATTTAAGGGCTAATAATAGAAGTAAGAGTTAAAGATAAGATAAATAAATAAAATTATACAGATAAGGCAGAGAAAAACAGAAGACAAAAAAATATAAATGGTTAGGAGTTTAAAAATGATAAGAATTGAGAACTTGACTAAAAATTATGGGGCTAAGAAGGCCCTTGATGACCTGAATTTAACTATAAATGACGGTGAGATATTCGGTTTAATTGGCCACAACGGGGCAGGTAAGTCTACTACCATCAAGTCCCTGGTAAGCATAATAGAACCTACAAGTGGTCAAATATACTTTGATGGCTTAGACTTAAAAAATAATAGGGATGAGATAAAGAAGATGATAGCCTATGTATCTGATAGTCCGGACATGTTTCTTAAATTGCCAGTGACTAGTTACTGGAAGTTTATAGCTAGTGTATTTGGTATTGGTAATGACTTGAGAAAAGAGAGGATAGACAAGTTATGCCAGATATTTTCCATGGAAGCAGATACTAAGTCCAGGATAGAAGAGTATTCACATGGTATGAGGCAGAAGGTATTTTTAATAGGTGCCTTGATTTCAAATCCAAAGATATGGATCCTGGATGAGCCAATGACAGGCTTGGACCCACAGGCTGCCTACAATCTTAAGGAACTTATGAAGGACCATGCCAGCCAGGGAAATACTGTCTTGTTTTCCACCCATGTCCTAGAGGTGGCAGAACAGCTATGCGATAGGATAGGTATACTTAGCAAGGGTAAGATTCTTTTTGTTGGAACTATGGACGAATTAAGGGCCAAATACCCTGGAAAGTCCCTAGAAGACATATACCTGGGTATGGTAAAGCATAAGCTACAAGATTTAGAGGACAAGCCAGGTATTTCCCCTGATGAGGCAGATGTAGCTAATAATAGGTCGGAAGAACCCGATGCCGGTGAAAAGTAGGTGATACTATGTTCAAGAACTTTCAAAAACCCTATTTTTAAGCAGGTTTTCTATTTTAACTTGCTCTATGCGAATCCCACTATAACAGCCAATGCTATGAAGAAAAAAACAATATGGAGATACTCCAGAAGATATATTTAGGCGCCTATTGATGAAGTCATATTTAATGTCTAGTGTTTTTGTCTTAGTGGTATATACATTGATATTTTTGGTTATACCCTTAATAAGGCACCCTATTATTTAGACTATACCATCTTGGTATTTTTCTTACTGTGTATACTTCAGACATTTACATATTTCTTTAATGTATTTTACAACAGTAAGGATATTGAGGGCTATATGTCGCTGCCAATAGAAGAAAGTTTGGTCTACAGGGCAAAGATGGCTGTAGTAGCTATAGCTACTATCCAGATAGCCATACCTATATGGTCAATAACAAGCATTTATGGATTTAAAATGGGCTTAGGGTTATATATCCATACTTTATGGTTTTCTTGACTTTGTCTTGGCTGGCTCTCTTGTAGTTATAGTGAATATGATCTTGATGGAGGGGCTAGCTAAGACCTCAGTCCTATCCAAGTTTAAAAACGGCATAATAACTGCAATAAACATAGTGGCAACTCTGGCTAATATATCCATAATAGTCTTCTTGCAAACCACATCTAAGGCAAGGATTCTATCCTCTCAAATTGAAGGACGAGTGGAGTATGGCTTTATATCAAGTCTGGCAAAGTCGCACATGGGCAACCTTGGACTAATACTTGTCCTAAGTCTAGTTATATTGGGTATATATGCCCTTATAATGAAGTCTGTAAATGGAAGGTTTTACGACTATATAAGGAAGATACAGGATGGGTCTGGTCAAAAGAAGAGGCCTGCCAAGGAAAATATGGAAGCCAGCCATAATAAAGTGGCCTTAGAAAGCATCAGTGATTTTAGTATAGGAAGTGAAAATGGAAGTGAAGCAAGAATAGGACTTGGCCTAGCCAATGAAACTAGTCAGACAAATGAAGATAAGAAGGGACAAGCATCTGGTTTAGGGTTTAGTCTATTCAAGTATAATCTTAGCCTGATTAATGAGCCTACTGTAATCACACAATCAATTGTTATGAATTGTGCCATGCCTATATTCTTGTTTCTACCTGTTTTAATGGATATTAGGAAGGAAGCCGCAACACTAGAATTAATAAGGACTAATAGTGGAATGGCAGCAGTCATAATAGCACTTGTAGTAGCTATATTTATTAATGCATTTTCAACTACTTTGTCAAGTATTGTGGTATCTTTGGACAGGGAAAACTACTACTACATAAAGAGTCTGCCTATTAGCAGGAAACAATACTTTATGTCCAAGTTAATAATATCTACAGGTATCAATTCCATACTTCCTATGATATTGATATTAGGGGTTTATATATATGTAGGCATACCGGTGTTTGATATAGTTTATGCCCTTGTCTTATATATAATACTATGCCTATCAATATCTTCATTATGGTTGATTTATGACTTTAAAAAATGTTGTAACAGACTGGCAAAATGTATCTGATATATATGGTAGGTTAAACAAGGCCTTAGTCTTTGTACTTACATTTTTAATATTTATTGTATGCTTTGCAATGGTAATGTTACTAAGCTTTGTCCTAAGCTTAGGTCTTGGAACTCAAATCAGGAGCGCATTTTACCATATTAATACTTATATTTGCAATCTTCTCCCTATCTAGGGTGAGGAATTTTACGAAAAAGTCCGGTTACTAAAGAGGGATAGATAATAGTCCATCACGGGTGATTAGAGGTGCAAGTTCTTATGTTTATAAGATGCTTGTATCCCCTATTTTTATAAAAAATGAAATTTGGTTGCATTTGCAATGTTGTTTTTGATTTTTTGGTGTATATTATAAATAGCGGATAATATAAGTAGAAAAATATAAGACAAAAAGTATATAAAAGATTTAGAACAATTAAACTTAGGAGGTAGTTTTATGAACAAGTATTTTTCAATAAATGACAAGATATACGATATAGTAGAAAAGAATCCAAGGGCTCTAGAATTCTTGACAGCCAACGGGTTTGAACAGTTTATGGACCAGTCTATATTTGATAAGATGGCCAAAACTGTCAGCCTGTCAATGGCCCTTAAACTAAAGAGGATGAACTTAGAACTTTATGAAGAAAGGCTGGTTTCATACCTAGAAAGTGAGTCTACAAGTGTAGATAAGGACCTTATCGAAGAGGTAAAGATTTCTAAGTCAGATATAAATGTGAAGGTGTCCTACCTTGTCCTATAAGGATTCCCCTACTGGAAGGTTTTGAGATGTGGCTAAAGGACAATAGGGACAAGTATGCCTACTCGATTGGCTATGAATTAAAGTCTGCCAACCTAGGCCTTGACTGGATTAAGGACCAGGTTAAGACTGGTGATGTAGACCAGATACCTGATATCCTTATGTCAGCAGGTTTTGACCTATTTTTTTGATAGGGAGCTGATGGGTCAATACCTGGACAAGGATGTATTCGAGGCGGCTACTGATGAGATGAACAGTGACTTCTGTAATGACTATATTGACTTGAGAGACCCTAGCAAGAAGTACCTTATAACCGGTGTAGTTCCAGCAGTATTCCTGGTAAACCTTGACGAGCTAAATGGTAGGGAGGTCCCTAAGACTTGGGATGACATCTTGAGTCCAGAATTTGAAGACTCTGTAGCAGTTCCAATGGGAGACCTGGACCTATTCAATGCCTTGGTGGTTAACCTATACAAGGAATATGGTATGGATGGTATCACTAGGTTGGCCAGATCATACAAGAAGAGTCTACACCCAGCCCAAATGGTAAAGGCTAAGTCTAAGGGCAAGTCAGAAATCCAGCAGTAAGTATAATACCATACTTCTTTACCCAGATGATCCAGGGCAATAACCAGGTGGCAGTTTGGCCTGAAGATGGGGCGGTAATCAGTCCAATCTTTATGATAGCCAAGAAGGATAAGAAGGAAAAGACTCAGCCAATAATAGACTTCTTTATGTCAGAAGCAGTTGGTAAGGTGTTTTCAGCCAATGGAAAGTTCCCATCAACAAACAAGCTGGTAGACAACGGCCTAAGCCCAGACCAGAAGTTCAAGTGGGTAGGTTGGGACTTTATAGAAAAGACAGATATAGGTGCCTTGTTGAGAGACTTGGAAGCCAAGTTCAATGAGGATATCCTAAAGTAGGTTTGAGAAAAACCAGATAGAGATAGACTCCTTATTTAGAAGAGAAAGGGATAATTATGAATCTAGTAGTATTTTCTGGTCCTCCTTCATCAGGTAAGACCAGTGTAATTATAAAGACAATAGACGCCTTGAAACAACAGGGCATAAAGGTAGGGGTAGTCAAGTTTGACTGCCTATACAGAGACGATGACGCCCTATATGAAAGGGCTGGTGTCCCAGTGAGAAAGGGCCTATCAGGGGCCCTTTGTCCAGACCACTTCTTCGTATCAAATATCGAAGAGGTAGTAAAGTGGGGTACAGATAATGACCTGGACCCTACTTATAACAGAGTCAGCAGGTCTTTGCAACAGGTGTTCCCCATATATCAAGGAAATAAAAGGGTGTGTGTTATCGATAACCTTTCAGGTATTAATACACCAAAGAAGATAGGGCCTATGTTAAAGGCTGCAGATATAGTAATAATCACAAAGGGAGATATAGTATCCCAGGCAGAGAGGGAAGTTTTTGCATCAAAGGTAAATTCAGTAAATCCGACTGCCATAACTATGCATGTAAATGGACTTACTGGCCAGGGAACTTATGAGCTAAGTACCCTACTAATGGACGAAAAAAAGGAAATATCTACAGTTAAGGGTATGAAACTTAGGTTCCCAATGCCATCTGCCCTATGTTCATACTGCCTAGGAGAAACCAGGATAGGCGAACAGTACCAGATGGGTAATGTAAGAAAAATGGACCTAGAGGATAAGTAGGGGATGGAGGAATTAAAATGAGTGAAATAGAAAAGTTGAAAATTGCGGACATCTTAGAAAAAGTATCCTTTTGTAGAGTCCTATTTTGAAGAAAATAAGTTGGATGTTGCAGGTTTTGAGGACAAGACCTTTATAGAGTTTTTGGACCATTTTTCACTAGAGGAAGTGGAGGATATGGCCCTGGACCTTAACAAGATGACAATAGACTTGGTAGAGTACATCAAGCAAATGAAGTCCTTTTTGGGTATAGAGGATGCCAACACCGTAGATGTATTGACTATTATACCAGGCCAGGACAAGTCTGGTAACAAGGAAGGTTTTGATAGGTTAGATATAAAAAAGTCTGAAATGATAGCAATAGTTGGGCCAACTGGTTCAGGTAAGTCAAGGCTTTTGGCCGACATAGAGTGGACTGCCCAGTGTGACACACCTACTAAGAGGACTATAATGATAAATGGAGAATATCCGGACAAGAAGTGGAGATTTTCTTCAAACAACAAGCTGGTAGCCCAGCTATCACAGAACATGAACTTTGTAATGGACCTGTCTGTAAGAGACTTCCTAGAATTACATGCAAGGTCCAGGATGGTAGAGGATATTGACCAGACAGTTGACAAGATAATAGAGGAGGCCAACAAGCTGGCAGGAGAGCAGTTCAAGATGGATACACAGATAACTGCCCTGAGTGGTGGCCAATCTAGGGCCCTGATGATAGCAGATACAGCCATCCTATCATCATCACCTATAGTCTTGATAGATGAAATAGAAAATGCAGGTATAGATAGGAAAAAGGCCTTGGAATTATTGGTATCATCTGATAAGATAGTCTTAATGGCAACACATGATCCTACCCTTGCCCTATTGGCAGATAGGAGAATAGTTATCCAGAATGGCGGTATCTTTAAGATAATTGAAACTAGCCAGGAAGAAAAGGAAAAGTTGTCAGAACTAGAAGAAATGGATAGGAAAATCCAAGAAATGAGAAGGGCCCTTAGGTACGGTGAAAGAGTATAGGCCTGAGGGGAATTGGGTGATATTATGGATATTAAAGCATTATTATATTGAAAAAGGGTCAAGGAGAGCCATTGATTCTCCTTCATGGAAATGGGGAAGATTCTACTTATTTTGTAAACCAGATAGACGAATTTTCTTCCTACTATAGGGTGCTAGCTCTTGATACAAGGGGACATGGCCAGACACCAAGGGGTGAGGCTTCTTTACAATCAGGCAGTTTGCCGATGACTTATTGGTATTTTTAGATAGGATGAATATTCAAAAGGCCAATATACTTGGTTTTTCTGATGGGAGCAAATATAGCCATGTGTTTTGCATCCGAGCACCTGAAAGGGTCTTGAAGCTGAGTCTTGAATGGTGGAAATCTGGATACCCAGGGTATAGAGCCGGATGTTCAAACACCGATTGAAAATGCCTATGAAGCTGCAAAAAGAGACTCAGATAAGAGTGAAAAAGCAAGGGCAAAAATGGAGATGCTTTGAGCCTAATGGTAAATGACCCTAATATAACAAGGCAAGAGTTGGATAATATAGTTGCAGAAACACTTGTGATTGCTGGAACTGAGGACTTGGTTAAAAAGACCATACTGGAGCTTATTGCCGGTCAAATAAAGAAAAGCAAGCTTGAAATTTGTAGAGGGTGACCATTTTGTGGCCAAGGAAAATCCTAGAGACTTTAATTGTTCAGTTAAGGACTTTTTGCTTAGATAAATTTCGTATTGCTCTGGAAGAGACTTGAAATTTGATATATAAATTTTATTCAATAGGCTTTAAATTGGTATTGCAATTTAGGAAAGTTAAATAAAAATTAGGGAGACCAAATATGTTCATAAGAAGGGCAAAATTAGTTGAACTTGATTCAATAATGGAGATATATGAGTAGCACGCCACTATATGATTAATACAGGCAACGAAAAGCAATGGGGTACCTCATACCCACCTGGAGACATGATAGAAGAGGATATAAGGGCCGGTCATCTTTATGTTTGTCTGGGGCAAGATGAGGAAATACATGGTGTTTTTGCCCTGATTGAGGGTCAAGACCCAACCTACTTAAAGATAGATGGCAGGTGGTTAAATGAAGATGACTATGCTACCATTCACCGTCTTGCAAGTGATGGAAAGCTACCGGGTATCTTTAATAGGTGTATAGAATATTCTAAGGACCGGTTTAAAAACATAAGGATAGACACCCATGAAGACAATGCCACAATGCGCCACTTGATAGAAAAGAATGGCTTTATAGAGTGTGGTATAATCTATACGAGCATGGGCCATCCAAGGATTGCCTACCAGCTTACATGTATTAATAGGGTTTAATATTAAGTTGGAAATATATTGAAAACAATAGCTAGTTGTGATATTATTTCAATTAGGAACTATTAATATTTTTGATAAAGGAGTGACTTAGATGAAAAAAGATTAGCGGTTTTTAGCAGCCCTACTAGTGATTACTGGTTTGACTGCTTGTGGACAAAAAGGAAAAACGACAAGTGAACCTGCTGTTACTGCGAAGGTTGCAGCCCTGAAGGGACCTACCAGTATGGGTATGGTAAAAGATGATGGCAGATCAAAAGGATGCAAAGGAAAAGGATTATGACTTTACAATAGCAAGTTCTCCTGATGAGATAGCACCAAAGTTTTTGAAGGGTGAATTTGATATAGTAGCCTGCCATCAAACCTGGCGTCTATACTTTACAATAAGAGTCAGGGTAAGCTTCAAGTCCTAGCTATAAATACCCTAGGTGTCCTATACCTGATGGAAAATGGAGATACTATAAAGTCTGTTGCCGACCTAAAGGGTAAGACAGTATACTCAAGCGGTAAGGGGGCTGTGCCAGAATATGCCTTTAACTATATTCTTAAGGCAAACGGCCTAAACCCGGATACAGACCTAAGGGTTGAGTACAAGTCTGAGCATACAGAGGCCCTAGCTGCCCTGCTTAATGACAAGTCTGGTCTGGCAGTTTTACCACAGCCATTTGCAACGGTTGCCAGTTTAAAAAACAAGGGCTTAAGACCAGCCTTAGACCTAACGAAGGAGTGGGACAAGGCAAGTAAGAATGCTAAGAGCACAATGATTACAGGTGTAGTAGTTGTAAACAAGGATTTTGCAGCCAAGTATCCTGAAAAGATTAAGAAGTTTATGGCTGACTATAAGGCTTCAATAGACTATACTAATGATAATATTGATGATGCAGCCAAGTTAATAGAAGAAAATGATATAGTTCCTGCAGCAGTTGCCAAGAAGGCTATACCACAGTGTAATATTACCTATGTAGACGGGTCTGATATGAAGGACAAGTTGAGTGGGTATTTACAGGTCCTATTTGAGGCAAATCCTAAATCTATAGGAGGCAAGATGCCTGCTGACGATTTCTACTATGTACAAAAGAAATAGTAAATTATATATACTGGCTATAGCCTTTTTGGTTGTCAATTTGGCAATTAGTCAGTTCTTTGATGGGGCAGGAGATACTTTTAGTATCTCCTCTTCTCTTTATCCAGGCTAGGGACACCTTTCTCTGGAAGCATACTTTTGGAAGACGGTGTGGTATTCGTTTTCTAAGATTAGCCTTGGTTTCTTTTTAGCCTTTATATTAGGTATTGGCATGGCCCTATTAGGGGCAAACTTTAGGTCTTTTAGGGTCTTAATCCAACCCTTAATGGCTACAATTCAAGCAATACCTGTAGTTTCCTTTATCATACTATGTCTAATATGGGTGTCATCAAGAAACCTATCAGTTTTAATATCATTTTTGTTGGTCTTGCCTATAATCTATACCAATGTTTTGACCGGTATAGATAGTATAGACTCATCATTCATGGACCTGGCCAAGGTTTTTAAGATGAAGAGGTCCAAGATAATCAGGTATATTTACCTATCTGAAGTTTATCCCCACCTCAAGTCTGCAACCTATGTATCCTTGGGCCTATGTTGGAAGTCTGGTATTGCAGCCGAAGTAATAGGGATGCCAAATATGTCTATAGGTGAGAAACTTTACCAGGCAAAGATATATCTTAGTACGGGCGACTTATTTGCCTGGACCCTGGTTATTATAGTTTTGAGTGTGGCCTTTAGGAAGGTCTTTATGGTCTTGATGGACAGGCTGGTTGATAGGCTGTCTATATAAGCTTTTTGGGTAGGTGATATTATGAATATTTTGATGGAAAAAATAAATAAGACCTATGGAGACAAGGAAGTCCTTAAAGACTTTACAGCCAAATTTCAGGAGGGTACAGTTACCTTTATCACAGGGGAGTCGGGTATAGGTAAGACTTCTATTATAAGGATTTTGATGGGGCTGGAAGTCTACCAGTCTGGTAGTATAAGTGGCATGGAGGACAAGCAGGTATCCGTGGTCTTCCAGGATGACTGTCTTTGTGATAAAGCTAAGTCTATATAAAAACTTAAAGATGGTCCTAGATGGTCTGGAATACAAGGACCAAGATTTAGGTGGACTTTTAGATATGTTCGGATTGGGAGCCTATGTTCACAAGAGGGTGGCTGAGCTTAGTGGTGGTATGAAGAGGCGTTTAGCCATACTAAGGGCTATCCTATATCCCCACAATTTAATGATTATGGATGAACCCTTCAAGGGTTTGGATGAAGAAAAATAAAAAGCTGGTAATGGGCCAGGTAGGTAAAAAGTCTGGTGGGAAAACTGCAATTATTGTTACCCATGACAAGACTGAAATAGATTTTTAGGTCAATTGAAGGCCTTGCAATAAGGGAAATAGATATGAAAAAAATAGGGTTGATTTACACCAACCCTATTAATATTTTCAACTAGAGGGCTTATAAGCGCTTTTTAACTCATTTTTCAACCTTCTTGGATACTGATTTTTCACCACCAACTATAATTATATTCTTTATGTCATTAGCCTGGATAAAGGCCTTAGTATCCTCATTTAGCTTGTCTGGTCTTGTAAGCAGGATAACTCCATTACTAAAATTAGCAACAGTACCAGAGGCAAGGGCATCAGGATAGTTAGTAGAATCTACTATAACAGCAGTATTAATATGAAGCTTAAGGACTGTCTTGTAGGCCTTGGCAATTTCTACAGCTGTTTTATACCTGTCTGGACCGGAAATCCTACCTGTGTATAGGTCTGAGCCTTTACCAAAGTAGTCTTTATCATGTGTATTTAATCCGTCAAGGTCTTCTGGGTAAGTTTTAACTCTTTTTGGAATAGAGTCATTACCACCTATAATAAACCTCCAACCTTCAAGATTATCATTCATATTAAGTTTATATGATCCTACAAAAACAAGTTCCTTGTTCCCTCATTAGTTTGGCTACAAATGGTATAGAGGATAATAGGTCTGGGGAATTTTTGGTCATTTACAAGTATGCCATTACTGAGATCGCCCTAAAATGTATATCTGGAAATAATATACTGAATAGAGTTAGGGTCCATGTCATTAGCGATTGAAAGAAAATCTTTACCCTCATACCTATCATAAAACCTACTATATTTGAATCTATTTGCCTTTAAAGTCTTTTTCAAGTGAATTATTTAAAAGCTTGTAGTCACCATTATATAGACACGATCAACATCATTGATTTTTAACCTATTTAGGATAGACTTGGATATACCAGACTTAGGGTACAATATAGAAGGGTGCCTTTAAGGCTGTTGCCATATATGACCCGTAAAGAGCAGTCCTAAAATCATTACCAGGTGCTAGTACAGCCTGACTGGCGTATGACTTGCCAAAATAATTTTCTTGAACTTCTATGGCCGTTTCTACCTATCGGCTCCAGCAAATCTAGTTACATACCTATCGCACTAGCAACAGATGAGCAGCAAAAAGGCTAAGGCACAAGATAAAAATAAGCGATTTTTCAATCCTTTAATCATAGTAGATACCCCTTGAATAATGTATAAATATTTAATCTTAATCTGTAGATATATAAAAACATCTACTATAATAATTATACAATTTATAAATCAAATTAACAAGATAAAGGGCAAAAATTATAGTTATAGGTGGCAAAAATTAAGCCTTCTAAGAGAAATCTCCTAGGCCTATATTTAGTAAAGCTATTGAAAATAGCTAATTTTATTACTGATTAAAATTGTGTTGGCAGATAGGTGATATTATTGTATAATATAGGCTAGGAGAAGTTCGTATATTAAATTTAATTTGAAATAAGTGGTTGTTGAAGGAGAAATTATTTCATGAATACAGTAAGTGTAGAAATTTTAAAAGACTTGTACTATATTGGTGTTAACGACAGGGATACAAATCTTTTTGAAAATATGTAGCCATTGCCAGAGGAGTAGCCTACAATTCGTACTTGATAGTTGACGAAAAAGACTGCCCTACTTGACACTGTAAAAATAACTAAGGTTAATGGATTTATTGAAAATCTAAAGAAGAACCTAAATGGTAGGGACCTGGACTATCTGATAATCCACCATATGGAGCCTGACCACTCAGGTTGTTACCTATCAGTTTTGGATGTATATCCAAACCTTACTTTTGTTGGTAACAAGAAGGCCAAGGCTATGTTTAAGGACTACCTGGATATGGAGCCTGAAAACTTTATTGAAGTAAAGGATGGAGAAACCCTATCTTTAGGTAAGAGAACCCTTACTTTTGTTAATACTCCAATGGTTCACTGGCCAGAATCTATGGTTAGTTATGAATCTACAGACAAGATCTTGTTCTCACAGGATATCTTTGGTGGTTTTGGTGCCCTAAATGGTACAATCTTTGATGATGAAATGAATTTCGACTTCTTCAGAGATGAAATGAGAAGGTACTATTCTAATATAGTTGGTAAGTATTCTAAGCAGGCAGCTAAGGCTCTAGAAAAGGTAAAAGCCCTAGATATAAAGGTTATATGTCCAGTTCACGGTATTGTTTGGAGAACACACCCAAATATGATAATTGACGATATATAAGATTAGCCAACCAGGTTAATGAAGAGAGTGTAGTTATAGCTTATGGTTCTATGTATGGAAATACAGAAAAAATGGCCGATACTTTGGCTAGATACCTGGCAGAAGAAGGTATAAGGAACGTTAAGGTGTTTGATGTATCTAAGACTCATGTATCTTATATACTTAGCGAAATATGGAAATACAAGGGCTTCATACTAGGAAGTTGTACATACAACAACTCTGTATACCCTAATGTAAACCAGTTGTTGTACACTTTAAGAATGAACAAGTTATCAAACCATATCCTAGGAATCTTCGGTTCTTATGGATGGAGTGGTGGAGCTGTCAAGGAATTGACAGAATTTGCTTCTGAAGGTGGTAACTTCGAAGTTCTTCCAACTGTTGTTGAAACTAAGAGAACGTTAAAGGAAGAAGACGAGGAAGGTCTAAGAGCTATGGCTAAGGAAATGGCCGAAGCCCTAAAAAATAGCTAGGAAAAATTTTAAAAGTATTGCTAGCTGGATGAATAGACTTGTCCAGCTAGACTTATGTAATAGAATAATTAGAATAAGAGGTTTAATGTATGAGAGGTTTTGAACTAGTTTCAGATCAACATAGAAAACACCCGGGCTGCAATATACTTATCCCTCAGAGGGGGACAGCCAAGTCAGCAGGCTATGACCTGTGTACACCGGTTGATATAGTTATACCGGCCAGGGGACAGTCAGGTGTGATTTTCACTGATATAAAGGCCTATATGGAGGACGATGAAGTATTGACAACTCACGTAAGGAGCTCTATCGGTATGAAGAGGGGCCTAGTTTTGGCCAATACTACAGGTATTATAGATTCAGACTATTACTCTAACCCAGACAATGATGGCAATATAGGTTTCATGCTTAGAAACCTGACTGATGAAGAGGTTATCATAAAGGCTGGAGAGAGGGTAATCCAGGGAATATTTATAAAATACCTGATTAGTGACCATGACCAACCCAAGTCTGAAGAGAGACTTGGCGGGGTAGGGTCTACTGGAAAAAAATAGGTTAAAAAGCTTTAAAGAGATATCTATTAATGCTATAATAAACTTGTGTGCGTATGAACGTAACAAAGTCTAAAAACCAAACGAGGGCCTGATTCGAAAGATGGTCCAAGTGAAAAAGTCACTGTATTCATTTGATATGAGAGATGAATAGATTGGCTTTTTCGTATATGATTTAGAGAGCGTAAGATTTTTCCTTTTCCTATTCACTTTTTAGGATATGTATAGTATTATGTTAGTTAGTGTATACATATAGATATGTACAAACCAAACAAGTCTTATATGTTGAGGAGGATATATGGAAAGGAAGTTTTTAAAAGAAAAAATTTTACGTTTGAAAGAGGAGAAGGACGTCCTGATCCTAGCTCATTTTTATGCTAATAGTGAGGTCCAGGATATAGCTGACAAGGTTGGAGACTCTTTCAAACTGGCCAAGGATGCTCAAAATGCTGATAATAAAATTATATGTTTTTGTGGTGTCAATTTTATGGGAGAAAGTGCTAAGCTATTGAATCCAGACAAAAAGATATTGATTCCAGATATAGAGTCAGGCTGTGCTATGGCAGACATGGTCAATTTGGATGACCTGGATGGAATAAAGGAAAGATACGATGATGTAGCCATGGTTTCATATATAAATACCAAGGCGGATGTAAAAGTCTAAGAGTGATGTCTGCGTTACTTCTTCAAATGCAATGAAGATAGTATCAGGCCTGCCAAATAAGAATATATATTTCTTGCCGGACAGGAACCTGGGAAGGTATATAGCAGACAAGCTACAAGATAAGAATTTTATCTTCCATGAAGGATATTGCAAGTACCATAACTCTGTAGACTATGAAGAGGTCAAGGCCCTGAAGGAAAAATACGCTTATGATGTTTTAGTACATCCAGAGTGTACGAGTGAGGTTGTTTCCTTGGGTGACTGTGTTGGTTCTACCAAGGCTCTTTTGGACTATGTTGAAAAAACTAAAAAGGCAGGATATATTGTATGTACTGAAGAAGGAATTTTGCACCAGATGAACAAGGTATCACCTAAGAGTGAATTTATTATACCGACTTCTATGAAAGCATGTGAGGATATGAAGAAGAATAGCTTGGAAAACTTGTACAAGGTATTAGTAGATGAGGGACCAGAGATTGTCCTGGATGAAGCCATAATGGAGAGGGCCAGTCAGCCTCTTAAAAAGATGATGGAGATGAGTTAAATGAAGGAATTTTATGATATTGTGATAGTTGGTAGTGGAGCGGCAGGCCTTTCTTGCGCCCTGAAGTTAAACCCTGATTATGACATATGTTTAATATCAAAAAAGAGTATGACAGAGGCCAATTCATACCTGGCCCAGGGGGGTATATCAGCCAAGCTTGCCCATGAAAATCTGGATGACTATATAGAAGATACCTTAAAGGCAGGCCACTATGAGAATGATGTGGATGTAGTCAGGGCTATATTGAATGAATCTTTAGATGTAGTCGAAGAATTAATCGGCTATGGTGTCAATTTTGACAAGCTTGACCCGGATACTTATAGCCTCCACAAGGAAGGTGGACATAGGTCGGCTAGGGTCTACCATGTTGGAGATTTCACTGGTAGGTCTATGTGTGAGGTTATGGCAGAAAGTAAAGGCCAGGCCTAATATGATGCTAGCGATACGGTTTTCTATGACCTGATAATTGAGGATAATAAAACTGTAGGTATAAAGTATGTTGTCGATGGACTGTATGAAGAATATATATATGTGAGACAGTAGTCCCACAGCACAGGAATATGGTGGTATATTTAATTCATCAACTAACTACAAGTCGGTATCTGGTGAGGCCTTGTCTATAGCCATAAAAATATGGTGTGGAAGTCTCTAATTTAGAATATATGCAGATACGCAACAGTCCTATACGATAAGGCTGTAGGAGAGGCATGAGTCTGATTACCAGAGGCCCTGAGGAGAGGAGGAATCCTCTTGGGGAATTAATGGTGACAGGTTTGTTGACGGGTGCTTCCTAGGGATGTGGTCAGCAAGGCCATCAGAAAAAGATGAGGAGGAGGACCAGACTGACCATGTTTACCTATCACTTGAAAATATATGATAGGGAAAGGATTGATGAAAAGATTTCCGACGGTTTCCAGGCCTGTATGGACAAAAGGTATGAGATATCCAGGAAGGATATGATACCTGTATGCCCAGGCCAACACTACTATATCCGGGTGGCATAGGCCCAGATAGATGGTGGGACTAGTCTCTGAGCCTATATGCCATGGGAGAGACGTCTTGTACAGGCCTACATGGAAGAAATAGGTTGGCGTCAAACTCCCTTTTAGAAGCATGTTTTTGTGGTATGAAGTGTGGTGAAGGCCTAAATGCTTCATTGCCGGACTTCAAGGCCCATATGGAAGAAAAATAGAGAAACTAGATATAGATGCTATAATTGCTGACTACCATAAGATTTTGGTGGATACAATAAAGGAAAAAGGAACCACGATTTTTATGAATACTGGCTTAAAAATGAGGACGCTTGATAAAATCAAAGAGAGTCTACTTGAGGATATTAGCTACAAGGATATCAGTGCCGATGCCATAATAGATGAGGATAGGATGGCCAGGGCTGACTTGATAGCCAAGGAAGAGGGGATTGTATGTGGTTTGGAAGTCTTTTACCAGGCCTTTAAAATCTTGGATGAAGGGGCAAAGTTTACTTGCTCCCACAAGGATGGAGATAGGGTTTACAAGGGTGACAAGATTGGTATAGTTGAATGTAAGGCCCAGGCCATGCTCTTGGCTGAGAGGACAGGCTTAAACTTCCTTCAAAGGATGAGTGGTATAGCTACCATGACTAGGTATATGGTGGATGCCCTAGGTGATGAATCAGTCAGCCTAGCCGACACCAGGAAGACTGCCCCAGGACTGAGGGTATTTGACAAGTATTCCGTAGAGGTTGGTGGTGGAAAGAACCACAGATACAACCTATCTGATATGGTCATGCTAAAAGACAACCATATAGGCGTTGCAGGTGGTATTAGGCAGGCCGTTGAAAAGACAAGGGCCAAGATATCCTTCTCAAAAAAGATAGAGTTAGAGGTGGAAAACCTGGACCAAGTTAGGGAAGCCCTTGATGTAGGTTGTGATATAATAATGCTAGACAATATGTCCATAGGCCAGATTAGGGAGGCTGTAGATCTTATAGGAGGCAAGGCCCTTATTGAGGTATCTGGTAATATAAGTCCGGATAATATAGGTGACTACAGGGGCTTAGGTATAGATATTATATCTTGTGGTGCACTGACTCATTCGGTGAGGCCACTGGATATCGGCTTATATGGATATAATTTAGTTTTTAAGCTTAGAACTTCTTTTGACATGGATAAACTGCTGGGAGGTTCTATGAGTATTTGTGTTACCTATCAGAAATATTGCTAAATTACAAGTATGGTGTAAAATATAGTTAAAAAGACATATGTTCTTTTTAACTCATGTCAGAATCAAAGCGGTTTGAAGGTAAGTATTTTTCATATAGATGTAAATTCACCTACCTAGGGTTTGAGGCAGCCAATGAGATGAATATGGGAGCGGACCTTGCTCGATATTCCATCTGCTGTAGCTGGTAATCAGGAGACAGGTGCATAATTTTGGCCAAGAGTCAGTCGTGACCAAAGTTTGAGTATAAAGACAGGGCGAGCCAATGGGTATAGCCAGGACCAAGTGTCTAACATACCTGGTTCCCAAATTTTGACCTCTATGGAAAGTATTCCAACCTCTTGATGGACTTTTTGAGGACATATTCTCCGAGTTTACCGAGTATCATATAGATGAGGCCTTTGTGGACATGACTGGAACAGGGCTTTTTGGAAATCCAATGGACTGTGCTGATACTTGAGAGGTAAAGGGAGGAACTAGGATTTACCATAAATGTTGGTGTTTCAGATAAGATGGTCCTACCAAGATGAGTGATTTGTACACGGACAAGACCCACACCTTTTCCAGTCGGAGATAGAGGAAAAGATGTGGTCCTTTCAGTTGAAGACCTCTTTTTCGTGGGTAGGAAGACCTCTAAAAACTTAGAGATCTGGGTATAGAGACAATAGGTCAGATTGGCTGCAGACATAAATTTTATGAAGAGGCACTTTAGCATGGCCTGGTCATCGCCAATGGTGTCGGATGTCTCAACTCTTCAGAAAACAACTGCCAATAATAGGTCTGTGGGTAGTTCAACTACCATCTAGTGATATACATAATTTGGGGGCCAGGCACTGGATTTTGGTATAGTGAGACTGTATGTGCCAGGTTAAGAGGAAAAACTCACGGCAGCCGCTCCTGAAAACTAGTTGATGAGGGATTTTAAGAGGCCAGGCCCAAAAATCTAGGGTTTTGAGACTAATGGGGTTAGATGATATCTCAAAGCAGCCTGTGAAATTTTCCAGGCCTTTGGTGGGGTAGCCTATTAGACATATAGGCATAGCAGCCAGTGGTCAGGGAAAAATTCAAACCAACAGTTTTCAACCAACTTTACCAACAGGGAGCTATATGTAGCCATGGACGATATGAGGGCCAAGTATGGTGATGATTCTATCAAGAGGGCTGAGTTTTTGAGGGAGGCAGACCATATGGAAGGAACTTAATAAAAAGAATGCCTGGTATGTTGTAGAGGATCCCAGGGGATACCTTAGGGCTGGATAAAAGGCTAATGAGAATAGAATTCACTGGGAAGAGGCTTGCATAATGATTAAATGCCTGGTTTTTGGTGTATAAGAATAATATGAATCTTATACAAAAGAGTAAAGATTAAAACGAAAGTGAGATATAGATGAATAACATAGGTGTAATTGGCCTATCTGTCATGGGGATGAACCTAGCTCTAAATATGGCAGACAAGGGCTACAAGGTTTCTATCTACAATAGAACGACATCTGTTTGAAGATGATGTAATGAGACCATGGACATAAAATTTCACCAACCTATGACCTAGAGGACTTTGTCAAGTCTCTTGAGAGGCCAAGAAGGGTCTTTCTAATGATAAAGTCAGGCAAGCCAATAGATATGGTTATAGACCAGCTGATGGGTCTCCTAGATGAGGGAGATATAATAATAGATGGTGGAAATTCTTATTTCAAGGATACAATAAGGAGGTCCAACTACCTGGAGGACAAGGAGATAAACTACCTAGGTGTTGGTATATCAGGTGGTGAGGAGAAGGGGCCAGGTTTGGACCAGCTATCATGCCAAGTGGTAATAAAGAGGCCTATGGACATGTAAAGGATATATTTGAAAATATCTCAGCCAAGGCCTATGGAGAGGCTTGCTGTAAGTATATTTCTACCGGTGGATCTGGCCACTATGTCAAGATGGTCCACAATGGTATAGAATATGGAGATATGCAACTTATAAGTGAGGCCTACATGCTACTTAGGGATATAGGTGGCATGGACAATAGTCAGATACAGGAGGTCTTTGAGGCATGGAATAAGACGGAGCTAGAAAGCTATCTGATAGAGATAACTGCCAATGTATTAAGGTTAAGGAGGCAGATGGATCCTACCTGGTGACAAGATTTTAGACAAGTCGGCCCAAAAGGGTACTGGTAAATGGACCAACCTGGAGGCCATAGACCTAGGGGTCGATGTATCAGTAATCACTGCAGCCCTAAATGCCAGGTATATGTCAGGTCTAAAGGATGAGAGGGTTAAGCTGTCTACAATTATAGGTGAAAATAAGGCTGAATTTGCAGGCAAGAAAGACCTTCTAGACCTTATGGGACTTAATAAGGAAGACCTAGTAGACCTGGTTAAGAAGAGTCTATATGCTTCCAAGATAGTTTCTTATGCCCAGGGTTTTAAGCTACTTAGTGTGGCTGAAAAAGAGTATGGCTGGGACCTGAATTTTGCAGATATAGCAAAAGATATTTGGGGGCGGATGTATAATCAGGGCCAGGTTCCTGAGATGATATATCGGCAGCTTTTGACAGGACAAGGATGTGGAGAATTTGTTGATGACAGACTTCTTCGCAAAGAAATTAATGATAGCATGAACCTTGAAAGCTAGTGGCTATTGGTGCCATGGGGGCATTCCAATAACTGCTATGTCAGCAACCTTGGCTATGTGGATACGTATGGGTCTTCAAGACTGGGTGCCAATATCATACAGGCACAGAGGATTATTTTGCCCATACATTTTGAAAGAGTAGATGTGGATGGAGTATTCCATCGTGATTGGATAGATGAAGATGAAAATAGGGAATAATAATATTTGGAGGAACAGAGTTTGGCTTATAGGAAGCTGCTTCCAGCTTTATATAATTTGCATTGTCTGGGCCTACCTTGAAGACTACAAGGTGGTTGGTGTGTGGGTAGGAGCACCTAGCAAGGAAGACTATATTGATAATGATAATGAAAATGGACTAGTGAATTTTCTGAGGTTAAATAGTACAGATAAAGACTTTTTGAGTTTTCGAAGGATTATCTACTACAGATGGATATGATCTAAGGTTGCCCAGTATAGGAACGACTAGCTGACCTGGTTGCTACGCCAAGTGGCAGGACAGAGAGCGGGTGGACTTACTGATTATGCAATCACCTGAGATTTTCATTTTCTAGCAGATGGTAGTGAGGCTGGCGGGGATGTCCTTTAAAGGGGCCAAAGGTAATAATAGAAAAGCCATTTGGTGACACCTATGGATGCAAGCAGAATATGTTTATAAGAACCTGAAGCGGTGCTACTCAGAAAAGCACATTCTTTATAGACCTACTAACGGGTAAAATGATAATAAATATAATGACCCTGAGGTTTGCCAAATGCTATCTTTGGTGGTGTATGGAATAGGGATTTTATAGAAAAGGTTGGAAAATAAAATGCCTTTGAAGAGAGTTGGAGTGGGTACTAGGGGTGGCTACTATGACAAGAGTGGGGCCATGGTTGACATGGTGCAAAACCACTTGTTCCAGATCCTGTCTATAGTGGCAATGGAAAGACCAACAGATGAGCTCGCCTGGAAGCCATAAAGGCTGCCCAGACTACGTTGTTCAAGGAACTAAAGATCAAGAAGACCCACTCATAAGATAGACCAGTTACTAGTGATGGGACGGTACAAGAGTTGTTAGAAGAAGAGACAAGATGAACGGAGTCTACTACAGAAGTACGTGTGGCCCCTTAAATTGAGGCATAGAAAATGACAGGTGGAGGGAGTTCCTTTCTACTAAGGACAGAGTGAGAGGTGGGCCGAGAAGAAGGTGAGGTGGTGAGTTAGCTTCAAGTCTACTGCAGAGAGGTGCCCAGATCAAACAAGCTGATAATAGAGATACAGCCAGATGAGGGGTGTCAAGCTGAGACTTCAATATAAAGAAAGCCAGGAACAGAGAAATACTATAGAAAAGGTTGATATGGACTACTGCCAGAGTTGTGTGTATTGGAAAATGAGCCAAAACACACCAGAAGCATATGAAAGTTATTGATGGCTGCTATGGACGAGGATAGAGTCTTTATTCTCCCAGTGGAACCAGATAGAAGATTTGCTGGAGTACATCAACAGGATAATGGAAATGCTACCATAGGTTCTCTGACAAGCTTCATGTGTACTGGAGAGCCAGGCCAAGAGGGTCCTTTGAATAATTTTAGTATATGCATTTAGTATATACACTAGTAAAGAAATATACTATAATAAAGTATGGTATGAGTGGGGTGCTGATTAGACAATATTGAGTAGAAAAATGAGTGAAAGTTAAGGTTCATGATATAGATAATAATCGGTAGTGGCCCAGGTGGTATGCAGCCGGTATTGTTGCGTGGAAGACAGCAGTGGATACAGTAATTTTGGAAAGAGAATTTCCACGGTGTGCCAGATGGTTTCTACGACAGAAATAGAAAACTGGCAGCCATACCACGGGACTAGCGGTATCCAGTTGGCTAATGATATGCTAGCCCATGCAAAAGTTTGAGACGTAAAGATTGACCTACAGGGGAGTAGGTCGGATAGAGGTGCTAGGGACGGCACAAAAGAAGTTGATGGCTAGAGCGGTGAGGAAAGTACTTAACTAGGAACAGTCATCCTATCAATGGTCTACACCAAGAAAGTTGGGTCTAGTTACAAGGAAGACAAGTTTACAGGTGCGCCTGGGCTGTTGCGAGCATGTGATGGTGGTTTCTATGGGAAACAAGGTAGTGGCGACAGACGGTGGTGGAAGTCACGGCTGTTGAAGATGCCCACTGCTACCTATCAGAATAGCATCTAAGGTATACCTAATCCACAGGAGAGACAGAGCAAGAGCTAACAAGACGCTGCAGACAAAGGCTAGCTGGGTCGAGATGTAGAGAGTTGTATGGAACAGTACAATCAAGGAAATCCTGGGTGAAGAAAAGGATTAGCGGAATGCATGGCCGCCTGTAGACAAGACAGACCAGTCAGAAAAAGAAAGAGTAGAGGTGGAGCGGTCTATTTGTGTGCCTGGGTGGTATACCTACTACTTCAGTGCCTAGTAGATGGCACTAGTGAGACTTAAATCTGAGGGATATATAGTAACAGATGAAGATTGTCAGGGACACGTGTAGATGGTATTTATGCAGTTGGTGATAATAGGGTTAAGTCCTCTAAGACCAGGTATGGTAACTGCAGCCGCTGATGGGGCTATTGCAGTTCATGCGGCGGAAAAATATATATTAGAGAACACCAGTAAAATAAAAATGTACACCGACATCTAAATGGTTAGCCTAACTAAGCTAACTATGAGTCAGTAGCTACCTCATATCAGTGTTCTGAGTTTGTCTGACTACTTTGATCGTATTATCACTACTGCAGCAGTATCACTGTGAACTAGTACTAGCTGTCTGTAGAAGACTAGTCTGGCTTGCTTCCAGGTCGTGCCTTTGTCAAGGTCTTGCCTGTATTAGCATCTACAATATAGTCTCTGAATTCTTTGCATCCCCACCATGTAGCTTGAATGAGAAATACATTCTTACCATGCAAATAACTGGTAGAATGGGACCTATATGATATGTTCTTAGTGAAGCCTTTAGCAGCCTACCTGGGCGGCCTCATCTACGTCCATAGAGTAACGTAAAGCCTAGTAGGTTGAGGCTTCATTTCAGCGCTTGCGGCCATTATCAGTCTTGCCCTAATGCAGTACCGAGTCATGGCATCTATGGTCATAGTCTGGCTGACACCCTTTTAGATATAACCTCTGGCGTATAGATATATACTTCTTTTCAGTCTTGGCTACAGAGACTCTTTCCTGCATCCAGTCTTTACAGGGACTTCCTTTCTTCTGAGACTACTGGATGATACACTACCTGCCTTTGCTCGGCAGTTGTAAGAATTTTAATGGAGCGTACCTGTGGGCCTCTGGTAATTTTTCTGTTTTCAGCTCATTTACCAAGAGCTGGGTCAGATGCCTGTTGCTCCTTACCACCATCAGCATTTTAGAACCACACATCCCTGCCAGATGGGCCAAGATAGAGCACATAGAAAGTGCTAACAATCTATTCTTTTTCTGGTGGCTATTTTTGAAAATTTCATATCTATCTCCTCATCGAATATTAATCAATAGTAGGGTATAAATATACTATAAAATTTAAATGATAGTAAAGTACTATCCACAGCATGTGGTATAATATTCAAATGAAGATATAAACACGTTGGTTGATGGAAGGAGAGGTGAAATAGTAATAATAGGTGGAGAAGGTTGGATCTAAACTCTCTGAGGAGTGTCTAATGAGATCTCATGATGTAACAGTCCTGGGATGCAAGGCCTATAGATGTAATCAACAGAATAAATTCTAACCAGGATGTTGCCTGCATAAATGGAAATACTATTGTGTCGTGAAATGATTACAAAAGAGGCTGGCGTCGAAGAAAGGCGGACCTCTTAATTGGGTGTACCTCATCTGGTGAAATAAATATGTTCTCATGCTTGTTTGCTAAAAATCTAGCAAGGAACACCATAGCTGAGGGTTAGAAATCCTGAAGATAATACAGTCAGTTAAATTATATAAAGAAAGATTTGGGTCTAAAGTATGATTACTCCAAACCCAGAGTTTGTTGCAGCCAATGTAATCTCAAGAATATTGAGGGTTCCCGTCTGCAATCAAGGTTAGAAACCTTTGCCAAAGAGTGAGTTGAAATAATGAGTTTCAAAATATATGAAAACTCTAACCTACCTGGTATGCAGATGAGGTGATGGTTACTGAGACTTTTGGTATAAAAATCTTGGTTTGTGCCGTACAGAGAGGGATGAAGTCTTTATACCAGATGGTGCCCTGCCTTTGAACAGGGAGACAAGTTGAGTATGGCGGCCCGATCGCGACTTGGAAAAGTTCCTAAAAAGAGGTAGGAGGGTCTTAAAAAGAAGGTCAAGACAGTCATGATAATAGGTGGAGGAAAGATTTGCCTACTACCTGTGCTAGAGTCATGAAAATATAAATATCAAGACTAAGATTATAGAAAGAGACAGGAAGACTTGTCATTCTATTTAGAACCTACCGAAAGTCGATATTATACATGATGGTGCGGACAACCAGATACTAAGAGGAGGAGGGTATCCACAGAAGTAGATGCCTTTGTGTCCTTGACTGGTATTGATGAGGAAAATATAATTATGTCCATGTATGCTGATTCCAGGGGGTTTCCAGGTTATCACAAGATAAGTCAGTCTGCACCTTCAGGATATGATTGACACCTTTAATCTGGGCTGCAGTAATATCACCAAAGAAAGAATTGACCTTGGCTACTGGGATGCCACAGTGTGTTAAAGGCTGAATAATTCCTATGGTATGCCAGTTAAATTCCCTATACAAGGATAAGTAAATGACAAGGTTGAGGTATTGTGAATTCTCGGTAAGTGCTACAGGCGGGAGTGAGTCAACCAGCCATGAGAGTTGAAGTTCAAAAGAAGGTGTATGTGATTAGCCTGCCATGGTACCTCTAAATGGTAGATCATAATACCGGGTGGAATGATCAGATCATGGTTGGAGATAATATTATAATAGTGACTTCAAGCCTTAAAATAACTGATATAGAAGATATACTAGAAGAAATGTATGGGATAGTTTAGGAGAATTAAGATGAATTATGAAATGATGGCCTATGTTCTGATGAACATAGCCAAGGTGGAAAGGATGCAGTGCTGTATACACTGCCATAGTATCTTTGATATGCAGGGAAAGGGATGCTGGCATAAGATTTTTGGGGTCTAGCTGGTCTCTGCCGGTGTTGGTGTGGCATTTACAGAGAAAAGACCTGCAGGTCTGAATTGTTTATCAAGGATGGTCTCTTGATGAGTGAGGCTGGCCTGGATTATATTTTCTGTGTAGGGTCTATGCCCTGTTTCCTAACAGGAAGTATAGCCAGTCCAATAGATGCATTTTCGAAACAGTATCTGGATTTACAACTACTGGGTCTACCATCCTTACCGATATGGAAAGCACTTCAACCTGAGGAATCCTGTTTTGGAGGGTCCTTTACCCACTATGGATAGGTGGTATGGGTGTGTGGTATTTGTGTATATCTCAATACCTCTATCAGGTGGGAAATACCGCATGAATATAATGAGGGCAGAGGTATCAGGCCCTACAGTGGACAAGATTGGTTCCAAAGACTAAAGCAAACAGCGAAGATTTTATGCTATATCTATATAGGCTTAACTGCCATAGAGGTTATTTTACTTATGTTGGGTGGTATGCCATTTATAGATAGTTTGACAAATTCGTTTTCTACTGCAGGTACGGGTGGATTTTGTATGAAGGCCGATAGTATCGGTTATTACAATAGCGCCTATATAGATGGTGTCGTACGGTCTTTATGATTCTGTTTGGTATAAACTTCAACCTCTTTTACCTGGTATTATTGAAGAAGTTCAAACGTATATTTAAGAGTGAGGAACTGAGGGCCTATATAGCAATTATAGCAGTGGCTATAGGTCTGATTACTTGGAATATTTATACTATGTATGGTAGTGTCTTGACGTCGCTAGGTGTGCAGCTTTCCAGGTTGCTACTATAGCACTTCTACACAACAGGTTTTGCCATGATCACCCAGCTTTGCCTATGAGCCTACTTTTTCCAAGGGAATATTGTCACCTTATGATAATAGGTGCCTGTGCAGGATCTACTGGTGGAGGTATAAAAGGTATCCGGTGTGGATTACCTTTAAATATGTAGTCAGAGATAGTTATTCAGCCTGGGTCTGTAAGTAACATGACTGTGGATGAAAGAAATTGATAGATGATACGGTGACAAAGAATGTGTCAGCATATCTTTTGATATATACTATTATAATTATGAAATTATCATTTATATTGAGTTACCTAAATGAGTTTGACCTCAGAGACATCTTTGACTTCGGTCATTGCTTGTGTAAACGATGTAGACGGTTTTGGTAAGCTGGTTGATGCCTTGGTAACTTTTCAGTTTTTCAACTCAACGCAAAGCTGGTCTGTGAGGTCTGGATATGCTATTGGGTGGGTTAGAAATATTCAATCTATCATTTAGTCCAAGGATATTTAATGAGGCGTTTTAAGATGAGGTGTAATATTGGATAACTTTTAAGACCTTGACTAGAGAGTGAAGTTGTATAGAAGTTAAGGAAACCATATTTTTAATAAAAACAGATAATGCTAAGGAGTAGAAGGAAGGCTATGTTGCTGGGATGCAATTTTATGAGACCTTCCTTTTGTATATCAACTTTTCTGGCAATGAGGGTCCTTTCTTGATCTCACTGAGCGAGCAAGCTACCCATAAAATAGTATATAGATATATGTATATATATCTATATACTAATGAGGATGCTAAGTGGTATAATGAAAGATTGGGTAAGGATACCAGTACTAAGAAGGACGAAAATGACATGGTAACAGCAGTACGGGAATAAACAGTGATGACAGGCAAGGGAGGATGGTTGACCTACTCTCAGAAGACTATGATATGGTTGTAAGGTACCAGGGTGGCAATAATGCGGAGGCACACGGTGAGTAATGATGGGGGAAGTTTATCTTGAACCTACTTTCCATCCTGGAATTTTGCGTCCTGAATGTTTGTAAATCGCAATAGGTAATGAGGTGGTTGTGAGATGTTAAGCACCTGGTTGGAGATAGATAAACCGTAAAGACTTGGTATAGAATTACACCAGATAATTTAAAATTAAGTGACAGGGCAGTGATTGTAATGCTTGCCTGCTGTGAACCAGGATTGCCTGGAAGAAGATAGGCTGGCAGATGCAAATTTGGGTCTACCAGAGGATAGCTACCGGTTTATGGTGATAAGTATATGAGAGCATCAGGTTGGGTGACCTTCTAGATAGTGAAGAGAGGACCTAAAGGAAAGATTGAGGCTATCAGTGAATGGATTTGTTGATAGAAAAGGGCTGTGGAATAAAACCTATAATTTTTGAGGATATGTGGTCTATCTAAAGGAATAACTGGAGACATAGTAAAAGGACTATGTCTGTGATACGAGCCTATATCTAAATGAGGGCCAACCAGGAGGGCAAGGACACTAATGTTTGAGGCCCAGTTGGGAACCTATGAGGGATAGACTTTGGGTATATACCCATTGTCATCATCATCAACAATCGCACCATATGCACCTATGCGGGTGTACCCTAATTTGAAGTTGACAAATTCCGTGGGAATAATGAGAAGGCCTATTCTACTTGTGTGGGTGAGGGTCCCTTCACTGCAGAAATCTTTGGTGACAAGGCAGAAGAGTGCGTAAGGCAGGTAATGAATAATAGCAGCCACTGGCAGAGCCTAGAAGAAGGAGTGGGAGGATTGACATGCTGGCCTCCAAGGTATGGTGTAAGGGCACAAGGGTCTGATGTAATAGCCCTTACACAGAAGCTTGATGTCCTGTCATATGGAAAAATACCAGTGTATGCATAGCCTATAAGTTTGGTGACCAAATCCTGGATGAATTTCAATAGGTGAGAAATTATTCAAAGGCTGAACCAATTATGCGAATACAAGAAGGGCTGGATGAAGGATATGTCTGGATGCAGGGGTTAGAAGACCTGCCAAATGGGGCCATAGACATATGGTAAATACCTAGAAAGGGTAGTTGATTGTGTAAGATCAAGTGCAGTATCAGTGGAGTCGAAGAGACACAGTATATAGTGATGGCTTAATAGGAGGAAATTTATGAAAAATACATAGTGCACTGGCTTCCAGGTATGCTAGTGTTAAGGAAATGCAGGGCCCTATTTTTCTCCTGACAAGAAGTTTGGGACATGGAGAAAGTTGTGGGTAGCCTGACTGAATCCCAAATGGAACTGGGTCTGGATATTGTAGCCAAGACCAGGTAGATGAACAGAACCAGGATAATAAAAATTACGATGTAGCCCAGGCCAGGAAAGAGGTGAGGCATGATGTAATGAGGTCATGTATATGCTTATGGAATCCAGTGTCCCTAAGAGCTGCAGGTATAATCCACCTGGAGTGCAACTTCATGTTTTGTAGAGTGATAATACAGACTTAATAATAGATTATGAGGCCCTAGACACAGATAAAGAGGTTAGTCAAGCTGATATCGATTTTATCTGGGTTTGCAGACCAGTATAAGGACTTGCCAACACTTGGTTGCCATTTTTCAGCCAGCCCAACCAACAACAGTAGGTGAAGAGGGCCTGCCTGGATACAGGACTTTATCTTTGACCTGCAGTCTGGAAGACTTCCTACAGAGAAGGAGGTTGAGGGGGTAAAGAGGGTACGGCTGGAATTGCGCGTCCTTCCTATGAGTATTTGATGGCGACTATGAGAAAGGTCCAAGCTACTTGACAAGATGGTAGCCAAGAAGATGGGCTATGATGATGTCTTTGCAGTTACGGAGCCCAGACATATTCCAGAAAGTTAGATAGCCAGCTGGTAACAAATATCCTGGCAGGTGTTGCCAGTCAGCTGCAGAAGTTTTCAGGCGATATAAAGGCTCTTACAACATTTGAAGGCGAAATGAAGGCCCTTTGAAAAAGAACCAGATAGAGTTCATCTGCCATGGCCTATAAGAGAGAAATCAATGAGGAGTGAGGATGGCATCTCTAGCCAGAGTATATTGTACCCGATATGATGCACCCAGCCATGACTGTGTCAGGCCAGTGGTTTAAGAAAGGACCTTAGACTCGATTCAGACCAATAGGAGAAATATCACAGCACGAAAGCCTGGCTGCAGATGCAGTTCTTAACCTGTGTTAGCTAATGTGAAGTGATGGCTGGTGGTTTGTCCCAAGCTTATAGGCGTTGATGGAAAGATACCATTTATGGCTACTGAAAATATAGTGATGGATGCCGTAAGAGAGGGGGTAACAGGCAAGAACTTCATGAGAAGATAAAGACTACACTCTTTGGCTGCAGCCAGGATGAGTCAAAGAAAGAAGGGGAGAGAATGACCTGGTGGATGGGATGGCAGGAGACCCCAGCTTTGGGATGGCAGCAGGAGGAGATTCTTGAAAGTCCTAAGACCAGACCTGTATATGGGTTGTGCACCTATATGCAGGTAGGAATTTCTTGAAAATATAGTAAAAGCCTATTTTTGGATAATAGAAGAATCACGGAGTATGGAACAAGTAAGTGTATAGCCTATTAAATAAGGTCTATATATTTGCTTCTGCAGTTTATATAAAAAGTTTAGGTTGATAAAAGGTCTAGTTTAAAGTTATAATATACTAAAGGTGTTATTAAATTAATTTTAAAGAAGGAAAGGACTTTTATGTTATCTAATAATAAAGAAATAGAGGGCTCTAAAGTGAGCAATTAAAGGGCACCCGGTGGTTTAAAGTTTGCCTTGATTAATCTTGTAATGCTAATTCTAGCAGGTGGATGCTGGTTATCGTGCAAACTTTAAAGGGCACTTGTTTACAGTCACTATCACTCGTTCAGATTCTAATACAGATTGTTATCGTTTGGGTATCTGCCAGGTTGATGATGGAGCATAGCCAAGGTAAAGATTTAGCTTCTCTAATTTCTGGCAGCCAGGTAGGGTATATCTAAGGTATATACTTGCTTGTATTTTGTTGTGCAATTCTAATTATAGCCGTAAATTTAATCATAGAAGTTTATTTTGAGTATAGTAGGTTTTTCTATGCCTTATTGGTGGCATGCAAAGCTTTGACAAAATATGTCTTTTATACACTGCCAACACACCTTCAGCTGGAGCAGTTATAGGATTTATAATTTTAATCTTGCTTGCAGTAGTTATAAACATATATTTATTGAGGTTTGACATACGAGTTGGTAAGCAATTACCAGTTATGAGAACAATGATGATGTTAGAGGCAATGGACTCACTAGCAGCTTCTAGAAAGTTGATGAAGGGCCTACAAGTGGAGACTTTTCAAGACTAAACCCTATCATTTATAGGCTGAGTATACTTATGTATTTTCACAGCAGGTATAGGTATTTTATGGTTGTCAACGACATGACAATGTCATTAGTTAACTTCTACAGAAAGTGTTTAAGGACAGCTAGTACCATCTGGTTGGAGGGAGGAGGAGGAGGAGGGAGGAGGGAGGAGGAGGAGGGAGGGAGGAGGAGGAGGAGGGAGGAGGGGAGGAGAGGGAGGAGGAGGGAGGAGGGAGGAGGAGGAGGAGGAGGAGGAGGAGAGGGAGGGAGGAGGAGGGT